>Ga0335083_10004150_pt1 | contig 18546 bp, 18 predicted proteins | sample Lox_Sample_42_FD_206716 | JGI IMG/M metagenome (GOLD analysis project Ga0335083, IMG submission 206716) | Soil microbial communities from Loxahatchee National Wildlife Refuge, Florida, United States - Lox_Sample_4.2 | ecosystem: Environmental > Terrestrial > Soil > Wetlands | place: USA...
ACCGGCGAACCGGGCGGGAGAGGTCTGCGCTTGACACGACCGCCACTACATAGTCGTGGCTGCCACGAACGCGAGCGCCGAGCATCGCGAGGATCCGCTTATCCGGATCGAGCTCGCGGCTCGCCGCTTCCTGGACCGGCTCCGGCCATTCGCGCGCGTGCGACTCGGCGACGTGCACGTACAACATCGTCTCGTCGATGCGCTTGTGGCCCAGCCAGGCCTGCAAGCGCCACGGATTCACGCCGAACAGCGCGGCGTGCGTTCCGAACGTGTGGCGGAGCGTGTGCCAGAGCCGTTCCGGCAGCCCAGCGCGCCTGCAGATCCGTTCGATCGCTCGAACAGCCTGCATGTCGCTCTTGGCCGTGCCGTCGAGATTTCGCACCACGTGCCCATCGCGGATGACGGACATCCGTTTCAGTGCATCGTGGAGCGTCGTCGTCATCGGCACGGTGCGACGCGTTCGGCCTTTCGGCGTTCCGGTCTCGCCGCGGCACGTCTGCTGGTTCACGGTGATCGTCTTCGCGATCAGATCGACGTCCTCGCGCCAGCGCAGCGCTTTGATCTCGCCGACGCGAAGCCCGGCCTCACCGGCAAGGCACACGGCGGCGTACCACTCTTCGCTCTCGGCCTTCGCCGCCGCGAGGAGACGCGCGTACTGCGCGAAGTCCCACGCGACGATCTCGGGCCGTTCGATCTTGAAGAGGCCGATCTTCGGCGCCTTCGCGATCAGCTCGCTCTCGGCCGCGTACTTCAGTGCCTTCGAGAGCACGGCGAGGATGTTGTTGATGCGCTTGTCGCCGAGCTTCTTGGCCACGAGCGCCGCGCGGAACCGCGCGATCTCGGTGACCGTGATCTCGTCGAGCCGCATCGAACCGAACCGCGGCCCGAGATGACAATCATAGATGGTCGTCTTCTCGCGCTGCTCGCTCGGCTTGTTCTTGCGCCCGATCACCCATTCCTTCCAAAACGCACCGTGGAACCAGTCTTTGAAAGTCGGTACCTCCTTCTCGATCGTCGGCTCGAGCTTCGGCGCGCACACCTCGCGGATCGCACGCTGCTCGGCCTCGATGGCCCCGACGCGAGTCGCCGCGAGATCCTGGTACGGCCCGATTACACCGGGCGTACCGAAGAGACGCAGCTTCTTGCCTTCAGGGGTCTTGACGGTGGTCCGGAAGAACCATCCGCCCGTTCTGGGATCACGTCGTACAGGCATTCTCGTTGCCTTTCCTTCGCGTCCCGCCATGACCACCGCCCAACCATGACATGAGCGCGTCGCGGCTGAAACGGATCTGCTTGCCGAGTCGTCGATGTGGGATCTCATTTCTGCCGACGAGCTCGTAGATCGTGTTGCGTCCGACGCGCAGCATGCGCGCGGTCTCCTCGACGTCGAGCACATGCTCGTCGTTCGCGGGGCAGACGGGTAACGTCACGAGCTCGCGCTCGTTCGCGACTGCAACGGACGTCACGGCGTCACACGAGCAGGAACAGCGCGAGGATCGCGATGGGGGCAAGCCACGGCGACTTGCGCGTAGCGGTGCCGACGGCGCGGACGACGTTGCGAACGGTGTTGGTGATCTTGGAAACGATGGACTCGAACATGGGCGGACTCCTACGGGGCGATGGCGGCGGGCGATGTGGGCGGCGATGACTTACGAGTGCTGCTGCATGGGACCTCCAATAGATATGGGCGGGCTGGAGCCGTTTTTTAACGGCGTGATCAGATCTCGGTTCGGTGATTTCTGCAAAAGCGCAGACGCGGCGACGACATCGGGCTGCTGTTTCTCGGCGTCGTGCGCGATAGCTCGCACGCGACAAAAATTCTCGGCACGCGCGTTGCGCCGAATGGCTGGACCGCATGTGGGTCGCGGATTCGCCCGAAATACGCCCTCCGATTCGGTCCCGGATTCGGTCCTCGATTCGCTCTCGACCGGAAGCCTGTCGAAGGCTCCCCGGGCCCGATTCTCGTCGAGAACGGACGCGAACCTGATGCCGTGGGCAATGCCCGCGCGACACTCGATCATTTGCCCTTCGTTCGTGTTCATGGACGCGTGCATGGAACCTCCAACCACTTACTTGGAAGAAACGGGTCGCAAGTCGCACGTGCCAACGGCTGGCGTGCTATTTCTTGCCGATCCCGATCGCGGGGCTCTTTCCCCTCCTACCTGTTACTGCCGACCATTCGACGGCTCGGACCGTCTGGCACGATCTTCTCTGCCAGACAGCTCATGCAGGCGAAGCGGTCGCTAGCGTGCTCGATCGAGACCTCCTGATCCTATATGCGGATCAGCAGGGATCGTTTTGCTACATGGCACGAAGATAGACGGCACGGACTTCGCGTCGTGTACGCGTGCGCAACCGGCTCTCGCGAACACGCCGCGCAAGATTGCGATCGCTCGATCGATCACGCGTGTGCGGAGCAACTACGCGACCGCTCGATCACCCTCGCGTGATCGCACGCGAAGATCGCACGACAAGAAATCGCGCACATGCCCCGAAACATGCCCACAGAGATGCCCATGTCTTTGGTGCGGGACTTCTTCCCGGATTTCTTTCTCACCGTCGGAGACGGAGCGCGCAGCGTGCGAGATATGGTCGTTTGATCGATTCGATCTTTCTTTCTCCAGACCGCTGAAATGATCAGGACATCGGTAACGCCGGTGCGAGATGGCGCGGCGGCTGCGGCCTCCGCGCCGTACGATTCCTCGGCACCCATCTAGGCGAGATCGAGACGTAGCTTGCCGTGTGGCGTGTCGCGTCGACGCGATCAGATCCCGGGATCGTCTCGCCAGGCCGGTTTCGATCGCTGGTATCGGATCGGGTTCGATCCGGAGCTACTGATCTATATGACTAGGCCCCTCGACAAGGCGAAGGAGCACGCGCAGGCGAGCCTCGTGCTCTCTGAGCTGAAGCTTGGTGAGATTCGCGATCATCGTGAGAGCCCCGACTTCGGCATCGCGCTTCCTGATGGTCGTACGGCTGGGCTTGAGGTCGTTCGCGCAATCGACAAGGGCATCGCTGCAGGCAATGGAGCGATTGAGAAGATCAACAAGCGCGTTCAGGCCGGACTGGTAGCAGCGGGCGTGAACGCCTCGGTCGTTGTGAGTATTACCGATGGCGCTGCGGCTGTGCTTGCAACGAAGGTCATGAAGCCGCAGCTAGCCGCCGAGATCGACGCGCTAATTCGTCTAGCGAAAGAGGCACTCGGCGTAGCGCCGTCGCCTAACAGCCGTATCGAGCGCCGCCGTGCGGCTCGCGGGCTCCCGGCACCCAACTCGCCGTGGCGGCGCTACGAGCGTTTCTCGCCCGACCTCATGCTCGATGACACCGTGTGCTGGCGCGACCCTCGGCGCGCCGATGGTTCGTATGATCTCGATGGCCGCGGAATCGAATTTGCCACCGCGGTCATGGTTCGGCCCGACGATGCGCCGAACGTCGGGCGTAGTGGCAGTAGCTGGGGCCAGCCGCCGAGCATCATCCAGGAGGCGATTGACGCCAAGGCGTCGCTGCTGCCCAAGTACAAGAAGGCAGGCTACGACGAGCAGTGGCTCCTCGTGATCGGCAGTGACGATACTGGTGGCACTCTCGACATCACCGACGCCGAGGGCGAGTTCGTGAGCCCGTTCGATCGGACTTTCTTCCTCGAATCGTTCGCGAAGGAGTGCATTGAGCTGCGGACGCGCACACCCGACGAGCCGGCGAAGTAACCCACGCAATCGGCGAGCGCCCTGGCTCAAGTCTTCGTGCTTGACGGCCGGCTCCTCCAATACGGCCGCCACGCGCCGAGTCGGTTGTGGAAGCTAATGCACAACGATCTTCGCTGTGCGAGCTGCGCCACCGCGCTCGAGGCCGAGCGTAATGACCGATCCGGATCCGTGATTGGAAAGCAGAGTGCTCGCGCCGTCCGGCAGCATGCCCTGAAGCGATTGGCCATCGACGGCTACCAAGTGGTCGCCGGGCGCAATTCCCGCCGAGGCAGCAGGACCAGTGGGATCCACAGTGTTGACCGTAAGCGGAAGGTTCAGCGGCAGGAGATTGAAGCCGACGTTGCCGGGCGAGGCCCCGAACGCAGCGCGCACGGTGACAAGGTCAACATGCGGGACCGAGCCAAGAGGAACGTCGACATCGGTGCCGGCCGCGCTCAGCGGCCCACCGGTCGGATTGAAGCAGAACACCCGCACACGGCCCGTCGACGTCGCGAGCGAAAAGTGACCTGCTGCGTCGGTGAACGCTTGCCGGCTCTCGTCGGGCGGCGATGGCCCCATCTGGCCGCCCATCGACAGGTTGCCATCACAGCGCATGCCTGCGATCGGCGTCTTCGTGCCGAACTCGGTGACCACCCCGTCGACGCGGCCGTTGCCGCGGCTCGTGAGTGTGACCTGCGCCGTCTCGCCGGAGCGCACGTCCACCGCAACGCCGTCGGTCTCGAGCCCGGCCTTCGCTTCGACCGTGTACTTCCCAGGCGGCAGGCCGACCTGCGAGAACGTGTTGCCATCGACGACTGCGTTGCCGCCCATGTGGAGATCAGAGGTCAGCGTGTTGGTCTCGACGGTCGGCGTTGTCGAGAATCCGACGAGCGTCCCAGCGATCGCACCGGGTCGCGCGAGTGTGATCGTGACCGGGTCGTTCGCCGTCGCAATCCCGAGCACCTCGGTCTCGCTACCGTCCGCAGCGTGCGCATGGAGGTTGTAGATGCCGCGGGCAAGATGGCCGATCTCGAACTTCCCGTTCGCATCGGTCATCACCGACGCCAGGTCCATCGTCACAGCGTAGCCATGACCGATCGCCTCGACGTGCACGTCCGGCACCGCGGCGCCGGTGTCGTCAACGACCGTGCCGCGGATCGAGAGCTGTTCGTTCTTGATCGCGAGCCGCACACCGGTCACGGCACCGTCTTTCGGCACGGTGATCGTCGCGAGCTTGTCGCCCTCTGCCGGCGCGAGCTCCTGCCCTGCGCTCGGGGTGGGCGCCACCTTTGGCGAGTACTCGCCGCCTGCGAGCATTGAACAATCGAAGTCGCCGCTGTCGTCGGTCATGGCCTCGCAGTGATCGGTTCCGTCTGCGAGGTCCATTCGCACGTACACGCCGGCAACTGTCTTTCCGCCCGCATCAACGACGGTGCCCAGGACCTCACCGGCAAGGTCGAGCTCGATGTCCTCGGTACGATCCTCACCAGCGGCGAGATGCACCGGCCTCGGCGTGGCGAACGCTTTGCTCTGGACACTCAACGCGACGACGTTAGCGTCGCCGGCGGGCAGTCCTTCGAGCACGAACGTGCCGTCGGCGTCGGACTTCACGATCATCGCAGGGGGCGCTTGCGGCACGAACTGCACTTCCGCGCCCGAGACGGGCTTGCCTTTGCGAAGCACGTGGCCGCGCAGCGTCGCGAGCTTGCTCACGTCGAGCACGACACCGTCGATCTGTGCGCGTTTGATGTCGAGCGTCTTCGGCGTGCTCACCGCGAAAGGCGCTGCTGAGAACGCGATCGTGCCGAACGGCACACCGTCGAGCGTGAAGGTGCCGTCGGCTTGCGACGCCGCCGACGGACCGCGCGGCTGCGGCCCCGGGCCGGGGCGGGCTGCGACGACTTGCGCGCCAGCGACTGGCGCGCCATTCATGACAACACGGCCGATGACTCGCGCGAGTGGCACGAGGACGATTCGGAGCTCCTTCGACGTAGTCGTCGCACGCGCGATTGCGAGGAGTGGCACCGACGAACCGACAGAGCGTGCGGTTGCCGATAGCTGGAACTTGCCGGGCGCCAGACCGGAGATGCGGAAGTGGCCGTCGGCGTCCGACTCGGACCAATTGCTCGCGACGTGGTGCGGACCCTCGATGGCGTCGGGTTCGGCCAGCACGCGCGCACCGGCGACCGGGCGGTCATCGGCAGTCACGACGCGGCCCACGAGCACCGCCTCGGGAACCATCACGAAGTCCTGGCGCAACGCGCTGGCAAGAATCACGCGCTGCGTAGTGGTGCCGTAACCATCCGCCTCGACGCGAACGATCGCTTGCGGTGTGTCGAAGTTGCCCTCACGAGGCGAGAGGCAGAGAGAGTACTGGCCGGTGGCATCGGAATCGGCGCCAGCGAGGCCATCGATCGAGAGATGAGCCTTCGAGATGCCGCCGCCGGAGGCGTCTGAGACCGTACCGTGCATACGCCAGCGACAGGGACCCAGTACTACGACCAGTTGATCCGCCTTCGCGCGCGGATCGGCGTTCGCGACTGCGAAGGTCGCCGGCGAATGCGCCTCGGCCTGTGCGGACACTGTGAATCGTGCCGCAGGTTGCGGACCGAAGTCGAAGGCGCCGTCGGGCGTGGAGGTCAACTCGGCGAGCGGTTCCACGAGGTCGCTAGTAACTTGCAGCCCGAGCCGCACGGTCGCACCGGCGACGGGCGCACCGTCAGAGAGGACGTGGCCGGCGATCCGGCGCGTGGGGGCATCGGCCTGAGTCGCCCAGTCGGGGACACGGCCCAGCGCATGGCGATCGCCGACTGGACGCAGCAGCAACTGCGCCGCCGTGGCGGGAACCGCAGGCCGTTCGCCACTGCCGCGGAGCTTCCACACTACCGCGCCGATAACCACGAGCACGAGCACGACAGCGATCACGATGATCTTCTTCACGACGAGTGCTCCTAGCAAGATGGATGGTGGCGCTGCGGGCTGGTCGGCCCTGGCGAGTGGCGCGAGCGCGGCGAGCCAACCGCGGCGAGGTTGATCGGTGCGAGCTTGCAGATGCGCTCGCAGCTGATCGAGTGCAGTCTTGAGCCGGCGACGAACGGTGCCGTCTGGAATTCCGAGCCGACGCGCGATCTCTGCGCTGGCCAAGCCTTCGAAGAAATGAAGCAGCACGGTCGATCGATACGGCTCCTCCAGTGCGAGCACCTCTCCCGCGACCACGCGCTGCAGCTCGACGCGCTCGACCAGCTCGGCAGGCGTCGCAACCGAGTGGTCCGCCGCTTGCGCATATGCAGCCTCGCGCTCGCCGCTGCGCGCCTCGCCTCGCCGGCGCGTACGCGCGAGATTACGGACGACGCGTGCCAACCAGGGCCGGAGCGGGCGATCCTCGTCGGGCCGCTGCGACGACGCAACTAGCCACGTCTCCTGCGCGACATCATCAGCCGCCGCGTCGTCGTGCAGTAGTGCGCGAGCGAGCCGGCGCACCCAGCCCATCTCGAGCATCAGCTGCTCACTCGTTGGCTCCATCCACATGTCAACTGCCGCCGGCGCGCAGATCGTTCGCGGAAATCCGCGCGACGGCGACTATCGCAACATGAACCGCATGTGAGTCAAAAGACTCCACGCGCAACGGCGAGATCGAGTGTGCCGTCGGCGTCCCAGTCCCCCGCGACGACAGACAGCGGCACCTTCATGGTGCAATTCGCGATGGTGCCATTCGCGAGAGAAGCGTCGCGCGAGACTTGAGCGGACTGCAGCGTTCCATCCGAGTTTCCCAAGAGTACGACTACTCCAGCCTCGTCATTCGGCGCGACCACATCGAGCACGCCGTCGTCGTTCACGTCCACGAACTCGAGTGCCGAGTTGTCCAGCTCCTGGTCCGTCATGTACCGCGCCTGCGTCGGGAACGTCCCGTCCCCTGAGCCTTGGAGAACGCCGACGGTTCCACCCTCTTTGTAGACGATAGCGGCCGGCGTGCCGAGGCGGAAGTCGCCGACAACCGCTGCGAACGCACCGTCGTCCTTCCCCACGCTCGCTCCGGCCTGGAACGTCCCGTCTCCGTTTCCGAGCTGAACAAAGGCAGGACTGGCGGCAGCAGACGCGCCGAAGAGTCCCCCGAGAACCAGGTCGGGCTTCCCGTCACCGTTGAGATCGGCGATCGCGAGCGACACGACGAGCGGGCTCTCCTCCATCATGCTGGATGACTGGAAGGTCCCATCTCCCTGACCGAGAAATAGAACGGCTGGCAGCCCAAGGCCCGTAAACGCGATGTCAGGCTTGCCATCGAGATTCAAGTCACCGACGACCGCGGACATAGAATCGCCGTTCGCACCTCGTTCGTTTCCGGAATCGATCGGGGCAGCGAAGGTACCGTCGCCTAGGCCATGGAAGAAGCTGACGACGTTTGTCGCGTCCACGATCACGAGATCGCTTCGCCCGTCGCCATCGAAGTCACCGGCAACGACAACCCAACCGCCGCTCTCGTGGGTATAGACGTTCTTAGTCGTGAACGTTCCATCGCCGTTCCCGAGCAGCACCCTCAGGTAGCAGCAAGACGAGTCGTAGCCGGTGATAGCCAGGTCAAGGCGGCCATCTCCGTTGAAGTCGGCCACGGCAAGCGACGTGCTGTCGCCAGATCCCGTGCCGTAGCTGATGCGAGGGGAGAACGTTCCGTCACCGTTCCCCGTGAGGATGCTCAGCTCGACGCTGGGCTCGGTGTCGCCGCAGGCCGCCACCGTCAACACTGCCGTGACGAAACCGATCGCCGCGGCGTTCAACAACAACCGACCCCTCACAGGTCGAGCGTATCAGGAGCAGACTGTACCGCGCGCACCGGATGAGAATTGCCGATTACTACCGGCGTCAGCGTCGGTGCTTCGGCACGTGAGATTCGCGTGAAGCGGCGCCGTGGAAGTCTTCTGTTTGCAAGGTGACTCGTGCACGCGTGGGACGTGAGGGAGACGCGGTAACGTTGTCCATGGCGACGACGAGCGACGCGATCTTGTCTGCGTATGAGCGGATCTGGAAGCGGGCGCTGGCCACCGACGTCACCGTCTATTACCGCGATTGTGTGAGCGAGCAGAACGGCTGGTTCCATCCCGGCGAGGACGAGCTCGGAGGATGCGACCCAAAGCTGCAGATCAATCGGCCGCGTTTGCCTTGAGCGACCAACGCTACGACAACCGCGATCACCTTAGAAGAATAACCAGCGGCGTCGCTCGCAGCTGGGGCGCCAACTACCCAGGGACTGGTTGGTTGACGCTCGCGATTCGACCAAACGACAGGCTACCGTCGGGTGAGAGACACCCCCGTGTACGAAGACGACTACAAAACCTGCCGCGCCACGCACGCGACGCTCCGCATTTTCGGCGTGGCCTCCGAAGAAGTGACCCGTGTCTTGGGCTTGTCACCGACCGAGAGCATGCACCCCGGCGATCTCCATCACGGCGCGCCAGCTCGCCACCATGTCTGGCTCCTACACTCGAAGCTGGTCATCGATTCGAGGGATGTTCGTCGCCACCTCGACTGGATCCTCGACCAACTCGTCGCTCGACGTCAGGCGCTCCGCGAGCTCGTCGGCCGAGGAGCTAGAGTCGACATCTTCTGTTACTGGATGTCCGCCAGTGGCCATGGCGGCCCTACGATTTCTCCGACACAGGCAGCGAAGCTGGCCGAACTTGGAATCGACCTGGGGTTCGATGTGTACTTCGTCGGCGAGAAGACCTAATCGGCGAGTCCTGTGCGTGCACTTTCGAAAACGACGGTCACAATCATCGCTGAGCTAATCGCGTTGCCGGCGAGCGTTCGTGGTTTCGCGCCGGCCGAGAACAAACCGCCACGGAATCGCGGCGCTGCTTCAACGGGTCGACGAGCGTGCGCGAGATCGAGAACTGCCCGCAGATTGCAGCGCGCGTGGCGCGACCGCCCGCGGCGCCGGCGCGAGTCAGCCGCTGTTCGCGATCACGGATCCGAACGGCGTGTGGACGATCGAAACAGTTCCGCCCGGCGAGTATGTCGCGAGCGCGGCGGCGAATGGGTTCGTCCGAATACCGTGAACCTCGCCGTGGCGGCGGACGAACGTCGCGCTGGCATCGATTTCGCGCTCGAGCCCGGCGGCATGCCTATGCGCGGCAAGGTGACCGAGCACGGCGGCAGTCCGATCGCCGGTGCACGCCTCGTGGCGGAAGTACCTGCGACCGAGCTGCCTACATCGCGCTGACGGACGCGGACGGCAACTACGATCTATCGCTAGCCGACGGCACCTACTGGCTCGGGCGTGCACCACGACGACTACACGCCGTCGCATCACTCGATTGAGATCCTCGGCAAGCCGGCAAGCGCCGACTTCAAGCTCGTGCCCGGCTGGCCGCACCCGGCGCGATCGGCAGAGGTCAGACGGGGGCGCTCACGCTCGCGCGTGGGACGACCGTGAGCGTGACCGCTGCGAAGTGGTAGAGGACCGCGTTGCCCTTGTGGACCTCGGACTCCGCGCAGCTCGAATTTCGCTCGGAGGATCACCGATGCGTCCTCGAGTGGTCCGTCGCTCTGTGCGAATCCAACCTGTTAGCTGAATTCTAAGATCCTGATCTTGCTAAGCCATTCGATCGGCTTCACATTATACTTCACATGGTGATCAAGGATCCGTTCACCGACCCTTCGCCAGCCGAGGTGCCGCTCGCAAACGCACCTCTGGTCCGGGTGATCGCTCAGCTTCGTTTTCCGCTGGTCGCATCGATCGAACAGCGCGATTTTGTCGCGCCGTTCCAGGAAGCGATCCGCGCGACGTACCCAATCCTCCGGCAAGAGCAGACGCAGCAACTGCTGTTCGGCGCGAACATTGCGGCTCCCGTGCGTTCCGCTAACACGGCCTGGCGATTCAACAGCGAGGATGGTCACTGGCGTGTGTCACTGACGTCGGATTTCCTTGCGCTCGAGACGACCAAGTACACCAGTCGCAACGACTTCCTGAAACGGCTCGAAATGGTCGTCGCTGCGCTCGCGCAACAAATCGATCCGAAGTTGATCGATCGGCTCGGCGTCAGATACGTCGACCGAATTTCCGGTGACGCCCTTGCCGAGATCGGCAAGCTCGTTCGTCCCGAAGTTCGCGGCCTCAGCGGTACGCTCGCGGCTAGCTCGGTGTCCCATTCGATCACCGAAACGATCTTCGCGAAGGAAGACGTGCAAGTGCTCGTGCGGTGGGGGCAGCTTCCGCCAAATGTAACCGTGGACCCTGCTGCAATCGAACCGTTCGAAGCACCGAGCTGGATCCTCGATCTCGACATGTTCAGCTCGAAGCCGAGGTCGTTCTCGACAGACGCCGTCATCGCGGATACGCGACGGTATATGGAGAGGCTCTACACGTTCTTTCGCTGGGCCGTGACGGACGATTTTCTTCGTCACTACGGGGGCAGATAGCTCATGGCAAGCACACTGCCTCTCGCGACCTCGGCTGGCTACTTCACGCCAGAGCAGACCTACGTGATCGTTGGCCAGATACTGGCTGGTACAGGGACCTCTACGATCGAAGCTTTCAAGACACTCGCTCCTCCTCAAACGACTTCAGGGCCAAAAGCTGCCGAGACGCCATCTGAAGCGGGAGCATTGTCGGAACTCCGTCGCCTGAGTGGCCTGAGCTGGGAACAGCTTGCACGGCTCGTCGGTGTGAGCCGCCGGACGCTTCACTTTTGGGCGAGCGGCAAGGCGATGGCACGATCGAATGAGGAGCATCTGCAGCGGGTGCTCGCGGTGGTGCGCTCGCTAGATCGGGGATCGACGGTGGCGAACCGCGCGGTCCTCCTCGAATCCCTCGAAGATCGAATGAACGCCGTCGATCTTCTGGCAGCGCGCGACTATGAGCGCGCTGCTTCTGTGACTTCGCGTCTCTCCGCGATGGCGAGAGCGTCGAAGGGACCGAGTACGCCCGAGACTCTCGTCGGTGCGCTGCAGGATCGTATTCATCGGGAAGAGGGCCCAAGTCGACCTGCTCGGAGTGCGAGGAGCGATCGCCGGAAGTGACGATGACTGACGCCGAGGTCGACCACGCGCTCGCGGAATGGAGGCAAGGGGACTGCACTCTGGGAGAACACTGGTTCGTTCAGAGAACGATCGCAGATGGCGCTGGTATCGACCTTCGCGAGACGCCGGTGCCGGGCTTCGTGGTGCTGACGCAGACATGTGACGTTATCCGTGCCTCGAAGGATCGGCCCGAGCTCGAAGTGAGTCCGCTGGTAAAGGTGTCTGCCGAGCATCTGCACGAAATCAAGAAGGGGTATCGGCCTCGGTACGCCTACGTGCCAGCGGTGGCGCCGAGCGAGTTGGTCGCAGATCTAGATCGTGTGATGACCATCGACAAACATGTAGTGGCGCATTGGCCGAGGACGCACAGTCATTCCAGCGATACGGAAGCACGCGCCTTCGCGTCAGCGATCGGTCGCAAGCGCACGAGGTTCGCATTCCCGGACGACTTCATTGAGCACGCACGCAAGCTGCAAGCGCGTATCACCGACAAGCACGGTCGAGAATCAGAGGAAGGTCGCGCGTTAAGGATGCTCCGCGAAATCCGCGTGCTCGCGACACCTTCATGGGCTGACGACGCTGTCTCGCTGATGTACTGGTTCATTCGCAACGAACAGGACGACAAGTTCGAAGGAAGCGATTGGTCGTCGCTGCTCGCGAAGTGGCTCGCGCTCGTTCCAGCTTCCGGCCGCTACACCTTGATCGAGGGGCAAGTGACGTCGCTGTCGCGGCTCACGGCGGATGAGTACGTCCACAGCGATCCGCTCGACCTCGACCACCTGTCTGGTCCCGCGTGAACATCACCGCCTCGTGGACGAAGACCGTAACACCTCGCGCTGGCACGTCGTGACGGCAGCACGGGCGGTGTAGTAGGCGCCGCGCTACAGCGTGGCCGAGGTTGCAAACTGATCTGGCATCAACGGCTCGCCGCGATCGGCAGCGACGATCGCCGCGTGGAGGTAGGCGGCGGGATCGAGGTCGTGGAGCTTTGCAGTCTCGACGAGCGTGTACAGCGTGGCAGCGACCTCGGTGCCGCGGCGCGACTTCGAGCCGAAGTGGTTGCGGCGGCCGACGACGGGACCACGAATGCCGCGCTCGGTGGCGTTGTTGTCGAGGGGAATCCGCGCATCGTCGACGAAACGGATCAGCTTGGGCCAGTTGCCGAGCGTGTACGCTGCCGCCTTGCCGATCGACAACGACGTGAGCGTCACCATCGAGGACAGCCATGCCTTGAGCTCGTCGAGGACGCGCATGGACTCGGCTCGGCGAAGCTCCGCGAGGCGCGTGAGGTCGCCCTCCGACTTTCGATCGATCTCGTAGAGCGCGCCGATCCACGCGAGTGCCTTCTCGGCCTCGGGGTGATCCGGCATCGCTTCTTCGAATCGGCGATAGACGTGCGCCCAGCAATTCGCGAGCACGATGCCGGGACCAGCGCGAGCGCCCGCTTCGTGCGTGCCGAGGTCGTCGCACACGATCGTGCCGTGATAGTCGCCGACCAGATCGGTGAACGTCGCGGCGCTCTTGTCGTCGCGGATTCGGTGCACGACGACACCCGGCGCGGTGAGACACCACATCTGCCACTTCTTCGCGCCGCTTCCGTCGAGCCTGGGCCAACCGGTTTGATCGAGGCCGATCACCGGCTGCGCGAGCACGCGATCCAATAGCGCCTCGTCGATCCGCTGCAGTCGGTGCGCGAGGGCGTTAGCGAGATCCCACAACGTCTGCGACGTGATCACGAGCCCGTGGCGCTCCATGATGCGCGCCTGCCACTCGAGCGGGATGTGATCGAGGTACTTGTCGAGCACGACCTGTAAGCGCTGCGTTGACCCCGTTCTTGCACGCCGCACGTGATCGCCGAGAATCGCGCGCCGATGTCGGACGCGCGATCGTTCTGGAAGAAGCACGTGGTCGGCTGGCGCGCGAGCGGCGAGACAGCCAAGCGGTACAGCGCGCGACACGGGCTGTCGGCGAATTCGCTGGGTTGGTGGTCGTCGCGGCTCAAGCGTGACGGCGAGCTCGCCGAGGCCGCGATGCAGTGGGCGAAGGTGGAGGTAACAGCGGCGACCGCGCTCCGTCCGATCGTGATCCGAGTCGGCGATGTGCGAAGCGCCGTCGAGCGTGGGTTCGACGTCGAGACGCTGACGGCGATCTTCGCGGTGCTCGACCGGCGGTCGGCGTGATCCCACACGGCGTCGAGGTGTTCGTGGGCCTCGATCCGATCGACTTGCGCTGGGGATTCGATCGGTTGTGCGGAGTCGTGCTGGAGAAGCTGGGCCGAAACGCGCGATCGAGTGCGCTGTTCGTGTTCTACGGCCGGCGAAAAACGGCGGTGAAGATCCTGTTTTTCGACGGGTCGGGGCTGTGCGTGCTGTACAAGCGTCTCGATTGCGTGGCTCCAACAACCAACCTCGTGTCGCAGTCCGGCATCGGGCCGCGGAGTAGACCGCATCAGCGAGTCAGGACGTGGCAGCGCGAGGTGTTACGGAAGACCGATGTGGTCGCGACGTTACGCGAGGCACGATCGCTCGTACTTCGTAGCCGCGTCGACCGCGTTCGCACTGCAGTTGCCACCGCCACGCCGACATTGAATGCTGGATTGCGAGTAGGCGGCGGTCACTCAAACGGGCGTTGCCGGCAGTTGACCCTTTGTAGAGAGCCAGTTGCACCCGGCGGCGTATAACCGGGCTCGCGGAAGGGTGGAGCAAAGACATCCACGGGCGGTGGTTTGACGGTTGGTGGTAGCTCCCCTGAAATATCGCGTACGCAACGGAATCCCGCTCCTGCCCCCACGTAATATCCCATGTCCTCGCTTCCGTGCGAGTCCCCCGTAAGACTTGGATTGGATCCAGCGCCCTTGGTTACATGGATAGGCTTGTGATCAAGAGGACCCTTGGGACGTTCTGGCTCTGACGTGTGAGGATTGACCACTGAAGAGCCGTAGGCCTGGTCGTTCCATTTGAATCGAACCGAAGACCAATCCAGGTTAATGACAATGTGGTCGCCGGCTCGTTCTAGAGACAATCTACATTCAGTAAGATCATGATCCGCTGCGTTTCGTCCACTGTCCCAGTCAGTCACCCATTCAGGGGCATTGTCCAACATGTCCTGAGCGCCGTAAAAGCTGCTTCCGCTCGGAAGTTTACCAACGGGACGGATCCCTGCGCCTGGTTCACCACGCAGTGCAATTCCGGGGAGGCCGCCAACGTTCAGATCGGCGCTAGGACAGTTCGCGTCACGCCCGAAGTAGTCGGTGCGTTGGCAGTCTGGTGCAGTGTCTCCCCACGGGAAAATTCGATCATCCGTGCCGCGCGCAGCCTTTTCCCATTCCATCGCACTTGGCAGTCGTTTCCCACGCCACGCACAGTATTGTGCGGCGCCTTCATAGCTGACTGCGACTGGGACGTTGGGTTCGAACGCTAGAGGCGCGTAGCTACGTCCTTCACTGTCGCGACGCAACAGACTCGGATCGTACTCTCGGACCGAATTTACATTCACCCACGAGCCAGAAATGGCTTTACAGTTGCCAGCGCTAACGCAATTAGCATAGTCACTCTGGGTCACCTCCATGCGGTCGATCGAAAAGGCTGATAACCAGACACGACGGGGGGGCTCATCTTCGATGCAGTCGCTCAGCGCATAGAATGCAGCGTCGATCACCCCATCCGGAGCCCGTGTAGGTTCTGGCGTGTTCAGAGTGATTGCCCTGGAGCACCCGCTTGAAAACCAGCCAGCCGGGACACTTACCATATCGTCGGTAACGGAAAGTACTGGAATGCTTGGATCCGCTGTTCTCGAGTCTCGTTCCTTCCCTTTTGAACTGCATGCGAAGGCGAGAATCGAACCGGCTAACGCGTACGCCCTAGATGCGACTGCTCGTGTCATCAGACTGGACCTCCACCTGCAACGGTGAGGCTAGGATCCTTTCGACCAACGCGGTCGCGTACGCGATTTCGTCGGGCTCGTTCTCGGTGCGATTGAGGCGTCCATGCACGCGAACACGCCCCGCTTCGTCGCGTGTGATGATCGTCGGGTCGGCATCGTTTTGGCCAATCACAATGCGTATTGGCATCGTAGCTAGTTGGCTTAGAGGGACCGGCCGTTCACCGGGGGCCGATTTTCCGAAACGATCAGCAACCGACTGACCGACGCCGAACAGCTTCGCGGCCATGACCTTTTCGTCAACGCCGAGATAGATGTCGAGCACCCCGTCTTTCGGTTTGGTCCCAAGACCGTGAGTCTCGCGGAGTGCTTCTGTACGGGTTGCGACCTTTTTCTCATCGCCGAGTTGCGCTGACTCGACCGTCTCGGAGCCAAGACCAGCACGTGCGACGAACGCCGTCCATTCCGCCGCGGTATTGCTGGCTTGTCGCTGCTCGGCACTATGTCCAGCGGCTTTGAACGCGGTGGACAGCCTCTTAAGGATCTCGATCGCCCGTTCTGGATTTGTCCGCAAGAGTGGACGCAAGCGCTGCGCTTGCTTCGCAATAACCTTCTGGTTCTCGATCGCCTGCTGATCGAGGATTGCTTGTTGCTCGCCGAAGAAATCGATCTGATGGTTGGTCGAGTGCCCGAATCCCTCGCTATCCGGCTTCGATTCACCCTTTTCGCCCTGTTCGCCGCCTTCGCTCTTGCCGGTCGCCTCGATCGCTTCCTTACCTGCTTCCTCTAAGCCTGCCTTCAAGGTTTCTTTCGCGAATCCTTCGAGCTCGCCTATATGCTCGACGACCTCCCCGGCGAGACCGGCAGTCGTACTGTTGAGCGCAATCTTCAGCAATGTCCACCACACGGAGCGCTCAGCTCGTGGGACGGGCTTCTTGTACGCTGCCACTTCTCGCTCGACCAGACTCACGCCGCGTTTCTGCGCCGTAGCTAGAGCCGCGGCATCGTTACCGGCGAGTTCCGCTGCGCTGAATGAGGCACCGTCGAAAGCCGGATTGTAGACGGGCGGCCTCTTTGCATCCTGTGCAGCGAGCTTGTCCTCCTTCGCTTCCTCCTTCGCGACATCTTTCGCATGCTCGGCTTCCTCTGCCTTCTCTTCGTTCGTAACTTCGTGGCTCGGTGCCTGTGTTAGCTCGCGAGCGCGACCGTGCAGCGCTACGTTGTGGCTTTCAACAGCGCCATCGAGCGTCCACTGGACAGAGATCGTCAGTGTTCCATCTTGAACACCGGTACGGGACGGGCGGAACAAAACCTGCGGAGAGTTCTTGTCGAGGTTCTCCCAGTCCGATGCCCCCATCGCGCTCGATGAAGGAAGCGTCAGCGACGCGCCATTTGCGAGTGAGAATGCTTCTCCCGCGACGGAGAAGTACGCGATAGCAGGTGTGTCGCGCAGATTCAACGGAGCTCGGATCTGTTGCGTCGTGCTGCTGCCGACAACTGGCTCTCCGAAATCGCGTTTGCTCTCGATGGGGGTGAGTGGTGCCTGCGGTTTCGTTTTCGAGTCAGGACTCTTTGGACCTACCCCCATCGCCCCGCTTGGAATTGGGTCTGCTCTGTGACGTGGGTCGTTGCCGTACGCTATGTCGCCAGGGCTAGGTCCGCTATCGTGGAAGCCCCCTCCTACCGGTGGGAGGGGACCGGTACCTACGAACCGGGTCGAGTCGGGCTGGTGCTCCGCATGCAGGTTCGGTGTCTCGCTCTGCCCAGCAGATCTCGGCGTTCGAGCAACGTCGTAGTCGCCATCAGGCATTGCGTGCTCCCCTCCCCAGACTCGGCCAATGGTACAGCGAAGGTTTCAGGAACGCACGAGGTTCGTCATGCGAGCTTGCGCATGCCGAGTGCGTGTAGAGAAGGTAACTCGCAAAGCGGTCCACCGTTGGAAGCGATAATCGCTCGCAGTGAGCCCGGCGTGGCCGCTTTTCGCTCGGGCTCGACTTGCGTGGGCAAGCGGAGCGTTGACTCGTAGGACTCGTCGGGCGCTTGACGTCGAAGCTCATCGGGCTACCGCTCATCTCAGACCGGATATCGGCCGCTAACGATCGAAGTTGTGGCCGCTAGGTTGGCGAACGAGCGCGCATTACACCCTGGGTAACGCTGAACCCAGACACTGTCAGGCGCCTTTGCGGGCACCCACGCGACGAACCTTACGCGCCGGAATTTTCCGCGGAGAGCGCGGTTCAAGGATCATCGTCATCTCGGGTGCCACCGCGGTGAGTAGCTCACGGAACTTTCCGAGTGTGGGCTCGCGCGCGCCCTGTTCGTAACTCGCGTAAGCATTGCGGCTCGCCGAGCGCAGGGACTTCGCGACGTCTGCGAGCGAGAGGCGATGGCGCGCACGCTGATACTTCAACACGGCTGCCGCGAGCCAGGCCGGCTCAGAAGGTTCCAGCAGCACGGAGAATGAGTTGCGGCCCCGTTTCTCGAACTCGCTCACGTTCACCTCGAACCGCGGTTTGGCAACGCGAAGCTCGACCACCTCGGCGAGATTATTCATCGCCTCGGCTCGCGACCTGCCCTGCGTGAAGCCACCTACGACCTCGCACTCCGCGACCCACCAGCCCCCCCGCTTTTCGATGTGACCGATGAGCACGTCTACTCCCTGACCGAGCATGAGACCATGCACGCCGACTGTACAACAATAGTTGGACATAACAAGAGCCGCCGCGTCAACGGGAGATTTTTCGTCATGCGGCAGCCACGGTGTAGCGTCGAGACCGGAACCAAGGGATAGGACTGCGATCGGAGCAGCCGGCTTGATCGTTCTCGCTCGCACGGGACCAAATCCTGCTGCCAAGAATGGATGTAGTGGCTGGCGTTCTCGCGCGCGCCGAGAAAGCGGCTGACTCCCTCGGTCACGAGGTCACGGACTACCGTGCCTCAACACGTAACGCGCTCGAGGCGCAAGACAGTG
>Ga0335083_10004151_pt1 | contig 18542 bp, 16 predicted proteins | sample Lox_Sample_42_FD_206716 | JGI IMG/M metagenome (GOLD analysis project Ga0335083, IMG submission 206716) | Soil microbial communities from Loxahatchee National Wildlife Refuge, Florida, United States - Lox_Sample_4.2 | ecosystem: Environmental > Terrestrial > Soil > Wetlands | place: USA...
TTCATTCGCCCTCTTCAGATCCTGGGGCGTATCAACTTCAAGCGATGGCGCCACTGAGTTTACCACACGGATACGATAGCCGCGCTCCATCACGCGCAACTGTTCAAGCTTTTCAATCTGTTCGAGGCGACCCGGCGGCCATGACGCGAACTCAAAGAGAAAATCGCGCCGATAGCCGTAAACGCCGATATGACGGAGCGCGCACGAGGGAACGGCTTCGCCGTCGCGCCAGTAGGGAATCGAACTGCGCGAGAAATAGAGCGCGTCGCCCCGATCATCGCACACCACTTTGACGACGTTGGGATTTTGCCACTCGGCGTTATCGACGATCGGTGTCGCCAGCGTGCCCATCTGGATAGATGAATCGGCGCGCATCGGTGTGGCGAGTGCATCCAGATCCTCGGGTGCGAGAAACGGCAGGTCGCCCTGCACGTTGAGATAGATATCGGCCGGGATACGACGTGCGACTTCGGCGATACGATCGGTGCCGCTCTGATGGGTGCCGGCAGTCATCTCGGCGACGCCGCCCGCTTCGCGCACGACGCTCGCGATTCGCTCATCGTCGGTCGCGACAATCACGCGCGTAAGAAACCTGGCCTTGCTGGCCTGCCGCCAGACCCGCACGACCATCGGGATGCCGTTGACGTCAGCGAGCGCCTTGCCGGGCAGCCGCAAAGAGCCATAGCGCGCCGGGATGACGGCGATTACCAACACCGGGTCCAAGCTGATTCACCTTTAACGACGAGTCGCGAACTGTGGGGCACAATGAAAATTAACGGGCGAGCAGGATCGTTGTCAAATCATGCCCGCTAAGGCCGATCAGTTGGACAGACTATCGCGACTCAACGGAGCTTTCTAGAAATACAGATTGGGGTTGAGATCGTAGATTTCGGTGCGCGCGGGCGTGTGCGTTTTTGGCGCAACACACTCAAAGCAAACTGCAACGTCGACCTTAATTCTGTTCTGGCCGATTCTTTGGCATTTCGCCTCACGACCGTCACGGATGACTTCCACTGGGCGAATAAGCAGGAGTCCCGGCACGAGGGGCCGTTCCTGTAGAACATAGATATTTGAGCCGAAGGTCAGGGAATCATAATAGAGAGCCACCCAGTACCCATCCATCGGCGTTCGAGCAGCTAATTGGAAATACGGGTTCACTCCGGTTCGAAGGGTCTCAATCGCGGCACCACCTTCTCCAAAGACTCCGACCACGCATACGCAAAGGGGCAGCGACATGACCATGATAAGAACGATTCGAGTGAAACGGTGACGGGGGGCGGAGGCGGCGAAGCCAAGCGAGACGAAGGGTAGCAGGAAGCTCGCAGCTCCAGCGATTTGATTCGCGGCTGGGCTATCGAATCGCAAAACCGGGTAGAACCCGTCAGCTTGTATGAGAACGAAGAGAACAATCGGCCAGCCGACCAGGATTGCGTTGCCGAGCCATCCAACTCGCATGATGGCGGTGAGCATCAACCGTCATTAAACAACGAGTGAACGAGAAAGGGTAGCGACAATCGTCACGGAATCTCGCTACCGAGAGGTGGCGATCCTACCGCATGATCAGATTTAATCCCGCGGGAGTCGCGTAGCGTTTGTCGTCGTGGTAGTCCTTCGGCGCCTGCTCGTTGATGTAGTAGGCGTGCCCCTGCGCAGGCTCGCTGACATAGGTGGCATGGTTGCGCTGGATATCCCACCAGACCTCGACGTCGAGTGCTGCCGTATCGACTACGCCGACCCCGGGCACATCGACGGCGAGCGGAAAGAGCGCCGCATATTTCCAAGGCTGGTTCTTGGTGTCCCACATATCCTCCCACAGCGGGAAGCCGTAGGCGCTGTCAGCGTAGATGACCCGTTTGCCGTAGCAGTAGCTGCCGGCCTTCGACGCGATCCTGGTGAGCCCGAGGACATCGATATCACGCACTTGCCACTTGCCCCACTTGGGCGTTGGAAACGCCAGCGGCATCAGCGTGCCACCGGGAAAAGGCTCGGTCGGTGGCGTTACATCGACCAGCGCGATCATCTTGCGATGACCCATGTCCTCGACGTTCATCTCGGTGAGATTGGTATCGAGGCCGTTGTGGAAGTCCTCGTAAGTCTGGTCGAGACCACCACTTTCGGAGCATCGCGCGGCGTTGGAAACCTGCTGATAGCGGCGGAGCGAGGGCAGAAAGACGTAAGCCGCCTCGGGCTTTTCGGGATCGGCGTAATTGACGGTGAGATAGGTCAGGTAGCGATCCTGCTCGGGTTCGAGCGTCATGAACCATTCGGTGAAGTAGCGCGCATCGGGGCCGGCGGGCTCAGCTGGAGCGTTATTGTCGGTGTTATAGGCAAGCTGGCGCTTCACACCGATATAAACTTGGCAATTGGCGTTCCCCGTGCTGTCGAGGGAGCATCCGGTGCCGGAGGTATCGACTACCAGGTAAGGGATGTAGCGGTACCACATGTTGGCGAGCAGCTTCCATCCTTTGTGCGGCTCAGCGGCATTCGGGAACGGAATACCGCCGTGATAATTGTCCAGCGTCAATCCGCCCGTGGGGAGCTCCCGGATGCGAACCTGCGAGGCGTATTTCTCCGTCGTGGCGAGATAGTTCTTGGGCAGCGGATGATTCACCGTGGGGCCGACTTCAATCTGCACACCCTCGGGCATCTTCCAGAAATATTTACCCTCGAACATCGCGACCATCCCGTCAGACATGAACTGCTTGAACTGCTGCCAGTTCGCCATCGTGATGGTCGTACCTGGCGCGATCTCCGACCCGCTCGAAGGGTTAGCTGCAGCCGGCGATGTGGTAGTGGCGGGCAGAGTATCAGCAGCAGAGGCCCACAGCTTAAAGGTCAACAGCGAAACAGTCAGAACGATCGCAAACACCGCACGCTTCATCATCTTCCGAACCTTTCTTCGTGTCAGAGGTCTACCGCTAGTAGAGATTCAATACCATCTAACGCATGATCAGATTCAAACCTGCCGGCGTCGTGTAGCGCTCCAAATCCTGGTACTCCTTCGGAGCATTTTCATTAGCCTGCAGAGTTTCTGGATTCTCCGCCCCCCAAGTTGCGTGGTTGTCCTTCAGGTTCCAGACCGTCTCGAGGTCGCCCTCGGCGCCGTTCTGCGGACCGATCCCGGGGACGTCGATTTTTTGCGGCGCAACCTCGTAGAACTTCCAGGGTTGCATCTTGGAGTCGTAGATCTCCTGCCAGAGCGGCGCGTGGAAGTGCGAGTCGATATACATTATCCGCTTGCCATAGCAGTAGCCTTGGGCTTTCGAAGGGATTTTGCGCACGTCGATCACATCAACGTCGCGCACCTGCCACTTCGCCCATGAGGGCATCGGCCAGGCGAGCGGCATGAAATAGCCCTCAGGAAAGGGTTTGCCCGTCGGAACCGGATCGGTCAGTGCGATCATTTTCTTGTGAGTCAGGTAATCGGCTTGCAGCTCCGTGAGGTTCGAATCGAAGCCGCTATGGAAATCCTCATAGGTGAAGTCCATACCGCTGTTTTCGGCGCAGCGCGCCGCTGACGAGACCCGCTGGTAGCGACGGAGCGAGGGCAAGAAGACATAAGTATCATCGGGCCGCGACTGATCAGCATAGGAGATCACTAGAAAGGTGGTGTACTTCTGATTCTCAGGTTCAAGCATCATGAACCACTCAGTTAAGAAGGGTGCATCCGGGGCTGGCAGAGCCGTAGGGACGCCTTTATCGGTGTTGTAAGCGAGCTGGCGATTAACCGCGTCGAAAATCTGGCAGCTAAGGTTGCCCGAACTGTCGATCGCGCAGCCGGGCTCGTGACGATCCACAAGCAGGTTTGGGCTGTAGCGGAGCCACAGGTCTTCAAGCACCTTCCAGCCGCGATGGGGTTCCTGCGGATCTGGGAACGGGACACCGCCCATGTAGTTCAGCAGGCGGAGACTGCCGTCGGGCTGTTCGGAAATCTTTACCTGGCCGGAATATTTTTCGGTTGCTTCGAGATAATTCTTGGGCAGCGGATGGAGTTCGGTCGGAGCGATTTCGATGCGGATATCGGGCGGCATCTTCCAGAAGTATTTGCCCTCGAACAGCGCGACCATACCTTCCGGCATAAAATCTTTGTACTGCTGCCAGTTCTCCATCGTGATCGCCGTGCCGGGCGCGATTGTGTCCTTGGCGCTGGCACTCTGATCCGCAGCCAAGGCTACGCTCGTTCCCCAAAAGACGCAGATCGCGGCCAGCCATGCGACTCGCTTCATTCCCGCCAATCTCCTTACTGGTACTGCTTCGCCGCGATGCGTACCACGTTCAGGGCGACTCGTCCATCGGAGTGTGGTAGAAGCGCGGGATTTTCGCATCGCAGCGTGCTACCTTGCGCTCCGTCTTTCGGATGAGATTTCCAAGGCGGAGGATTCTTCCATGAAACTCGAAGGCAAGAATGCAATCGTAACGGGCGCCGCGCGCGGTATCGGTCTGGGTATCGCGCTGAAATTGGCCGAGGCGGGAGCGAACGTTGCGTTGGTTGATCTGGGGAGTCCGGCGGATCCAAACCTGACCTACAACCTTGCGGCGCAGACGGATTTGCAGCGCGCAGTTGCTGAAGTTCAGCGGCGCGAAGTCAAAGCGATTCCGATTCTTGCCGACGTGACTCGTTACGCTGATTGCGTGCGGATGGCCGAAGAGACGGCCAAGCAGCTGGGTAGCGTCGATATCCTGGTGAACAACGCAGGAATCATCGCAGTGGGTCCGGTCGTGGATTTCGCCGAAGAACAATGGGATCGGGTGATGGCGGTGAATGCGAAAGGCCCCTTTCTCGCATCGAAGGCCTGCATCCCGCATCTGACGAAAAATTCAGAAGGCGCGATCATCAATATCGCTTCGATCGCCGGCAAGAAGGGGTACGGCGGCCTGTCGGCCTACTGCGCCAGCAAGTTCGCGGTGGTTTCCTTCACGCAATCATTGGCCGAGGAACTCGGACCGGCCAATATTAGAGTGAATGCAATCTGCCCGGGTTTCCTTCGCACGGCGATGTGGACTGACGTGCTCAACAAGATTCCCGGATTGCTGGGCTTGTCCGGCGGTGACAATCTGACCGCGGTTTCGCGGCAGAATACCTATCTCAAGCGCGAACAGACGCCCGCCGATATCGGCGAAGCGGTGGTTTATCTTGCTAGCACGGATAACGTGACCGGAATCGCGCTGAACGTCGCAGGCGGCGCCGAGGTGCATTAAAACTCTCGCGTTGCGACCAGCAAATCTGCGAGGAGCGTTAAAGACTATGATCGAACAGGCGCAGGATTTTCGTGAAGAGGCCGACGCGCTCGCGCAGTTGCTCGAGCCATTAGGTCCGCAGGATTGGGAGCGCAAGACCCAATTCAAAGCATGGACTCTCAACGACGTGATCGCGCATCTGCACTTTGCCGATTACGCGGCTGATCTCGCTTTGCGCGATGGCGCTGCGTTTCGTGAGTTCACGAAGGAGATCGGCAAGCTCAGCGAGCGCGCCGGCACCCTGATGGCCGCGACGCATCAATGGCTGAGCGGCAAACGTGATCGCGCCCTGCTCGATCATTGGCGGAACTTTTATCGTGCGATGGCCGATCGCTTCGCCGCCGCCGATCCCAAGGCCCGTGTGCCATGGTTTGGTCCCGATATGAGTGTGCGATCGAGTATCACGGCACGTCTGATGGAGACGTGGGCGCACGGCCAGGCGGTCTACGATTTGTTGGGCAAGCCGCGCGCCGATACGGATCGAATCAAGAACGTCGTTGTAATCGGGATCAATACATTTGGCTGGACCTTCACGAATCGTAAATTACCGGTCCCGGCGAAGATGCCGTTCGTCCGTCTGATGGGACCTTCGGGAGCCGTATGGGAGTGGGGCGAGAACGACCTCGCGAATTTGATCGAAGGCAACGCGGTTGAGTTCTGCCAGGTGGTGACACAGACGAGGAATATCGCAGATACGAAGCTCCGAGTCGTCGGTGAGACAGCACGCTCGTGGATGGAAATCGCGCAATGCTTTGCCGGGCCACCCGAGACTCCACCCGCCCCCGGCAAGCGTTTTTTACAATAGCTCAAGCATCGCCAATTTCGCTCTGCTGTTTCTCTTTCAAATGACTCAGGGATCTCGCCCTCGATCAGATCGCTCTTCGGCTACTCTCTGGTGCAGGGTTGGTTCGTAGTGCCGTGGGTTTCGTTGAACCATAGATTGGTCCCGCAATTCGTGTTGGCGTCGTAGCTATCGTCTGCGCCGTTGTTGTTACTCTGCTCAGCGCCGTCGATGACATTGGCTTCGCTGTCCAAATCGATCGCGAGTCCGTAGAAGCCGTTGTTGTCGTCACCGGTGCTCGTGACGACGTTCGACCCACTATTCGCTCCGGCGCAGGCTGGTCCACCTCCAGCGGGTCCGCTGGAGGAGCACCCAAAGTAAACTCCCGCTATGCCGTTGTTATTCGCGACAAAATTGTTGATGACATTATTACTCGAAAGCTCGGCCCAGAGACCAAATGACCCATTGTCCTTTAACGCCATGTTGTGAAGGATGTTGTTGTTCGCGCGGCGCAGGTGAATCCCGTGATTTGTGTTGTTGTTGGCGCCGAAGCCTCCGAAAGTGCTGCCGCTGGCACCGTTGACGTAGATGCCCGTGTCCGTGTTGTTGCTGGAGGTGAAGTTCTGAACCACAGCGCCGCTTCCGTCATCTTCGATGCCGATTGCGAAACCAGTGACGGTGCCGTCGTTAAAATCAACGAAGGCGTTTGCGCCCGTGATCGAGATCCCGGTACCTCCGCCCGAACTCTTCAAAGAGTGGCCGTCAATGTTGAGTGTGACATTGTCGGCCGCAATTACCAGGCAAGCTCCTGAACCTTGAAAGGTCAGGGTCTTCGTAACCTTATAGTATCCTGCCGTAGAGATGGTCCCGCATTTTTTGATCGGTTTGAACGTTACGGCACCCACTGAAGAGCTAAAAGCAAGGGACGCCGCGACGGGAAGCGCAACTACCCAGCGAGATAAGCGCGAGGTGCTGATCGACATGATGCTCTCCTTGTGGCGACTCAATGGATACAGCTCGTTGGCTTGCGTTTGGTGAACTTATTGTTGAACCAGACATTCGAGCCGCAAAGCGGATTGGCATCGCTTCCATCGGCGACCTTGGCGTGGGCTCCTTTATAAGCTCCCGTACGCGTGACTCTATTGTTGCCGCTACCCTGCTCGATTACGACACCGTTGGGCGCATCGTGCAGGTTCGCGTTGTAGACCAGGTTCGCATTACTCGCGGTGGCACCAAGCGTACTGATTTCAAGGTTCGTGGTACCGTTGCCAGAGGCCTCTACTCTGTCGAGTAGCGTGTTTGCTGCGCCGTCAAGCCATAGCCCGTAAGTTCCGTTGTTATCGGCGTAAATGTTGGAATCAAGCCGCGCACCCGTCGTCTGCATGATATGGATGCCGTCGTGGCCGTTGTTAGCGGCCGTCACGTCCATAATCGTGTCGCCGTCGGCGTGGCTGAGGAGGATTCCTGTCGTTGCGTTGTGAGAAGCCTCAAAGCCAGAGATCACGCTGCCCCCTTCGTCGTCCTCAACCCCGATGTTGAAGCTGTTGACGGGAGGTCCGCCGGCTTGGAGCCAACCTTGGATCACGGTGCCGATCGCACCATGCTCAATCCGGATTCCAGTTCCGTGGGAGCCGTCGCCCGTCAAGCCACCGCCTTCGATGCTTAGAGTGACGCCGGAACCAGTGATGTCGATGCAGGGTCCCACCGTACTGGTAACAATGGCGGTCTCGATTTCATAGAAGCCGGGCGTGTCGATCGTCTGACATTGAATGATCAAGGTCGGCGCGATTGCGCGGGCAGTGCGCAGTCGCAGTGGTATCAGGAGAGCTAGTGCGACCAAGAAGCCGCAGAGCAGTGTCCTGCAATGCATTTTCGTCATTCGCTCGTCTTCGAGCTTCATCATATTAGCACCGCTCAGCTTCAGCTACCTTACAGTATCGAAAACGCAATGCTTTTACCTTTAATTAGTAACTACGATCAAGTTTAGCCAACCGCTCGTCGACGCGCTTAGCAGTCTGCAACCTTGGGCTCTTACCAGATGGAGGCTTCCAGCCGAGCACTCCGGTTGCCGTGCGGACCATATCTGCACTAATAGATGCGATGTGCTCCGACCATGATTCTGGTCGGGACTAAATCCAAGTCCACGGCGGAGATGCAGCCATGCTTAAGACCGGTCCAGTTAATCATATCGCGCTCAAGATCACTGACGTCGAAAAGGCACGTGAGTTTTACGAGACGATCGTAGGGTTGAAGAAGCTTCCTCGCCCGCAAGTGAATATCCCGGGCGTTTGGTTCCAGCTTGGGGACGGCGCGCTCCATCTGATCGGCGGTGAAAGGAAGAACGATGGCCGCATCGATCCGACTGGTCCGCATATCGCGGTGCAGGTCGACAACATCGAAGAGACCAAGGCGGTCCTAAACGCCAAGGGTATCGAGTTTCTCGATGCGGCGGCTCTGATCGCGCGGCTGAACCTAAATGAGGAGCAGAAGAAGATGGTCGGCAAGCAGGTCTGGGTGCGCGACCCTGATGGCAACGTGCTCGAACTACAGGAGCGCGTACAGTAGTCGACGGACGAGGAATCGCTTCACGTTGATCCTTCGACTGCGCTCGCACACTCGCTCCGCTCAGGATGACAAGAGAGCTTTCTTACAAAGGCAATTATGGGTGCATTGACAGATAAATATTGCATCGTCGGAGTCGGCGAGACGCCGCATATGCGGCCCTCGAACCGCACGACGCTCTCGATGGCGTGCGAGGCCCTCACCAAGGCGATGGCCGATGCCGGCTTGAAGGCCTCAGATATCGACGGGATGACGAGTTACCAGGTGGGTGATTCGACGACCTCGGCACACGTTGCCAGTTCGCTTGGAATCCGCCTCAATTACTGTCTCGATATCTTTGGTGGTGGTTCGAGCAGCGAGGCGCTGGTCGCCCACGCGATCGGATTAATCGAGGCGGGCTACGCCAAGACGATCGTCTGTTTCCGCTCGATGAATGGACGTTCCGGCCGCCGGATGGGTGGGCAGATTCCGGGTGGTCCGATCCCTGTCGCGAATGCCGAGGGCGATAACCAGTTCAACATGGGGTGGGGCTGGACGACGCCGGCGCAACGCTTCGGAATGTCTGCGATGCGTTACCTGCGCGACACCGGATGCACGACCAAGGCGTTCGCCGAAATCGCTGTGGCCCATCGCTACCATGCGAGCCTGAATCCCAAGGCGCGCCATCGCACACCGATCACAATCGAGGACCATCAGAAGTCCCGCTGGGTCGTGAAGCCCTTCCGCCTGCTCGATTGCTGCCAGGAGACCGACGTTTCGGCGGCGATTATCGTGACCTCGCGCGAGCGCGCTTACGACCTGCGCCATCCGCCGGTTTTTATCAAAGGCGGCTACGCGCGCACGATGACCGACAGCCCAGGCTGGAACTATTCGCGCCCGGTCCTCCATTACGTCGCGGGCAACTATGGATGGAAGCGCGCCTTCGGGATGGCGGGCATCAGCCATAGCGATGTCGATTTCGTATCCTGCTACGACGCTTTCACTTTCACAACTCTCATCCAGCTCGAAGCCAACGGTTTCTGCCGTCCGGGCGAGGCGGGCGATTTCGTGAAGGGCGGCCGCCTGCAAATCGATCATGAACTGCCGAGCAATCTATCGGGAGGCCATCTGTCGGAGGGTTACACGCACGGCGTTCAGATGGTGATCGAGAACGTACGCCAGTTGCGTCATCGGGCGGACGACGCCTGTCCCGGATGGGCCGAAGGCAAGCACACCTACGATCGTAATGCCGGATGCCGCCAGGTGAAGAAGGCGCGCATCTGCTGCGGTATGGCATGGGGCTACGAGAACATGGCGAGCTGTCTGATCCTCGGCGGGATCATGTCGTAAGCCTCCGACGTGAGAGTACGAACTATGTCCAAAGTTATTGATTATTCGAAGCTGCGCATTATCCCCGATTTCGACACCAAGGAATGGTGGGAAGGGACGCGGCAACGTAAGTATCTCGTTCGCCAGTGCAACAAGTGCGGTCACAAGTGGTTCCCGCCGCTGTTCCCGGCCTGCGCCAAATGCACCTCGATGGATGTCGGATGGTTCGAGACGGCCGGCCGCGGCGTGATCCACAGCTACGTCGTGGTGACACAGCCAATCGTTGGTGCCTTCGTCGGCACTGTCCCTTATGTAGTCGCGATAATCGAACTAGACGATTGCAAAGAGGCGGATGGAACCGTCACGCGCGTCGCGGGCGTGATGACCAACGAAGAGGCGGAGATTGGAATCGGCCTGCCAGCCGAAGTGCTTTACGAAGAGACGGCTGACCCGAAAATCGTGATGCCGCGTTGGAAAGTCAGCGGCACGTCATCAGATGTGTGGCGCTTCGACGAGCACGAAGCGAGCGGCGGCCGCTAGAACCTACTTGCCGTAGAACTGTACGACCAGCGTGCTGAAGGTGACCACGGCGGCGGCGACCGAGATGACCGCGCCGATAAGCCATCCGTTGGACGGCGATTGGTCGGTTACGGCGGAGACGCCGCACTGGGTGCAGAAGCGGGCGCCCGCCGCGATCGTCGCGTGGCACTCCTCGCATCGGCGGGGCCGATCAGACCATACGCCAACCGAGGAGCTCGAGGCTTCATGGGCTTCCCCGGTGAGCGCACTCCCGCATTCGCGGCAATAGCGCGCAGCCGGGGCGTTATCAACGAGGCATGCCGAACAAGCCATGCCCCAATGATGCGCCCCGTGTCATAGATGCTGCAATGAGATTTTTAGATGCCTGCAAGCTTGCGAGCGTAGGCTGCGACCGACTTAAAGTCGTATTCGCGGTAAGCCTGAAGCTTTTCGGCCTCGAATCCACCCTCCGCGTGCACCGCAAGAACCTCCTGATAGCCGCCATACTCTGAGGCAGTCAGGTCGGTAATCAGGTTGAGGAGGCGCATCCGCTTCTCAGCATCGTGGCCCTTAGCTCCACCCAGATATTTCAGCACATAGCCACGCGTCGCTTCGCTGGTGAAATCCTCAGCCGCAGGGCCCGTCACGAGGATACCGCCGGCGAGATCCTGCACGATCTGCACGGCTTCGTGGTAGTTGTGGGCGAAATGGTACTTCGCGACGTTAGTGATCAGCGTATTCGGCACGGCGATACCGTCTTCGATCGTGCAGGTTGCCGCTGCATGTTCAATCAAGCCGCGCACCGTGGTGTGGTAGGCCGCCAGATGGGTGAGCTTGTCCCGCACATGGCCCGCGCGTGAAATACCGTTGGCCTCGGCCACGGCTGCCCCGGCGCCAGCCATGACTTCCAGCAGGGGCAGCTTGTACGACACTGCCGTGAAGCGATGAAACCGCACAAAGGTCACCGCGAGCAGGCCCGCGAAATCAACCTCGCCGTTGAGGAATATGCGGTCATTGGGGACGAAGACGTCGTCGAAGACCGTCAGCGTCTCCATCATCTTGTGCTTCGCACTAATCGGATGCTCAAAGGCGTCCTTCTTCGAGCTGCCATGCGGGCTTGCGATCAGCTTGAGCCCCGGAGTGTCGATCGGTAGCGCGAACGCAATCGCGTAATCCTTGTCTTCGGCGCGCATCGCACGCGTCGGCAATACGATTACTTCGTTGGTGTTGGTGGAGACTGAGGTGTGGACCTTCGCTCCGCGCACCACGACGCCATCAGGCCGGCGCTCGACTACGCGCACGTAGTAATCCGGATGCTCCTGGCCGTTGGGTCCGAGCGAACGATCGCCTTTCACGTCGGTCTGCGCAACCGCGACAGCGAGATCGTTATCGCGGCATAGGGCGTGATACTTCCCGATGCGCTCGCGATACTGGGTGTGGCCCGCCGCGGCGAGTCGCTCACCGATGATGTGCAGTGCCAGCAGCGCATCGCTGCCGATCTCTTTGATCAGAACGACGAGCGTGGCGCCCTCGCGGGTCGAAGCGGCGATCAACTCGCTGCGCTTCAGCAGATCGGCACCGTTGCGCGGCAGATGGAAATAGCGGCTGTATTCGGTGTTGCCTTCCTTGATAACGGCGAGATCGCGATAGGCCGGATCTTCCGCCATCCGATAGTCGGTACAGGCATGTTCAACGGCGATACCGATCACGGGATGGGTCGTGACGTCGGCCACTTTTTGGCCGCGAAAGTAGACTGAGCGGTTATCGCGCAGCGATTGTTTGTATTGTTCCGGCGTCCTGAGTCCCATCGTTTCTACCTCTTTCGCAGAGCCGCACTCCGGCTCATATGCTCGTGTTGTGATTTTGGCGGTGCTTTACGAGGCGCGACCGTCGACCAAAATTAGACCAGCGCCATGCGGGTGCGGCCGCCCTCTGTCCGGCAAGCCAATATAGAGGCGCAACCCCGCTTCGTTCAATGATTAAAGCTTCCCTTTTTGGTCGCTCCGCCGGACAGAAACGCGGATTTATCGACGCGGATAGCGCAAGTGCGTTAGCTTGGCCGCGAAAGGGTAGGTCACCAGATGCCAAGTCCAAAGATGTTCAACCTTAGTGGCCGCGTTGCCGTCGTCACGGGCGGCAATGGTGGGATCGGTCTTGGTGTCGCGCTCGGACTGGCGGAAGCAGGTGCTGCGATCGCGGTCTTAGCGCGCAACGAGGCGAAGAATCAGGCTGCGCTCGAACAGCTCCGAGCCTTCGGCAATCCCGTCGTGGCGCTGCCGCTGGATGTGACCGATCGCGAGGCCTGTCTCGCTGTGATGAATCAGGTCGAAGCCCGGCTCGGCCCGGTCGATATCCTCGTTAACAATGCCGGGATCGCGCTAGCTGGCGGATCGTTGAAGTCCGATGCCGCAAGCTGGGATCGCGTGATCGAGACCAACCTGACTTCATGCTTTCTGTTGTCACGGCGCGCGGCCGAATCGATGATCAAGCGGCGAATCGGCAAGATCATCAATATTGCGAGCGAGTATTCCCGCTTCGGGAATCCGATTGCCCCTTCGTACGCAGCGAGCAAGGGCGGACTGATTCAGCTGACCAAGTCGATGGCGATCGAGTTCGCACCACGCAATATTCAGGTCAACGCGATCGTGCCGGGATGGATCGAGAGCGACATGACCGCGCCGATCAAATCGCGTCCCTTCTACGAAGAGATTTTGACGCGCACACCAGCGAAGCGCTTTGGAACTCCGGCCGAGTGCTCTGGTGCCGCGATTTTCCTTGCCTCGAGCGCCTCCGACTTCGTGACCGGCTCGACGATCTTCGTCGACGGCGGCTTCGCAATCCGCTGAGAGATAAGGAAGAGATGCCGATCTATCGCGCTGAGGTTATCGGTTCACTGCTGCGGCCCCCTTGGTTGAAGCAGGCTCGGCTTGATTACGGGGCCGATCGCCTCAGCACCGCGCAATTTAAGCTGGTCGAAGATCGCGCCGTCGATGAAGCGATCGCGATGCAGGAAGCCTGCGGTGTCGATGTGGTCACTGATGGCGAGATGCGCCGCTCGGGCTTCGTCGCGCCACTGACTGACTATGTCGATGGCTTCGAGCCTCTGGGGCTCGACTCGCGCCGATGGCATACGGCGAGTGGTCTCGCGACCGACCTCGTGGTGCCGATTACGATCACGGGTAAGTTGCGTCGCCGGCGATCACTCGTGGCCGAGGAGTTCAGCTACGCTCGTGCGCGGGCTACCAAGCCGCTCAAGGTCACCTTGCCGAGTCCGTTGATGCTTTCGTTGCGCTACTCGCCCGAATTTTCTGGCGAGGCCTATCCCGATCCCTTCGAGCTATTCGCGGACGCGGTCGATATCCTGCGCGCGGAGGTTCAGGAACTCGCGAGCCTTGGATGCCGTTATATACAGATCGACGCGCCTGAAATCGCGACGCTGGTCGATCCGACGACGCGCCAGAGCGTTTATGAGTCGCACGGAATTTCTGCCGAGCGGATGCTCGGCGAGGGGATCGAGATGATCAATGCCGTGGCTGACGCGCCGGACGTTACTTTTGGTTTGCATCTTTGTCGCGGCAACAACGCGGGCCATTGGATGTCTTCGGGCGGATATGAAGCGATTTCCAAGCAGGTCTTTCAGCGTGCGCGGCGGTATTCGACCTTTCTGCTCGAATACGACGGCGTACGTGCCGGAACCTTTGAACCTCTGGCGGAGCTACCCGATGACAAATTTGTCGTGCTCGGCCTCGTCTCCACCAAGTCCGATCAACTGGAAGACGCGGCCGCGCTCGAGGCTCGCGTGCACGAGGCGTCGCGATACTTTCCGCTCGCGCAGATAGGACTTTCCACCCAATGTGGTTTTGCCTCGGTCGCCGCGGGGAACCCGCTTCATCCCGAAACCCAGCCAGCAAAACTGCGTCTTGTGGCCGAGGCAGCCCATCGAATCTGGCAATGAGAATAGTCCGCGCCGGAGGCGCGGTGCCCTGCCGCACAGGGGGCGCATAAGCTGAGCGAGCGAGGAGTCCGCGAAGAGCGATCTGGTTAGGGTTCCGCGACGCGCGGCCAAGTCCGGCTGTCTGCGGAGCAAGGCATAACATGATTGTTCAGCGTGAACCCCCGATCCCGTATGATGGCCCCTGATGGCCCTGCGTGATTCCAAAAAGCGCGTCGAGCGCGACGCAACGCATCATTCGCGATTGCATCTCCCTGAACCGAAACCGCTTCGAATCGTTGTCGCGGGAGAAGTCATCCTCGATCGCTACGTCTGGGGCGATGTCGAACGTGTTTCGCCCGAGGCGCCGATTCCGGTTCTGCGTGCCTCGCGCCGCCAGGAGAAGCCCGGTAACGCCGGCTTCGTAATGGCGAATTTGCGAGCGCTGGGCGCCGCGCCTGTTGCGCTGAGCGTAATCGGGAACGATCGCAACGGCCGGATGCTTACGCAGATCTTCACCGACCTCGGCGTCGATACACGCGGCCTGCTGATCGATTCCGATCGCCCGACGATCGTGAAGGAGCGCCTGCTCGGCTCGGTGCAATCCGCGAATCGTGCGACGCAGCAACTGCTGCGCGTTGACCAGGAGGATGTACGACCACTCTCCGCCTTGCGCGAGAAGATGTTCTGCGGACGAATCGCCGGTGCACTTCGCAAGGCCGATGCACTGCTTATCTCAGATATCGATAAGGGGCTGCTGACGCCGACAGTTCTGCGGGCTCTGATCGATACTGCTGAACGTCATTCGATTCCCGTGATCGTCGATCCTCGGCTCAACGACGACTACTCGATCTATCACGGTGCGACGGTGCTCACTCCGAATCGATACGAGACCGAACGTGCCACCGGGATGAAGCTGACCGACCGTGACGCCTGGCGAGCCGCAGGCGAAACGTTGATCAAGAAGCTGGGCTTGCAGGCCTGCCTGATCACGCTCGATCGCGACGGGATGTATCTGGCCGAACGCGGTGGTCGCGGGACCTATATCCCGACCGCACCGCGTGAAGTTTACGACGTGACCGGCGCAGGGGATATCGTACTGGCGTTTATCGGTTTTCTGATTGCGGCCGGTATGAGCTTCTCTGGTGCGGCCGAGATTGCAAACCTCGCTGCCGGAATCGAAGTAGGTCGACTCGGCACCGAGATTATCTCGCGCGACGACATCGCTCGTGCCCTGCAGCCCGCTCACGCCGGCTACGAGGCCAAGATCGTTTCCGAGAGTGAACTAAAGGCCGCTCTCGATCGCGAGCGACGCGCTGGCCGGAAAATTGTCTTTACCAACGGATGCTTCGATCTGCTCCACGCGGGTCATCTGCAGAGTCTCGGGTTTGCCCGTGCACATGGCGATGTCCTCGTCATCGGCCTCAACGGTGACCGCAGTGTCCGAGCCATTAAGGGCCCCGAGCGTCCGATCCATAACTCGGCCGATCGCGCTCGCTTGCTCGCGGCGCTCGAGATGGTCAGCTACGTCGTAGTCTTCGACGATGAGCGCGCCGAGCGCATTATCCATCAGGTGCGGCCGGACGTTCTGATCAAGGGCGACGACTGGCGTGGCAAGACGGTCGACGGGCAGGTCTTTGTTGAGGGATACGGCGGTCGCGTGGTCTTCGCGCCGCTGCTGGAAGGGCATAGTACGACTTCGACTATCGCGCGGATGCGCTCGAATGCTTAAGCGAAGTATCAGGAGCGGTCTTATGGATTTTAACTACTCGCCGGAGCAGGAAGCCTATCGGATGCAGGTCCGGGCGTGGCTGGAAACAAATCAGCCTCCGCCTCTTACCGATGATGAGCGCACCAATATCAGCGAAGATCTCCTCTGGGAACGCAACAAGAAGTGGCACAAGAAGCTCTATGAGGGCGGTTGGGTTGGCCTGAGCTGGCCACACGAGTACGGCGGTCGCGGCGCCACTTTTATCGAGCAGTTGATCTTTCAGCAGGAGCTGGCTCGGCTCAACCTGCCGATGGGTATCAATATCCTCGGCATCATCATGAATGGCCCTGCCCTGATGCAGTGGGGGACCGAGGAGCAAAAGGCGCGCTATCTCCAGCCGATTCTCAAGGCTGACGAAATCTGGTGCGAGGGAATGTCGGAGCCGGGCGCGGGATCGGACCTCGCGTCGATTCAGACCCGTGCCGAGCTCCACGGCGATTCCTTTATCGTCAACGGCCAGAAGGTCTGGACCACGATCGCCCATCGATCGGACTTCTGCCAGCTTTTCGTCCGTACCGATCCCAACGCACCCAAACATAAGGGGCTCAGCGCATTGATCGTTGATATGCACAGTCCCGGCGTAACGGTGAAACCGCTTCGGCAAATCACCGGCGATGCGGAATTCAACGAGATCTTCTTCGAAGATGTCCGCGTCCCGAAGGAGAATCTGCTCGGGCCACTCAATGCCGGATGGCAGGTGCTGGTCGCAACGCTGATGCACGAGCGCTTTGGGATCAGTGAGACGATCGGCGGCCCGGACGTGATCCTGGCCCAGCTGGTTGAACTGGCGAAGGGCACTGTGATGGGCAATGGCAGCGCTGCGGCCGATGAGGAGATCCGCCAGCAAATCGCTCAGTTCGCCTGCGAAGTCGCTGCCAAGAAGTACAATGGTCTTCGATCTCTCACCAAGCGCTTGAAGGGCCAACAGCCGGGCGCAGAATCTTCTATTGGCAAACTGGTCTCGACCGATCTCTCGCAACGGATGACCCGTTTTGCGGCTCGTCTCCTTGGTCCGTTCGCGACGCTCGAGCGCCAATCCAGCTTCGCGCCTGAGGGCGATTGGTCGCGCCGGATGCTCTGGGTTGAAATGCTCACGATTGCGGGCGGAACCTCGGCCGTCCAGAAGAACATGATCGGCGAGCGCATCCTGCAATTGCCCAAAGGCTGACGCTTTATCGATCCGAAGATACGACGGTGGTTATCTTCGGATCGCGCCGCTTTCCTTTACTCTCCGCATCGTCTATCAAGCATTACACCCGACCGTCAGAAAGCTGACGATCCGGAGATCCCTGCAAGAGAGAGTAACGATGCGTTCACTTGGAAAGATTAAGGTGTGCGCCATCTCAGCGGTCGCCGCTATAGCGGCCTTGATGGCAACACAAGCAGCGGCGTGGGCTGCCGACGACGCAAGCAAGGTGAACTCCGGCGATACCGCTTGGGTACTCGCTTCGTCGGCGCTGGTTCTCCTGATGACAGCGCCCGGGTTGGCACTGTTCTATGCCGGGATGGTTCGTCGCAAGAATGCTCTCGCGACTCTGATGCAGAGCTTCTTTCTGACCGCGCTCATCTCGGTCCAGTGGGCGTTGTGGGGTTACAGTATCGCCTTTGCGCCCGGCAACGCGCTGATCGGTGGCTTGCAATGGATTGGGTTGGTTGGCGTCAGCGCCTCCGCACCCTATCCCGATTACGCGGCTACGATTCCGCATCAGGCGTTCATGGTTTTCCAGTGCATGTTTGCGGTGATCACTCCGGCGCTAATCACCGGGGCCTTTGCCGAGCGAATGTCTTTCAATGGCTTCGTGGTCTTTAGCCTTTTGTGGGCAACCTTCATATACGATCCGCTCGCTCATTGGGTCTGGGGCGTCGGCGGATGGATTCATAATCTGGGCGCGCTCGATTTTGCGGGCGGTACCGTCGTCCATATCTCCTCAGGTGTTTCGGCGCTAGCTGCGGTGTTGGTCATAGGCAAACGTCGCGGTTACCCGCGCGAACCGATGGTCCCGCATAACCTGACTCTGACGATTATCGGTGCGGGACTACTCTGGTTCGGCTGGTTTGGTTTCAATTCCGGCAGCGCACTCGCGGCTAACGGTATCGCGGTTTCAGCGTTTGTCGCGACCAATCTTGGCGCTGCGGCTGCAACACTAACGTGGCTGATAGCCGAGTGGATGAAGCTGGGTAAGCCGACTACGCTTGGGGCTGCCAGCGGTGCGGTTGCAGGTCTTGTAGCAATCACGCCGGGCTCCGGTTTCGTCGGTCCGATGGGTGCGATCCTTATCGGCGGTGCCGCAGGCTTTATTTGTTTTGCTGCGGTTCGGATGAAACCCAAATTCGGCTACGACGATGCTCTCGACGTCGTTGGCGTGCATGGCGTCGGCGGTATCTGGGGTGCGCTGGCGACCGGTCTTTTTGCAAGTGTGGCGGTGAATTCT
>Ga0335083_10004152_pt1 | contig 18541 bp, 17 predicted proteins | sample Lox_Sample_42_FD_206716 | JGI IMG/M metagenome (GOLD analysis project Ga0335083, IMG submission 206716) | Soil microbial communities from Loxahatchee National Wildlife Refuge, Florida, United States - Lox_Sample_4.2 | ecosystem: Environmental > Terrestrial > Soil > Wetlands | place: USA...
CTTCAACAATGCCGGCCAGATCTGGAACCACAATTTCTACTGGCACGGCATGGCTCCGAAGGGCGGCGAGCCCGCGGGCAAGCTCGCCGACGCGCTGAAGTCGAGCTTCGGCGGGCTGAAGGAATTCAAGGAAGAGTTCAAGAAGGCCGCGGTCGCGCAGTTCGGCTCGGGCTGGGCCTGGCTCGTCCGGACCAAGGACGGCAGGCTCAAGATCACCACCACGTCGAATGCCGACACGCCCATGGCGCACGGCGACACGCCGCTCCTCACCGCCGACGTGTGGGAGCACGCCTACTATCTCGACTACCAGAACCGTCGTCCGGACCACATCGCCGCATGGCTGGACAAGCTCGCGAACTGGTCGTTCGCCGAGAAGAACTGCGGCTGAACAGGAGAGACGTCCATGCTGGGCACCATTCTGCTGATCGTGCTGATCATCATCCTGCTCGGTGCCTTGCCGACATGGCCCTACAGCAGCGGCTGGGGCTACTATCCGAGCGGCGGCGCCGGTCTCATCATCGTGATCGTCGTCATCTTGCTGCTGATGGGACGAATCTAGAGTCTTGTCAGTAGCGGAACGACACGTTGATCGACGCGAACTGATCGAACCGGTCCTGCTCGTAGAACTCCGGTGAGCGGAACACCTGGGTGAAGCTCACCCGTACGCCGCGGAACAGGATCGTCGCACCCAACGTCCCTTCGCCGACGAAGGGACGATGGGTGACATGCACGATGTCGTTTCCGTCGGTGTTGCCGTCGAGGAACATGTTGTGCGCCACGGCCTCGCCGGTGAGGCCAAAGAAGACATACCAGCCGAAGCCCTCGCCGATGAAGCCTTCGGAGCCCGGCAGCGCCGGACGCGCGCGCGGCGGACCGAAATCGGCGCGCAGCTCCTTGCCGATGCGCACGATGCCGCCCACGCTCACCGCATCCAGCACGTTGCCGGCATTGAGCCCGAAGATCGGCACGAAATCGTATTCGAGCTTGGGATCGTCGAAGACCACGCCGTGCGCCACCCGCCAACGCCGCTCGAAGTCGAGATTGACCGTGGGCTCGTTGTGCAGCTGGAAGGCCCAGCCATTGGCCGTGTTGTCGTTGATGAAACGGTGGAAGTTGTTCTGCACGAACGCGCCGCCCGCCGCCGGGCCGACCATGCCGAGATCGAGCTGCAGGGTGTCGAGCCGCACCGGATCGTCCTCGCCGGTCTTGGGGTCGGAGCGCTTGTAGGTCGATTGCAGGGCCACGCTGGCATAGAGCCAGGCGGCATAGGGCCGGTCGTTGAAAACCGGCTGGAACGTATCGGTATTGGCCGGCGTGTAGAGGTTCTGGCCGATCGAGAGGCCAAGCCGGCGCGTCACCGACGTGACCGGATCCTCGCCGAAGACGGTCGGGAGCGTGACGAGCCTCGCCACCCCGTCGGGCAGGTCGGGCAGTGCCGGCGACAGCCAGGCGATGCGAAGGCCATTGGTGTAATCGCGGTCGGTGCGGCCGAAGAGGTTGAAGTAGTCGTTCTCGACCTGGAGGGTGAAGATGCTGCGCTCTTCGTCGGCCGACGGCGTGGTGTCGATGGGAATGGGCTGCGCGGCGACCGGCCCCGCGGCGGCGAGCAACGCGGCGACCAGGACGGCGGATTTCAAGGAAGCTCCCCCATGTGGGCAAGCAACGCCATCCCGGGGTGAAGGTTCCTCGACTAAATGGCGTTGGCCGCCGACTGGGGATGCCAGAGGTGATGACGCCAGCGCCCGGCGATCGCCAGGGTGAAGGCGATGCCGACCAGGCTGAACAGCGAGCCGCTCGCGGTGAAACCGAGATGCTCGATCATCGGGCCGCTCAGCAGCAGGCCGAGCGGCATGCCGTAGACCGCCAGCATGCGCACGCCCATGACCCTGCCGCGGAAGGCGGGATCGGCCGTGCGCAGCAGGATCACCGCCATCGGCACCATGCACAGGCTCTGGGCGAGACCGATCGCCACCAGCATCGGGATTCCCCAGGCCGGCGCGGCGATCCAGGAGAAGATGAGATTGAGCGAGAACCAGGCGATCGCGCCCGCGATCATCGTCCGCGCGGCGCGCACACGCGCGCCATGGATGGACAGCACGATCGAGCCGATCAGGCAGCCGACCGCGTAGCATGCCGTGATCCAGCCCAGCCCGGTCTGGCTGAGGTGGTAGATGTCCTTCGCGACATAGGCCAGCATCGAGCCGACCATCGGATAGGCGGCGAAGTTCATCAGGAAGGCGAGCAACGTCGCCGCCCGCACGTCGGGCGTCGACCAGACGTAGGCGAAGCCCTCGCGCAGGGCCTTGAGGGGCGAGGCGAACAGCGAGGCATCGCGCACGGTGCGCACGCGCTTGATGCCGACATTGAGCGACAGCAGGAAGCTCACGCCATAGACCGCGGTCACGACGATGTAGGCCAGTCCCGGGCCGCCCAGCGTCGCGACCAGCGTGGCGCCGCTCAAGGCGCCGATGACGCGCGCACTGTCGGCGGTCATGCGCGACACGCTCATCGCGCGCATGAGCAGCGGCGTCGGCATGGTCTCGCCGACCAGCAGGTTGCGCATGGTGATGTCCGAGGGCCGCACCAGCCCCATCAAGGTCGCCAGCACGAAGACCGGCGCGGGCGCGGCGAATCCGCCCAGGAACAACCCCATCAGGGCCGAGGCCATGACGACATAGCTCGCCCGCATCAGGCAGATCAGGTTGCGGTTGCCGATGCGGTCGCCCGCCATGCCGTAGAAAGGCGAGATCAGGGTTCCCAGGAATTGCAGCGAGCCGAACACGGCAAGCGCCAGCACCGAGCCGGTCGAGACGAGCACGAACCAGCCGAGAATCACGCCTTCCATCTCGAAGGCCCACGAGGCCAGCAGGTCGGCCGGCCATTGGAAGCGGAAGCTCCGGACCTCGAAGGGAGCCAGCGCCGGTACGCGCGCGATCACCGTCACGTCTTGCCTGTTTCCTCCGCCCGGCGCCTTCAGGCGCTTCTGGACGCGGGAAAGTGCGCCGTTCAAATCAGGGGCGCAATAAACTCCTGTTCATGGCTGCCCTGATTGACATTCTGCCATAGGGATGTTCATTGCAGTGATAACGTACTGAAAGAACAGCCTTTTTCGTCACGGGATTGCGCTTGCCTCAAGGGGCGTCCCGGAGCAGTGTGCAGCCGACCGACCGTCGAGAGCGGGCCTTTGGCCGCACGCGGACTTAATGTTTCGGAGATTTCGTGTCCGCAATCGACGGTTCAGCCAAGAAGACGACCTTCCAACTCGTCCTGATCAAGCCGACGCATTACGACGACGACGGCTATCCGATCACGTGGAAGCTGTCGCACATCCCGTCCAACACGCTGGCCGCGCTCTATGGCCTGGGTGAGGATTGCCGCGAGCGGCAGGTGCTGGGACCCGACGTCGATATCGTCGTGAAGCCGATGGACGAGACCAACACGCGCGTGCGCGTGGACAAGATCGTGCAGGACTTCCGGCGCAACGGCGGCAAGGGCCTGGTCTGCCTGGTCGGCGTGCAGAGCAATCAATTCCCGCGCGCGACGGATCTCGCGCGCAAGTTCATCAAGGCCGGTGTGCCGGTGGCTCTGGGCGGCTTCCACGCGGCCGGCACCATCTCGATGCTGCCGGGCATACAGCCCGAGGTTCAGGCGGTGATGGACATGGGCGTGGCGGTCTTCGCCGGCGAGGCCGAAGAAGGCCGCTTCGACCAGATCCTGCAGGATGCGTGGAACGGCACGCTGAAGCCGCTCTACAACTACATGGACGATCTGCCGGGCATCGAGAACGCGCCGACGCCGCGGCTGCCCACCTCCGCGCTCGTGCGCAACGAGGGCAAGAAGTCGAGCTTCGATCTCGGTCGCGGCTGCCCGTTCCAGTGCTCGTTCTGCACCATCATCAACGTGCAGGGCCGCAAGAGCCGCTTCCGCAACGCCGACGACCTCGAGGCGATCGTCCGCGAGAACTATCGCCAGGGCATCACGTCGTTCTTCATCACCGACGACAACATGGCGCGCAACCGCCATTGGGAAGAGTTCTTCGACCGGCTGATCGAGCTCAAGGAGAACGAGGGCATCGAGGTCAGCCTGATCATCCAGGTCGACACGCAGTGCCATCGCATCCCGAACTTCATCATGAAGGCGCGCTGGGCGGGCGTTTACCGCGTGTTCATCGGTCTCGAGAACATCAACCCGGACAATCTGCTGGCCGCCAAGAAGCGCCAGAACAAGATCACCGAGTATCGCAAGATGCTCCAGGCCTGGCACACGTCGGGCGCCTCGACCTGGGCGGGCTACATCCTCGGCTTCCCCGGCGACACGCGCGACTCGATCCTGCGCGACATGGAGATCATCAAGAAGGAACTGCCGCTCGACATCCTCGAGCTGTTCATGCTGACGCCGCTGCCGGGCTCGGAGGATCACCAGACCCTGTGGAAGCAGGGCGTATGGATGGATCCCGACCTCAACAAGTACGACCTGCACCACCGCGTCGTGCATCACCCGAAGATGAGCGACGCGGAATACGACCAGACCTATCGCGACGCCTGGAAGGCCTACTACACGCCCGAGCACATCGAGACGGTGGCGCGCCGCCACGGCTCGATCCGCGGCCGCAATCCCGCCGAGCCGGCCCAGTTCATGACCATGTTCAAGATCATGTTCGAGGCCGAGGGCATCCATCCGCTGGAAGGCGGCATCCTGCGCCTGAAGTACCGGCGCGACCGTCGCTATGGTCTGCCGATCGAGCCGATCGGCGTGTTCCATTGGAAGCTCGCCGTCGAGAGCTGGAAGAAGATCCGCATCTATGCCCGCCTCGCCTGGCAAGGCTGGCGCATCGGCCAGAAGGTCAAGAACGACCCCAAGCGCTACGAGTACAGCGATCTCGCGCTCGAGCCGGTGGTCGAGGAAGACATGGACAAGCTCTCGCTGTTCGCCGAGACGGCGGGCGGCAGCGCGGCCGTCAGCAAGAAGCGCGGCGAGGACCTTGCCCGCGCCAAGCTCGCCGCGCAGCAGAACCAGAGGCTCGAAGCCGCGGAGTAGTCTTGCGGACCGCGGGCCTCCGGGCCCGCGCATGATGCGGGTCCGGCGGCCCGCGGTCCGATGATATGATCCCCGCATGGACGACGACATCGCGACCCGCGTCTATGCCGATCCCCTGGCCCGGTGGTTCGTTACCGAGGCCTACCGCATCGTCGAGACCGACAAGCTGGTCGCCGCCGCCGGCGAGCAGCTCGTGCAGGCCGGCATCCCGCTCTATCGCCTCGCCTATTTCCAGATCACCCTGCATCCTGAATTCGCCGGCAAAGCCTACTTCTGGCGCCGCGGCCGGGGCGTCGCGACGGAATTCCGTCCGCACGGCGACAACCAGGACGCCGAGTATCGCGACAACCCCCTGCCCGTGGTCTTCGAGCAGCAGAAGACCGTGCGGGTGCATCTCGATCGGGTCGAGCCGCAGGCGCCGGTGCTGCGCCAGCTCAAGGGCGAGGGCGCGACCGACTACGTGGCGCTGCCGCTGCTCTTCACGACCGGGCATGTCGATGCGCTGAGCGTGGTCTCCGACAAGCCCGGCGGCTTCTCGACGAACGACCTCGACCGCATGTTCCTCCTGCAGTTCGCCTTCACGCGGCTGGTCGAGGTCCATTCGCTTCGCGACACCGCGACCCATCTGCTCGACGCCTATGTCGGCCGCGCGGCAGGCCAGCGCATCCTGGCGGGCGAAGTGAAGCGCGGCGACGGCCAGACCATCGAAGCGGTGATCTGGTACTGCGACCTGCGCGGCTTCACGCGTTCCTCCGACAGGCTGCCGCGCGACGAAGTGATCGCGCTCCTCAACGACTATTTCGACGTCATGGGCGGCACGGTCACGTCGGCCGGCGGCGAGATCCTGAAATTCATGGGCGACGGCATGCTGGCGATCTTCCCCGTGCCGGCGCCGGCGGACCGTGCGGCGGTCGCGGCGCACGCCGTCGAGGCCGCGACCTCCGCCGTCGAGGCGATGGTCGTGCTGAACGGTGTACGCGCCGCAGCCGACGAGCCGCCGGTGCGCTTCGGCCTCGCCCTGCATATCGGCGAGGTCATGTTCGGCAATATCGGCGCCAGCCAGCGGCTCGACTTCACCGTGATCGGTCCGGCCGTGAACTATGCGGCGCGCTTGGAGAAGCTGTGCGGCCCGCTCGACAAGTCGGTCGTGCTATCGGCCGCGATGGCAGCGCTGCTGCCGCCGGGCACAGCAACGCCTATCGGGCGTCACGTTCTGAAGGACATCGCCGAGCCGCAGGCCGTCCACGGCCTGCGCAACGGCTAGTGCACGACGGCGGGCTTCACGTGGTCGAGGCCGTCGGCGACGGTCGCTGAGATGGTCGTGCGCACCATGGTGCGCTCCTGCGCATAGTCCCACGGCCGGCCGCGATGCAGCATGGCGCGGTTGTCCCACATGACCGCGTCGCCCTGCCGCCATTTGTGGACGTAGACGTATTCGCGCCTCGTCGTCTCGTCCATCAGCTCGGCGAGGAGCTGACGCGCGTCGCGATCGTCCATGCCGTCGATCGCATAGGCGTGGCTTGCGATATAGAGCGCGCGGCGATCGTTGCTGGGGTTCAGCCAGTTCATGCGCCAGCGCACCGGCGGCAGCGCCTTGCGCTCCATTTCGGTCGCGAGGTCGGGATGGATCTGGTCGCGGCTGTTGGCATAGGAGTGTGTCGCGATGGCGTCCTTGAGCTTGCCCTGCAGGTCGGCGGGCAAACGCTCCCAGGCGCAGCGCGTCGAAGTGAATTCCGTCTCACCGCCATCGTTCGGCAGGACTCGCGCCGTCAGCACCGAGGCGAGCGCCGGCGTCTTCTTGAAGGACGAATCGGTGTGCCAGAGCGCGTTGGCCTTGGCGACCAGCACCTGGCGATGGTCGGGCGGCACGATCTTGCCCTTCATGTTGTTGGTCAGCCGCGAATAGAAGGTGTTCTGGCCGAGCGAGGAGACCTTGGTGAGCTCGAGCGGCCCGAAGGCGCGGCTGTAGGCCGCCTGCACGTCATCGGCGATCGACTGGTCGCGAAACACCAGCAGCGAATGTTCCTCGAAGGCGGCACGCACATCCCTGTAGGCGTCGGCATCCGTGGCGACGTCGAGCAGGTCCACGCCCCTGACTTCGACCCCGAATCCCGGGCCCAGCGGCACCAGTTCCATGGCGTTCCTCCTCGCGGTTTATTGTGGAGCGATTTTACGCAACCCCTGCAAGGCCCGCTATAGTACGATTCTTGCAATGAAAATGCTGTCCGGATGCCTGAGCCCGCCCTCTCCTTCGTCGCCAACACAACTCCCGAAGCCCAGCGGGCGCTGAAGGAACTGCGTCGCCTGTACGGCCACGTGCCGCCATCCGAAGCCGAGGCCATCGTCGTGCTGGGGGGCGACGGGCTGATGCTGCAGAGTCTGCACCGGCTGATGAGCCGCCAGGTGCCGATCTACGGCATGAACCTCGGCACGGTCGGCTTCCTGATGAATCAGTACAAGGCCAAGGGCCTGCCGTCGCGGATACGCAAGGCGCGGCGCATCGCGCTCACGCCGCTGCGCATGGTGGCCACGACCGCGCGCGGCCAAAAGCGCGAGCTGCTTGCCATCAACGAGGTCTCGCTGTTCCGCTCCAGCCGACAGACGGCGCGTATCGCCATCGCCGTCGACGGCAAGGAGCGGCTGCCGGAGCTCTATTGCGACGGCGTGATGGTCGCCACGCCCGCGGGCTCCACGGCCTACAATCTCTCCGTCCACGGCCCGATCATTCCACTCGGCACGGGCCTGCTCGCGCTGACGCCGATCAGCGCCTTCCGGCCGCGCCGCTGGCGCGGTGCGCTGCTGGCGCGCCATGCCGAGGTCGAATTCACCGTGCTCGATCCGCGCAAGCGGCCGGTCGCGGCCGCCGCTGATTCGGTCGACGTCGCCAATGTCGTCAAGGTGACGGTCACCGAGGCGCGCGACATCGAGCTCACGCTGCTGTTCGACCCCGAGCACGATCTCGAGGAGCGTATCCTGAAGGAACAGTTCGCGCCGTGACTGGTCCCGTCGTCCCGACCGAAGCGGAGCGCAGCGTCGCGAAGTGGAGGGACCTTCTCTCCATCAACTCGGATGTGCCCGCGGAGGCAAGGCCCCTCGGCTGCGCTCGGGGCGACGGGTAGTGAGTCCCAAGGAATTCCCCTTCAAGCCCGAGCGCAAGAGCATCATCGGCCATGACGGCATCGGGCCGATCGCGCTCGCCATCGTGATCGGCGGCGTCGGCGGCTTCGTCTTCAACTGGCTGCGCATGCCGCTCGCCTGGATGCTGGGTTCGTGCCTGTTCACCACGTTGGCGGCCTTCGGGGGGCTGCGCATCGGCATGCGAGTGCAGCTGCGCCAGGGCATGGTGATCATCCTGGGCGTGCTGCTGGGCTCGGGCTTCACCGCCGATCTCGTGCAGCGCATGGGACAATGGGCGGAGAGCCTCGTCATCGTGACGGCGATGACCGCCGTCGGCGCCACGCTCTGCTATCTCTGGCTGCGCCGCTTCACCGACTGGGACAAGCCGACCTGCTATTTCGCCGCCATGCCGGGCGGACTGAACGACATGACCATCATGGGCGGCGCGCTCGGCGGCCAGGAGCGCGCGATCGCGCTCGCCCATGCGCTGCGCATCCTCACCGTCGTGATGACCATCCCCGTCTGGTACCGGCTGGTGAACGGCGCGCAGACCAGCGTGCTCAACATGGTGCACGGCCCCACGGGCAACGACTGGCGCGACTACGCGGTGCTGATCGCCTGCGGCCTGATCGGCGCCACGGTTGGCCGCCTGCTCCGGCTGCCGGCTTCGTTCATGATGGGGCCGATGATCATGAGCGCCATCGCCCATCTGTCAGGCCTCACGACCTCCAAGCCGCCGGGCGAGCTGGTGGCGGCGGCGCAGGTCGTGGTCGGCGCCGGCATCGGCTGCCGCTTCGTGGGGGCCGCCATCGACAAGCTGCACAGGGAGATGGCGGCGTCGGTCGGCGCGGCAGTGATCCTCATCATGGTCGCCGTGGTCTTCGCCAAGATCTCGGTCGCCGTCACCGGCCTCAACCTCGATGCCACGATCCTGAGCTACGCGCCCGGCGGCTTCGCCGAGATGAGCCTGATCGGGCTCGCGCTCGGCATCGAGATCGCCATGGTGGCCACGCATCATCTCTTCCGCCTGTTCCTGATCCTGTTCACGAGCTCCCTGGTGTTCCGCTACTGGGCCCGGCAGGAAGCGGCAAAGGCGGCCGATGATTAGCGTGAAACGGCGGAATTTCCTCGGGTTGATGGGCGGCATCGCCGCCTGTCCGACGATCGCAGCCGCACAGGCGTCCCCGCCGGTCATGGGCCTGCTCACCTCGGCGAACGCGGAAAACTGGTCGCGCGACGCCATCCGTCAGGGGCTGAAGGAGGCGGGCTTCATCGAAGGCCAGAACATCACCGTCATCGCCCGCGAGGCGAATGGACAAGTCGACAAGCTGCCGGCGCTGGCCGCTGACCTGGTAGCCCGGAAAGTCTCGGTGATCTTCGCCACGGGCGGCCCGGTGCCGACGCGCGCGGCGAAGGCCGCGACCGGCACCATTCCCATCGTCTTCGCCTATGGAGGCGATCCGGTCGCCGACGGGCTGGTGGCGAGCCTCAGCCGCCCCGGCGGCAATGTCACGGGCGCCACCTTCATCGGCGCCTCGTTGTCCTCCAAGCGGATGGAGCTGTTGCGCGAGCTGGTGCCGAAAGCGACCGAAGTCGGCCTCCTCGTGAACCCCAGGAACACCCTCGCCGCCGGGCAGATCGACGACATGAAGCAGGCGGTCCAGGCACTGGGGCTGCACCTGCATGTCGTGAACGCCAGCACGGCAGCCGAGGTCGACATGGCGTTCAAGACCATGCGGCAGGATAACGTCGATGTGCTGGTCGTGAGCGTCGACCCGATCTTCGGCTTCCTGCTGGCCGACCAGATCATCGCGCTCGCGACGCAGAACAAGCTTCCCACCATGTGGGATGCGCGCGTGCAGGTGACGAAGGGCGGGCTGATCTCCTACGGCGCCGTCATCACCGACACGTGGCGGCAGGCCGCGATCTATGTCGGCCGCATCCTGAAGGGCGAGAAGCCGCAGGACCTGCCCGTGCTGCAGCCGACCCGGTTCGAGACGGTGATCAATGCGGCGACAGCCAAGGCGCTGGGCCTCACCCTGTCGCCGCAGCTTCAGCTCATGATCGACGACACGATCGAATAGGTATCGTCAGGCGCGCGTGGTGATGCCGCCATCGACCACCAGCAGGTGGCCGTTCACATAAGCCGCGTCGTCGGACGCCAGGAAGAGCGCGGCGTTGGCCGTGTCCCAGCCCGTGCCCATCTTGCCGGTGGGCGAGGCCTTGTGCCGGATGGCGATCATCTTGTCGTAGGCCTGGTTGTGATCCTTCTCGCCCTTGGCGTACTGCTCGGCGAGGAAGTCGATCATCGGCGTGTGCATGAGCCCGGGCAGGATCGCATTGCAGCGGATGCCCTTGTCGGCGTACTGCGAGGCGATCGCCATGGTGAGCGCGTTCACCGCACCTTTGCTCGCATTGTAGGCGATGTAGCTCACGCCCTTCGGCGAGCGGATCGAGGCGATCGAGCTCACGTTCACGATGGCGCCGCCGCCCTGCTTCTCCATGACCGGAATCACATGCTTGGCGGTGAGGAAGAAGCTCTTCACGTTGACATCGAACACCAGGTCCCACTCGTCCTCGGCGAGGTCGACAGGGCCGCCGGTCGAGCCGATGCCGACATTATTGTCGAGCACGTCGATGCGGCCCCATTTCTTCAGGCAGGTATCGACCATGGCCTTCACGTCGGCGTTGCGCGAGGAATCGGCCTCGAAGGCCATCGCCTCGCCGCCTTCCTTGGCGATCAGGCCGACCGTCTCCTCGGCCGCGGCGCGCTTGCGGTCGACGCACATCACCCGCGCGCCCTCGCGCGCAAAGGTGACGGCGGTGCACTTGCCGTTGCCCCAGCCGGGGCCGCTCGAGCCCGCGCCCACAACGATCGCCACTCGATCCTTCAATCTGCCGGCCATCTCAGTTCACTCCCTTTGGAGCGACCCTAGCACGGGCTTGAGGCCCAGCAGCACCAGCCGCGATCCGTCCGTATCGCTCCACGGCCCATCTTCGGCAACATCCAGCCGCTTGCCGACCAGGTGCACGATCGACCGGCGGTCGGGCGCATCGGCAAAGCGCACGATGCCCTTGCCCCGCAACACGGCGCTGTCGCGCATCATCTTCAGCAACGCCGCACGCTCGACCGGCTCCTGCCATTCGTAGGACCAGCTCCGGAAGGCGTCGGCGGTCGCCGCTTCGCCGGCGCGGCCGCGGCGTTCGAGGCCGAACAGCAGGTCGAGCGGCACGTCGCAATGCCGCCCCTCCAGCACCGGCGCGGCCGATTGCGTCGAGAGCCAGCAGCGCAGCGATGGCAGGTCCTCGGCCAGGTCGATCTTGTTCAAAAGCAGCAGATCGGCGGCAGCGATCTGGCGCGCGATCGTGTCGGCCACCCGCCGGTCGGCCGCGCGCTCGCGCCCCTCGGCGGCATCGACCACGACGATGACGCCATCGCGCTGCAGACGTTCGTCGATCACCCCTAAGTCGGCGATGCGACCGGGGTCGGCCACGCCCGAGGCCTCGACCACGATATGGTCGAACCGGTCCGGCGTCTCGAGGAGCGTCAACAGCGTCGTGACCAGCGAATTACCGATCGTGCAGCAGAGACAGCCGTTGGACAGCGCAATCGTATCTCCGCCGTGGCGCGCGATCAGGCGACCGTCGATGTCGAGTGCGCCAAAATCGTTCACCATCACCGCGAAGCGCCGGCCGGCGGCGCCGGCCAGCAGGCGGTTGAGCAAGGTCGTCTTGCCCGCGCCCAGGAAACCTCCGATGACGGTAAAGGGAATCATGGTTGACCCACTCCTCCCCCGTCATCGGGGGAGGTGCCCGCGTCTGGCGCGGGCGGAGGGGTCATGAGCCCCAGTCGTGATGTGGCTCGTGACCCCTCCGCCCCGCTATGAGCGGGGCACCTCCCCATTTGAATGGGGAGGATCATGAGCGCGGTGCCTGAAAGACCCGGCCGCCGAGAATCGTGCCCCAGACCGGCACGTCCTTGAGCTTCGCCGGCGCCACGTCGAGCGGATCATCGTCGAGGATGGCGAAGTCGGCGCGCTTGCCGACGTCGATGCTGCCGATCTCCTCGTCGAGCTTCAGCGTGTACGCTGCCCCCAGGGTGATGGCCCGCAGGGCATCGGCGACGGAGATCTTCTCGGCCTCGCCCAGGGTGCGGCCCGACGCGGTCTGGCGATTGACGGCGCACCAGGCGGTGAACAAGGGGCCGATCGGCGTCACCGGCGCGTCGCAATGGATGGCGAAGGGCACGCCGGTCTTGAGCGCCGTGCCGCAGGCATCCATGCGCTCGGCACGCTCCGGGCCCAAGGTCCGGGCGTAGTGCACGTCGCCCCAATAGAAGAGATGATTGGCGAACAGGTTGGCGCACATGCCGAGCGCCTTCAGGCGGCGGAACTGGCCGGCATCGGCCATCTGCGCATGCTGCAGCGTATGGCGATGATCCCAGCGCGGCGCGGTCGCGAGCGCGCGTTCGACGGCCTCGATCGCGACCTCCGACGCCTCGTCGCCGTTGGTGTGGATGTGCACCTGGAAGCCTGCTCTGTGCCAAGCCAGCAGGATACGGTCGATGTCGTCGGGCCCGATGTTCCACACGCCGTTGGGCGTGCCGTCGTAGTAGCCGGGCCAACGCATGCGCGCCGACAGGCCCTGGATAGAGCCGTCGGTGACGATCTTCACCAGCTGGAAGCGCAGCCGCTCGTTGTTCTTCTTCATCAGCGCCTGCAGGCGCGAAATGCCCTGCTCGGGCGGCACCGAGGCGGCCGCGAAAGCAGGCAGCATGCGCAGCGGAAAATCGGGCGAACTCGTGGCCTTCAGATAGGCATCGACGGTGCTCTCCGGCAATTCGTTGTGCAGGTCCGTGGCCGTCGTGACGCCCGCGAGCTGGGCCACCCGCGCGAAGCCCCAGAGAGCCGGCTCGTCCGACAGCGTCGCCGCCAGCTGGATGCCGGCGGCGCGGTAGGCGAGATATTGCGCGGTGGTCTCCTGCAGCTCGCCCGTCGGCTCGCCCTGCGCGTCCTTGACGATGCCGTGCACGTTGGTCGAGCGCGTGATGCCGGCCTTGGCGAAGACCGGCGTGTTGGCGTTCACGACATGGAAGTTGGAATGCAGCACGACGACCAGCCGCTCGGTCGACACCTTGTCGAGATCGGCCAGGTCCATGCGCCGGCCGGTGAAATAGATCGGATCGAAGCCCCAGGCGAGCAGGGTCGTTCCCTTGGGCATCGTCTTCTCATGCGCCTGCAGCGCCGCCACGACCTCCTCGATGCTCTTGAGGCCGGGCGAGCGCTTGCCATCGGGACTGACCCGATCGAAGAAGCCGACATAGGGGAATTTCCACACGCCGCCTTCGTAGGCGTGGCTGTGGCCCTCGACGAAGCCCGGCAGGATCACCTTGTCCTTGAAGCGTTCGTCGAGCTCGAGCTTGCCCCAGCCTTTGAGCTGATCCAGCGATCCTGCTCCCAGGATGCGGCCGTCCCGCACCGCCACGTGCGTGGCGAAAGGCTGGTTCGGATTCATGGTGACGATGCGGCGCGCGTTGTAGACGATGGTGCTCATGGGAGGAGAGAGTAGTCCATGACGACGGTCGATCACGAGCACTTCATGCGCCAGGCGCTGGAGATCGGCGCCCAGGCGGACCGCGAGGGCAATATGGGCGTGGGATCGCTGATCGTACGCGACGGCAGGATCGTCGGCCGCGGCCGCAACCAGATCCGCACGGCCAAGAGCCCGTTGATCCATGCCGAGACCGACGCCATCGCCGACGCCTGCCGCAATCTCGGCACGGACGATCTCTCGGGCTGCACGCTCTATACGACGATGGAGCCCTGCCCGATGTGCGCCGGTGCCATCCTCAACGCACGCATAGCCGAGTGGGTCGTGGGCGGCCGCTTCAAGGCGATCGGCCGCACCGATCTCGGCCACTATTCGATCGAGGACTTCGCGACCTTCGTCGGCGCCGACATCAAGATCACCTCGGGAGTCCTGCAGCAGGAATGCCAGGAGATGCGCAGCCGCTTCTTCAAGTCGAAATAAGAAAAGTCATCGGGGGAAACACCATGCGTCGCCGTCACTTCGTCGCGGCTTTCGGGGCCGCGGTCGCCGCGCCTTCCGTCGTGCGCGCCGACACCTGGCCATCCAGGCAGATCAAGGTCGTGATCCCCTATCCGCCCGGCGGCCCGACCGATGTCTCGATCCGCATCTGCCTGGAGAAAGTCGGCCGCTTGCTCGGCCAGCCGATCCTGTTCGACAACAAGGGCGGTGCTTCCGGCATGATCGGCGCGGAGTACGCCAAGACCCAGCCGGCCGACGGCTACACCTTTCTGGGAAACACCGTCGCGATGATGGCGATCACCCGCCACCTGCAGCCGATCCCGTTCGATCCCGACAAGGATTTCCTCACCGTCGCGCGCATCGCGACCTCGTGGGGCGCGATGGCGGTCCATCCCTCGGTGCCGGCGAAGACCGTGGCCGAGTTCGTCGAGTACGTGAAGGCCAATCCGGGCAAGGTGAACTGGGGCTCGTCCGGCCTCGGCACCATCACGCAACTTTACGGCGAGATGCTGAACCTCGAGGCCGGAATCAAGATGGTCCATGTGCCCTACAAGGGCAGCGCGCAGGCGACCCAGGACCTCCTGGGCGGACAGGTGCAGGTGCAGTTCGATTCGACCGTGCTGCCGCACATCCTGGCCGGCCGATTGCGTGGCCTCGCCATGCTGGCCGACACGCGCTGGCCGCATAAGCCCGATATCCCGACGCTCAAGGAAGCCGGCTACGGCAAGCAGGGCGGCGACAGCTGGTTCGGCCTGCTGGCGCCGGCCGGAATGCCGGCGGCGATCGTCGATCGCATGGCCAAGACGATCGACGAGGCGCTGAAATCATCCGATGTGCTCGACAAGCTCGACGCCGGTGGCCTCAAGCCCACCTATCTGGATCCGGCGGCCATGCGGACCACCATCGACACCGAGAGCAGATACTTCGCCGACATCATCAAGCGCGGCCACGTCACCTTGAACTAGTAGCGCTTGCGATTGAGGAACATCGCGTCCGTCTCGGCCGCGAGCACGCCGCCCAGCAGCATCGGCTTGGGCCCGAAGGGCGTGGCGTCGATCACGTCCCTGGCCGAGATCTTGATCGCGTCCAGCCCGGCCTTGGCAAGGCCGTCGAAATTGCCCGTGCCGAACACCACGCCGCCGATATGGGCCCAGATCAGCGCGGTGATGCACATCGGGCAGGGCTCGCAGGTCGTGTAGAGGACCATGTCGGCCCAACCCTTGTTGCCGTGCCTTGCCACATAGTCGTTGATGCAGACGATCTCGCCGTGCAGCACGGGATTGTCGTGCGAGTTGACGCCCTCGGCCATCACCTCGCCCGTGTCGGCGCGCACGATGACGGCGCCGAAGGGCCAGTAGGGATTCCTTCGTCCCTGCGCGATGGCAAGGCGCATCGCCTGCTCGTGCCGCGCCATCGAGATCGGCGGCAGGGCGGCGCGGGCGGGTCTGGCGCCCGGCAGGCAGACGAGACCGCCGAATCCGATCAGCAACGTACGCTTTGAAATCATGATCCGAACCTCACGTGCGGGCGAACCAGGCGCGCGGCCACAGGCAGGAGACGAGGAGCGCCGCCAGCAGGCCGCCGCCCGCCACCGAGAAGGTGAAGCGATAGCCGGCCAGGAACCCTGCCGCCGCTGCATGCGCATGCAGGGCCGTCAGCACCGAGGCGCCGCTCACGATGCCGAGCGTACGCGTCAGCAGCGCAAGCGCGCCGGCGACGCCGCGGTCGCGGCGCGCCAGCGTGCCGGTGACGATATCGGTATAGGCGACGGTCAGCAGGCCCTGCCCCACGCCCAGCACGAACAGCGGCAAGGCGACGACGGGCAGGGATGACTGCGCATCGGCGCGGCTCAAGGCCAGCAAGGCCAGCGCCTCGACGACGATGCCGCCGAAGGCCGCGCGCCTCTGGCCGATCGCTGCAACGATGCGGCTGGAGAGCGAGGCGCTGCCGACGCCGCCGATGAACGGCAGGGACAGCACGAGACCGCCCGTCGCCGCCGACAGGCCGAGCACGTTCATGAGGTAGTAGGGCGTCAACAGCAGGATCGAGAAGCCGGCCAAGTTGGCGAGCACGTTGAGGACATTGGGCACGGTGAAGGCCATGTCGGCGAACAGCGCCGGCCGCAGGATCGGCTCGGCGAAATCGTTCTCGCGCCGCACGAAAGCCGCTATGCCGATCAACGCCACGAGGGCAAGTGCCGCCGCCCACAGGCCGGGAACCGTCGGCCGCTGGGAAAAGACCAGCGCGAGCAAAAGCGTGCTCATGCAGAAGGCGAGCAGGCCCGCGCCCAGCGCGTCGAACGGCCGCTCGTCGGGCTTGGGCGAGGGCAGGGTCCCCGAGAAAGCGAGCGCGACCAGCGCGATCGGCACGCGTACCCAGTAGACCGAGGGCCAGTCCCAGAGCTGCACCAGAACGCCGCCCAGCAGCGGCCCGACCGCCGAGGCGATCGCCTGGCCGGCCGCGAAGCCCGCCAGGCCCTTGGTGCGCTCGCTTTCGGTAAAGAGCGAGGTCGCCAGCGCCGGAGCGCAGGCAAGCGCCAGCGCCGTGCCGATGCCCTGGCTCGCCCGCGCCCACAGGAAGAGCGGCCAGTCGGGTGCCAGGGCACAGGCGCTGCAGCCGATGACGGAGACCACGAGCCCCGTGCGGAAGATCAGACGGTGGCCGAACAGGTCGCCCAGCTTGCCGCAGACCAGCATCAGCGAGCCATAGACCAGCACGTAGCAGATCACGAGCCACTGCACGTCGCCCAGCGCCACCTTGAAGTGGCCGGTGATCGCTGGCAGCGCCACGTTGACGGCGATGTCGAGCGGGGCGAGAGAGGCCCCCAATCCGACGATGAGGAGGCCGAAGACGGGACGAGCGGTCAGAGGTCTTTTCCGAGGAGCACCGTGCCGACGTTACCTCATCGTTGACAGTTCCCGCCAGCTTCGGCCAAGTCGGGACGTGCCGTCTTCGCCGTCAACGATGTCAGCGGGTCCCGGCCGTCTTGCCTATCTCGACGGGCTGCGCGGCTGGATGGCGCTGGTGGTGGTGCTGCACCATCTTTTCGCCAGCTGGCTGATGGCGCCGGCGGAGCTTCGCCGGCATGGCGCGGGCTGGGTGGCGAGCCTCTTCAAGTGGACACCGCTCGGCAGCGCGACCGACGGCTTGCAGGCGGTCTTCATCTTCTTCGCCATCAGCGGCGTCGCCCTCACCTATCCCGTGCTGCGCTCCGCACGACGCGACCGCACGCTCGCCGGCATGGCCGTCTGGCGCTATCCGCGGCTCGCCGTGCCGGTGCTCGCCTCGTGCGCCGTCGCCTTCCTGCTCACGCTGTCAGGCGCCATGGCGAACCAGCCGGCCGCGGCTCACCTCGTCAATGGCGCGTGGTGGGCCGAGCAATACGCCTTCCCCACCGACCTGTCGCAGATGCTGACCTTCGCGCTGTGGGAGACCTTCACGCCGCTGCAGGCGACGATGCACAGCTGGAACCCGCCGCTCTGGACCATGGCGCCGGAATTGCGCGGCTCGTTCCTGCTGTTCCTCCTGCTCGCCGTCGTGCGCTGGCGCTGGCTGCGCCTTTGCGTGGCGGGCGTGCTGATCGTGCTGTGGGTCGGCGCCTACATCCAGGGCTTCCTGACCGGCTTCCTGGTCGGCTACTGCCTCGCCGAGCTGCTGGTGGCGGCAGAACGATCGCCGCTGGTGCAGGAACGCATGAACCGCGCCCGCCCGCTCGGCTGGCTCTGCCTGGCCGGCGCCCTCCTCGCCTCGACGGCCTTGCAGATCGTGTCGTTCGAGGACTCGCGCAATGAATACATCCTGCCGATGAACCTGGTCGCCATACTGACGATCGTCTCGGTCGTCCTGCTGGCGCCGCTGCAGCGCTGGCTGTCGGCGCCCCTGTCGCGTTTTCTCGGCCGGCTCTCCTTCGGCCTCTATCTTACGCACGTGCCGCTGATCTGCTCCTTCTCGAGCGCGCTGCTGCTCGCGACAGTCGACCGTCTGCCTTATTGGCTGGTCGTGACGGTCGTGGGCGGCCTGTCGCTCGTGGCGGCGATCGCCGTGGCCTGGCTGTTCACGGTCCTGGTCGAGGAGCGCCTGCTCGGCTGGCTGAAGCGCTGCGTGATGGCCATCGTCCATCCGGCCTTCGACACGGCCTACAACAGCGTGCGCAGCTCGGTCTTGAGGATCTTGCCGTAATTGTTCTTCGGCAAGGCGTCGACGAACTTGTAGTCCTTGGGCCTCTTGAAGCGCGCGATATTGTCGAGGCAGAGCTTGTCGAGCTCGGCGGGCGTGAGCTGCGTGCCCTGGCGCGCCACGACGAAGGCCACGACCTCCTCGCCCCACTCGGGATGCGGGC
>Ga0335083_10004153_pt1 | contig 18540 bp, 24 predicted proteins | sample Lox_Sample_42_FD_206716 | JGI IMG/M metagenome (GOLD analysis project Ga0335083, IMG submission 206716) | Soil microbial communities from Loxahatchee National Wildlife Refuge, Florida, United States - Lox_Sample_4.2 | ecosystem: Environmental > Terrestrial > Soil > Wetlands | place: USA...
TCTCGACGATGGCACCCGCATTCCCCACGTTCGCATCGCCGGATGGGATGAAATTGTTGATGATCCGTTGCCAGGTCTGGATGGCTTAGACGTGTCACGAGTCGTGGATGTGGAGTCGGAAGTGTGAGCCCAGTTTCTTGGCGACTACCGGTTACGACGCGCTGGGCCGGGTCACATCGCGCACCGACGCCAACGGCGTCACCACGCAGTATGGCTATGACGCTTTGGGCAGGCTCACCTCCGTCACCGACGCCCTGGGGCAAGTGACGAAGTACACTTACGACGAAGTGGGCAACCGCATCACCCAGACAGACGCCAACGCCCACACCACCAGCTATCAGTACGACCAGCGCGGCCGGCGCACGCAGCGCACCCTGCCCCTGGGCCAGACGGAGTCCTACGTGCACGATGGGCACGGCTCAGTGCGGGCGCTGACGAACCCGACCGGGGCGGTCACGGACACCTACGACTATGACGCCTTCGGCAACCTGATCCACTCGACGGGAACAACGCCGAACAACTACCTCTTCGCAGGCGAGCAATAAATGATGCGCTTTCCAATCAGCGCAAATTGATGGAACCGGCGGGAGATGGTCTCCCCCATTTCTGAATGTCAGTGAAATCGCTAGTGCCAATGTCTAGCCGATTCCCAGCGCTTGGTGAATGGAATGCCATCGAGCAAGGCCCTCGCCACGGGCGTCAAAAAGTACCCTATGTTCTCGATTACTTCCTTGAGCTCGGTCTTTGCAATGTAGGTCGCGTTTTTGGTACAGAACGCGGTCCACTGCTTCTTTTTATCCGTATCGTTGTAGAACTCAGGTGTGAAAGCGACTGGGGTGCCGCCGGCAGGTAGCGCAGTTCCGCGTCGCTCGAATGTCTTGCGGATCGCTTCGCCAAGCATTTTGCCGTCGAAATCGAGGTTGCGCGAAAGAGCTTCAAGATCATAGAAGTCCTTCATTCGACTGTTGGCGATCCCGAGCTTGACCATGGCCTCGAATTTCTCCGCGACGACCGTTTCTTTGGGATAGGTGAGAAGGCGGGGATTGGGTGCCTGTAGTAGTGTGGGGTATTGAGTTTCGAGGGGAGCGGGAGTGATAGCATCTCCGAATCCGATATCGATCTGAATCGGAATACGCGCGCGCTCAAGATGCGCCGTGAATGTCACGCGCACGCCTTCGTAATCGGCATCCTCGGTAATGCGCTGGGCTTTCACAGAATCAGCGTCGAAGGTTAAGCCATCGGGTTCAACTTCAATGACGCAGAGTTCTTTGAAGATCCCCACGAAACGTTCGGGGGAATTGTCGCCGCGGGCGAGGAAATCTGCGTCTCTTGTGGCGCGGTAGGTATGTTTTGTCCAGAGTTCGAAGAGCAACGCGCCTTTTAAGACGAACGTATCGCGGTGCTTTGAACGGCTGAGGCGATACAGAATTCTCTCAAGACCGTACTTCACGAGGATCAACCCGAAGTCTTCGTTCCGTGAACGAGCCAAGTCGAGCAATTTCTGGCGCACAGAGGCCGCGAGGTTCTTGGGTTCATGCGGCACTAGAGCGACTCCAGGTAGGGGCGGATCACTTTCGCAACGCGGCAAACTTTCGCTGCCGCCCAGAGTTCGTCAATGGAAGCCTTCTTGAGCCGTCGAGATTCTTTTAGAGCCTCGATGGCGACGTCGAGGCCGATCTTGTAGCGGAACTTAAAACAGTCAGCAACGGTCTTGGCAGGCGCAAAAACGCGGATGATCCGGCCAGATACGTGATGTTCGGACGCACCGAATTGAAGCGCCGGGCCGGACATGCGAACGAATCGAACTGGCGGAGACGAAATTTTGGGAGCCCAGGCCTTGTGGCCAATGGCTATCCACACTTCGCGCGGAGATTGGGTAGTGAGGTTGTGAAATCGGAGCGCGGAGAGCAGGCAAATAATGCCTTTGGGGACCTGATACGATGCTTCGACAAGTGATGCATTTTCGCTGGGAGAAAATGCCCGTGACGCGTATAGGCCACGTGCGATTTTTTCGAGCTGCCCCTGGCGAGCCAGCCGGGACAGATAGGTCCGCGGGACGCCGAGCTGGGCGGCATCGGCGGCAGTAATGATCTGACGTTTGGTGGCCAGATTACGGAGTTTGTCGGCTTTGGATTTGGGCATGAGGACGCCTCGACTATAGTGTACCAAGACCTCGGCAGATATAAATAAGTGCCTAGCAATTGTAGCACAACCCCTCAGCACCTCCCTCACATCCCTGACTTCGATTTGAGAACCTTGGATCTTGCGCGCTGATGGCTCGTTTTCAATTGTTGTAAAGCAGAGTTGGTGTCCAGACGTACTTACCGGACGTGTCGATGTAGCCGTACTTGCCATCCTTCGTGGTGACGAATGCAAGGCCGTGGCGGAAATCCTCAACGTGCTCTAACTCCTTGGGGGCGATGACCATCTTTCCTGCTTTGTTGATATATCCCCATTTGCCGCCGATCTCAACGGCAGCAAGTCCCTCGGAAAAGTGAAATGTCAGGTCGAATTTTGGCTTAATGACGACTTTCCCCGAACGGTCAATGTAGCCGTACTTCTTGCCGAATTTCCACCGCGAAAGACCCTCGGCGAAATCGCCCCAAACTTCCGCACAATCCGTCTTACTCAGTGACGCGGGCGGTTTCAGAACGGAGGCTCCCGTTGTGTCGATGTACTCGCAGCCGCGGCCGCTATTCACTGGAGCCAAATGTCCCTCGAAGGAACTGGCCCATGCGAACTGTGGAGCAATGATCCACTTCCCGGCTATGTCGATGTAACCCCAACCATCGTCTCCGGTGGGAGATTTGGTTACGGCAGCCAATCCTTCTGAAAACGGATAGGCATATGTGAACTCCGCTGGGATGACAACCTTGCCCGTCTGGTCGATAAAGCCCGTCTTGCCGTTAATTTCAATCTTCGCCAGCCCGTCATGAAAGGCGTCGTCGTTGTCATCACTTCCGATATTGCTCTTGCCACCGAACGTCGTTTTGTAGCTGGGCGGGATGACGACATTACCGAACTTGTCGATGAATCCCCACTGCCCGTCATACCCTAGAGGCTGCCCCGAAAGCTGAACCCGCGCCAATCCCTCGGAAAATTCTTCGGCCCATGCAAACTTCGGTTCGATGACAACAGCTCCACTGGAGTCTATGTATCCCCAACGGCCATCGCGTTCAAAACGCGCCAAGCCCTCTGAGAACGCACCCACTTTGTCAAAGCAGAGCGGGATGACTATCTTGCCAGCGTGATCGATGAACCCGGCTCTATCGTGATCCATGACGGGAAATAGATCGGAAGCTGTCTGCGCGCCGATATTGCCTACCGCATGATTCGCAGCCATGCAGGTTCTATCTCTGGGGGTAGTTTCGGCCATCAGCGTGCCGTCGGCCGACACCTCTCGCCCAGAGCAGCCACCATTGTTGACTGGATATGCCCCGCACAGCCCGGCGGGAAAATCGCTCTGTTTCCATTTCAAGAACCCGGATGGCCCTTCGTAGCGCCAAAGCATCATGTGCCTGTCGGGAAACACAAGCCAGTAGACGTAACCAATCTTGAGAAGCGCAATCTGCGCCTGCTGCGCTTCTACGGGCGGGATAAGATCCTCTCGGCCTCCCGCTTTCATGTCTAATGTGAACGTGCGCATCGCTTGGTCACCGAACGACATGTCATGCACATGCATGAGGAAAACGTTCTCCTTCGGATGCTCGCGGATGTAGTCGTTCAGCCAGGATACTGATAGCGCCAGGTCTTCGTACTTTGCACCTGTCTTGAGAAACTGCTCGACGCCTTGCACCCTGTCTTGCTCATACAACAAAATGAGTTCTTCGAGGAAATTGGGCGGAAAGCTCGCCTTGCGCAGTGTGACATGCAGGTTGGTCTCGTGTGGGCCTTTTGTGCTCCACGGGATTCCGTAGTCCACATTGTGGTATGGATTGATGTCGGCGCGTTCAACACTGTAAGCAGTTCGCAATGCGCGCAGCGCATCGCCAGCCCGATCTTCCGTACCGAGTAAATTCCATTGGGTCTCGATCGAACCCATCACCGCATCTACGAGTTCCTTTAAGAAATCATCGCCGCCAAGCCGATCCTTGTTTACGGTCTTGGGCGGAAGCAGCGCCGACACCGCACGGGAAATATCCGCGTTGTAGCTCTCGTCGTTCTTTCCATCAAAGGTCCAAGGCAGCATGTAAACGTAGTACGAATGTGATGAAGCTCTAATCTTTGAGCCATTCTCGAAGGTCACCTCGACGTCATCGAATGGGTAATCGTCGGTCCTGGAGAACTCGAAAAGTTCTGGCAGCACCTTGGCGATCAAATCAGGGTTTGTGAAGGAGGTCGTAAATAATTCCTGCTGCTTCGCCGTGGTTGGAAGTGCCTGGGTCCGCGCTCTCGGACGCTGCGACGTGACCTGTTCCTTGAGCCACGCGAGGGTCACGCCGAGGTTGTCCATATCCGGCTTGGGTCTTCGGGGAGCCTGAAGCGCAGATACCAATGCATGCACCTGTGCCGCGTCCACTCGCTTGCCATCACGAACAAACGAGCTGTCCTTCGAACGAATCACTACATCTACATTTTGTGGTGTGCCCAGCCCGCCCCAGCCGGAGTGAATTTCGATCTGCCGCACACTCTCCTGTGCGCTGACGACCCGGACCGAAAGGCTCGGGGCGATAACCAAAGCCAGGCTGAAAAACGCGAATCGTTTGACTGATCGCACAGGCCCATTATCCTCCTGCCGAGAGAAGCAGGCGGACTTTCTCTGCCAAAAAGTCCCAGAATGCGATGTTTGTGGACGATTAGGGTTTTTGTCGAGCGAAGATCACATTCCTCCACATTGATGAAAAATACAGAGCAAGCGACTGTTTGTCTTTGAAGTCGGCGGTCACGCGCAGAAGGCGTGTGCCGAAAGCAGGTGCTCTGGCTGTGTCAGAATTGTGTCAAAACCCTATCTGTTTTGGTCGTTGGGCTTAGCTTTCGAGCGAAAAGCAGACGCCCCAAGTTATTGTAAAGAAACGAAAAGCGAAGGAAGCAACGGAAGGTTTAGAGAGGTCTCGGCGGCTTGCAAAGCACACGAAGAACCTGAGCCTCGTGGATATCCTCGCGGTTGGAGTGGATCGCATGTAACGCAACCTCGAGCCGACGAAGAGCGCCAGGGGGGAACCACGTTGGAGCAGACACTGCGCGTTCGGCAAGGACGGTACGAAACGATGAATGCTCTGTGGGCGTCCAACGGAGTACAAAAAGCGCCGGGGAGGGTTTATGCGAAAGTTCTTGCTCGGGTTCGCCTTGGGAATTTTAACTCTTCTGATGGCTGGACTCGGGCTTGCCGAACTGGGTTATTTGGCTATCGATGCGAAGTCCATGCCGCCTGCTTGGGAGTCTGCGCTGGCTGCCCCCCGCGATGGCGGCCTCTGTGGCGCGGCAGGCGCCGCATCTCAGCAATCCTGTCACGCCGAACGAGGCAAATCTCATCGAAGGATTGAAAACGTACAAAGAGATGTGTGCGGGGTGCCATGGCGACCCGAGTGGCGAGAGTGTGTTCGGCGCGGGCTTCTACCCGAGAGTTCCTCAGTTCGCTTCACACCCGCCGACGAAGCCCGATTGGGAATTGTTCTGGATAGTGAAAAACGGCGTGCGGTACTCGGGCATGCCCTCGTGGGAGGCATTGTTCGGGAAGGGTGCAGACGAGAAGATTTGGAAGACCGTGACCTTCCTGACTCGCCTGGATGCGCTGCCGCCGGCAGTTCGGGAGGAATGGCACAAGAACCCGGCCCAACAGTAATCAAGGCGCGGCTGCCCGCCCCCTGTAACCAGCTTGCCAGTATGGTCGTCCTTTGAGCATGAACTTTAGGGTGGCACGTGCCCCGCTCGTTGCGTTGGCCCTGGCACTCCTCACCGTATGCGGCTTCCAGGCCGACCGGATGAACGCCGAGGGCGACTGGCAGGGAGACATTCTGCTTCAGCAGGTCAACCGGAAAGTTGCCATACACTTTACCCGGGGACACGAAGGGCTTTTGGGCACAATAGACATTCCAGCAACGATGTCGTTCGGGGTGCCCGTGGCTGATCTGCATTGGTCGGACAGCAGCGTCCAGTTCACGCTGCATTCCTCTGGACCAGATGGCGATCTGCGATTTCAGGGTCAGGTTGGAGGGGGAAGCCTGAGAGGAAGCGTATCGGGAGAGCATCTCAGAGGGTCATTCGAAATGAGGCGGTGTGGTGCAGTCCAGTTGCCTCACACAACGCCTCTCGCGAGAAGCTGGAAACCTGAACTCGGCAGCTCTTGGCCGGTGCATGCTTGGCTCGTGACTTCTCCAGCCCGCGAGAATCTGGATTCTGCACGTTTGTCAGTCGCCGAGCGCCACATCGCTCACGATCTTCCTGAGGTGCGCTCCCTCGTCATCGTGAGACACGGCCGCATCGCTTTCGAGCGCTACTTTCGAGGTGCCACAAGGAACGAAGCGACCAACGTCAAGTCCGTGACGAAGAGTTTCACTTCGGCTCTCATCGGTATCGCACTGCGGGAACATGTGCTCGGCAATCTCGACCAAACCGTGGCGGAGTTCCTGCCCGAATATTTCGGCCCGGCAACTGACACTCACAAACGCAAGATCACCCTGAGGCACTTGCTCACAATGACGGCTGGCTTCGAATGGATTGAAAACGGCCCCTCGACGTTTGCATGGCATCGCAGCCCGGATTTCGCGAAATTCGCAATCGATCTGCCGCTAGCTGTCGAGCCGGGCCAGACTGGCCGGTATAACACTTCTCTGAGTCATTTGCTCTCCATCATCCTGACGCGGAAAAGTGGGCTGAGTGCGCGGGAGTTTGCGGAGAAATATCTATTCGGGCCGGTCGGAATCCGCGTGCAAGGGTGGGGCCAGGATCCCCAGGGCTATACCATGGGCGGAATAGACTTGTATTTGACGCCACGGGACATGGCGCGCTTTGGTTTGCTCTACTTGAATCTGGGACTTTGGAAAGATCGTCAGGTCGTCCCTGCTGCCTGGGTGCGCGAATCGATGGCGCCGGCGTTCGTTCGTGATCCGCTCCTGCACAATTATGGTTACCTGTGGTGGCTCGTCCGCGACGATGATCTGCCTGCCTTCGCAGCGATCGGATACGGCGGTCAGCTCATTTACGTTTGTCCAAAATTGGATTTGGTCGTGGCCATGACCTCGACGACCGTTGATCCCCACAATGACGTTTTGGAATTCGTGCGGCGATACATCACACCGGCTGTCAAGTCCGGCCCTTCCTGAACAGGTCTATAATCAAGGGCCTCAGGCGCTCGAGTCTGATAGATTCGGGATGGCTGATCGGCGGCACGAAGTAATCGCGCAGCCAGAGCCACAAGTGGCAGTCGTCTCCACGGCCAAAGCTCGCAGGTCATCGGCTCCCAGCGCACGTAGGCAGCCTGGACCGTACTGTCCGGTGATATTGCCACATTGTTCCCGGCGTGTTTACGCCTGTGCTCGCCAAGCACAGCAAACACCTAAACCTCGTGGATATGTGCCTTGACCGGTCGGAGAATAGCTCCGAGCGTTTCTACAGCATGTCGGCGCAGATTCGAGAGGAACGCAGAGCCTATTACGGCATTCTGAAAAGAAGCAACACAATGGAATGGACATCACGCCGTGGCAGACATGGTTTCTGGAATGCCTCGGCAGGTCAATCAGTGGCGATGAGACATTGCTGGGCAGCGTTGCTGACGACATCGAAATGGGGGAACTTACCGCCTCGTCTCAGGACACCGCGTACCGCGACATCCTCGACCTCATGGAACGCGGGATACTCGTGCGCAGCGCCGAAAGCGGCCGCAGCACGAGCTCCGTTCTTGCTGAGGAGTCGCACGTTCAGGAAGGTGGAAAGACTGGGCGTCGGGCAGACAGCGCCGAGCGACGGAGGCCCTCCTAAGACGTGCGTTTTCCGTGGAAGGACTCAGACCTGTACGGCGACCGGCTGGCATACTGGTTCGCAAGATTTGAACTCGTCTGAGTCTCACTCCGAAGAAAACCGCTCCTCAATTATCACAGACTTGTGATAAGCTGGACACGGAAGGGCGCAATGATATGGATGCGAACGACTTCAAGAGGGCAAGAAGGCAAGCCGGCCTTAGCCAGCAGAAGGCCGCGGCGGAGCTCGGCGTGTCCCAGAGCTATCTCTCGATGCTGGAGAGCAGTCAGAGGCCCGTGTCCGCAGAGCTCTCGCGAAGGATGGTCCGTGTCTACAAGCTCTCGCCGGTATCTTTACCGCCCTCTGAGGGAAGTTGGCAGCCCAAGCCGGTTGACCCTGGGCAGCTTGCGGCGGATCTTGCCGGCCTCGGATACCCCGGCTTTGCCCATCTGCGGAAACGACGCTCCCATGCGAACCCCGGTGAGACACTGCTCACAGCACTGTCCCAGGAGAGCTTGGAAGCGCGATTGTTCGAAGCTCTCCCTTGGTTGGTGCTCAAGTATTGGGATCTGGATCGGAAGTGGCTCGTGGAGCAGGCGAAGCTGCACGACCTGCAGAATCGGCTGGGGTTCGTTGTATCTCTGGCGAGAAAGGCAAGTCGCCGGGCTGGCTTGGTCAATCCTCAGCGCGAAGAAGCGCTTGGGGAACTCGAAGCCACGCTCAAGCGAAGCCTGCTGGCGCGAGAAGAGGCTTTGGGCAAATCGAAACTCGGCGACGCGGAACAGAAGTGGTTGACCAAGTACCGCCCGCGGGACGCACGTGCATGGCATCTCCTGACGAATTGGCGGCCTGAGGCGCTACGCTATGTTGCCTAATGCCAGCCCGTTCTTGCCGCCGCGCTGGCTGGCATTCTTGTCAGAAGTTGACCAGCTTCTCCACAATCCTGTGGAACTTCACTGCCTCGGAGGGTTTGTATTGGCCGTCCTCTACGGCTTGCCGCGCCCGACTGGCGACGTGGACTACATCGCTGCCGTACCTTCCGACAGCATCATCGACCTTGAGCAAATCGCAGGGCGAGGTTCTGCGCTGTCCAAGAAGCACGGCTTGTATTTCCAGTATGTCACCGTGGCCGATGTTCCCGAAGACTACGCGGATCGTCTCACGGAGCTGTACCGCGACTATTTTTCACGGCTTCGATTACTCGCCCTTGAGGTGCACGACTTGGTCCTCGCCAAACTTGTGCGCAACAGTCCTGTGGACCTGGAGGACGCGAAGTTTCTCGCTCAGGCTGGAAAGCTCGATGAGAGCGTGTTCCAAGAGCGGTACCAAAAGGAGCTGCGACCAAACCTCGCTAACGAGAAAAGGCACGACCTTACGCTCAAGCTCTGGCTCGACGCCTGCTTCCATTCTTAGAATCGTGCGACGGATCTGACTCCTGCAGAGAGAACAACGATGGCCAATGTGTGGTTCACCGCCGACTTTCATTTCGGGCATAAGAACATTATTCGATACTGCGACCGTCCCTTCGCGAGCGTCGAACAGATGAATGAGATCATTCTCGAACGGCTCAACGCCCGAGGGCATCCTGCTCGTGCGGCTTCATTCGCCTAATCGGAGAAACTTGGTAGGGAGAGTAGTGGAGATATTTCATTCCGAAAGCGTCGGTGAGTGGGCTCGCTATTTCGTTGTTACTACCGGGCGCAAAATTCGCGTGTTGAAGCCGCGGGGCCGGCAGAACTCTTAGCAGCGCCGAAATCCCTGATGAGAGCAAGGAAGTAGCGTGGGAGTACGATCCATTGTGGGTGGAGCCTCCATAGCTCCCTCGAGCAGAGATGAATGTAGGATGAATCGAAGTCAACGACGGCCACAATCCTGGACGCATTGTAGGTAATCCGGAAGCAATCGCGCAACGAAGTCGCAAGGGGTAATCAGCTGGGGTCAGACCTCCTTGCCGTTGGCCGAGTACTCGACACAACAAGCCAATTCTAGCCGTTCATCACCGCAATTTCAGCGGCGTCGAAGGGAAATCAAATGAACAGAACAGGAACGAATGCAGTTCCAAGCGAAAGTCGACTTCGAATCAGTTGCGACGCAGGTGAAGCAGGTCAGTTCCGTGCAGACACCGATTCCGTCTTGGTCACAGTCAGCCAGCGCATCCGGCATCTCGACACTCAGGGAATGTGGGATTCCGTCGTGGTCGAAGGCAAGGCGGAGCACAACGGGACCCTGATGGTACGGGTCCTCGTCTCCAATCCGGATTGGGATGAACGGCTACAGATTGCCTGTATTCGCTCCCGCCCCGATGACCGTGACAGTCTGACTGCCCTGGGCACCAACCTGGACCACATTCCATCTTAGCTTTGCTCGTGTCGGCCGCACCTACTCCCCGCTAGTCATCTCAAGCTGTTCCCCGCTTCTCAGCTGCTGTCGAACTGCTTCCGCGCCCCGCTTCAGTGAAAGGACTTGCCATGAAGCTATCTGATATTCCTCCAGGCAGCGAACTTGCGTATCGCCGCGCTGCCAAGCTGATCGCCGAACAAATTGAATTCGAACTCGAAACTTGCCGCCAACTCTACGGCACTGAGCCGGAACGAGTCTTGGACCTTCTCGCGAGCACGCCCGACTGGACCGTTTTTCTCGATGATGAACAGGACCGGTTGTCTTGCCCGCAAGCAGTTAGTCCCACCTGACTCAGCCCTAACGCGACAGCCGAGGTGAATCGCGATGACTTGTGTTATCTGCGGTCAACCCATCGAGGAAGGGCGTCGACACGGGCATCCGAGCTGCGGTCCGGTACAAAGTGGACGCAGCGAAGATCACAGCAACGGTCAGCGCGGAGTTGTCAGCCGGGAGGAAAGGTGCCAAAACCCCATCCCGCAAGCTCAGCCGCCGAAGCAGAAAGGCGCACTAAGCAGAGCGGCGGACGGGGCCTCAGTCTCGTGAGGCCCCGCACTCGGCGGAGTTCCGCCCCAAGCTCGGAGTACTTGCTTGCAGCGTAGAAGCCGCCTCCGTTTTGTGGACCATTGTGGACCAACTCAGGCAGGATTTTTGGGGTGGTCGGGCTTGTAAGTGCGACACCCACAAGGCTTTGGGGTTTCCGCCTCTCTGGTTCGGGACCAGGAGGTCGGTGGTTCAAATCCACTCGCCCCGACCATTTTCCAAGGGTTCAAATTGCGGGGTTCAGAAGGCATGAGTCCGCCGCAGCGGACGGGAGCCTTCTGCCGAATTCCCGGCGTGCTGGGATCCACTCGCCCGAACCAGTTTCTTCAATCCCAGCGAACAGTTCGCGAATCCGTCTCACAACTTCGTCCAGTCCCGTCCGGGCTGCGCGTGCAGAAATCCGTCTCCGGCGGCAACACTTCGGTATATATTTTCTCGGGGTCGAAAGTGATTGCCGAGTACGACAACGGCGCAGCGCCGGCGAACCCCTCGCGGGAGTACATCTACTCGGGCGGGACGCTGCTGGCGAAGGTGGATTCGACGGGCACCTACTACTACCACCAGGACCATCTGTCGAACCGCGTAGTGACGGATGCAAGCGGGAACGTTCTGGCGGAGCTGGGCCATTTTCCGTTCGGGGAGAGCTGGTACAACGGGAGCGGCGACAAACTGATGTTCACGACGTATGAGCGCGATGCGGAAACAGGAAATGATTACGCGCAGGCGCGGCAGTACGTGAACGGGATTGCCCGATTTTCGTCCCTCGATCCGCTGTCGGGGGATATCAGCGATCCTCAATCGCTCAACCGATACAGCTATGTGCGGAATATGCCGGTGATGATGGTGGACCCGACAGGGATGTGGACGTGCCTCCCGGCGGCGTCGAACACAGACGACAAGCAATGGGCAGAAGGCGATTTCAAAGAATATCTTGTGTCGGAAGAGGAAGCGGATCCGCCGCAGAACTCCTGCTCCTATGGCTGGGGGCTGGGGGGCGGGGGCGTTGGCCTCGACGGCGTGGACATCACCGATTACAGTGGGGGCGGGATGGGCTATTTTCCTTTGAACAGCGGATCCGGAGTCGGGGAGTCCATCATCGCTGCAACGACGCCGATGAATGTCGGGGGCTGGTACTCCGAGAACGGAGACTGGACGCACGTCGTGGTCGACTTCGTTTTCCTAGGATATTTTTCGATGGGGGGGCAAGCCGATGGGCGCGGGGGTGGCGGGGGCGAGGTACCAGGCGGAGCACCTTGCTCTGGCCTGCTTGCAGCATCAAATCCATTGTGCAGCCCACCGCCGAAACCTGCGAATTATGACGAATGTGTAGCGCTTGAACGCCAAGACCCCGCAAGATATGCCTTCGTTGGTGCTAACTTGCCTGCGGCCACCAATATCGCCGCGAACTTGAACACCAATGTCGCATACATTCTCGGACTGTCTTCGCTTGAGAGCTCAGACGGCAGGAGCACAATCGCCCTAACACACGGGAACTTTTTCGGACTCACCGTGGGGACGCAGTTCACCGGGACCACAGGCCCCCCATACGTCACAAGCGACGGTCGCAGGTTTGGCACTTACAGTACGGGCTTCGCTGGTTCTGGCGCCTCCTTTGCGGGAAGCACGCATGGATCAAGGGTTAGCGGAGCGCTGAGCCCGGCCGCGTTTGCAGCTGGGCTGACACACGGCACGCCACGACTGGGCGCGTTCAACAGTCAATCGGGCTACGCTGGCGAACTAACGGCGCGAATTGCCAGCATAACGCCATTCATTCCGTGCTTTTAAGGGGAGAAGTTCGCATGTCTGCCTTTCACGGTTGGTTCCGAAGCGGTGTGACAGTGTTAGTCCTGCTCCTCTCATGGCTTGCGGTTCTTGGAACCCATGTACCTCAACTCCCGTCCCGCGAATCGCCGGAGCTCATCACAGTGCCAGAGGCCGAAATTCTCATCTACTTCCTCCCCCAAGCAGTGGAATTGCGGCATGAGGGCGTGGAGGTCGGTTGGGAGTTGGATAGAAGTCCAAAGTTCAATCAGCAGGATTTCTTCTGCTTCTGGGTGATGGATGTCACTAGGAAGGTTGAAGGGTCAGTTACTGTGGGGTGGTTCTTTGTAAATCGGCACACGGCGGACGTTTGGGACGACGGGCTGGAAAAGTATGTCCTTTCTCGCGACCTAGAGGGGATCCAAAAAATTCTCCGCCAAGCGCATCGCATCGACGAGGAGACCCTGAGGATATACAGGATGAGATCGCCCAATGTTCCCGGGGAGCCCAAAAATTAACTTTTGCGGGCGGCGCTCGACAAGCACCAAGGCGTTGTCAAGAGATGACCCTCCTATCCAGTGTTACTTTCCCACTGACCTGTGACCTGCCCCCGCGCTCTGCGCACGCGATCATACGACGTTCAACCGTCCTATTGTTATGCCCTGAACTGCTCGCGATTTCCGCGCACATGACTATATTAGGCTTGGACGGTTGAACCGCTCGCATTTTCTGCCACAACCGCAAGCGCAATCGCAAGCGGCTTCTCCCAGATCTTCGTCTAGGGTTCGCTTTCGTTGTTGATAATTTTGTAGACGCGAATTCCTCCAAAAACAGCTAGACTCAACAGCATTCAACAAGCAACGCCCATCAGATTCAACAAAAAGCAGTTAGAGACCACAAGAATCCGTAGATTTCACCAAGGTCTGGAATCTGGTTCGGGACCAGGAGGTCGGTGGTTCAAATCCACTCGCCCCGACCATTATTTTCAATGAGTTGCACGCTACATCTGGTTTTTCGTCTGCAGCACTGTAGATAGAATTGTAGACAGGGGATTCTTAGTGTACCGTTGCGCCCCACAATACTTCTCGCATAGACTCAACCCGTCTACACGTTCGGTGCTGCGATCTTCTGTTCATCGACAACGCTACGCGACAGTAGGGAGACAGGGCTCGAATTGAGGATAGAAGCATGCCGTTCAAGGAAGCCGTGAGAACTGTCCTTCAACGGAGTTCAGGGCTTATCCGCTCCAACGGAGTTGCATTCTAGGAACTCATCAAGAATGCCTTCGATGTGGGTACCAGAGATGGCCTGCGAATCGATGTCGTGGTCGGAATCGCCTACAAAGTCTATCGAACTCTGAAAAGCCTTGTAGCATCTGTCCCATCGAGGCCTCAGCAGTCGGTTAAGATGGCAATCCTGCAAGCCATCGACAAGGCAGCTCCAGGAGTGGACTCTTCAGCGCGACGGATTCAGCAAGCAGAATCCCGGGAAGAACTTACCCTGGTTTTGGAGGGCGCCAACTACATCCATGTTCACGACACGGGCGAGGTAATGTCGCGGCGGCAATCACAAACTGTCTCTGAGACCATAGGTTTACACTCACGAGACGCGCAGCGGGAGAGTGGTACATCTGGCAGGCCGATCCTCGGCGAGAAGAGCATCGGCGCCTCTCGGCAATGCGCCCGGGTATGAGGCTCGGGGTCAAGACGACTTGGGCTGGGGAACGCAGATGGAATGTCGTGGATATTGATTGGAAGGAATTCTCACTCGGAAATGCGTTTCTCGGCGTGGCGCAGACCACGACTCTCCTGAAGAGCTACTCCATTCATCGCGAACCACCGCCGCGCTATTAGGCGCTTCAACTCTGTGCCCATGCGTCGATAAGCTAAGCAGAGTCGCAAGCTCTAATACTGAGAGATGTATTTTTATTTTTCCAGTTGACAGCAACAATTGGCCAGTCACAGCAACGGCGTATAATCTCTATGGCTCGCCTCCGAACATGCAGATCACGCTTGGCTCGGGTGATAGCGACACATTCAACTTCGAGGCGTACACGGGCCGCATGACGCAGTACAAATATACCGTAGGGGTGACGCCGCAGTCCGTGGTGGGCGCTCTCTCCTGGAACGAGAACGGCTCGCTCGCCGAGTTGAATATCACAGATCCGTTCAACTCCGCGAACCAGCAAGACTGTTTATACTCCCACGACGATCTGGAGGGTAACGGAGACAGATTCCGAATAAGTAGGTAGCAATGAGTTGCGGGAGGTCGACGATGAATGCTGTTGGTCGTAAGTCGCAGATGAGGCTGATCATGTTGTCGGCGGCCGCCCTCGGCTGCCTCGGAGCCGCTCTGTTGTACATACCGGCTGTCGGAGTGGAAGGTGCTAAATACTTATGTCCGATCTGTGCCTCTGGCATCGACGCGCGTCATATGGTCATAGTCACGATAGTCAATGCGTTGCTTTTCTTCGGTTCGGCAGGACTCATTTACCTTATCTTCGGAGTATCGCGAATTGCGCTCAGGCGAATCAAGGAGTGTGCTTGGCGGAGGACCTAGCGGCACGTCTCGTGTGACCTATGTAGACATAAGGTATGTCAATGTTATTAATTATATTACTCAATGCACTGACCAATGATTTCGCTACTCTGACTTGGCCCGACCTGCCCTGACCTTACCCTCTAAGTCCGCGCACGAGCATGTTGACCTGCTCCCCATTTTCCGCGCACGTGACGGTATTCGGCATGCACTTTTGAACCGCTCCCGTTTTCTGCCACAGCCGCAGATGCGGTCGCAAACGGCATCTGCTAGATCTTCGTCTAGGGTTCGCCTTCACTGTAGATAATTTTGTAGCTGCGGATTCCCCCTGAAGCAAAAAGACTCAACAGCTTTCAACAAGCGACGGCCATCAGACTCAACAGAAAGCAGTTAGAATCCACTAGAATCCATAGATTTCACCACGCTGTGGAATCTGGTTCGGGACCAGGAGGTCGGTGGTTCAAATCCACTCGCCCCGACCACTTTTTTGGTTCAAAGACGCACCCGTTGCTCGAAAAACCGCAAAGGGATGCGGCCCGCCTGCAGCAGGCAGGCATCCAGTTCTTCAGTGCTGTACTCCCCGGTGAACTCAAACAAGTGGTATCCTCGCCGCGTGAAGTGGACTGATCAACGGGTCGGAGAACTTCCAGTGGGCCACTCGCCCGTTTCGGCGATCCTAGTTTGGAGGCAGAAGGGAGCGACAGCTGCAGTCAGGCTCCTCGAAGAGCGCAACGGGCGGGGTCGAGAGGCGGCCTATAGGGCAGAGGTGACCGCAGTACCAGCAGCGGCGAACACGTTTTCCATGTCTGCCTGGGCAAAGGGAAGGAAGGACTGAACCACATCCGGATCGAACTGCGTGCCGCTGGAGAGTATTAACCGGCGCGCCGCCTCTTCAAACGGCATACCCTGGCGATACGGCCGCGAAGAGACCATGGCATCGAAGGCGTCAATCACACACACGATTCGCGAGACGATGGGAATTTCGGAGCCTTGCAATCCGGCGGGATAGCCCTTTCCGTCGATGCTCTCGTGATGATGCAGCACGTCAAGCGCGGCATGCTCGAATCCAGGCAACAAGCGCAGCACGAGCCAGCCGTACTCAGGATGCCGCTTCATGAGCGCGTATTCCTGGTCGTCGAGCTTTGCCGGTTTGCGCAGGATAGCGTCGGGGATTCCGATTTTGCCTATGTCGTGCAGCAACGCGGCAACCTCCAGGTTTTGAAGCGTGGCTTCGTCGAGGCCGAGCTCCTGGCCCACGCGCAGACCCCACTCCGCCAGGCGCGTGCTGTGAACTCCGGTGTTCAGGTCTTTCAAATCCAGAAGCTGGTTGAAAGCGCAGATGACGGAGCGGCGCAGAGCCTGTGTTCCCTCTTCGAGCTCTTTGATCCGCAGCGAAGCTAGCGCAGAGAGATGGAGCGGTGGTGCGGCAGGTGCCGCGATTTCAATCTGAGTCATGGGATTACTGGCGGGAGAGCCAGTTCAGCACGGCCTGATAGACATCCAGGCGGCCGTGGTTCATGTTCGGCGTCAGCGGACGCGCGTGCGCCAGAGCGCCCGCCGCGTTCGATTGATTCACTCCGCCGCGGGCATCCATCAGCAGCGCAACCGTTCCGGTGACCAGCGGACAGCTGAACGACGTGCCCGAAGAGCTGGCGTACGTTCCCCCGGGATAGGTGCTCATCACATTCTCGCCCGGTGCGGCAATCCACACGTCCGCAGTGCCGTAGTTGGAGAAGGACGACTTCACATCGGCATTCGAGGTGGACGCGATGCCCACCACATAGGGATTGAGCGACGCGGGATACACGCGCGCGCTCGTGTTTTCGTTCCCGGCCGATGCGACCAGCACGACCCCGGATTGGTTGGCATACGAGATCGCAGCGGAAAGAGCGGGCGACGGCACCGTCACGTCAAAGCTCATGTTCACCACGTTTGCGCCGTTCTGCACTGCGTAATAGAGTGCTGCGATGATGTTTGAGAGGTCGCCCTCGCCGTTTGCCGAAAAAGCTTTAAGCGGCAGAATCTTGGCCGTGGGTGCGGCAAGGTGAATCAGACCAGCGGTCATCGTTCCATGACCGAAATCGGAGTATGGTCCACCATCCAGCACCGCTGCAGTGGATTGATCCAGCACCGCGGCGGTGGATTGCTGCACCATCACGGGCTGTGCATCCTGGCTGCCGCTGCTGCTGATCCCATTGGACGTACCGTTCACGTCCAGCCACTCGGAAGCGCCCGGTTGGGCCCTCGTGAAGTCGTAGCCCTGCAGCAGCACGGGCATCAGCGCGGGATGCAGCGGATCCACGCCGGTATCAATGTCGGCCACAATGCCGGTGCCGCTCACCTGAAAGCTCGATTGCGCGGTCTGCAGATTGATGATTTCCGCGGCGGGCTGCGTCACGTAGCCGTGCCACACAATCGTTCCGTAGTAGTTAACCGGAGCGGAGTCGCTGAGCCCCGGAGCACCGGACATCAGTGCCACGCCGGGGATCGAGAGCACCTGGTCCGCTTCCACACTCTGGATCCCGAGCAGCGATTCGAGGAGGTTCAGGACGGGATTCAACAGCTGCGTGAGCAGGTTTTGCGACGACGTGACCAGATACGTCTGGCCGACGTTGCCGTCTAGTGTGCCCTGCACCTGACATTTTGCCGCGATGCAGAGCCGGAGAACGCTGCCCAGACCTCCGCTCGTGCGGACGATGTACCGGCTATTGGCTGCGGCTGCGGGTTGAGAGCCGGCAAGGAAAAGAGTGGCGGCTGCCGCAAAAACCAGAAGAATGCGTCTCATATGAGTCATTCCCTTTCATGCCAGAATCGGGAATCCAAAGGCAGAAAGGGAGACTCAGAGAGTCTGGACTACAGGCCCTTCGCTGCCAATGGTACTGCCGTTACTGTCCGTTCGATCGAACTCCCGTACTTTCGTACTACCGGAAACTGCTGGCAAAGCCGCGCGGAAAAGGAGGTCATCTGGCACCCCCCGGATTACCGCCGAGCGCATCGCGCAGCGTGATCACCGTCGGCTTGTAATTCGCGCCCACGAACGAAAGCTCCAGATCGCCGCTGTCCTCCACAACGCCTTCGAATTCGCCGTGCTCGTTGGTCACTGTGCGCACCACGCTGCCGCGCCGGTTCGAGAGAACCACGGGAATCTCGCGGCCCACCGGCCCCGCATGGCTCATGCTCAGCACCTGTCCCGTGACAATCAGCCGCTTGCCGCTCGGCGTAGCTTCGATCTGGACGTCAATCTGATAGGGCTCGGCGCGATAGAGCACCTGCCGCGCGCGTCCGCCGGAAGAACGCGCTCCGGACATGGCGGGCTCGAGGAAGCTGTCGAACAGAGTTTCGATCACGCTCGCCGCTTTCTTTTTCCGCGAGCGGCCGGAGGCTTCGAACGCCGTCTTAATGGCG
>Ga0335083_10004154_pt1 | contig 18535 bp, 17 predicted proteins | sample Lox_Sample_42_FD_206716 | JGI IMG/M metagenome (GOLD analysis project Ga0335083, IMG submission 206716) | Soil microbial communities from Loxahatchee National Wildlife Refuge, Florida, United States - Lox_Sample_4.2 | ecosystem: Environmental > Terrestrial > Soil > Wetlands | place: USA...
GTGGGGCTTTATGTCGCGATGAACGACCCCGGCGGCGTGCGCGGCGGCGAGCCGGTCGAGCAACGCGCACGCGACGCCGACCGCATCGGCGAGCGGCAGCCGATGCTCGCGCGCGAGCCGCCGCGTCAGCGCCTCGCCGTCCACGAGCTCCATCGTGCAGAACGCGAGATCGGCGGTACGTCCGAGCTCGAACGTGCGCGCGACGTTGCCGTGCGTCACGCGGCGCGCGAGCTTCACCTCGAGGCGAAACCGCTCGAGCATGATCGGATCGCGCGCGAGCTCGGCGCGGATCACCTTGAGCGCGACGAGCTCGTCGAGCTCGCGATCGCGCGCGCGATAGACCGCGCCCATGCCGCCCTCGCCGAGCAGCTCGAGCAGATCGTAGCGATCGGCGATGGTCTGGCCGGCGAGCGCGCCCTCGCGTGTCCTCATCGCCCGACCTCGAGCTCGAGCGCCTGCGCCTCGCGCAGCAGCTGGTCGCGGGTATTGCGCGCCGGATCCTCGAGCACGCGCTCGAGCAGCATCGCGAGGATGCGGCCGATCGCCGGGCCGGGCCGCAGGTCGAGCGCCGTCATCAGCTCCTTGCCGTCGACCGCGAGATCCGACACCGCGAGTGGCTCGCCGGCGGCGAGGATGCGGCGCGCTTCGGTGACGAGCTCGGCGTTCGCCCACAGCGCGGCCGCGTGGCCGCGCTTGTCGCGATCGAGCTCGGCGAGCAGGCGGCGCACGTCGGCCGGCTCCCAGGCCGCGACGCGCTCGGCGTGCACGACCCCGACCAGCTGCGCCGCGAGATCGCACTCGACGTTCGAGAGCTTGAGCGCGCGCCCGATCGCGAGCACGCGGCGCACGACCTCGCGATCGACGTGACGCGGGTCGAGCTCGCTCGATGCGCCGAGCGGCACGAGCAGCGCCGGCAGCCGCACCGCTTCGCCCGCGCGATCGACGCGCGCGAGCCACGCCGCCTCGTCGATCGAGCCGTCGCGCCGCTCCGCGTCGCTGCGCGCCCCGGCGGAGCCGGGGCTCGCGATCGCGCGCCCCGTGTCATCGGACGACGCGCGCCGAGCTTCGTCGAGGCGGACGTCGAGCTCGGGCAGCACGGTGCGCACGATGCCGGTGCGCCGCGCGATCGCGAGCGCGCGCGACGGCTGGCGCGCCGCGAGGATCTTGCGCAGCTCGTCGCTGACGCGCTCGCGCGACACCTTGGCGAGCGACGGCAGCGCCGGCGCGATGCCGGCCTCGGTCGCGGGATCGAGCTCGAACTCGAGCTGCGCCGCGAACCGCACCGCGCGCATCACGCGCAGGCCATCCTCGGTGAAGCGTTCGACCGCGCTGCCGACCGCGCGCAGGCGCTTCGCCGCGAGGTCGGCCCGCCCGCCGAACGGATCGTGGAGCTCGCCGGTCTCGGGGTCGTACGCGATCGCGTTGACGACGAGATCGCGACGCGCGAGATCCTCGTCGAGCGGCACGCCGAAGCGCACGCTGTCGGGGCGGCGCGCGTCGGAGTACGCGCCTTCGCCGCGGAACGTCGTGACCTCGACGTGGCTCTCGACCCCGCGCCCGGTCACGACCGTGACCGTGCCGTGCTGCAAGCCGGTCGGGATCGTGTGCGGGAAGCTCGCGAGCACTTGCTCCGGCGCCGCGCTGGTCGCGACGTCCCAGTCGCCCGGCGCGCGCCCGAGCAGCGCGTCGCGCACGGCGCCGCCGACGGTCACGGCCTGAAATCCCGCCTTCGTCAGCACGCGGCACACGTGCCGCACGTGCGCGGGAACCGCGGCCGCCAGGCGCGCCCTCGCTTCGGCGTCGAGGTCGCTCATTAAGATCGAGTATGCATCATTCGATTGCCGGAGTTTGCACGCGGCGCGCGGTCGGGAACGCGCGAACCTGCGGCCATGACCTCGGTTCGCTTCGTCGCCGCGATCGCGTGTGCGACCGGTTGCGTGCACGGCGGCCACGCCCGCTCGGCCGGCCATGCCGGCGCGGCGTTGATCGCCGACGTGATCGACTCGTTGGTCGTGTACGCGGTCGACAGCGCGCAGCCCGCCGGCGACGACGAGGAGCAAGACGAGACCGTGATCCCCGACCACCTCGATCACGCGCTGGTCGCGTACGCGATCGACGACGTGCGCCCCGGCCTCGCGCGCTGCGCCGGCGACGCGACGGTCACGATCGCGGTGACGGTCCGGCCGGGCGGCGACATCGAGCACCTGTTCATCACCGCGGCGCCGCCCGTCCAGGAGTGCGTGGCGGCGCTCGTCAGCGACGTCCGGTTCGCGCGCACGCTGCGCGGCGGCAGCTTCCACTACGTCATTCGCTCTGCGCCGCGCCCCGGAGACGCGTGAAGATGTCGATGGCGCGGCCGCGCAGCTTCTGGGCCTCGGCCGGCTGACCGGTGCGGTCCTTGAGCACGGCGTAGCCCTGAAACGCGCGCGCGAGCTCGACCTCGTGCTTGACGGCGGCGAGGATGTCGATCGCGCGCCGGAAGTCGTCCTCGGCCGGCAGGAAGTGGCCGAGCGCGGCCGCGACCTCGGCCTTGACGCGATAGCCGCAGCCGATGTGCACGCGCAAGCCGACCGACTGGCTGACCGCGACCGCGGCGTGGGCCTCGACATCGGCGGCCTCGAGGTTGCCGAGCTGGAGCTGGACCTGCGCGATCCGCTGGTGGGTGACCGCGAGCAGCACGCGATCGCCGAGCTGGCTCGCGAGCTGCTTGGCATCGCCGAGATCCTTCACGGCCTCGCCGCCGCGGCCCATCGCGCCCTTGACCTCGCCGAGGCGCGACAGCACGTCGGCGAGCGCGAGCTTGTCGCCGATCTCCTGCGCGGTCGTCTGCGCCTCGCCGAGCAGCTCGAGCGCGGCCTCGTGGCTGCCGTCCTCGGAGTGCACGCTGCCGAGGTCGCACAGCGACTGCACGATGCCGACCAGATCGCTGATGTCGCGGCGCAGGTCGAGCGCCTCGCGGAACTGCGCGATCGCCGCCTTGAAGTTGCCGCTGTCGTGGTGGACGCGGCCGATGTTCGCGAGCGACAGCGCGATCGAGCGGCGGTCGCCGAGCGCGCGCCGGATCGTGAGCGCCTGGCGGTGGAAGTCGAGCGCCTGGGAGAACGCGCCGCGCAGCCAGTTGACGCGGCCCATGTCGTCGAGCGTCGACGCGATGCCGCGATCGTCGCGCGAGCGCTCGAACAGCTCGTGCGCGCGCCGCAGGTAGTCCATCGCGGCGTCGTACTTGCCGAGCCGGCGCTGGCCGCGCGCGAGCCGCGCGTACGCCGCGCCCGCCTTGTTGAGGTTGTCGTAGCGCCACGCGAGCTGGAGCATGTCGACGAAGCACCGCGCGGCCTCGTCGGACTTGCCGGTCTGCTCGAGCACGTCGCCGAGGTTGTGCAGGCCGTCCATCCGCGCCGGCGCGTCGGACTCGCCGAGCATCGCGAGGCCCTTCTCGTACAGCACGCGCGCTTCTTCCGGCGCGTAGCGGGCGCGCGCGCGATCGCCGCCCTGCAGGTAGCAGCGCGCCGCGCGCCGGCGATCGCCGCCACGCTCGTAGAGGTTCGCGAGGAACTCGAGCTGTTCGTCTCGTAGCGAGAGCAGCTTGGCCTCGAGCCACTGCGCGGCCGACAGGTAGTAGCGCTCGAGCTTGCGCGCCTCGATCGACTTCACGATCAGCTCGCGCTCGAGGTTGTGCTTGAACACGACCTCGATGTCTCCGGCGATGCTCGAGTCGTCGGCGTCGAGCGGCAGCAAGTAATCGCGATCCGCGAGTATGGAGATCAAATCGCTGACCCGCCGGCGCACGTCCTCGCCGTTGCCCCACTCCATGTCGAGCGGTGCCGGCGCCGGCTCGGGCGGCGGACGCTCGAGCCGCGCGAGCGCGATCACCGCCGACACCCAGAACACGTTGCCGAACACCGCGGCCTTCTCGAGCAGGTCGCGCTCTTCGTTCTCGAGCGCTGCGATGCGCGCCTCGATCGCCTCTTCGATCGAGATCGGCAGCTCGGTCTCGGCGGCCTTGTCGGGATCGATGCTCCAGATCCCACCCGCGATCTCGATCGTGCCGTTGTCGAGGAACAGCCGCACGAGCTGCTCGAGGAACGCCGGGTTCCCGCCGGTCATCTCGACCGCGGCCTGGGCGGTGTCCTCCGGGATGTCCTTGCAGCGAGTCAGAAGATTTCTGAACATCTGCTCGGCGTCGTCGCCCTCGAGGTTGCGCAGATCGATCCGCGTGTGATCGACCGCGCCCTCGCCCCAGCCGCCGGAGCGTACGAGCATTTCTGGCCGCGCCGCCGCGAGCATCACGACCGGCGCGCCGCCGATGCCGGCCGCGAGCTCGCCGAGCAGCGCGAGCGTGTCGTCGTCGGCCCACTGCAGGTCGTCGAGCACGAGCACGATCGGCGATTGCGCGGCATCGAGCTCGAAGAACCGGCGCAGCGCGGTGCGCGCGAGCTCGCCGTGCTGCTTCGGCGTCTCGGTGACGGCCTTCAGAAACGGCGTCGGCGCGAACTCGAGGCCGACGAACCCGCCGAGGAAGTGCAGCATCTCGGCGACCTGGTCGGCCTGCATCACGCTCTTGATCTCGTGCGCGAACCGCATCTTGCTGGTGTCGTCGGGATTCGGCGTCAGCTCGAAGCGGTCGCGCAGCAGCGATGCGATCGCCGCGAGCCGAACGGGCTTGCCGTTGCCATCGCGCTCGGCGACGCCGTGAAACACGCGCGTCTTCTTGCCGGCGGCCGGCTTCGCCCCGGGGACGCTGGCTTTCTGGCCGAGCTCGACGATCAGCTCGTTGATGAGCCGCGTCTTGCCGGTGCCCTGGTTGCCGACGATCGTGACCAGCTGCGGCGCCTGGAAGTCGATCGCGCGCGTGACCACCTCGCGCAGCGTCGCGAGCGCGTCGGCGCGGCCGACCAGGGGGCTCCGCACGGTGCGCGGCGGCTCCGGCTCGGTATCGATCCGCACCATGCTGCGCGGACGAACAGGAATCGGCGGAGGCACGGGAGTACCTCGCAGCGGTGTGGCAGTGGGCGACGCAGGCCTGCCGGACCCCGGCGGTCGAGACGCTCCTGTCGACACCGGACGCAAGCGTATCAGATCGCGCGCGGCCACGGCGGTGGCGAGCCGACCGCGAAGCGGTGTATCGTTGCGAGAGGGATGGGCCTTTCCAGGTCATGGCTTGCAGCCAGCGCGCTGGCGCTCGCAGGTTGCCCGACGGTCAGCCTCGGCGAGGTACCGCCCGACATCGGTTTGTGCGATCCGATGGGCGGCGAGGACTACTTCGACAGCATGATGTGGCCCAACTACCTCACGATCGAGAGCACGATCCAGAACCACACGTGCGTCGATAGCGGCTGTCACGGCCACAACACGTTCTCGGGCGGCTTCGGCCTCGACGAGACGAACCCGCTGTCGCCCGGCAACTACCGCGCCGCGCAGGGCGAGCTTCTGTGCGCGTCACCGATGGAGAGCAAGCTCCTGACCAAGCCGTTCGAGATCACGAGCCACGGCGGCAACAAGATGTTCCAGATGACCGACCCCGAGTACCAGACCTTCCTCGATTGGTTTCAGTAAGCGTGACTCCGTGAGACTCGTTATCGTTGTCGCCTTCGTGGTCGCGATCGCGGGCTTTGCCCGCCGCGCCGATGCCGAAGCGTACTTGCGCGTGATCGCGCAGAAGGCGTCGGTGCACTCCGGCCCGGGCAACGGCTATCGCGAGGTCGCGGTGGTCGAGCGCAACCAGGTGTTCGAGGTGCTCGAGCGCAGCACGAAGGACTACTGGTTCAAGATCGAGCTCGACGACGGCACGAGCGGCTGGATCCTCGGCGACGTCGTCTATCCGTTCGAGGTCGGCGAGGAGGAGCAGCCGGGCGTGCTCGAGCGGGCATGGCGCGCGGTCAAGCGCGCGATCCTCGGCCCGTCGCCGGTCGCGTACGCGAACGCGGGGATGTCGTTCTCCGCCGGCTTCTTGCAGGGCGAAGGCCTGTACGTGCTGCGGCCGTCGTGGCTGATCGATCCCTACTGGGCGCTCGAGGGCTTCGCCGGGCTGTCGCCGCGCTCGAGCAAGGACATCTACCTCGGCGGGCTCGCGTTCGTGCTGCGCATGGCGCCGGGCGCGGTCATCGGCCCGTACGCGAGCCTCGGCCTCGGTGCCGCGTACATCTCGCCGGCCGCGACGAACTACGTCGATCCGCGCGAGACGCTGATGGCGCTCGGCGCCGGCGGCGGCCTCGAGATCACGTTCAAGAAGCAGATCACGGTGCGGATCGACGCCCGCAACTGGACCCTGTTCAACGAAAACCACTCGCAGAACGGCCAGGAGTACTCGGCCGGCCTCGCGATCTTCTTCTAGGAGGACCCATGCGCACGATTCTGGCTTCTGTTTTCTGGGTCATCGTCGCCGCCTCGATCGGATGCGGTCGCACCGCCGTGCGCGCGTCGGAGAAGGAGTTCCTGGCCGATCAGGTGATGGTGTTCGACAACGATCCGCACGAGACCGCGAGCGACGATCACATCCTGAGCGAGCGCGAGGGCGCGGCGGGCGGGCACGGCGCGGCCGGCGGAGGCTGCGGATGCAACTGACCGTGGTGCTCGCATGACTGTGCTTGCTGCGCAGCCGGCCAGCTTCGTTGCTGGGCCCCTTCCTCGTCCTCACGTACCGGCGTACGCTGCGGCTCGGATCCCTTCCCAGCGCCTCGCTGGCCGGCTTGCTCGCGGCGCACCGGAGAGCATGTGCCTCTTGCGCTTGGGCGTTTTCGGAGTCGTCCTTCTCGCGGCGATGCCGGCGCGTGCGGATGACTCGGCCGAGGCGTCGACGTCGCTGTTCGAGGAGAAGCGCGACGGCAACAAGGGCGGCCTCACGGTCGTGCACCCGCAGGCCGACGTCGGCATCGATCTCGGCAGCCACGTCACGCTCGCGGCCGGCTACGCGGCCGACGCGGTGAGCGGCGCGACCGCGACGATCTATCAGGTCGACGCCACGACCGGTGCCACGAAGTTCTCCGATCTGCGCCAGCAGGGCACGCTCGCGCTCGGCTTCAAGGGCCGGCGCTCGAGCCTGACGTTCAACGGCCTGTTCGGCACCGAGCGCGACTACCTGTCGCGCTCGGTCGGCGCCGACGCGTCGATCGACCTGCCCGGACGCAACACGACGATGTCGCTCGCGTACACGCACAGCTTCGATGCGGTGTGCGACATCGACAACTCGATGGCGATGCCGCTCGCGCGCGAAGCGCTGACCGGCGCCGCGCCATGCCTCAAGCAGAACTTGATGTTCACGAAGGACGATCCGACCGCGCACACGCTGTGGCAGAGCCTCGCGATCGACACCGCGCAGGCGACGCTGACGCAGAACCTGACGCCGTTGATGAACATGCAGCTCGCGCTCTACGGCCAGGTGCTCGACGGCTTCCAGAGCAACCCGTACCGGCGCGTGCGCGTGAACGACGACACGCCGCAGGAGAACATCCCGAGCTTGCGCGACCGCTGGTCGCTGTCCGCGCGGCTCAACCGCTTCCTGCCCAAGCTCCACGCCGCGACCCAGTTCTCCGCACGGTTCTACGACGACACCTGGGGCGTCGCCGGCGGCGACGTCGAGCTGGCGTACTCGCAGTACGTCGGCGAGAACCTGCTCGTGCGCATCCACGCGCGCGTCTATCAGCAGAAGGCTGCCACGTTCTTCAAGGACGCGTTCTTCTACCAGACCGACTCGAGCGCCGGGGCCTACTACACCGGCGACCGCGAGCTGTCGCCGGTCCGCGACGCGGTGATCGGCACCAAGCTCACGCTGATCTCGCTCAAGGGCGACAAGCCGGTGTGGGGCCTGTTCGATCGCCTCAATTTCAACGTCAAGGCCGATGTCCTGTTCCTCGATCAGCTGGCGGCGCCGGCGCCGGGCCCGAACCCGATGGGCATCGGCAAGGAATTCCTGTACGGCAACGGGCTCCTCGACGCGATCGTGCTGCAATTGGGATTGCTCGCGACGTACTGAGGCAAGCGTCGCGAAGCGACGCGTGGTGCAGGAGGTAGGGTGTGCTTGTACCGGAGGCCGAGCGAAGCGAGGACCTCCGGTGATATAGTCGAGGCGTGTATCGCTATGGGGACGGCACGCCCTTTCCGCTCGACGAGAACTTCATCGAGACGGTGACCGTCGCGGTCGAGGCGTGCACGCAGGCGTTCATGCCGCTGACGCAGCTCGATCATCGCCGCGAGCAGGCACGCGCGGCGCGCGCCGAAGCCGAGAAGGAGCTCGGCAAGCTCGGTGACCTCGAGAAGACGATCACGCAGGCGATCGGGCCCTACCTCCAGCCCGACAGGAAGAGCCCGCACGCGCAGGGCGTCGCGCAGAAGACGCTGCAGACCGCGAAGGCGGCGATCCAGCAGGTGCGCGCGCAGGTCGAAGGCCGCGTGCAGGCGCTCGAGGCGCAGGCCGGCGCCGGCACCGCGGGCGATGCGGTGCTGCACGCGCTGCGGCCGTTCTTCGATCATCACCAGCTGCCGAACGCGAAGTGGATCATGTCGTGGGACGCGCGCGGCAACGAGGCCGCGGCGGACGCGGTGGCGACCGCGGGCCGGCTCCAGGCGTCGTTCCGGCTGCAGGTCGATCACTTCCGCCAGCCGATCCGCGTCGACCAGCTCGCCGACGCGGTCGTCGTGCACATGATGAAGAAGGGGCTCCTCGGCAAGGCCAAGCCGGCGCCGGTCGACCTCGGCAAGTACGTGATGGTCGCGTTCGAGCGCGCGCGCGACCAGAACGTGATCACGCTCAAGGAAAAGCCCGATCGCGCGTCGCAGGGCCTGCGCTTCATGGTGAGCGAGCACGGCGCGACATGGCAGTCGATCTCGATCAGCGGCGACGCCGAGACCGAGGCGAACCCGCTCGACAACGAAGACGTCGCGGGCGTGCGCCGGCTCGGCGATGCCGCCCACGGCGTGCTGAAGGATCTGATGCTGCACCGCACGCTGATCGACATCACGCTCGGCGGTCAGCCGATGACGTCGCTGCCCGAGCCGCGGGTGGTGCCGATGGAGGTGCTGTCGCAGCTGACGCCGCTCGCGCGCACGATCCGCGAGCGCAGCCGCGTCCACGGCGAGCTCGTGCTCAAGCGCGACGTCGGCGGCGGCCGCCGCGAGGAGCTGTTCGTCCCGCGCGCGCAGCTGTCGCAGCACTTCGCGAAGCTGCCCCCCGAGTACCGCAGGCCGTTCGAGGACATGGGCGTCTCCGGCGAGGACACCCAGCCCGCGATCCAGCTGCCCGAGGCGCTGCGCCCGCCGGCTCCGCCCGGCGCGAAGCGCATCACCGGCGCGACCGTGAACGAAGAGAAGACGATCGAAGTAAAGAAAGACTGAGGATTACCGCCAAGGCGCCATGCAGACGCCAAGGCGCCGAGAAAGTGGATCGGGCCCGATCCAGTTCTTGTGGCGCCTCTGCGTCCCTGGCGCCTCGGCGGTAACTCCTAGCCGGCCATTCCGACGATTCCGGCGACGGCCTGCTCGAGGATCACGCGCTCGCCGAGCTCGCGGCCGAGCGCCTTCAGCTGCGGGCCGGTCCACGGCGAGGTGCGGGCGTCGAGCGTGATGTCGCCCTTGAGCGCGCGGTCGGCGAGCGCGAGCCGCTGCGTCGCGCGGGCGAGCGCGGCGGGCGCGTAGCGCTTGGCCTGCGCGATCAGCTTGTCGACGACGAACGGCGGAACGCCGAGCTTCTGCGCCCACTCGCCGCGCGGCGCGCCGTCGGCTTGCAGCACGTGGACGAGCGCGAGCTGGCGGACGTGGCGCGCGAGCATCACGACGACGCCGACCGCGCTCTCGCGCTGATCGCAGAGCGCGGCGACCGCGGTCAGCGCGCGCGTGCGGTCGGCCGCGCCGATCGCGTCGGTGAGCTCGAACACCGAGCGCTCGCGGGTGTCGGCGACCAGCTCGTCGACGTCGTCGCTGGTGACCGCGCGGCCACGCGCGTACAGGCCGAGCTGCTCGACCGCGAGCGCGAGCCGCGACAGGTCGTCGCCGACCGCGTCGACGAGCCGCGACACCGCCGCGCCCTCGAGCTGGACGCCCCTGGCCTTCGCCTCGTCGCGCACCCACGGCGCGAGCTGGCGCGGCGCCTCCAGCACGTGCAGGAAGCCCTTCTTGTGCGCGGTCGCGAACACCTTGAGCCGCTTGTCGAGCTTGCTCGCGAGCGCGACGAGCACGGTCGACGGGCTCGGCTTGGCGAAGTATTCGATCAGCGGCTCGGCCTCGTCGGCCGTGATCAGCGCGAGGTCGCGCACGAGCACCATGCGGCGCTGCGCCATCATCGGCAGCGTCTGCGCGAGCGCGACGATGCGCGTGCCGCTCGCCTTGCCTTCGACCACGTCGTAGTTGAACGCGCGCGCCGCGGCCGGCAGCGCGGCGTCCCGGATCGCCGCGACCGCGCGCTCGACGAGGATCGGATGCTCGGAATACAGCACGTAAACCGGCGAGACTCCGTGCTCGACGAGCTGCTCCACGCCGGCAACCTAGCATGTTAGTGTGACGCGATGACCCGGCTGGCCGTCGCGCTCGCGCTCGTGCTCGCGGTGGCGTGCGGCGGCGGCCGCGGGACGAGCGATGGCGGCGGCGGCGGTGGTGGCGGCGGTGGTGGTGGCGGCGACAGCGGCGGCGGCGGCGACGGCTCGGGCAGCGACACGAGCATCTACGCGCATACCGGAACCGACCTGTACCGCGTCGACCCCGATACCTACGCGACGACCCACGTCGGCAGCTTCGACTGCCTGACCATCCCGACCGACGCGATGACCGACATCGGCATCGACAAGAACGGCAACATCGTCGGCGTGTCGTTCTTCACGGTCGCATCCATCGACGCGACGACCGCGCACTGCACGACGCTGTCGACCAGCCTGACGACACAGTTCAACGGGCTGTCGTTCGTGCCCGCGAGCGTGCTCGGCATGACCGGCGACGACGTCCTGGTCGGCACCGACGCCAACGACGGCAAGGTCTATCAGGTCAATCCGATGACCGGTGCGACGACGCAGATCGGCGACATGGGCGGCAGCTACATGTCGAGCGGCGATCTCGTTTCGGTCGCCAACTTCGGCACGGTGCAGACCGTGCCGGGCACCACCCACGACGTGCTCGTGCGGCTCGCGATGAACACGTTCGCGGCGACGCCGATCGGCACCAACACCGGCTTCGACATGATCTGGGGCCTCGGGTTCTGGAAGAACAAGGTGTTCGGCTTCACGAACGCGGGCCAGATCATCACGATCGATCCCACGACCGGCGTCGGCACGGTCGTGTCGTCGAGCGGGCCGGGCTGGTACGGCGCCGCGGTCACGACCGTCGCGCCGGTGATCCAGTAGATGCCAGCGCCAGCCGACGAGCTCGTCGTCGTCGCGGACCGCGCGATCGTCGACGGGATCGCGCGCGGCCCGACGGCCGTGCACGCGATCGATGGCGCGATCGTCGCGGTCGGCGACCCCGCCGTGATCACCGCACCGGGCGCGCGCCGCCTCGACTGGTCGCACCGCGCGCTCGTGCCGGGCACGATCAACACGCACAACCACAGCTTCCAGTCGCTGCTGCGCGGCATTGGCGACGACCTGCCGTTCCTCGAGTGGCGCGACCGCGCGCTGTATCGCTACTCGCCGAAGCTAGGCGCCGACGACATGGCGACCGCGGCGCTGTTCGCGTTCGGCGAGATGCTGCTGCACGGCGTGACGACCGTGTGCGACTTCTACTATCTCAACGCGCAGGGCAACGACCACGCGTCCGCGACGATCGAAGCGGCGCGCCGGCTCGGCATCCGCATCGTGCTCGCGCGCTGCTTCTACGACTGGGACGGCGCGCCGGCGTCGTATCGCGAGACCATCCCGCAGGCGGTCACGAACTTCCAGGCGCTGCACGCGCGCTACCACGATCGCGCGCGCGGTCTCGTCTCGGTGCAGCCGGCGCCGCACAGCCAGCACGGCGCGTCGCCCGAGATGATCGTCGCCGGCGCGGGCTGCGCGCGCGATGCCGGCGTGCCGTGGCACGTGCACCTCGCCGAGGAGAAGTGGCAGGTCGAGCAGTCGCTCGCGCGGTTCGGCAAGCGCCCGCTCGCCGCCGTCGCCGAGCTCGGCGTCGATCTCGCGCAGATGATCGCGGTGCATGGCTGCTGGTTCGACGGCGACGAGCGCGCGCTGCTCGCCGAGCGCGGCGGCTGCCTCGCGTACTGCCCGGGCTCGAACATGTTCCTCGGCGACGGCGTGACCGATCTCGTCGACCTGCTCGCGCGCGGCGTGCGGATCGGCCTGGGCACCGACGGCGGCTGCTCGAACAACCGCACGAGCGTGTTCGACGAGATGCGCACGGCGGCGCTGCTGCAGAAGGTCCAGCGCACCGACGGCCAGGCGATCACCGCGGAGGCGTGCTTCGCGCTCGGCACGCGCACCGCCGGCGAGGTCCTGCGGCTCCCGGCCGGGCGGATCGCCCCCGGCTACCGCTGCGACCTCGTCGCGCTCGATCTCGACGATCCGTCGCTGTGGCCGGCGCAGGCGCTCGAAAAGAACATCGTCTACGCCCTCTCTCCTCGCGCGATCACCGACGTCGTGGTAGATGGTCAGGAGGTCGTAACCTCGCGTCAGCTTTGCAATGTCCCCCTCGACGAGATCCAGGCCCGCGTCTCCGAGCTCACCCGAGACTGGCGCCGCGACTAGCGATGCCGACAGGCCGGCCAAGGCCGACAAGGCGGCCAGCTCGGAGGGCTTCTCGATCGAGCTCGAGGTGTCTCGCCAGCGCGCGGCGAGCTGGGCGGTGTTCGGCACCATCGTCGGCGTGCTGTGCGTGCTGAAGCTCGGCACGGTCGGCGTGTGGGGCGGCTACGTGCTGATCGCGCTCGGCCTGTATCGCGGCTTCCAGCTCGTGCAGTCGTATCGCAACCCGCCCGGGACGATTCGCGTGTCCGCGAAGGAGGTCTCGCTGCCGCGCGGCCTGCACCTCGCGCACCCGATCGTCGTCAACCCGTCCGACGTCACCGCGGTGTACTTCCTGCGCCGCTCGGTGCCGTGGAACCGTCACGCGCCGGTGCTCGTCGTCGAGCTCGGCAAGCGCGCGCTCGCGTTCCCGCGCGACTGGTTCGCGTCGGAGAGCGAGCAGCGCAGCGTGCTGCACGCGCTCGTCGCGCACTGTCCGGTGCTCGTCGAGGCCGATGCGAAGGCGAAGGGCGCCGGCTAGAGCGGCAGCGGCAAGCGGCAAGCGGGCTACCGCGCGAACCGCACGACGCACTCGACGTGCGCGGTCTGCGGCATCAGATCGATCGGCCATGCCTGCTCGGCGCGGTAGCCGGCGGCGACGAGCAAGGCGGCGTCGCGGGCGAGCGTCGCCGGATCGCACGAGACGTAGACGACGACGCGCGGCGCGTGACGCGCGATGCCGGCGATCGCCTCCTTCGCGCCGGTGCGCGGCGGATCGAGCACGACGGCGTCGAACGGGCCGGGCACGCGCGCGAGCACGTCGGCAGCGGCGCCGAGCTCGAAGCGCGCGCCGGCGATCGCGCGCACCGGCGCCGCGACGTCGGACGCGACAACCTGCCAGCCGTCGGCGACGAACGCACGCGTCAGGTTTCCGGCGCCGGCGTGAAGCTCGAGCAGCGCGCCGCCCCGGGTCACGGACGCGCCGAGCGCCGCGCGGGCGAGCTCGACGAGCGCCGCGTTGCCGGCGGCGCTCGCCTGCGCGAAGTCCCACGGCCCGCCGTGGACGCCGGGATCGACCTCGACCACGGGCTCGCCGTGGACATCGTCGCCGGCGATCACGCCGACGATGCCGGCGCGCCCGATCAGCGCCGGTGCGCCGGCCCACGCGCGGGTGATGCCGACCGCGATCGCGCCGGTGTGGCCGCGGACGAGCGCGAGCTCGCCATCGGGCGGCGAAGCGCGCGCGACCGCGCCCAGCGCCGCATCGAGCTCGGGCTCGAGCTGCGGGCACCCGGCGAGCTCGATCACGCGGTGGCTGGCGTGCGCGTATAGCCCGAGCTTGCCACCGGCGACATGAAAGCGCGCGCGCCGGCGCCAGCCGAGCGGCGGGCACGGATCGGCGATCGGCGCGACCACGAGCCGGTCGAGCTTGCGCAGCGCGCCGGCGACGAGCGCCTGCTTGGCCGCGAGCTGCTCGCCGCGCGAGACATGCTGCCACTGGCAGCCGCCGCAACCCGCCGCGAAGTACGCGCACGCGGGCGTCACGCGTGCCGGCGACGGCGCGATCACGCGTACGAGCTCGCCGCGCGCGAACGACGCGCGCTGCTCGCCGAGCCGCACGACCACGCGGTCGCCGGGCGCGGTGCGCGCCACGAACGTGACGCGGCCGTTCGCGTCGCGGCCGACGCCGTCGCCGCCCGCGGCGAGCGCGGTGACGTCGAGCTCGAGGACGGTCACCGAAACCCGCCCTCCTCGGCCACCGGCACGACGCGGGTGCCGCGCGGCGCGTCGAGCACGCGATCGGCACGGCCCTCGCGCACCGCGATCTCGATCGTGCCGGCCGAGCCGACGTACGCGACGAGCTCGCCGCGCGCGACATCCTCGTACGTGCGCGTCACGGTCAGCCGGCGCCCCGCGATCGCGATCGCGGCGCCGGCCTCGACGCGCGGCAGATCGGTCACGAGGTTGCCGTAATGATCGACGTGGACGACGCGGCCCTCCCCCGACGGCCGCGCCCCCCACGGCAGCGTGCCCGCGAGATCGATCCACGGCAGCTGCGCGAGCTCGAGCTCGTCGATCGCGAGCGCGGCGGCGGCCGGCGCGAACACGTCGCGGCCGTGAAACGTCGGGGCCGCGTCGACCGGCACGAGCAGCGCGCGGCCCCGGCGCGGCGCGAGGTGCGCGAACACGCCGTTGTCGGGGCCGACGAACCACATGCCCTCCGCGTGGACGATCACGCCCCGCCGCGCACCGCCGACGCCGGGATCGACGACGACGACGTGGATCGTGCCCGCCGGAAACCGCGTGCACGCGGTCGCGACGATCCACGCCGCGTGCGCGATGTCGTGGCGCGGCACGTCGTGCGCGAGGTCGATGATCGTCGCTGCCGCGCCGGCCCGCGCCGCCAGGACGCCCTTCATCGCGCCGACGTAACCGTCGCTCGTACCGAAATCCGTCGTCAGCGTGATGATCGGCATCGCGAACGAGAGTAAGACACGGGCGATGAACAAGGTCTACTCGGACGCCGGCGCGGCACTCCACGACGTGTTCGACGGTGCGGTGATCCTCGCCGGCGGCTTCGGGCTGTCGGGCAACCCCGAGAACTGCATTCGCGAGCTCGCCCGCCGCAAGGTCTCGAACCTGACGATCGTGTCGAACAACTGCGGGACGACCGACAAGGGCCTCGGAATCTTGCTGGCGCAGGACCAGGTCAAGAAGATGATCTCGAGCTACGTCGGCGAGAACAAGATCTTCGAGCGCCAGTTCCTGTCGGGGCAGCTCGAGGTCGAGCTGTGCCCGCAGGGCACGCTCGCCGAGCGGCTGCGCGCCGGCGGCGCCGGCATCCCGGCGTTCTACACGCCGACCGGCTACGGCACGCAGGTCGCCGAGGGCAAGGAGACCCGCCAGATCGCCGGCAAGCACTGCGTGCTCGAGCACGCGATCACCGGCGACTTCGCGATCGTGAAGGCGTGGAAGGGCGACCGCTGGGGGAACCTCGTGTTCCGCAAGACGTCGCGCAACTTCAACCCGCTGTGCGCGCAGGCCGCGCGCGTCACGATCGCCGAGGTCGAGGAGCTCGTCGAGGTCGGCGAGCTCGATCCCGATCTCGTCCACCTGCCGTCGATCTACGTGCAGCGCATCTTTCGCGGCACGCAGTACGAAAAACCGATCGAGCAGCGGACCGTTCGCCCAAAACGGAGCGAGGCCGGCTCTGCCGGACTCGCGGGGAAAGCGAGCGCGTCGTGAACAGGCTCGATCGCGATCACATGGCCCGCCGCGTCGCCGCCGAGCTGCGCGACGGCTACTACGTCAACCTCGGCATCGGCATGCCGACGCTCGTCGCGAACTTCATCCCGCCCGGGATGGACGTCGTGCTGCAGAGCGAGAACGGCCTGCTCGGCATCGGCCCGTTTCCGTTCGAGGGCGACGAGGATCCCGACCTCATCAACGCCGGCAAGCAGACGGTGACGACGATCAAGGGCTCGGCGTTCTTCGATTCGGCGCAGTCGTTCGCGATGATCCGCGGCGGCCACGTCGACGTCGCCGTGCTCGGCGCGATGGAGGTCAGCGCGCAGGGCGACCTCGCGAACTGGATGATCCCCGGCAAGATGATCAAGGGCATGGGCGGCGCGATGGACCTCGTCGCGGGCAGCCGCCGCGTCATCGTGATGATGGAGCACACGACCAAGGACGGCGCACCGAAGATCCTGCGCCAGTGCACGCTGCCGCTCACCGGCGTCGCGTGCGTGCACACGATCGTGTCCGATCTCGCGGTCCTCGACGTCACGTCGCGCGGCCTCGTGCTGCGCGAGCGCGCACCCGGCGTGTCCTGCGACGAGATCGCGAAGGCCACCGGCGCGACGATCGAGTGGCACGGCGACGTGCCCGAGATTCGCGCGTAACGCCTGAAACCAGCGGCCGTCCGCGGTGTCCCACAGCCATGCAGCGTCGCTGGCTCGTCGCGGTGCTCGCGGCCCACGCCGTCGTGGCCGCACCGCGCCACTCGCACGCGCCGCTCGCGGCGCGCGATCGCGAGGTCGCGGCCGCCGAGCAGCGCTGGACCGATGCCGAGCGCGCGCCGGCGGGCGCGCACGTGACGCAGTGGGACGCCGCGGCGCGCGCGTTCGGGGCGCTGGCGTCGGACGCCGCGCGGCCGCAAGCCGACCGGATCCTCGCGGTACGCGCCGCGGTCGCCGCGATCGAGAACGCCAGCGACGGCTCGCCGCGCGGCTTCGGCTCGTCGCTGGACGAGCCACGCGGCCGCGAGCCGAGCGACCTCGATCCACACGACCAGCAGATCGTGCAGATCGCCGAGCTGGCGCGCGCGCTCGATCCGGACACCGACGCCACGCTGACCATCCAGCTCCTCGAGGCATGGACGTGGAGCCACCATCATCACTACGGCGAAGCGATTCCGTTGCTCCGAGAGCTGATCGCGCATCACCGCGATCGCGATGTCTCCGAGCCCGCGGCCGTCGCGCTGCTCGAGACGTACGACGACGAGCAGGACTATGTCGCGCTGGTCGCGCTGGCCGACGAGCTGCGTCTCGACCGCGCATATCTCGCCGGCCACGCCAAGCTCGCCGATATCGTCGAGGACATTCACGCCAAGGCGATCGCGATGCAGGTCCGCGACCTCGCCGAGCACGCGCGAGAGACCGGCGACCGCGCCTCGTACATGCGCGCGGCCGAGCTCGCGCTCGCGAGCGCCGACTCGACGAACGCCGACGAGATGCTCTACAACGCGGCCGTGCTGTTCGAGCAAGCCGGCGCGGTCGGGCGCGCGCTCGAGCTCACGCGCGCGTTTCTCGCCCGCTACTCGAAATCGCGAATCGCGGTGCGCGTGCTCGCGCGCGAGTCCGAGCTCGCAAGCCGGATCGGCGACTTCGGCGCTGCGGCCGCAGCCAGCGAGGCGTACGCCGCGCGCGATCCCACCGCGCGCGATGCGGCCGCTGCACTGCTCGCTGCCGCCGGCTGGCAGCTCGCGCTGGGGCAGCTCGACCTCGCCGCGCGCGACGTCGATCAGGCGAGCGGCACGGCGCGATCCGGTGACGCGCGCGCGCAGACCGCGGCGGTCGCGGTGCGCGTGGTGTCCGCGCTGCTCGACGCCGGCCGACGCCGCGACGGCGCTCGCCGCGCCGCCGCGCTGCCGCGGATCGCATCCGCACCGGCGCCATGGCTGTCGTTCGAGCTCGCACGGGTCGTCGCCGACGCGGCGTGCCCGGTCGCGCTCGTCGCCGAGCTGTGCCCGCGAGCCCGCGACCACGCACTGGTCGCGATCGCGCGCGAGCGCCTCGCGGTGGTCGAGCACGACCCCGAGCTCGGCGCTCGGGCCACCCGCCTGCTGCTCGATCTCGCGCTCGAAGGCGTGCGCGCCGACCGCGCCGACCCCCGTCCGCCCGCCGCGCTGCTCGCCGCGTACGGCTCGCTCGCGACCTCGGCCAGGTCGCCCGAGCTGCGCGCGATCGCGAACGAACGGCTCGCGCGCCTCGCCGGCGACCGCACCGCGGCGACGACCGCGCTGCGCACATGCATCTCGGCATCGGCGGACGCCGGTGCGCCGGTCTGGGTTGCCACGTGCGAGCGCGAGCTCGCGGCGCTCGATCCCGACACGTCCGCCCCCGACGAGCGCGTGCCGCGCGCGCTCGCGCCGCTCGCACCGCCGCCGCCGGAGCTGCCGTGACCTCGGGCTACTTACAGACCGGGCACGCCTGGCCGTTACAGCTCGTATCGAACGGGTTGAACGCGCCCGGCGGCTGACAGCGCGGCGCCTTCGGAGTGCTGGTGGGCGGAGTCTTCGCGTGCTCCGTGCCCGGCCCCTTCGGGGTCGTGCCCTTGACCGACGTGCCCTTGTGCTCGGTCGAGGCGGAGTGCTTCTCGGCGGCGGCCTTCTCGGCGGCCTT
>Ga0335083_10004158_pt1 | contig 18517 bp, 13 predicted proteins | sample Lox_Sample_42_FD_206716 | JGI IMG/M metagenome (GOLD analysis project Ga0335083, IMG submission 206716) | Soil microbial communities from Loxahatchee National Wildlife Refuge, Florida, United States - Lox_Sample_4.2 | ecosystem: Environmental > Terrestrial > Soil > Wetlands | place: USA...
ACCCGTGGTCGTCGTGCGCGGCGCCGACCGGCACGTCAGCGCCGACGACGGACCCGGTGCGGCGGCTGTTATCCGCCCGGAGTCTCAGGACCTGTTCCGGTAGCGCGCGCACGCGCGGCGCGGTCGCCGTGATCACCGCGGCGAGCACGATCGCGACCCCGACCAGCTGAAGACCCGTCGGCGCCTCGCTGAGGATCAACACGCCGAGCGCGACCGAGCCGACCGGCTGAACGGTCAGCGTCAGCGACGTGATCGCGGCGGGCAGCCGTGGCAGCGAGGTCGTGATCAGCAGCCAGCCGATCACCTGCGAGGTCAGCGCGAGCACGATCAGCCAGCCGACGCCCGGCCACCCAGGCGTGAGATCGGCGTCGCCGATGATCAGCCCCGCCACCACGGCGCACAGGGTCGCGATCGCGGTCGCCTCGAACAGCGGGCCGGCGACGCGACGCAGGTCCGTGCCGCTGCGCCGCAGCAACAGAAGGAAGCCGACGTAGGCGAGTCCCGCGCCGAGGCCGAACGCGGCACCCCGGCCCGGAGCCCGGCCATAGGCCCCGTGCTCGAGCACACCTGAGATAAGCAGCACGCCCAGCAGCGCGATCGGCAGGGCTGCCAGCACGCGCCGGCTCGGCCGCTCGGACAGCACCGCCCACGCCACCAGCGGCACGATCACCACCTGGATGTTGGCCAGCACGGTGGCGAGCCCGGCGCCGACGCCGTCGATCGAGTGGTGCCAGAGGATCAGGTCGGCGGCGAAGAACACGCCGGCCCCGATCGCCACCCGCCGATCTGACCACGACCGGGCGCCGAACCGCCGATCCTCGAGCCACGCCAGCACGCCGAGGATCGGCAGCGCGAACGCGCAGCGGAAGATCGCCGCCGTCGAAGGCGAGGCATGACTCAACCGGACGAGGATGCTCGAGAACGCAATCGCCACCGCGCCAAGCAGCGCGGACACGCGGACGAGGCGCTCGTTGGCGAGCCAGCGGTCCATGTACACCAGGCTAGACGCCGACCGACCGCCAGAAAGTCCAAAGTCGCTAGTTCTGAGTGGGCGCGCCGACCGCGTGGAACCCGCCGTCGACATGGACGATCTCGCCGCTGATCGCGCGCGCATAGTCCGACAGCAGGAAGCAGATCGTGTCGGCGACGGGGGCCGGGTCCTCGACATCCCAACCGAGCGGGGCCTGGGCCTGCCACAGCGCCGCCAGGCCCTCGAACCCTGGGATCCCGCGCGCGGCCACCGTGCCCAACGGCCCGGCAGACACAAGGTTCACGCGGATGCCTCGCGGACCAAGGTCACGTGCCAAATACCGCGATACCGACTCGAGCGCAGCCTTGGCGACGCCCATCCAGTCGTAGATCGGCCAGGCGACGGTCGCGTCGAAGTCGAGCCCGACGATGCTTGACCCCGCGCCCATCAGCGGCTCCAAAGCCACCGCGAGCGACTTCAGCGAAAACGCGCTCGTCTGGAACGCAGCGCTGGCGCTCTCGGGCGGGGTGCTCAGGAACCGCCCTCCCAATGCGTCCTCGGGCGCGAACGCGATCGCGTGCAGCGCGCCATCGACCGAGCCCCAACGCTCTCGCAGCGAGGACGTCAGAGCCTCCAAGTCCGAATCACTGTTCACGTCGAGCTCGAGCACGTCGACCTCGCTGGACAGCCGCTTGGCCGCCCGCTCGGTCATCCGCCGCGCGCGTCCGAAGCTCGTCAACACCACGGATGCCCCCCCGGCCAGCGCCCGCTCGGCCGCATGAAACGCGATCGAATCCTTCGTGATCACCCCCGTGATCACTAGCTTCTTGCCTTCGAGGATCACAACCGCGCGCCGGCGAGCGTCCACAGCGCGCCGGCAAGCCGCTCGCGCGTGTCGCCCGGCTCGATCAGCTCGTCGACGAACCCCGACGCCGCGGCTGCCTCGGCGCGCAGGTGCTCGTCGAAGTACTCGTCGGCCAGCCGTGCGTGCTCGACGTCGGCGTCATCGGCCGCGCGCAACTCGCGGCGATTGACGATCCCGACGGCAGCCCGGGCGCTCATGATCCCGAGCTCGGCCTCGGGCCACGCGAGCACGAGATCGGCGCCGAGGTCGCGCGAGTTCATCGTGATGTACGCGCCGCCGTACGACTTGCGCAGCACGACCGTCAGCTTGGGCACACGAGCCGCCGCGAACGCTCGAACCAGCGACGCTCCGTGCCGGATCACACCGGCTCGCTCCTGCTTGGAGCCGGGCATGAAGCCCGGAGTGTCGACCACGGCGATCAGCGGAAGCCCGAACGAATCGCAGAACCCCACGAAGCGCGCGGCCTTCTCCGAGCCCTCCGCGTCGAGCACGCCGCCGAGATGGCGTGGCTGGTTGGCCACGATCCCGACCGGCCGGCCTTCAATCCGGGCGAAAGTGGTCACGACGTTCCGGGCCCAGCGCGGGCACAGCTCCAGCAGCGAGTCGGCGTCGACGATTCCGCGCAGCGCGTCGCGCACGTCGTAGGCACGCCGCGGCTCGGACGGCACCATGATCCCGGGGTCGTCGATCTCAGCCCCGACCGGCTCGACGACCGGCAACTCGGCCTTCGCAGATGACGGGAGATACGACAACAGATCCCGCACTCGCAAGGCGGCGGCGACCTCGTCGTGCTCCACCAGGTGGCATACACCGTTGTGCTCGTGCACGCGCGGGCCGCCGAGCGACACCGCATCGATTTCCTCGCCGAGCGCGTCCCGGACGACGCCGGGGCCGGTGAGGAACATCGCGGCGTCCTCGGTCATGATGATCAGGTCGGTCAGCGCCGGCGAGTACGCGCCGCCGCCGGCCGACGCGCCCGACACCACCGAGATCTGCGGGACCACGCCGGTCAGCCCGACCGTGTGGCGGAAGATCCGCCCGTACCCGGCCAGGGCCGCCTGTCCCTCCTGCATCCGGGCCCCGCCGGATTCGACGAACGCGACCACCGGAATGTGAGCGCGCTCGGCGGTCTTCAGAACGCGAACGATCGTGTCCGCGTGCTGCTCGCCGAGCGATCCGCCGAGGTACGAGCCGTCCTCGGCGTAGCACGCGATCGGACGTCCGTTGACGCTGCCGGTGGCGCCGAGGACGCCGTCACCGGGCACGGCGCGCGCGCCCAGGCGGCGGGAGACCACGCGTGAGCGGAGCGGCCGGACGCTGCCGGGGTCGCACAGCGCCTCGAGCCGCTCCAGCGGATCGAGGCGGCGGACTTGATCGCGCTCAACGGTCGCGCTCACGACTGCGCTCCCTTGAAGACCAGCGCGACGTTATGGCCGCCGAACGCGAACGAGTTCGAGAGCGCGACGGGCGGGTGGCCATTGGACATCACCAGTGGGCGCGCCTCGCCCGGGACGTAGTCGAGATCGCAATCGGGGTCCGGGACCTCGTAGCCGACCGTCGGCGGGATCACACGCGCGGTGAGCGTCTTGACGGTGGCCACGGCCTCGACGGCGCCGGCGGCGCCGAGCAGGTGCCCGACGGCGGACTTGGTCGAGGAGATGGGGATCCTGTAGGCGCGGTCCTCGCCAAGTGCGCGCTTCAAAGCAGCCGTCTCGGCGGCGTCGTTGAGCTGCGTGGAAGTACCGTGCGCGTTGACGTAGTCGACCTCGTCAGGGCCGATGCCCGCGTCATTCAAAGCGAGCTCGATTGCGCGAGTCGCTGCAGCCCCGCTCGGTTCGGGCGCGGTGAGGTGGTACGCATCCGAGGTCGACCCGTATCCGGTGACCTCGCCGAGAACCTTCGCACCGCGAGCCGCGGCGGCGTCTGCCGCCTCGAGCACGAGCACCCCGGCGCCCTCGCCCATCACGAACCCGTCGCGGCGCGCGTCGAACGGCCGCGAGATCCCAGTCGGCGACAGCGCCTGCATCGAGTTGAAGCTCCCGAACCCGAACGGCGTGAGCGTCGCCTCGGCGCCACCGACGACGACCGCATCCGCGTCGTGGTACTGGATCATCCGCAGCCCGCATCCGATCGCATGCGCCCCACTCGAGCACGCGGACGCAACGCTGTACATCTGGCCCTTCAGGCCGAACTTCATCGACACCGCCGCGGCAGCCGCATTCGACATCTGTGCGGGAATTCCGAGCGGAGACATGCGCGCCGGGCCGCGGTCGCGCAGTACGTCGTGCTGCATCTCGATCGTCTGGATCCCGCCGATGCCGGTCGCCACGATGCAGCCGATCCGCATCGGGTCGTACGGCAACTCGCGGTCCCAACCAGAATCGGCGAGCGCCTCCCCCGCGGCGACGAGCGCGAGCTGCGCGAAGCGGTCGAGCCGTCGCATCTCCTTGACCGTGAGCACCTCGCTGGGCTCGAAGTCGGTGCACGCGCCGGCGCCGTCGAAGATTCCGCATTCGCCAGCCGCCCACCGCGAGTACAGCATCTCGGACCCAACGCCGAGAGGCGTCACGGCACCCAGCCCCGTGACCACGACCCTACGTCGCGAGGGCAGGTGGCCGTTCGAGTCCGCGTCGCTCACGAAGTACCCGGCTTCACTCCGCGCGGCTGACGATCAGGTCGATCGCGTCGCCGACGGTCTTGAGCTCCTTCATGTCCTCGCCCTTGAGCACCACGCCGTAGTCGTCCTCGACGACCTGCGCCAGCTCGACCAGGTCGAGCGAGTCGATGTCGAGCTCCTCGAACGTCGATTCGCGGCTGATCTGGTCAGCGTCGGGACCGAAGCTCGCGAGCGTCTCGACGACGCGGGCCTCGACCTGCTCTGCGGTAACCGTTGCCATAGGTGTATTCCCCTTTCAGTTGATTGTGGTTCTAGGCCGCCAGGCCACCGTCCACGGTGAGCACCGCGCCGGTGACATAGCTGGCCTCGTCAGATGTCAAGAAGCGAACGCAAGCCGCGACCTCGTCCGGAGTGCCCAGGCGCCGGGCGGGAATCGCCCCGAGAACCTCCTTCGACGCCCCACCGATGAACTCGGTGTCGATCAACCCCGGCGCCACCGCGTTCACGGTCACGCCGCGGCGCGCGACCTCGACCGCCGAGGTCTTGGTCAGCGCGATCAGCCCCGCCTTCGCGGCGGAGTAGTTCGCCTGCCCGGGGTTGGCGCGCAACGCGACGGCAGAAGAGATGTTGACGATCCGTCCCGAGCGCGCGCGGATCATGGCCTTCAGTCCGCGCCGCGTCAACCTGAAAGCAGCGGTCAGGTTGGTCTGAAGCACCGAGTCCCATTCCTCATCACCGAGCGAAGGAGTCAGATCGTCCCGGCTGATCCCGGCATTGTTGACCAGCACGAGGACGGGACCGTCGAAGTGCGACTCGAGAGCTCCGAACAGCTCATCGGGCGCACCGGGATCGGAGACGTCGGCCGCGAGCGCAATCGCCCGTCCGCCGTCGCGTTCAATCTCGGCGACGACCGCCTCGGCCCCCTCTCGATCGGAGCGGTAGTTGACGCCGACCTGCCAGCCCTCGCGCGCCAGCGTCCGCGCGATCGCCGCGCCGATACCTCGGGAGGCGCCGGTCACGAGAGCAGACCCGGTTCGCTCAGCCATTGTCCGAGCCGCCCCATTCGATCACGCCGGCCCCCCAGGTGAATCCAGCCCCGAAGGCGCTCAGCAGGACACGCGAGCCCGGCTTCAGCCAGCCCCGGCGTTCGGCGAACACGAGCCCGAGCGGCAGGGTTGCCGCTGAGGAGTTACCCAGGTTCTCGATGCAGTCCACGACGCGCTCGGACGGAAGCTGAAGCTTTTCCGCAAGCGCCCGCAGAATCCTCCCGTTGGCCTGGTGATAGACGAACAGGTCGATGTCGTCGAGCGTGAGGCCCGCGCCCTCGACGGCCGCCAGCGTCGCCTCGCCCATCCGCGCAACCGCGTGGCGATAGACCTCGGGCCCGTCCATGCGCAGCTTGCGATCCTCGTGGGCGATGTGGATCGCGGGCGCGCCGGAGCCGTCGGCCCCGAGCACGATCGGCCCGATCGCACCGACGTCTCCCGAGGCGGGACCGACCACGGCGGCGCCGGCGCCATCGCCAAACAGCGGCGCGGTTCGCTTGTCGTCCCAGTCGATGATCCGCGTGGTGAAGTCGGCTCCGATCAGCAGCACGGTCTCCGCGCGCCCGGTCTCGATCTGGGCGGCGGCCAGCGACACCCCGGACAGGAACCCGGTGCAGGCGGCGCCCAGGTCGATCGCGCCGGCGCGGTCGGCGCCGATCGCGTGCGCGACGACCGGCGCGGCGTTCGGCATCAGCTCGTCCTGGGTGAGCGTCGCGACCAGCACCAGATCGACATCGGAAGGTTCGACCCCCGCGCGGCTCAGAGCCGCCGAGCCGGCGCGCGCCGCAAAGTCAGAGAGCCGCTCGTCCGGGGCCGCGACCGGCCGCGCGCGAATACCGGTTCGAGAGACGATCCAGTCTTCGCTGACCCCGAGGCGCTCCGCCAGTTCGCTGGTCGTAACGCGCGCTGACGGGACCTCGGCGGCAACCGACAACAGCGCCGGCCGGGCGGGCTCGTCGGCGTGGAGGGCGCCCTGCGCTTGCGGACTGATGAGGCGCGACTCAAGCATGTGCGAGCTCCACGTCCTTGAGCGTGCGCTTGACCAGACCGGTCAGAACGCGTCCGGGCCCGACCTCGACGAACCGGTCGCCACCGCGGTCGTGCATCGCGAGCAGCGTCTCGCGCCAGCGGACGGGCACCGTCAAAGCCTGCGCCAGTTGGGCACGCACGTCCTCGAACGGCGCGGCCGTGACCGCGGACAGAACGGTGACCCGCGGCGAAGAAATCTCGACCCGCGACAACGCCGCCTCGAACTCGGGAACCGCCTCGGCCATCATCGGCGAGTGGAACGCGCCTGTCACCGGAAGCTCCATCGCCCGCAGTCCCAGCTCCTTGGCGGCGGCGCTCGCGTCGGCGAACGCGCTCCGGTCGCCGGACAGGACCACCTGCTGGGGCGAGTTGTCGTTCGCCACCGCCAGTGCGTGCGCGTCTGCCAGCTCGGTGGCGCGGTCGGCAGCGCCGGCGCCCAACAGCGCGAGCATCCCGCCGTCGCCGGCGCGCTCGCCCGATTCCTGCATCAGCCTGCCTCGGAGCGCCACCAGCTCGAGGCCGTCGCGCTCGCTGAGGCAACCGGCGGCGACGAGCGCCGCCAGCTCGCCGAGCGAGTGGCCGGCCATCATTTCGCCGTCAGGGCGTCCCAGCCCCTCCCACCCCGCGAGGCTCGCGCAGAAGATCGCGGGCTGCGCAAAACGAGTGCCCTCCTCTGCGCGCGCGAAGGCGTCCTCGCCGACGATTTCGTCGGCGAGGGAGAGGAGGTCGGGGCGCGCCTCGGACACGGTCTCACGCATGTCCGGGGTCTGGCTGCCTTGACCAGGAAACAGGATCGCGGTGACTCCCATTCTGCTATCACCCTACGCGGCAATCCGGGTCCGGATACAGCCGCCAGGCGGTCTTCCCCCCGTTCGGGGGGAGGGCCGAAATAGCGCCCCGAAAGCCTTGAGTCTCCCCAAGCCATCACCGTCTTCCGCGGCCCTCGTGACCGGCGCGTCGGCCGGGATCGGTAGCGAGATCGCCAAGCTCCTGGCCGCGCGCGGCCATAACCTCGTGCTGGTCGCGCGGCGCAAGGAACGACTCGTCAAGCTCGCCGATGAGCTGACCGAAGACCACCGCGTGCGGGTCGAGACAATCTCCTGCGACCTCGGCAAAGCGGCCCCGCGAGGAAAGCTGCCCGGCCAGATCGACGAGCTCGGTCTCGAGGTCGAAATCCTCGTCAACAACGCCGGCTTCGCCACCGGCGGCCCGTTTCACGAGGCCGACGCCGAGCGCGAACTCGAGCAGGTGCGCGTGCTGGTCGAGGCCCCGGTCGTGCTGACTCGGATGTTCGCGCCCGGGATGGTCGAGCGCGGTCGCGGCGCGATCCTGAACGTCGCCTCGACCGCCGGCATGCAGCCGATGCCCTATTCCGCGGGCTACTCGGCCGCCAAGGCGTACGTGCTGACGTTCTCCGAGGCACTGCATCAGGAGCTAAGGGGTCTGGGGGTGACGGTGACCGCGCTCGCACCGGGCCCGGTCGAGACGGACTTCTGGCAGATCGCCGGATGGGAGACCGCAACCGGCAAGTCGTTCGAGCGGGCCGTTCCCGGAACGCTGATCTCGGCCGGGCACGCTGCGCGCGCCGGCGTCGAGGGCCTGGACCATGGTGAGCGCGTGGTTGTGCCCGGGCTGCCGATGCGCGTCGGCATGCTCGCCAGCCGCTACATCCCGCATGCGTTGAAGCTGCCGGCGCTCGAGCGGTTCATGCGCCCCGGAAATCAGTAACCCGGCTTTCTCAGCACTCGCCATCTCCCGCCGTCGTCAGTGCTGAGAAACTCGGTCCAGAACCGAGTGAATCTGAATTCACGCCGGGCGCGGGTGGCGAGTGTGGAGTTTTCGGGTGCTAACCGAGCAGACCGATTCGCTGGGCGCGCTGCACGGCCTCGGCCCGGTTCCGGGCTCGCAGCTTGCGGTACAGCGCGCTCGTGTGCTCCTTGACGGTGTGCGGCGAGAGGTACAGCTGCTCGGCGATCTCGCGGTTGGTGGAGCCGACCGCGATCAGGTCAAGCACCTCGCGTTCGCGTTCGGTCAGGAGCGGCGCCGGCTGCTCGGCCTTCGGCGGGAACGACGTCATCCCGAGCCCGACCCGGCGCACGGCCGCCGCCACGCGCGAAGCCTCCCAGTCCTTGGACACGAACCCCGACGCGCCTGCGGCGCGGGCGGCCGCGGGCGACATCCGGCCGGCGCCTGAGATCAGCAGCACTCGCGTCGCCGGCGACGCCTCCCGGATCAGGCCGCTCAGCTCAGCGCCCGACTCATCGGACAGGAACAGGTCGACGAGTGCGACGTGCGGCTTGTTGGCACGCGCGAGCGCGATCGCCTCCGCCCCGGTCCGCGCCTGGAAGAACCGTTCGACCCACGGTTGCTCACCGAGCAGCACCCGGAAGCCCCAGTGAACGACGTCGTGGTCGTCGACAACAAGCACGCGCAGCCGGCGATCGTCCATCAGAACTCCTCAGGTTCGAGCGCGTCGGAGTCACGCTGATCCTGAACCAGCGGGATGACCAGGCGCACCCGCCACCGGTCCTCGTCGACGGGTCCGAACTCGACCACCCCGCCCTGCTGGAGGGCCTCGAACGCGGCGAGCCGAAGGCCCATCCCGGGGTCCCCGTCTCCCGAGCGGGCGCCGTCGTTGCGCACCTCGAGCGTGAACGTGTTCTCGTCGCGCGACACCGCGACCTCGACCCGTGAGGGATCCGCATGCTTGGCGATATTGCGCAGCGCCTCCGCGAGCACCGATTGTGCGAGCGGCTCGAGGTCGGCCGGCACCGTCGTATCGCCGCGCCAGTCGACCGCGACGACGAACCCCGGCGACCTGCGGACGCGTTCGAGCTCGGCCGCAAGCGTGGTCCCGGTCTCGGGGGCCAGCGGCGCGAGCGGACGCTCGAGCGCCCGGCGCAGATCGCTCAATGCCTCCTGCATCTCGATCCGGCAGCGCTCGCGCTCCGCGCGGTCCAGCGGCTGCTCGGCACCCAACGCGAGCGAGACCCCGAACAGGCGCTGGAGCACGCTCTCGTGGATCTCGCGGGCGAGGTCGAGCCGCTCGCCGAGCCGGCGGTTGCGCTCCTGCTGGCGGGTCACGTTGCGCGCGGCCGCGACGAGCGCCGCGGTCTTGCCGAGCGTCCACAGCAGGTGTCGCTCGCCGTCCGAGAGCTCGAATCGCCCGCCGCCGCGATCTGCGCAGATCACTCCGTACGCGTAGCCCCCCGCGCTCAGCGGCGTGCACACGAGCGTGGTGACGCCGAGCAGCTGGGCGTACTCGGGCGGGACCTGCTCCTCGATTCGCTCGGACACCACGACTACCTTGTCCTCGAGCAGCGCCCGCTGCGCGATCGGCGTGTTGACCAGCGTCGGCCTGATCCCCGACAGCTGGTCGAACTCGATGCCGTAGGAGCCGATCGCGCGGACGCGGCGGCGCGCGCCGTCGGCCATGAAGATCGCGGCGCGTCGCATCGTGGTCAGGCGGCAGATCGCTTCGCAGATGCGGTCGTAGAACTTGGTCGGCGAGGTGTGCATGTCGATGTCGGCGAGCAGCTCGACGAACACCTCGAGCGGCTCGACGCCGGCGAACAGCGAGGGCGAGCGGTCGGTTATCGGCTGATCGACGCTCACGCCGCGGCGACCGGCACCTCGTAGCACCGGCGAATCTCGTACAGCGTCGTTCGCTCCGCCGCCGGGCGCCCCGCCCGGTGGGCCGCGGCCACCAGCTCAGCTGGTGTGAGCTTGACCCCGTGGTAGCTGCCGGCCATCCGCGAGATCGATTCCTCCATGAGCGTGCCGCCGAGGTCGTTGACGCCCCATCGCAGCGCCTCGGTTGCGGCGTCGAGGCCCATCTTCACCCAGGAGGCCTGAAGGTTGACGATCGTTCGCCCGAGCGCGAGGCGGAACGCGGCGGTGTGCTTGAGGTTCTCCTCGCGCGAGATCTCCTCCACCCCGTGCGTGCGTCCGAGGAGCGTGTGGAACGGGATGAACGAGAGCGGCACGAACTCGGTGAAACCGCCGGTGCGCTCCTGGAGCTCGCGCACCACCCGCATGTGCTCCGCGAGCTCCCATGGTTCTTCGACGTGGCCGAACATCACGGTCACGGTCGAGCGGATCCCCTCCGCGTGCGACGCCTCGATGATCTCGACCCACCGCGCCACCGGCAGCTTGTTCGGGCTGATCCGCTCGCGGACGCCATCGTGTAGTACCTCTGCCGCCGTCCCCGGCGTGGACCCCAACCCCGACTCGCGCAGGCGATCGAACACCGCCCGCGGGGAGAGCCCGCTGACGTCGCACATGTGCGCGACCTCCATCGGGGAGTACGCGTGCAGGTGAATGTCGGGCGCCTCGTCCTTCGCGACCCTCAGCCACCTCTCGTAGTCGGGCAGCCCCCAGTCGGGGTGGATGCCCGACTGCATGCAGATCTCCGTGGCGCCGAACTCGATCGCGTCGCGGATGCGCCGGCGGAACTCCTCCTCTGAGTGCTCGTAGGCGTCCGGCGACCGGCGCGACTGCCCGAACCCGCAGAACGCGCACCCGACCGTGCAAACGTTCGACACGTTGATATTGCGGTTCACGACGAACGTCACCGTCTCCCCCGCCAGCTCCGACCGGAGCTCGTCGGCCGCGCATCGCATCTCCTCGATGACCGACGGCCGCGTCTCGGCAAACAGCGCGGTCAGCTCGTCCGGGGTCAGCGAAAGCCCCTCGCGAGCCCGCGTGACCGCCCGGGGTGCGACGCCGTCGCCAACCTCCACCGACCCGCGGCGCCCCGACCCCCGGCGCGGGATGAACGACCAGTACTCGGCCTTGATCACGTCCATCACCGGCCGCGAGATCCACTCGGGATCGATGTACTCCGGATACACGCACAGCCGCTCGGAGAGCGCGAGCCCGTCGGCACGCAGCCGCCTGCGGACCTCGGTCGGAGATGGGAACGGATGCTCGGGCGAGATGTGATCGCCGTTCGCGCTCAACCCGCCGAGGTCGGTCGCGCCCGCCCGAACCAGCTCGACCCACCAGTCCGACAGGTTCGGCGGAACCTGAATACCGACGTCGGGCATCAACCGCCGCGTCTCCGCGACCAGCCGCTTCATGTCCTCCACCGTGACCTCGCACGCCCACGACGGAGCATCCAGATGCGGCCCGTCCCACAGCCCGGTCCGCCAATACTCCTCCGCCGCCGCGCCCGCGATCTGCCCAGGCTCCCGCCCGTAATAGCTCTGATGCGGCACGAAGTTCTGGAGGATCACCTCCTGGATGTGCCCGTGGCGCCCGTGAAGCTCGGCGAGCTTCGCCAGCGACGCCATCCGCTCATCCTCGGTCTCCCCGATCCCCACCAGGATCCCGCTCGTGAACGGGATCCTCAGCTCACCCGCGGCCGCGATCGTCTCGATCCGCCGGGCCGGGTGCTTCGTCGGTGAGCCGGCGTGCACGGTCTCCATCAGACGTTCGGACACCGACTCCAGCATCAGACCCTGGGACGCCGTCACTTCTCGCAGCCGCGCCAGGTCCGCACCAGAGAGCACGCCGAGGTTCGTGTGCGGCAACAGCCCCCGCTCGAGCGCCCGCTCGCACACCCACACCACATACGACGTGAAGTCCTCATGCCCATACTCCCGGAGCCGCCGGGAAACCTCCGCGTTGACCTCCGGCTTCTCGCCCGTGAGCACGAGCAGCTCCTTCACGTGGTGGCGCGAAACCGCCCGGTCCAGCAACGCCACCACCGCCTCAGGCGAATGCAGATGGGGTCGATGAGTCGCGAACGCGCAGTACTTGCAATAGCAGCGGCACGTCCGCGACAGCGACAGCGTGAGGTTCCGGCTGAACGTGACACGGCGACGCATGCGCGCGGCCCATTCTACGAATCGGCCCCCTGGCCCCACTGAGCGCCTATCCTGCCCCCGCTGATGCTGAGTGGACGGCCACTTGGAGCGATCCGTGCACGGGCAGCTTTCGGCTTCCTCGTGGCCACCACCCTCGCCGCGGTCGCCGCCGGCTGCGGCTCGGGCCTGTCGTCCTCGAGCTCGACGACGACCGCGGCGAAACCGGCGGCAGCAGCCGCGCCCCCGGCCGCCCGGAAGGCCACACTGATCCTCGACTTCACCCCGAATGCCGTCCACACCGGCATCTACGCCGCGCTCGCTCGCGGCTACGACCGCGCGCACCGGGTGCACCTGCACGTCATCGCGCCGACGGCCACGACCGACTCGATCAAGCTGCTCGAGACCGGCAAGGTCAACTTCGCGATCCTCGACATCCACGACCTTGCGATCGCTCGCGAGCGCGACGAGGACATCGTCGGGATCATGGCCATCGTCCAGCGTCCGCTGGCCGCGGTGATCGTCGCTCCGGGCGTCGGATCACCGAAAGCGCTCGAAGGCAAGACGGTCGGCATCAGCGGCGTGCCCAGCGACACCGCCGTGCTCAGGTCGACCGTGACCGGCTCGGGCGGGGATCCCGCCAAGGTCAAGACGATCACAATCGGCTTCAACGCGGTCGCCGACCTGCTGGCGGGCCGCGTCGCCGGCGCGACCGCGTTCTGGAACGACGAGGGCGTGACGATTCAGAGCAAGCGCCCCGGCTTCCGCGTGTTCCGCGTCGACGACTACGGCGCGCCCTCCTATCCCGAGCTCGTCGTGTGCGCCACGCGCGCGACGCTCGACCGCGATCCGGCGCTCGTGCGCGGGGTCGTAGACGCGGTCATCCAGGGCTACGAGTACACGCTTTCGCATCCGGGGCAGGCTGCTGCCGATCTCGAGCACGAGGTCGCAGGCCTGGATCCGAAACTCGTGGCGGCCCAGCTGAGCGCCCTGCTCCCCGCGTTCCGGGGCGCGAGCGGCAGGGTCGGCACGCTCGATCCGGCCATCCTCGCCAAATGGGCGGCCTGGGAGGCGCGATTTGGGATCGTCACCCACCCGCCCGACGTCGCCCGGACCTTCGACCCGAGCTACGCCGCCGACGCGCCTTCCGCTCCGACCGGGTGACCGCGAGAATGGCTCGATGACAGGACACTCCCGGCTGGTCGCCGCCGTCGTGGCGGCGGTCACGATTGGCGCTGCCGCGGTGGCGCTCGGCGTCGCCCTGCTGCTCGGCGACATCGTTCACCTGCGCTCCACCGCCACCTCGACGCTTCGTACCGGCGACTACCTGGACGCCACGCTCGACGTCGAACGCGCAGTCGTCGACGCCGAGACCGGCCTGCGCGGCTACGTGATCACGGGCGAGCGGCAATTCCTCGGCCCGACCCGGACGGCACAGGCACAGCTGCCACAGGCCACTGCGGCGCTGGAGCGGGCCGCGAGCAACGAGGGCGCATTCGTGGCCCGGGCCACCGCGCTCGCCAACTCCGCGCGCGCCTACATGACCGGCTACGTGCCGCGCGTGACCAAGGAGGTCGCCACCCATTCCGCCGCCGCCCAGTCGGTCTCCACGACCGCGCTCGGCAAGTCACTCGTCGACGGCATCCGAGGACAGACCGCCGAGCTCGAGCGCCTGATCTCGGCGCGTCAAGCCGCGAGGCAGCGGTCCGCGCGGAATTCAGCGAACCGAGCGGTGGCTGTCGCGATCGTCGTGCTGATCGTGCTCACGGGGCTGACGCTGGCGCTGGGCGGCTTCCTCGGGTGGCTGCTGCTCGGCCGCGAGCGGGCTCGGGAGCGCGCGGCTTTCCTGGCCGATTCGGGCGCGCTGCTCGACCGGGGGACCACGGGCGAGGAGGTCCTCGACGCGTTCGCAAAGCTCGCACTGGAGCGCGGGAACGCGTACTGCGTCGCCGAGGAGCTCGGTGGGCCGCAACTGCTCGCCCCCGATCTGGAAACGGGACACGTTGCCTCCGGAGACGCCACGATCGTCTCGCCGGGCGACCGGCCGCGGGCGGAGGAGGCCTGGGAGCAGGCCCGACGGCTCGCGCAGACCCGGCGGGTCACCTCGACGCACACCGCGGTCCTCCCGTCACAGGCCGGCGACGTTCACGTGCTGGCGCTCGCCGGCATGGCCCGAGGCAGCCTCGACGCTCGCGTGCTGCTCGCACGGCGCGGACGCGGGTGGCGGCGCGAGGAAGTCCAGGTGATCGAGGCGCTCGGGGCACGGTTGGCGCTGGCTCTCCAGGCACGGGCCCTTCAGGCGCGCACGGAGGCCCTTTACCGGCGGAGCGACCACATCGCGCGGACGCTGCAGCAGAGCCTGCTCCCCGAGGTCATCCCGGACTTGCCGTCATGCGAGCTCGCGGTCCGGTTTGCCCCGGCGGGCGAGGGCGACCTGGTCGGCGGCGATTTCTACGACGTCTACCCCGTCGGCGACGATCATTGGGCCGTGGTCGTGGGCGACGTGTGCGGCAAGGGGCCACACGCGGCCGCGGTGACAGCGATGGCTCGCTGGACGCTGCGAAGCTTGGCCGGTTCGCTCCGGCCGCCGGCCGAGGTGCTGCGGTCACTGAACGCGGCGATGCTGCGCCAGGACCTCGACGGCCGCTTCATCACCGTCGCCTACGCCTTGCTCAGCGTCGGCGCCGACGAGGCTCGGGTGACGGTCGCGTGTGCCGGACATCCCCCGGCGATCTTCGTCTCGGAGGCGGGCGAGCCGGCGAGGCTCGACGCCCACGGCGACCTGCTCGGGATCTGGCCCGAGATCCAGCTTGCCCAGGTCGAGCTGCGACTGGTCGCCGGAGAGAGCCTCGTGCTCTACACGGACGGCGTCACCGACCAGGGCCCCGGCCCTCAGCGCCTCCCCGAGCACGCGCTTCGTGACCTGGGCGCCGATCCGAGCGCGCGCGCGCTGGCCGACGCTCTGCGCGCCGAATCCGAGCGCTGGAGCCCCGTGCCCCGTGACGACGTCGCGATCGTCGCCCTGCGATACCTGCCGGCTGCGCGCAGCGGCCGCGCGTCGCGGCCGACCGAACGTCACGCGGCGGTCCCGGCCGGCGAGCGGGCTTGACGGTCGAGCGCCCGCGGGCATAGTCTGCGAACCCGGTCCGTCGAGGGAGGTACGACAGTGAAGGCTCGGGTTATCAGCGCGCCGGTGATCGTCGCGGCGCTGGTCGTTATCGCTGGGGTCAGCGCGGGTCCGGTCGCATCCGCCGCCACCAAACACATGCCCGCCCCGGGTGTCGCCGCCCCGGGTAGTCCAGGCGACGAGAGCTACTTCGATCTCGCGCGCAAGGACTGCGTCGGCACCGCCCGCAACACGACCTCGAAGGTCTGGTTCACGGTCGCCGACGGCGTGCTGTCCGACACCTACTGGCCGACGATTGACGCGACCAACGTCAACACCCTGCAGTACCTGGTCACCAACGGGCACACGTTCACCGACCTCCAGACCCGGGACATGACCTACAAGGTCCTCCCCGACCCGACCGGAATGTCCTGCACGGTCGTCGCCACCAGCGCCGCCCATGGGTACCGGATCAGGACAACGTACATCGCCGACCCCGCGCGTAACGCGGTACTGATGCGCGTCGGGTTCAGCGGCCCGCGCTCCGATCGGCTCTACCTGCGCCTCGATCCGCTCGCCGGCGGAACTGGTGGCGGCGGCTCAGACAACGCCGGTGGGAACTCCGCGACGATCGCTCGCGGCGAAGTGCCGGTCGCCTACAACACCAACACCACGACCAATGCGGTCAACCGCGACTACGCCGTCCCCACCTACATGGCGCTCGAGTCCTCGGATGGTTTCTCGAGCACGAGCGTGGGCTACGCCGGGACCGCCAGCGACGGCCTGATGATGCTCGACTCGCGCCGCTCTCTGACTCCGTACTCGTCCGCGTCCCACGGTCACGTCACGCTCACCGCCGGCCTTCCCGTCTCGCGTCGTGGCACGGTCAATCTGGCGCTCGGATTCGGGACCACCAAGAAGAGGGCGATTAAGGAGGCGGCCGCATCGGTGTCGCAGCCTTTCGGGCGGGCCTGGCTCGACTACGAGCGACAGTGGTGGCAATACGACGCCGGCCTCCGTAAGCCCGCCCGCCGGCTCGGCCCGCCCGCCATCCGCGAGTACTACCAGTCGGTGAACGTGGTCAAGGCGAGCGAGGACAAGACCTTCACCGGAGCGATCGCCGCCGGCCTCGCCTCGCCGTGGGGCCAGTCCGTGCCCGCCGGCAACTTCACGAACGGCGAGCCGACTTACTTCGGTTCCTACCGCGAGGAGTTCTCCCGAGACATGTACGAGGCGTTCACGGGACTGCTGGTCGCCGGCGACGTCCGAACCGCGCAGGACGCGACCAAGTTCCTGTTCGATCGCCAGCAGCAGGCGGACGGGTCGATGCCGCGCAACTCGCTGCCCAATGGCAAGCCCGCGCCCGACACCGGCGGCCTCCAGCTCGACGAATGCTCGTACCCGATCCTGATGGACTGGCAGTCCGGGCTCGCGGGCGACAAACGGCTGTATCTGAAACACGTGGTCCCCGCCGCGGATTTCGTGGTCGCCCATGGCCCGTCGGACGGATCCGAGCGCTGGGAGGAGCAGAGCGGCTACTCGCCGTCGACGATCGCGGCGGAGATCGCGGGGCTGACCGCGGCAGCGGCGATCGCGACGGTCAACGACGACCCCGCCCACGCCCGGCTCTACCAGGCCACGGCGGACGACTTCGCGCGGAACATCAAGGCCTGGACCGTCACCACGAGCGGACCGCTGGGGCCCGACTACTTCATTCGCGTCTCGAAGACAGGCGACCCGAACGCGGCGATGTCGTACAGCCTCGGCAACGGCAGCGTCACCCTCGACCAGCGGTCCGTCGTCGATGCGGGCTTCCTCGAACTGGTTCGTCTCGGCGTGCTTCCCGCGAGCGATTCGGACGTCCAGGCGTCGGTCAAGGTCGTCGACGACACGATCGAGCGCACGACCCCGAGTGGTCCGGGCTACTACCGCTACGGGACGAACTCCGGGGTGAGCGACGACGGCTATGGCGACTGCTTCCAGCCAAGCGGGTCGAGCTGCAAGGTGCCTGGTGCCCCGTGGCCGCCGACCGACACCGGAACCGGACACCTGTGGCCGGTCCTGTCGGCCGAGCGTGGCGAGTTCGACATCGTGAACGGCGACGCCGGCGAAGCGTCGACGCTCCTCACTGCCATGCGCGACATGACCTCGGGGCAGGGGCTCGAGCCCGAGCAGGTGTGGGAGGATCCGCATCTGGGGCCCTCGCCATTCGGTTCAGACCCGGCAACCGCCTCGATCGGTTTCACGGACGGTCAGCCTGCGGGCTCGGCCAGCCCGCTGACGTGGGCGCAGGCGTCCTACGCCCGCCTCGCGCTCGACATCAGCGCGGGCCGCAACCTCGAGACCCCGGACATCGTCACCAACCGCTACGTGGCACAGGGACCGCCCGGATCGCTGCCTCTGACCGTGACGTCGCCGACCAGCGGATCGACCGCGACGCCGCCGATGGTCACCGTGACCGGGACCACGACTGCGGGCGCGCGAGTCGACGCGGAGGCGTCGGGATTCTTCGGCGCCCCCGGAGTGCTGTCCACCAAGGCAGACCCGACCACCGGTGATTGGTCATTGAAGCTTCCGGTGAGCTTCGGGACGACGACGATCACGGTCACGGCGACGCTCGGGCGCAGCACCGGCTACACCCAGCTGTCCGTCACCAACGCCGTCCTGCCGGGCACGAGCGTGCTCGACGTCACTGACCAACCGCCGAACGACGACAACGGGCCGGGCACCTACCAGTACCCGACCGCGCCGGACTTCCAGCCCGGAGCGTTCGACCTGACGCGCCTCCAGGTCAGCCAGGACGCGAACAACGTGTACATCCGCGTGACGATCCGCAACCTCGCGCCGACGTTCGGCTCGGCGTTCGGCGCGCAACTGCTCGACGTCTACGTGCGCAACCCGAGCGCGGCCAGCTTCTCGACCGCGGGCGCTTATCCCCAGCTGAATTACGGGATCGCGTCCTCGAGCGCGTGGAGCGAGCGGCTCGAGGCGCAGGGCTTCGCGTCACCGCTGTTCGTCGGCCCCTCGGGCACCTCGGCGGGCTCGGCCCAGTTCGTGGTCGACTCGACGGGCAACAC
>Ga0335083_10004159_pt1 | contig 18516 bp, 13 predicted proteins | sample Lox_Sample_42_FD_206716 | JGI IMG/M metagenome (GOLD analysis project Ga0335083, IMG submission 206716) | Soil microbial communities from Loxahatchee National Wildlife Refuge, Florida, United States - Lox_Sample_4.2 | ecosystem: Environmental > Terrestrial > Soil > Wetlands | place: USA...
GGAAGCCGTCAGGATTATGCGGAGTTCACTCAATGCGGAAGTGGTTAAGGTGCCCAGCAAAACCCAGCAGGAACTCGACGCCATCCGCGACCATCTCCGCATAGCGCGGAACTCGGCATAATTGCGATTATGCTGAGCTCAGCATAAAAGAAAAAACTGGTTATTCCTGGGCAATGATCGGGGTGGCCATTCGGCGGCCGTATTGTTCAGTTTTACGTCCAGTTGCAAAGCAAACCACGTGGAACCGTGGGCCTACTTGTGCAATGTGATCGTGCAACTGGCCGATCAATCTCGGGACGTTAGGCCTGCAGAAGAATTCCTTACTCGCTTGCTGCCAGATGTTTGGTTCCGTGTTCATCCTGAGTCCCAGCGATGCTGGTCGCGCTAACCCGGGTACTGTAACTCCCTCCCAGCGACTGACTTCCCCCAAAGGCAATTTGAGGTCTTGCCGAGTCAGAACTCGACCCTGAATGGCAAAGCGCACCACAGGCTTGTACCTGGGCCAGGCGTCTTGCTGCGATCGCCAGTCGAAACGTTGCAATTCCCTGAAACGAGGGGTATAGTGGCAGCACTGCTCCGGCTCTTAGACCCTGCGGACGGCGGCTGCCGTCGCCCCGGTCACTGCCGCCAGGACCGATTTGGTTGCTGGTCGGTGTTCTGAGGTGATCTGTTCTCATTGGTAGATATTCCAGGTGCTTGACCGCGCGGGTGAAGTTGCGCACTCCTCGGACATCACTCCTGCGTTACCACTCTATAAAACATTCAAACTGCAAATTGGAGATCCGCCATGCGCCGTCCGTTTACGAATTGGGCTGGGCTGTGGTTGGCAGTGGCCGTGGCTGTGGTCGTCAATCTGGCTCCCGCTGCCGTTAATGCTCAAATCACGTTTCTCAACACGTGGGGCAGCCAGGGCGCCAGCAACAACCAGTTCACTATTCCTGTCAGCGTGGCGGTTGGCCCGACCGGCACCGTCTACGTTGTAGATCAAGACAACAATCGAGTGCAGGTTTTCAACTCCTCCGGTACTTACCAGAGCACGATCGGCACAAGTAGCAATGGCAATCCAGGCTCTGGCAATAACCAGTTCAATGGTCCTACCGGTGTGGCAGTCGGCCCGGACGGCACAGTCTACGTTGCGGATTCCGACAACGAGCGAGTACAGGCCTTCAATTCCTCCGGCGTGTATCAGAGCACGATCGGCGGCAGCCAGGGCGTCGGCAACAACCAGTTCGATTTACCAGAAGGCGTGGCTACCGGTTCGACTGGGACCGTCTACGTGGCGGATGATGGCAATGCTCGAGTGCAGGTTTTCAATTCCGCCGGTGTCTATCAAAGCACGATCGGCGCCACCGGTAGCCCAGGCACTGGTAATAACCAGTTCAACAATCCATTTGGCGTGGCAGTCGGCCCGACCGGCACCGTCTACGTTTCGGATCCCAACAACGAGCGAGTGCAGGTCTTCAACTCCTCCGGAGTCTATCAGAGCACGATCGGCACAAGTAGCAATGGCAATCCAGGATCTGGCAACAACCAGTTCAATTATCCAGAAGGCGTGGCGGTGGGCCCGACCGGCACCGTCTACGTTTCGGATACCTACAACAATCGAGTGCAGGTTTTCAACTCCTCCGGTACTTACCAGAGCACGATCGGCACGAGTACCTTTGGGAACCCGGGCTCTGGCAATAACCAGTTCGATTTTCCATTTGGCGTGGCGGTGGGCTCGACCGGCATGGTCTACGTTGCAGACACAGCTAACAACCGCATTGTGCGTTATTTCGATCCCAGTTCTTGGGTCAGCGGCACCAATACATTTACCGATGCAACGGTTGGCCCCACCAGCGTTACCGTCGGCCCAGGACAGATCATGGGTACCTCGCTGACCATGACTTCCGCGATGGGTCTAGTGGTCGGGAACAACGTCACGGTCGGTTACGGCGGAACGCTGACCCAGGCCGGCGGTTCCATCACGGCCCCCGGCCTACTGATCGTCGTCGGCAGCTTCACCTACCAGAGTGGTTCGCTCAATGCCGACGGCGGAATTGCAGTCGTTGGTTTTTTCCAGGCCACCCAAGGGGGCCAGCTCTCCGCCTCCCAGGGCCTAGGCGTCGGCCCTTCGGGGGCCGAGATGCTCATGGACGGAGGAACGTCGCTGACGACGGACACCGTCTCGATGCAAGGTGGTCTCATGGCACTGGGCAATGCCACGATCACGGTCACCACCGGGGCGGCGTTTCGCTTCTTCGGCGGGGAAGTGCAACTGCAGAACGCCAATACTGCGATCATTAACACGCCACAGTTGCTCAACTTCGCCGGTCTCTTGGATGGTTCGGGCCGGATCAACGGCCAAGTGCAAAATTATCTGGGGGCGGAAGTTTCCGTGGCTGCCGGTCAAAGCATGACGATTACAGGAGCGGGTAACACTAATGCGGGCCTGATGAGCCTGACGGGCGGAACGCTGCATTTCACGCAGGATTTGACCAACAGCGGGTCAATCGAAGGCATCGGCACGCTGCGCGTAGACGGCGGCTTAACAAATGGAGGTTCCATTATCTTGGGTGGCCTGGGACCGGCCTACATGTTTGGCACCATCAACAATAGCGCAAATCTCTCACTGGCCGGCTCAGCCGGTGTGTTCGGAACCGTGGTTAATAACGCCAGCGGCGGCACGATTCACCTTTCAGGAAACACGCCCAACATTTTTTACAGCACGGTGTCCAACGGCGGGGCCATTAACATCGACGCCGGCGCAATTGGATTGTTTTATGGGGGCGTGACCGGTTCGGGAACAATCACCAACTCGGGCTCAGCGCAATTCGACGCCACCAGCACCACCAGCACGGTGTCGGGCACCGGCAGCACCAGTCTAGTTTCCGCCGCCACGCTGAACGCCAACACGTTTGCACAAGGAGGGTTAACGGTTCAATTGGGCGGTGACACAGTCGGTAGTTATTCCAAATTGGAGGTGGCCGGCGCATTGAGCCTGGCGGGTAAATTGACTGTGAGTTTGGTGAACGGCTTTACGCCCTCCTTGGGCAACAGTTTTGATCTGTTGGATTGGGGTTCGCTCAGCGGGCATTTCAGCAGTCTCAGCTTGCCGACCCTTTCAGCCGGTTTGACCTGGAACACAACTCAGCTTTATACGACCGGAACGCTCGCTGTTATCGACAGTAGCTTTTTGCCGGGCGACTTCAATCGTGACGGCCACGTCGATGCCGCCGACATCCTGCCGATGATTGAAGCGCTGACGAACCTCAGCGCTTACAAGGCAACCTATGCTCCTAATCTCACCGATGCGCAAGTTACACTCCTGGGCGACATCGACGGCGACACCCAATTTACCAACGCCGATTTGCAAGCGTTGTTGAATTATCTAAAAGACGGTGGCGGCTCGACTGACCCTGTGCCCGAACCAGCATCGCTGGCGCTGCTGGGCCTTGGAGTACTGCTAATCGCTTTTCGCCGGAGCGTCCAATCGACAGCAGGCAGTAAAACTCATCAAGTAGATGCACACACGTCCGGACTATTGGAGTGTGGATGATGAAACGGTTACGAAAATATCACCGATGTCAGCGCGTTCCTCACGTTCCTCAGTTGTCAGTCGGCCTTGTTTTTTGGCTACAAACGTCCACATTTCGTCGATTTCCAGGTGGTTCAGCGTAAGTTTGCGAAATCGACCATCCATGAGCCTCTGGCAATGCTCGCCTGCCCAAAGCAATTGACGCAACACGGATGGGATACATGTTTTCATTAGCCGGCATGTGCTGCGAATGCTATTGCCTTCCACCAGCAGCCGCAAGATGATGTTACGCTTTTCAATGGTCATTCGATTCATGGCAAACGACTCCCATTTGTTGGGGCCGTTCGCTAGAATGGAGTTACAAGGCTCAGTCTGGCGAACAGCCGGATTGTGTCGCCCCAAGTCTGTTACTAGCAGTCTTGGGGTTTTTTGTCTGTATTATTTGTAGCAACAATAAATGTCGGCGTCAAGGCTCTTGCGGCATTATTTTTTGTTGCTATGATAATTCTATGAAACGAGAACGCGGACGCCCGCCGAAGAAAGCCGATGAACGCAAGTCTGCGGAATTAAGAATTCGGCTTACCGAGCAAGAGCGTGCGGCATTGGATTCCGCAGCCGGTGGCCAGACATCTACGTGGGCAAGAAATCTACTGCTGCGGACTGCAAAGAGGGCTAGGTCTTAGGTTTTTTGCGTTTCGGCTGTTGTGGTGTGGTTGGAGGGAGTTGTGTCGATGCGGTTTGCTGCCGCGCCTGCGCCATGAATTCGTTGACAAACGAATCGACTTTAGCGAACTCCTCGTTAATGGCCGAATCCTGAATCTCTATAATTCGATCACGACCGATTTCAACAGCGCGATGAATTGGATCGTTTGGATCAATGCGGACAAAATCAGCCGCGATTGAAATATAATCGGTGGCCTCCCCAACACCGGGCGCAACTTCCGCCCGTTTCTTTGCCACGTATAGCAGCAAGAGTGCCTTTGAGAGGGGCCATATAGGGGTATATTCGGCAAACATGAACTGAGACTCGGCGTGCCATCTACCGGCCCCAATCGCCGCAAAACCAACCACATTATTGCAGGTGGCCTTTCCGTATGCGTCGATGGTGTATAGTTGCGCACCGCGCTTGTCTATTCCACATATAATGGTTTGAACATTGGCACGATTCTTGTCAATTTCGACTCGCAACTGTTCAACGAATTCGGGTGCCATTTCCCGCTGGCGAATCAGAAATGATTTCATCGTCAGGCCTAGCGGGGCAAGAATATCCCTTTCTGCATTCCGGCGATTAAGATTGCCGAGTTCACTACAGTAGAGTTGAATTGCTTCCTGAACAGTTTTTGGTTGTTGATGGCTAATCCGATCAAAGAGTTCCGCCTGTGGTCCAGACTGACCAGCAATTAGCATCCCAATTGTGTGCGAAAGTTGCCAAACTTTTGGCATTGGAGGCTCAAATTCAATATCCTCCACGGTTACCATACGATCGCTTGCAGCGAGAACCACAGGTCCAAATGGTCCTTGACAAATTGCTGCGATACAGACAGTCACGGGATTGCTCCTGGGTTTCGGTTCCCCATTAGCCTGACCACCCGAACGGCTGGAGTCAAGAATTCGGTCGATCGAAGGGCGCGGATGCCTAGAAAATGGCTGAAAATCGACGCGCGGATGCGGTGCGGTTATACTTTTATCCCGCTGAAATGAATTTGCGTGCCAATTCATTCACTCCACTTTATCGAATGATATCACTACCCAACACCGGCTCCCCTGCATCAATCGCTGACCACAAATCAGCGGCTGCAATCTTTGATCACACGCGGCCCCGCCGAGGCTCGGCCGAGATCGATTCCTTCTTAAATGCCGTTGTGCGGCTGGGGGCGTCCGACCTGCACCTGAAGGCAGGCGAATAGAGTGCTGCATCGCGTCGACCGCGAGCCGGCTCCCACCGTATTTCACACGGACGACCGCTTAGCAACGGCCAAAATTTCGTCGCACTTCACGACGCGATGAAAAATGCGCTCGTTCTTGCCTCTGTCAGTGAAATAATTTTGTACGGCTGATTGTTGGCAATGCTGCACTAGGCGGCTGGTCGATTGCACACGTTGCCTCCGAATGGATCAATCAAGCAGAGCGGCCGTCCGAATCAAACTAGAATGCGTACTGCAGCCGCAGGTGGTAGTCCATACCTTGGTTGTTCCCGAAAATGAAAGCTGTGGGCAAAGCTTTGTAATCGGTTTGCCAGCGGGTGACTTCAAAACCGACCTGGTAATTCTTGGTCACATCCCAGATTAAGTTGCCGAATACTGCCTGGTTGAGAGTTCGCTGTCCCAAGGAGACATCGTTATCGACCGGATTGTCCAGACCGTATCCCCAATGGGTGTGCAGGCAGGGCGTTAGGTAATCATAAACTTCCAACCAACCGCCGCTGGAGCGGATCGTGTTAAAGGTAGTGAGATTCAGCAGCTGGAGCACGGCACCGCCATAGGTCGCTAAGCCTTGTCCGGTGTACAGCTCACCGCGAAACCCGCAGCAATCGGTCACGTCGACCTGTGCATCCAGCCCCGCGCCCCAGACTTGATCGACAATGCGGTTCAGCGTCACACCCGTGACCTGTGTGGTACGTACTTGGCCGACCACGCCCGAAGCGCCAATTTCGATCGGCCGACGCTTCACTAGTCCATCTTGATACGGTTCGCCAAGCCCAATAGCCACGCGACACTCAACGTTGGGCCAGCCGTTGTTTTCGATGATCGCAGGATTCTCAAAAGTGAACAGTTCCGTGGGCACCGGATTGCTAACTGCCCCGGTGATAGTCCATTGCACATCCGGGTCAGGCTTGATGAATCGTTCGTATCGCAACTGCCCACGCAAAAAACCGGTATTGCCGGCACCAACATAGTTGCCCCAATCAAGCACCGTCGGATTTACTGGATTGAACACGTCAGCCTGCACGCCGAATGCCAGCCGGTCGTCATCGCTTTTGAGTTCGCCAAACCCTTGGGCAAAGAACACACCCGTGGTGTTCGCAAACACTTGTTGGCCGAAAAAGTAAATCAGAATCAAACCACCCGTCTGATAGCCGCAGATTTCGGGCCCTTCGACCGCCATGCCCAGCGCCGTTGATTTGCCTTGAATATCCACGGTGCTTTGATTAATCCCGGTGTTCGGTGACAGAAAAAAAGGTGCCGAGGGAATGACCGGCCGCACATCCGATAGCAGCATTTCGCCGCGCAGAAATCCGAACACACCGATTTTGATATTGGAATCAAGCGTTGTGACGCGCAAATTGGAAGCTACTTCTTGCAGGCCGCCCTTCAACTGCTGCTCGCCCACTGCCAACTGCTGGACGACGCCTTTTAATTCTTCCACGCCAGCGCCCAACTGCTGAATTTGTTGATCCACGGTTGGTTGCTTCTCGGGCCCGGCAGCGGTCTGCGAAATGGGTTCATAGGCAGCGAAGACATCGTGCGTAGGTTCAACACTCGGAGCACTTGCTGTGAGCGGAGTGAGCGGCTTCGCTGAATCATTGGGAACTGTTAATTGCTGCGGTACCTCTTGGATAGGATTGTTCTCCTGCAGCCACGGCCTTTCCAACTGCTCGGTTGTCGACAAAATGTCGGAAATTGAGGCGTCGGCTCCAACAGCACGTGCTGAAGCGCCAAGCGTCGCCACGACTACCAGCAGTGAAACAGCCAGAATTTGGCGCACGGTGCCTGGTTTTGAAAAACGATCGGACATTATTGCGCTCAAAAAACCAAGCTTGTATTGCCAGCGGATTGGCAAGCCTACGCATCGTTATAATCGACGCAGATGGAACGACCGCTACAGTTTGCCTGGCTACTCAGAAGAGTAAATTAGAGAGTTCTTTGCCTTGTCGATGAGCTGCTAGCAGCCAGCAAGACGCGCGTCGCAAGTCGTGCAAGCCCATTACCTGGGAGGCGGCATGCGCCATCCGCTGGCCGGGCGTCATCAAGCCTACTTCATCGGGACCAAGCTGACCTTCAAACTCGGCTTCGGGCAGATCGAGCCGTAAGACATGGGAGCCGCGGCAGAAACCGCCACCAACATCAATAATTAACGCTTCACCGAATGTGAAACGTGCGAGCCGCCCTCCCTCGAGGTGCCCAGCGATCTTCGTGCTGCTCCGAAAGTACTAGCAACCCAACAATGCGTGAGATTGTTCAGAAACCGACCGTTTAGGCATAGCTTCCGTTTGTCTCTAAACCCATCTCTTTGTTGGCACAGCCAGGGCGTTCCGGAAACTCATTTCCCAGCAAGACACGCGCCCGTGGTTTTGGCCACCAAATTGGTTCGAGAAACGAACGATTTCTGGCTTGGTGGTCCGACAGCGCTGTCTCGCTGCGTCGGTGAGGACTTGCATGGGGCTACCTGTCCTTGAAGGGAGGCAAAAGATCGGGCCAGAACGCCAAACCCCTTCAGAGACCTCGAAACCGTCTTTCGGATCAAGCCGAAAACGGCGCAGCACTGCTAGCTTCCGCAGGGAAACGAGCGGACTTTTTCAACACTCCCCATACGTTTGATGGCTCAGCTACTGTGTGCCGAGAAGTCATCTGATGCCGCCAAGTGAAACGCGCAGGACGTTTTTGTCTCCCGCGGACACCGTCGAACGAATGCAAATCGGGGCGACTGACCGTCTATCGGTCAGTGCGAGTTTCCATTTGCCGCCGAATGCAGCAATAGGCCCAGCCCTCGGTGTACTGCCTGCTCGATGGCAGCTGGGCCGTAAAGCCGGATTGCCTTGGCGTGCGCAGCCTGGCGCAGGGCTTCGATCCGTCCCTGGTCGCAGGCGAGCGCAACCATGCGGTCTGCAAACTCGTCGTCCGTTTCGGCCATCACGAAATCGTGTTCGTCGGCCAGTTCCAGGCCATCGACGGCTCGCGGACTGGCGACCACCGGCAATCCCCAAGCCATGGCCTCCAGGATTTTCAGCCGGGTTCCCCCGCCCCATCGAAGTGGAATCGCCGTGAGATGCGCGCGGCACAACAGCGCGGAAATCTCCGGGGGATTGGCTTCCAAAACCACTCCCGGGATGGCGGTAAGCGACTGTACAGGCGGGGCCGGGAATCGACCGGCGAGAATCAAGCACGCACCGGGGAGACGCTGCTGCACACGCGGTAGAATCTCGCGGGCTAGCCGTTGAGCGGCATCAACATTTGGCGGGTAGCCCAAGTGGCCTACGAACAGGATGACGGGCGAGCCGTCTTCCAGAGGTGGATATCTCGGCAACTTACGCGGCGCCGAGAATCGGGGGATTCCGTTGGGCACCACATCGACCGGAATCCCGACGCGAAACAGTCGGCGAATTCGGTCTTCCTCCCGGTGAGAGCAGACCCAGACGCGATCGACCAACGCGATGGCTTTGCGTTCCAATCGAAGTAGCCGGGTTGCATCGTCCGGGACGATTTTGGACAGCGCCGGGCGCCGGGCGCCAAGCTGCTTCTGCGCACTAAGGTGCGATTCGACGTTGTGCATGTCGAGAATCAGCTGCCGGCTGAGAGGCCGCAAGTATCTTAGCAGGGGAAACAGCGGCAAGCCTTCGACTATCACCGTGTCTGGCCGGAATTGTCGCACGAGCGCGACAAGCCGCTTGGCGGCGGTGCGAGGGATCCGGATATCGATGCTCGTGCGGCGCTTGGCCAGCGATCTGCCGCGAGACGAACCCAATTCGCTCAAGGCCGCGATTTCCAGATTGTCCTGATGGATCCCCGGCGACTCGCGAATTGGATAGACCGAAACGACTGTGACCGGGCCGATCTGGGAGGCGGAGAAAGCGTTCTGCCAGTTCCGTAGTTCAGCTCCAGATACTGGGGGAACCGCCGGGTCCGCCGTCAGCACCAGAGTTCTCAAGGGACCCCCTGCAGCCCGTTTGCTCGTGTTCCGTCCCATCCCGCGCGCGCGGCGCAACTTCTGACCCAGCGTTCCCAGTCGGATTCGCAGCGAATACTGGAACGCTTTCCAAGTTCGTCTGAAAGCAGGATGCGATCGCACCGCGCGCAGCATGCGCTGGGCCTCGGCAAACTGGCGGCGCATGATCAGCTGGCGCGTGATCCGCAGCGCGATCCAGGCTTTGCGCCACTGCAAGACTTGACGGTCGACTCCGAGGCGCTCCAGATTGTCCAGCTCGCGAGAGATGGCCAGCAGCGTGCTCCGCGGCGATCGTATAAAGCGTTCGGACATCCGCAGCTCGTCGTGCAGGTAGAGCAGAACTGGCTCTGAAATGGTCACCGCACCCACGCGTGCCAGCACCGCCGCCCAATAGCAAGTGTCCTCATCGAGATTCGCCGAGGTTGGAAAGCGCAGATCGCCGACCGCCGAGGTTCGCACCAGTGCGCTACCGACCGCAATCGGCCACATGCGGTTGGTCAAGTAGCCGTGTGCGTTTTCCCGTCGATTGCTGCCGTATCCGACGGGCTCTTTAAGCTTGTCCGGGCGTCCTTCGGTGCGGCGAATGCTGGACCCGATGGCAACGCCGTCGGAGACGGCATTTCGCAATCGCTCGAGCAGCAAGCCCAGGCTGCCGGGCAGCACCTCATCGTCGGCGTCCAAAAAGAAGAGAAAGTCGCCCGCCGCCCGATCGATACCCACATTGCGCGCCGCTCCGGCACTGCCCGCCCGAATCCGAACGACGACTAGCGGCAAGTGGCATCGCTGGGCAGTGGTCCGAGCGATGTGCGCTGTGGCGTCATCGGAACCGTCGTCGATCAGCAAAATCTCGCGCAGCAGGGCGCGGTCGGGAACCAGGCTGCGCAGCGTTCCGCCGATCGTAGCTTCCGCATTTCGCGCGGGAATGACCACCGTGATTTCGCCCAGACCGCACGCATGCATTGGCGGACTGGAAGCGATGAGGAAAGAGGTTTGGGGTGTCATGGTTCCGCGAGCCAGTTCAGCGCTAGGTCGCCGGCATGACGGCCTGGGGCGCACAATCGTCGCTAAACGATCCTCGTTTCAACAGGCGGTCGTAATGAAACTTGAACGGAGATACTGTCCCCAGGGACAGGCTTTCCAGGCTTTCGATGGGCCGGGGTTGGTGGTCGTAGGGAGATTGTCCCTCCAACCATTGGTAAATTGCCCCGTCGCGCCCCCTGGAAGGTGGCGCCGTGATGTAGCCGCCCAAGGCCTTCACATGGCCTGCGCGGCGGAAGCCATAGTGCAAGCTCGAGGATGGCATCGGCTGACGACATCGGAGATAAACGTGGTAGCCCCGGAACGCTTTGGCCACGGGCGTGGTGTGAATCAAGTCACCAAACCGCTGTCGCCACCGTTGAAAACAAGCCAGTTGATCAAAATCGAGGACCACGAGATCGCGGTACCCACCCACGATGCCGAGATTGGAAGCGTCGTTTGCAAACCACCGCTGGATTGTCGCGGCGTCGGGCGGTTGTTGGCACAAGTGAAACGCAATTGCCGAAAAGGCCAGCTCCTTGAGCTTCTTCGTCCGATTTTGCAGATGCACCGGCTCGTAGCCCATCTGCCGCAGGTCAAGGTGTCTTCCTGACTGGCCGAGTGGGACGCAGATGTAGCCCAGCTCGCCCAGTTCGAGTGCCTGACGCAAGGGGCTGTTGCTCTCCACCTTCAGGTTCATGCCGGCAAGTCTCCCTAAGAGGGCGGGCAAGTTTAGGAAACACGCGATTTCGCAGCAATCCCAGTTTCAGTCACCGCAGGCGGCCAGGGCTTCGTTCTGAGCTCTGTTTCTTCCCCACGAAGCGCAAAAAAACCGGGGCAACTCGATGTGAGTTAACCCGGTTTGGGTTGACCGCCTGCCTTGGATGCCGATGGCGCCGTTGTTGACCACCTCCCCCAGCACGTCCATGTTTCCTTCACCCACGTTCAGATGTAATTTTCCTAGCCGCCCAATCGCTCCTCAAGTGCTCCTAATCATGCCGCACGTTCCAATACCCGTTCGCAGTGAGACACGCCGTTAATCGACCGTTTTAGAAACGTCGTCGGAATCTATCAAAACTGGCTGCGCGCATGGACCGCTGCGGCCGTGTGGATCGTGGAACGCGTACGATATTTCTGATCCCAAGAGCCTGACGGCTCTCTTCAGCCGCATTGGCTCCTTCGATGCTGTGGCGATGACGTGCCCCCGATATCGGGGGCACGTCAGGCGCGAAACACGGATAACAACAATACGCCAGTGTGGTCAGGGAGCACAAGTTAATGACCAGGGTGGAATATCCTTACTTTGCGTCGATCCGGTTCGCCGCGAAGCGCAAGTTCGGGCGATCAGCTCCATCATAGGCTTCGCGTGCCCGCGGGTATGCTTTCAAAAAGGTCTGCAGATCCTGGCCATATCCCTGTGCAACCCAACCAACAATATTCTCAAAAGTTGCTGTGGGTTGATCAGAGGCGGCGTCGGTGATTGCAGCATACACTTCCTGTTCGGTAACGTCGTACGCGTTGGGGCCTGTAACCCATGCGATGTGCTCACGCAATTCATTCTCAAGCCGCCGATCGCCTACTTCAGCAGCTCTCACTGCGACTTCGTCCATCTTTTTAAGCCACCGGTCGCCATGATCATCGGTTGATACCGCATGTGCGATTTCATGAATGATTAAGACTATAAGGCGATAGTTCTCAGTTGGTTCCCCGACCTTGATAGTCTTGGATCCGACGTCGCAGTAACCCTTACCGCCGTATGCACGAATTTGCCAATTGCTGCCCTCTTCCCAATCTGGGAAATACAGCTTTCGAACTCTGTGAAACTTTTGCTGTAGTTCTTTATGGTTCATGATGCTAAAACCTCATATTTGCGTTGAATGTTTTCCGGGGACTAACCAATAAGTTTGGTCAACGAATTTTGCGAGCGCGTCCACAATCGACCGTTTGGGACGATCCCTGTTCGGTGCCAGAATGTGAAGCGTCTGATGACACGGGCTAAGCATTCCAGAAACTCATGCGGTTTACCTCCAGGATATTGAGTGAACCAGCCGGATGGCAAACGTTGCCATCCGGCTGGTTCACAGGTTGAATTCATTCAGTTGCGGGAACAAACCGAGCCGCTGGGAATCCAACAGATCCCAGTCCACGATTTGCGGTGCCGGCTCGGGGTCGTAATCCACCTCGAACTGGTCGGCCACTACAAAACCGCGACGGCGAATTTCCTGAATCGATTCGCCGGTGGAAGCGGCGACAGCTAGATCGATTTCCAATTGAGTCATTGCACACCTCGTAGATGTGAAAAATGGTTAAAGTTTTCGATGCCTTGGAGCGCGTCGGGCCTGGCAATTACCTTGGGGATAGTCCATGCCTGAGCGCAACCATGCAGCGTCGAAGATTAGAGACCGGTTCAGAGAACAAACCCAAAGCGTTGCGCGGGCAAAGCGCCCGAAATCAATCGGGCATGCGCCGGTGCGGCGAGTTCAACAAGTCGTACTGACAAGCACCCTGAAATCCTGCCAATTGGTCTGAGCCATCCAGCCGAACGACCTGACGTTGGAAGAAATTTGCAACGTCGGCATAGACTTTGCGAAACTGCCGCCAGGCATGGCTGACAAATTCCAAGGGATAAAGTACCTGTCCACGATAGCGCCGCCCACTGATTCGCAGAGCCTCCTCAGCAGGCCACCCGAAATCCTGGCACCACCTTGCAAACTCCGGCCCATCGCCCGTGACGTGGTTGGTCTGGAGCGCAACCCAAAACTTGGGCAAGCGAAGCACAGCTGACCTGGGACAGAACGGGTGCCGCGCATGGCGCTGCAGCCATCGATCCATCCGTAAGGCCAATGGCAGCCAGCGCTGGTCGCAACGAGCAAAGCGGCGACCGTAGGCGCGGCGCCGAGGCGCCAGCGCCAAGTCTTTATCCAAAAGTATTTGGTCAGGCCCACCGACCGTAATGCCCAAGGCAATCTGACTTAGGCGATAGGCGGCAAAGCGGATAGTGGGCGCACCTGCTTGGTCAAATTCGTCGTGCAGGACACAGACAGTTAACCGCCGAATGTCGATCAGTTTATTCGTGGCGTGGCCTCGCACAAGGTAGGTCACCACTGCCAAGTTGCGCGGTCCGTGGTGGCGCCGACGCCTCAGGTGGTTACCAACCTGCTGGCGCCAGATGGCTGACACGGAGAAAGCGCTCGATGTCAAAACGGATTCGGGCATAATAAGGTCTCCTTGCAGAAGGGAAAAACGGTATGGAAAAACACACGCATGCAGTGCGGTTCGATAGGCAATCACGTTCGACCGCAGAGTCGCAGCTTCAGACCAAGAAAAGCTCCGCTAGACTAAGAAGCCGTGCTATTGAATGGCGGCCATCGCTTCCGACTGGTCCAGATCTTCGCCGACGATTAACCGCTGAACGTTTCGACGCGATAGCGGACCCAATGACGAAACAGCGCGCGGGTTATGCCGTTCCACTTGCAACCTGCCTGCCGCCCTGAAACTGTTCCCAGTGCTGCCGGAACCAGCTGCGAAGTTGGCTGATGCGACCTGGACAAAGACCAAATTGCCGGGCCGCATCACGGGTCGACGCTCCTAGCGCCAGCGCCTTGGCAATCCGGCGTTGCCGCCGAGACAGCGTGTCCATCCACGCAGCTACGTCAATCCGGGCAGCTGCCGTCTCGGCCGGGCCCGCATGCTGGTCTTCGACCAGGATTTGGCACCAGGCACCGGTGGATTTTTCCGGCCGGTCGATTCGCTCAATCGTGATACCTTGGATCCTTCGGGCCCAGGGGGACAACAGGTCCTTTCTGTTTAACCGGCTGCCGACACGCCGCCCGGCACGGACCTGTCGGATCGCAAACTGTGCTAAGGGGGTGGGATACGCCACAGCCTGTTTGCCTCGGCGCACCAGCTGGACGAATGCGCAGTAAGCGTTGGCGATCACCTCCTGGATCAATTCTTCCCGAGCTTCGGCCCGCTGGTCACGGAAGGCGATCCAAGTCTGCCGGCGAATCTGAGGCAGCATGGCCAGAAACTGGTGCTGCAAAGCAGCGTCGGGTTGGTGATTCTGGGCATTGGTTCTTAACGGTGCAATCATGGGGACGACTCCTCTTGGGGAAGGAGGACCGCCCCGCGCGGGGCGGTCCTGTTGGTCAAAAACAGAACCGCCCCAGCACCGTGCCGAGGCGTTAATTCAAATCAAACGCACCGCGCGCAGACATCCCGCTGATCACGAAGCAGCATGGAGCTGTTAACCAGAAACACCCTGGGAGTGTCGCCGGATGTCACACGGTCAGTAAGTTCCAACCTGCGGTGCAGAGGGCTAAACCCAGGCCCAGTCTTATTACGCAAAAACAGCGATTATTTAGGGGTATGACCAAGGCTGAGGCATCGCGAGTGTCGCGACGACAATTATTGCTCGTTGCCGCACAACTCTAGCCGGGGATGTCCCATCCTGTTGTGATGAGAGAGACCGGTTCACGGGCGAGCGAAACGAAAACTGTTAGACGGATGAAATGTGAGCCGGCGGTTTACGCTCGGGGCTGGCCGAGTGCTCAATGGGTTTTGAGCCCGCTAAATTTAGTGGCCCCCCGTACGGCGCACCCGGGTGAGCTATGAGCTCGAAGAGGTTATTGCCAAACTGCCCATTCCACAGAGCCACTATGCTGACATTCCGCCCAGGAGGTTGACGTATGACACGCTACATCGGGATGGATGTGCACCAGCGGCAAGTCGAGATCTGTATGATGGATCAGAACGGCAAGGTGCTGAAGCGTATTCGCTGTGCATGTACCCGAGAGGTGCTCCAGAAACTGGCCCACAGGCGGTTCACCCAACGAGATCACGTGGCCTTGGAAACAACCACGAACGCTTGGGCGGTGGCGGATCTGATACGTCCGTACGTCGCGCGGGTCACCAAGTCCGGTCGTAGCCAAGCGCGGTGGATGGTGATCCAGGCCGCACATCACCTGGCTAAAACGCATGGCCCATTGGGCGCCTTCTTTCGGCGAATAGCTACGCGCTCAATGCGCTGCCAGATTTGCGGCTTTTCCAAGTCGGACAGTGCGAGTTGCCAAATGAACCGTCGCCAGCGATCAAGGTAATCGAGGTGCTCAGGTCCAAGCCTGCATCATATTTAGGCATGATGTCCCATTGCAGCGGCGACTGTCATAGTCGCCCTTTGATAGTCGTCGGCCTGTGGAGAGTGGCAAACCGGCGAAGTTGCTGTTATCTTAAGCCTTCATGCAGCAACGTGATTTTGCCGCATGCACAGTGGCGAGCAAGTTGCCTTCGCTACTATGCCGCATTCGCGCCCGTGCTTTTTCCCGATTGCGATTTTTTCGCACCCGCGGCCGACTGTGCAGCGCGCGTTCGAGTCACAAGCATCGGTCGGGCATCCAGTGCACGATTGGTTGACAGGGGCGCCTAATGAAAGGCTTCTTCGTTAAACACACCTATCAGGGTATGGGAAAGATACGGGAAGTGACACCGCAGGGCATTCGCGTTCAATTCTTTGAGTCGGAAGAGACAACAGATTTTGACTGCGACGCCTTCTCAGAGCACGAGCTCGTGCGGACGATGCTACCGCTTCGCAGCCATTGCGTCTCCGACGGGAAAGAATGCACGATCGATTCCATAGTACGCTCCGCTCAGCCACTGGCTCCAAATTTCTACGATGTAACGTTTACGGTCGATGGACTCCGCGCCCGTTTGTCCGAAGTTGATCTTTCGCCAGCGGGGCCTGGATCCTCCGACGATCCGTTAACCGTCCTTGCAGGGTTAGGCCAAGGCGGATATTCGCTGTTTCAGGTCAGAGAGAGTCTGGTTTCCGCTTTGAACCGGCAGTTGCGTCATGGTGGCGGCCTTCGTGCACTCCTTTCTGCCCGGATCGATCTACGCCCCCATCAGGCCTACGTCGCAGGGTTAGTGTTGCTTGACGCTAATCGCCGATACTTGCTTGCTGATGAGGTCGGACTTGGAAAAACCATTGAAGCAGGCATCATTATTCATGACCTGCTGATCAATAAACCAGATGCTAAGATCCTTATTGTGTGCCCGGGCGCCCTAACGCAGCAGTGGCTGTGCGAGTTGTACTCCAAGTTTGGTGGGCACGTATTTAAATTGCTCGAATTGCACTCTCCGGAACAAATCAAATGGCCGCAGATAACCAAGTTGATTGCCTCTTTTACACAGGCAGCATACGAGTATGCTGACCAGATCTTGGTGCATCCCTGGGATATGGTTGTAATCGACGAAGCACACCACCTCCTGTCTTCGGATGTGCTCTGCGATTTTGCCCTACGAATGTCGAAGGCCGCACCCTCGCTGTTGCTGCTAAGCGCCATTCCGGCCCAACGCCGTGAAGACGAATTCCTTCGACTGCTAAGCCTGCTCGAACCGGATCGATACACGCCGGACGTCGTGGCTGACCGGGACCGCTTTCGGCACTTGTTCGAATCACAGAGAGCCATCGGCCGCAAACTGAGGTTACTTCGCCGTCGCGTTGACGGACTCAAGACGGGCGAATTCACCACTGACGAGACGATCGAACAAGCAAAGGATCTGATATCGTTTCCGGTGTTGAAAGACGATGCGGTGCTATCACGAAAAGTAAACGGTCTGGCTTGCCATCCAGGCAGCCTCGAAGCCGAATTGGGCGACATCATGCACTACGTAGGCGAGATGTACCGAATCAATCGCCGAATTCTTCGAAATCGCCGGCAGCGACTGGTCGAGGCAGAGCAAATTGTTTCGATCGAGCGACAAGTCTCACTCAAGCCTTACTTGGCCGAGCAACTCGAATACGAGGTCAATCAATCCGTGAATGAACTATTGGTATTCGCCAAGGAGCAAGGTTTGCGCGACGAACTGCTTGCGACGCTTGCACGAGTGCTTTGGCAAAGCATTTCGCATCCGCATGCGGTGCTCCACGTGCTTTCGGTCCTTGCGTCAGCCGAACCACGCAAATTGAGAGAACGGGGAATTGACTTTCTTGTATTAGGTTATTTTACCGGCTACGAGGAGTGGGATCTCTACCTAGAACTTCTCTGCAAGGCAGTGCGTCATTCAATTTCTGAAACGCTCCTCCAGCAGGCCATCGCTTGTGCGGCTAGATGGAAAAAGGACTCGGCAGCCTTTACACGGTACGTGGAAATGGAGAAGTTGCTCAAACAGAAAACGACCAGCCGCGGTCCGTTTCCGAAAACACTCATTTTCGCAGGATTCCCGCGTATTGCTGTCGATCTGGCTCGGCGTCTTCGGCGCGACTTTGGTGAGGAAAGTACAACGGAATTCCGAAGTGACTTGGAACGGGAACAAAAAGAAGAGAACGTCCGACAGTTTCGGTCCATGCCGACAACCTGGTTAATGGTGTCTGACGAAAGCGGCGGCGAGGGTCGCAATTTCCAGTTCGCCCATTCCTTAGTCCATTTCGATAATCCGTGGTCGGTCGCTCGCGTCGAACAACGAATTGGCCGTTTGGACCGACTCGGACGCGAAAAGGAATCGTCCACGACTGTCGTCTCCGAAGTGATTTTCGACGAATCGTCGGTCGAGGCCGGTTTGGTCCACTGCTATGACGATGGCATCGGCGTGTACAGCCGTTCGGTCAGCGGTCTGGAATTTGCGTTACGCGAAGTCGAGGAGCACATTGTCCAGACAGCAATCAACGATGGACGTGAAGGCTTGTTGGAAAGCGTCAGCGACTTGCAAGCTCTGGCAGAAGAGGAGCGAGCCCGTGATGAAAGTGAGGCGCTCTTAGACGAAGCATCCTTCGACAGATCTGCCGCCGAGAAGTATCGCCGAGTTAGGCACTCGGACGAGAATGAACTGGTGCTCGAAGGTGCATTCACGAACTATCTTCAGATGATTGCATCAACTCGATCCGTTCGCCCATACAGCGACTCAGAGTTTCCAGAGGGCCTCTGGATGCTCCGCGGAGATGAGATACACCAGATTCGCGACAAATCCATGAATACTTTGCCGGATCGGATGACACCCTTTATCGGCACATTTCGACGTGCCATTGCTCAACAGCGCGTCGATCTTCATTTCTTCAATCTAGGTGACCCGTTGTTTGAAGCGATTTACCACACGCTGTTCCT
>Ga0335083_10004161_pt1 | contig 18516 bp, 18 predicted proteins | sample Lox_Sample_42_FD_206716 | JGI IMG/M metagenome (GOLD analysis project Ga0335083, IMG submission 206716) | Soil microbial communities from Loxahatchee National Wildlife Refuge, Florida, United States - Lox_Sample_4.2 | ecosystem: Environmental > Terrestrial > Soil > Wetlands | place: USA...
GACGATCTGGGGCGTGATCTGCATGGCGAGGGTCATATCAGATTCTGCGAAGCCTCAACGCCTTCCGATTTTCTTGCACCTCCCCCTACATCTCGCAGTCTGAACCCATGCGCGACACCATGAATTGTTTTCGGGGTATCGACGCCATTTGCACAAGATCTGGACGGGCCACCCCCATGAATTGTTTTTGGGGTATCGCGCTCAAGTTTTCCCCTTCCTGGTTCTCCCCCCGCTCCGCGGGGGAGGAACCAATAAAGAACATAAGCCTCAGGTCGCGCACTTCAAGTCCACGCACCGTTGTCCTTCGCGGCGAAGGGTCTGGTGGCGCGCACAAACCGCCTGACCTAGATTGCCGCTTCACAAACACTCCCGCGTTCGAAGGGCGCGCACCGCCTCATGCTCGTCATTTGCTACGGCATCGCCAAATCGGGCAGCACGCTGGCCTTCGAGCTGGTCAAGGGCGTGCTCGGCAGCGCCGGGCACAGCCAGAAGAAGGTGCAGAGCACCGGCATCAAGCCCAAGGGCCGGTTGAACCTCCTGGCGGAAGTCACGCCCGAAGCCATCGAAGACGCCATTGCCGCGATCGGGCCGGATCGCATTGTCGCGGCGAAGACGCATCTGGACCTGCCGGAAACCCAGTTCTCGTGGTTCGAGAAAATGCAGGCCGAGCGCAAGCTGCAGGTGATCACCTCCTATCGCGATCCGCGAGACATGTGCCTGTCGCTCATCGATCACGGGGCACGGGCGCGCGAAGCCGGCCGCCACGGCTTTTCCGGCATTCATGACCTTGCCGATGCCTCCGACATGATCGAGCAGGCGATCCGGAAATTCCGCAAATGGTCGGCGCTCACTGGCAGCTTGCGCCTGTCCTACGAGACTGTGGCCTATTCCCCCGATGATGCCATCGACGCGATCGAACGGACGCTGGGTGTCACCTGTGATCACGAGGCCGCCAGGGAACACGCCTTCGAGGATGCACGTACGCTGAAAAACAAGGCCGAGAAGAATCGGTTTGAGCACGAGCTCGATGAGAGGCAGAAGACGCTCATGCTGAAACGGTTCGGCTTCTTCATCGAGCGCGTCTGTCGCGACAATGACGAGCAGTGGTTTGCCGAGTGCCGCGCCGAGATGCTCGCGCGCCAGGCCGGCCAAAAGCTGCTCGCCGTGGCGGAGTAGCAGGACCGCCATGGATCTTTATCTGCACATTGGCACGGAGAAGACGGGCACCACCGCCATTCAGCGCTTCTTCAAGACGAACCGTGGGGCCCTTGCCGAACGCGACATCTGCTATCCCACCGCACCGGGCAACGAGAACCATCTGGCACTGGCGCGCGCCGCGCTTCTCTTCGACAAGCGCGGGGCATTGCGCCGCACCGCGCAGATTCGAACCGACGACGATGTCCACAATTTCCGCAAGACGCTGCTCGCCGATCTTTCCGCCGAACTCACAGCAAGGCCCTATCGCTTCGCCGTGATGTCGAACGAGCATTGCTCGTCGCACCTGCTCGACGACGAGGAAGTCGTCTGGCTGAAGGACGCGCTGGCCCCGCTGTTCGACAGGATCCGCATCGTTGTCTATCTTCGCCGCCAGGACGACTATCTGCTCAGCTCCTATTCGACGGCCGTGAAAAGCGGCGTCACGCACACGCTCGCCATTCCACGCGAACGCGCCATCCATGTCCATTACGATCATTGGGATCTGCTGTCGCGATGGGCCCGCGTGTTTGGCCGCGACAACATCATCGCCCGCAGATTCGAGAAAACATCGCTCAAGTCCGGCGACGTCGTCGACGATTTCCTCGACTGCGTCGGTATCGAGGCGAGTTCATCCTTCCAGCGCCCCGACACGGCGAATGAAAGCCTGGACGCGGAATCTCTCGAATTCCTGCGCCTGTTCAATGAGCACATCCCCCGACTGACCGATGACGGCATCAGCCCCTTGCGCGACAATGTCGTGCCGCTGCTGAGCAAGATCTCCAAGGGTCCGCTGCTCACGCTGCCGGAGGCGGAGCTCGCGGATTTCATGGCGCTGTTTCGCGACTCCAACGCGAAAGTGGCGGCGGAGTATTTCGGCGGAGTGCGCAGCGGCGGCGACGATCCGCTGTTCGCACCGCGCAATGATACGCGCCCGCGGGTGACCGGCGTCACGCTCAGTGTGGAGCGCGCCGTCGAAATCTGTGCCTGGCTGTGGCAGAGCAAGCAGGCGCAGGTCGACCGTGTGACCGAGCGCCTCAAGAAGAAACGCGGCGAATGGGAACGCCGGCGCAATCGCCGCAACCGGCTCGGCGGCAAACCCGCCCAGCGCCGAGACGCGGCGGAGTAGTTTGTCTTACGTCCTCCAACGAACGGAGGCGAACGGAACAGCGCTACTCATTGATGCAATAGGCACTCACTTGCGGGAGGGCCACGCCTCGCAGCTTTCTTTCATCTTCAGGACCTGGCCCAGTCAGCAACGCACCTTGCGCCCTTGCAGCTTCTGCGGCCTTTCGAAGACTCGCCTCTGCCTCAGCCTTGTCTTGGTCGTTCATTCGCTGCCGCTCGGCCTTCGCTTGTTCACCGGCCATGATTGCACGATCTCGCCCCGCAACGCAGGCATCCATTGAAGAAAGCAACGTCTGTATAGTCTGCGGTGGCTGTCCCGGCACTAGCCACGTGACCATTAGGATCGCCTTCTGCGTGGGTTTGGCAGAGGCACTAGGAGCCCTGCCTTGCTGCTGGTCACATGCGGAAAGCATCGCAATTGTCAGCAGGAGGAGAAGTGCAAACCTACCCTTCGTCACGGTTGCACCGTTTCAGAGATTTCCGCGATATCGCGCAGCCTCTTGCCAGCGTTTGAGTGCCGTAGGCTCTGAACGGTCCTTTGTTTCAATCCATTCTCCCTCGTAGTCGCCCGCGGCGCGCCATACCGACTTCGACAACTTGTCTACGCTGACTTCGTACTGCTTGCTCCAAACTGTAATGGGATGCTGCACGGATATTACCCCAAACTTTCCAGCAATCCCTCGAACATGGCGCGGCCGTCGGTGCCGCCGAGCAGCGGATCGACCACGCGTTCGGGATGTGGCATCAGCCCCAGCACGTTGCGCTTTTCGTTGAGGATGCCGGCGATGTTGCGCGCGCTGCCGTTGGGATTCTCGCCGGCCGCATAGCGGAACACGACGCGGCCTTCGCCTTCCAGCCGATCGAGCGTCTCGTCGTCGGCGTAGTAATTGCCTTCGCCATGCGCCACGGGAAACACCACGCGCTGGCCGTTGTCGTATTTGCGGGTGAAGATGGATTGCGTCTCCGTCACGTCCAGCGGCACCGGACGGCAGACGAATTTCAGATCGGCATTGCGCATCAGCGCTCCGGGCAGCAAACCGGATTCCGTCAGCACCTGGAATCCGTTGCAGATGCCGAGCACAGTGACGCCTTGTTGCGCCTTCTTAATCACGTCCTGCATGGCGCGCGACAGCGACGCCATGGCGCCCGAGCGCAGGTAGTCGCCATAGGCGAAGCCGCCCGGCAGGACGATGAGATCGACATCGGGGACTTCGGAATCGGCGTGCCACACCATGTGCGGCCTTTTGCCGGTCAGCTGTTCCAGCGCCACCGCCGCATCGCGATCGCAATTCGAAGCCGGGAAAACAATGACGGCGGATTTCATTGCCATCCGTCCGCTTCGGAAAAACCCATGTCGTCTCCCGGTTCAAGCCAATACATCCGGCCGAGGGGCAAAGACTCACGATGCCGGAGTTCAACGGGAAGTGTTTTCAACGCCAGTTGGAGTGCTTGAAACGCGTCAACAGCATGCACATCAATTCCAGAGGTCTTCCCCATGAACGTAAATCTGCATGGGCAGAATGCCTCGGTATCACTAACGCATTTTGGCTGCCCAAGTTCGACGATGACTTTTTCCTTCGCGTCGACGACGTTCAGTTCGCGGGAAGCAATTACTTCATTGGGAAGCATGCGGTCTTTTGGCATTGTTATGCCTTCAATTCGATCTCGTATTTCTCGATCACCGTGTTGGCGAGGAGCTTCTCGCACATCTCCTTCAGCGAGGCGCGCGCCTTCTTTGCATCGCTCTCATGCAGATCGATATCGATCACCTTGCCCTGGCGGACATCGCCCACCGCCTCGAAGCCGAGATTGTTCAGCGCATGCCCGATCGCCTTGCCTTGCGGATCGAGAACGCCGTTTTTCAAAGTAACGAAGACACGTGCTTTCATGGGTTGTTGCTTGCTCCTCATACCCTCCCCTTGAGGGAGGGTCGAACGATTGAGCGAAGCGAAATCGTTCGGGGAGGGGTGCTGGACCGAACGCTTGACCCCTCCCCAAATTTGCTTCGCAAATTTGACCCTCCCTCAAGGGGAGGGTCTGAATCCCTTTGTGCCCGCCATGCTGAGGTGCGTTGCGAAAGCAACGCCACGAAGCATGACTTATCGCACCAGCACCGGGCCCTTGGCCTCTCCCTGCACCGATTCGGGCATGATTCCCAGCCGTTTCGCCACTTCCGAATAGGCCTCGACCACGCCGCCGAGATCGCGGCGGAAACGGTCCTTGTCCAGCTTCTCGTTGGTCGCGGCATCCCACAGGCGGCAGGAATCCGGGCTGATCTCGTCGGCCAAAACGATGCGCATGTAATCGTTCTCCCACAGCCGGCCGAACTCGAGCTTGAAATCCACCAGCTTGATTCCGACGCCCAGGAAAAGCCCGGTGAGAAAATCGTTCACGCGGATCGACAGGTTCACGACATCGTCCAGGTCCTGCGGAGAAGCCCAGCCGAACGCGGTGATGTGCTCCTCGCTTACCCAGGGATCGTGCAGCTTGTCGTTCTTGTAGTAGTACTCGATGATCGAGCGCGGTAGCACCTGGCCTTCCTCGATGCCGAGGCGCTTGGCCAGCGAGCCGGCCGCGATGTTCCGCACCACCACTTCCAGCGGGATGATCTCGACTTCCTTCACCAGCTGCTCGCGCATGTTGAGGCGGCGCATGAAATGGGTGGGCACGCCGATCGCATTCAGCTGGCTCATCAGGTATTCGCTGATGCGGTTGTTGAGCACCCCCTTGCCGTCCAGCGTGGCCTTCTTGGTGGCGTCGAAGGCCGTGGTGTCGTCCTTGAAATACTGGATGACGGTGCCGGGCTCCGGCCCCTCGTAGAGGATCTTGGCCTTGCCCTCGTAGATCTGCCGGCGGCGTTTCATGGGGTTCATCCTTCCCGCCCTTCAAAAGCGAAACGGGGCCGGAAGGCTTTTGGCGCCTTTCGCCCCATCTGGGAGGCTAAGATAGCCCCCGCGGCCCCACGCGGCAACGATTCGCTGGTACTCACGGGTGCGCCCCGAAGGCCAATCGGCTATTGTTCCGGCAAAGGCGGGGTAACCCGCGATTCCCATAGGATTTTCAAGAGGTTGGCATGAGTGGCTCGTTCGGTGACCGGGAGAAGGCGTTCGAATCCAAGTTTGCGCATGACGAGGAGCTGAAATTCCGCATCGTCAACCGGCGCAACAAGCTTCTCGGCCTGTGGGCGGCCGAGCAGATGGGCATTTCCGGCACCGAAGCCGATGCCTACGCTAGGTCGGTTGTCCAGGCTGACTTCGAGGAGCCGGGGCACGAAGATGTGGTCCGCAAGATCCAGAAGGATTTCGCCGCCAAGAACGTGGCCCGCTCCGATCATGCGATTCGGCTGAAGATGGACGAGCTGCTGGCCGTCGCGACCGAGCAGATTCAGAACGAGAAAGGCAAATAGCCATGCGCTGCCAAATCCGGACGAAGCTCATGATCGCCGCCGGCCTTTTGCCGCTTGTATCATTCGCCTCGGCCGGTCTGGCGCAGAATCCGGTGCGCGGCGAACAGCTGGCGCGGACATGGTGCGCGGGCTGCCACGTGGTCACATCCGGTCAGGAGCACGTGGTCACGGAGGTGCCATCGTTCCGCTCTATTGCGCAGCGCAAGGACTTCGACCGGCGCAGCGTTGCGTATTTCCTGCTGGCGCCGCACCCGCCCATGCCGAATCTGTCGCTGACGCGTAGCGAAGCGGCCGATCTTGCCGCATACATCGAGAGTCAGAAGCAGGTGAAGTAGGCTTCGGGCAGCAGGGCAGTGGGGCGATGAAGACATCCGTCATGCTCAGGTGCACGCGCAGCGCGCCAAGAAGCATGTTCCTTGCGATTGCGCTTCTGGGAGCGGGGAGCGCCACAGCATCCGAGCCCGGCTGGCAATTCTACGGCGGCGATCAGGGCGGCCAGCGCTATTCGGCTGCGAAGCAGATCACGCCTGCCAATGTGCGCGATCTTTCCGTCGCTTGGACCTATTCCACCGGCGCCCTGACGCGCCACGCCGATGCAATGGAACGTGCATCGTTCGAGAACACGCCGATCCTGGCCGAGGGCCGGCTCTATGTCTGTTCGCAGTTCAATGAAGTGGCGGCGCTCGATCCCGGAACGGGCAAACAACTCTGGTGGTTCGATCCGAAGCTCGACACGCGCATCCGCTATCCCAACGATTATGTCTGCCGCGGCGTGGCGTTCTGGCGCAATCCCAATGCACCGGCGAAGTCTGCATGCGCAGCACGCATCTATCTGAACACGGCAGATCGCCGGCTGATCGCGCTGGACGCCGCAACGGGAAAGCCATGCGCCGGCTTCGGCAAGAGCGGTTCGCTCGAAATCGCATCCGGTTCCGTGCAAACGAGCACGCCCTACCACGGCGCCAGCCAGACCGTGGAAATCACCAAGAACGGCCGGATGTTCGGCCGCATCCACACGACATCCGCACCGGTCGTCACGCGCGGCCTCGTCATCGTGGGTTCCGCCATCGACGACAATCAGAAGGTCGATGAGCTGCGCGGCACGGTCTACGCCTACGACGCGGTTACCGGCGCGCCGCGCTGGAGTTTCGATCCGCTGGGCGGCCAGAAGCCGCCGTTCCGCGCCGGTGCCGCCAATGTGTGGGCGCCGATGAGCGTGGACGAGAACGCGGGCCTCGTGTTCCTGCCCGTCTCCAGCGCCAGCCCGGATTTCTTCGGCGGCCTGCGCAAGGGCGCCGGCAAATACGCCAACTCCATCGTGGCGCTGCATGTGAAGGACGGCTCGGTCGCGTGGTCGTTCCAGACGACGCATCACGACCTGTGGGATTACGACATCCCGGCGCAACCGACGCTGGGCTCTGTCACCTACAAGGGCAAGACCGCGCCGGCGCTGCTGCAACCGACGAAGCAGGGTTTGCTGTTCACGCTTCAGCGCGACAGCGGCACCCCGCTCATTCCCGTGGTCGAACGCAAAGTTCCGCAAGGCGGCGCACCGGGCGAACAGGTGTGGCCGACGCAGCCGTTTCCCGTCGCACCCCGGCCGCTCGCGCCAACGAAAGTTTCGCCAGCGGATGCCTTCGGCATCTCGTTCTGGGATCGCGGCAAATGCCGGGACGCCATGAAGAGCATGCGCGCCGACGGACTCTATACGCCGCCTTCAACACAGGGCACGATCCTCTATCCCTTCACCGGAGGCGGCACGAACTGGGGCGGGCTTGCCTTCGATGCGGCGCACGACATCGCCTTCGTCAACGTGTCGAGCGCCATGCATCTGGTGCAGCTCATTCCGCAGAAGGAATTCGGCAGCGTGCGCGAGAAGCTGATGGGCAAGGAAGTCTCGCCCAACGAAGGCGCGCCGTTCGGCATGCTGCGCGAGGCGATCCTGTCCCCCCTCGGCATGCCGTGCAATCCGCCGCCCTGGGGCCTGCTCTACGCCATCGACATGCATGACGGCCACGTGATGTGGCAAAGCACGCTCGGCACCACCGAAGATCTGGCGCCGTTCAGCGAATACATCCTCGGCAAGACCGGCACGCCCAATCTCGGCGGCCCGATGGTGACGGCCGGCGGGCTCGTCTTCATCGGCGCGGCGATGGACGATTACCTGCGCGCCTTCGACGCGAAGACCGGCGCGGAACTGTGGCGCGGGCGGCTTCCGGCCGGCGGCCAGGCGACGCCGATGACCTATGTGTGGCGCGGTCGCCAGTATGTCGTCATCGCCGCCGGCGGACACGCCAAACTCAACACCAAACGCGGCGATACCGTCGTGGCTTTCGCGCTGCCGCATTGACCGCATCCATTGCCACCCACTCCAAGTGACAGCACGCCGGGAGTCGCGGTACGCTGGAACGGGGTTGGGGCAAGTGGGCCGATGAAGATCGTGGCACCGGTGTTTGCGGTTCTTGCATTCCTTGCAATCGGCGGAGGGCCCGGCTGGGCAACGAGTGACACCCAGCCGTCGCCGTCGCAGAACCACGCGGCTGACCTGCGCAATGCACTGAAATTTGTCAGCGATGAAGCGCAAAAAGATCATGCGGACAAGACCAAGCTGTCCGAAATCGTTGGGACGGTCATCGCAGACCCGGTCTTCCCCATGTTGCCGGAAGACGAGCGCCACTTTGCGTACATCATGGCCGGCGCATTGTTCTACGATACCGGAAAGTTTGAGCTTGGGCGGAGTGCACTCACGGAAGCCGTAAAGATGCCGGAAGCCACGGACCTCGATTGGGATCTGGCATTCAAGACGGACTTTCGGCTGCACGACTATGTTCCCGCGGCTCAGGACCTTACCGTGCTGGCCCGCAAATGGCCTTCAACATTGTCAGACTACAACGATCGGGCGATCGCCAGAGTGATCGACCAGTCGGACGAAGATGATCCGACGGGCGCCGTTCCAAACGGCCTGCTCAGCACGCTTGAGGACATCAAGTGGAAGCCGCAGGACCCGTTCCTCATCTCTGATGATCTTTGGCTCATCCTTGTTCGCTTGCGACTTGAACAAAATGATCTGGCCGGGGCGAAACGGGCCGCCGTCAGTATTTCCGATCCGCAGACGCTGATCGAAATGCGCGCGGACAAGAGGTTTGACGCGATCACGCAGGCCGATCCGGGCCGGTTCGATGTGATGAAAGCGTACCAATCCTACGTCTCGGACCTTCGCAGCCAATCGGCGGCGAGCCCGGACAAACTTGAGGGAATCAACCGGCTTGTTGAGGCGCTTCTCGGTATCGGTCGGGTCGACGAGGCGCTCACGATCACCACGGAAGCTATCGCCAAGGCGAAAGCCAAGCCGGATGCATTCAGCGACAAGGATGATTTCCTCAACTGGATCATGGATTCGCGGGCGCGAGCATTGTTTGCGCTCCGTCGCAGCGATGAAGGCTTTGCCCAGCTCGAAGAAGCGGCGGCGCTGAAGGAACACGGCGCGCGCAATGTCAGTCAGGCCATCAATCTTGCCGATCGCTATGTGGCTTATGATCGACCGGCAGATGCCATCAAGGCGCTGGAGGGGTTCGACACCGGACTGGCCAGCGAATACGGACGCATGGCGCTCGACGATGCGCGGGCCAACGCATATTTCGAGCAGGGCGATTCTGCAAGATTGGCAGACGTCCTTCAGGACATGCGAGCGCATGCCAAAGATGGCTCGCAACCCTTTCTCGATGCGATGTTGACCGTGGGAGATCTGGATGCGGCTGCAGCAGAGGTTATCTCGGAATTGCGCGATCCCCATAAGCGGCTGGCCATGCTGCGATACCTGCAAAACTACGTGGAGAACAACCATCGATCCGAACGCGAGGAAGCCACGCACAAGGCGTGGACTGCCGTGAAAGCCCGGGCAGATGTGCTTGGTGAGGTCGCAAAGGTCGGGCGAATAGAAACCTACGACCTGCTTCCGCCAAGCTACTGAGGACTCATTCCGGCAGGGATTGCGCGTCGGGGAACCAGCCATAGGCCGAGAAATCCACCTCGAACCGCAGCATCTTCGCCTGGATCATCGTGTAGAGCGGCATGCGCCAGGTGACGGTCGTGGAAAGCCCGCTCGGCTTGATCTGCGGCGCAATCGTTGTGCGGCCGACACGGATGGCGTTCGCGCGATCCACCGAGCCCGGCACGCTCACGCTGAAGAGATAGGTGTGATCACCGAACATGGTCTGCGCGAGTTCGGTGCCGAAGCGGTCGTCGTCGTTGTTGCTGCGCGAGGGCGCATTCTGCTTGCGCGCGCGATCGACGAGGAAGGTGCGGGTAAAGGTGAGATGCGACGGTCCAAGTCCGAACCAGCCGGCGCCGTGGTTGCTGAGGCTGAGCGATTCGTCCGACAGCTTGAGATCGGACAGCGACTTGAAATCCATCGTGGCGAATTGCGTGACCTTGCCGTCGTGTTCGGCGAGATGCGTACGCACCTTGTTGTTCTTGAGGTCGATGGCGGAGTCTTTCTTGTCCTTCAGCGCCTCGCCGAGCAGGCCGTCCGCGGTGATCGCCATCTCGTAATGGCCGGAGCCACCGCGATCGATGCTGAGTTTCTGGGTGAGGTCGAAACAGGCCGAAAGCGCGGCGGCCGTCACCGCGACGCACAAGACCCGCGCCAGAGTCTTCAGATGCACGCCCATGCGAAATCCCTCCGCCAATCGCGGCGCAGCAGACCTGTGGCTTAAGGCAAAAATACGACGCTCAATTCCCTCTCCCCCATGAATGTGGGGGAGAGGGTTAGGGTGAGGGGGTGGCGAAGCTTGGCGCAAAATGTCGACGCCCCCTCACCCCGACCCTCTCCCCCGCTTCGCGGGGCGAGGGAGATTCAATTTTCCCCGAACACACGGGCGAAGATCGTGTCGACATGCTTCAGGTGGTAGCCGAGGTCGAACAATTTCTCGAGTTCGGCCGAAGGAAGCGCCTTCGTCACATCCTTGTCGGCTTTCAGGAGCGACAGGAGATCGCCTTCGCTGTTCCACGCCCGCATGGCGTTGCGCTGCACGAGCCGATAAGCGTCCTCGCGGCCGACATCGGCTTGCGTCAGCGCCAGCAGCACGCGCTGGCTGTGCACAAGGCCGCGCGTCCGATCGAGATTCTCCTTCATGCGTTCCGGATAGACGATCAGCTTGTCGACAACGCCGGCCATGCGGTGCAGCGCGAAATCGAGCGTAATCGTGGCATCCGGCCCGATGTAGCGCTCGACGGAGGAATGCGAGATGTCGCGCTCGTGCCACAGCGCCACATTCTCCAGCGCCGGCGTCACGTAGCCGCGCACCATGCGCGCAAGGCCGGTGACGTTTTCCGTCAGCACGGGATTGCGCTTGTGCGGCATGGCGGAAGAGCCCTTCTGGCCTTCGGAGAAGAATTCCTCCGCTTCCAGAACTTCCGTGCGCTGCAGGTGGCGGATCTCCGTCGCCAGCCGCTCCAACGAACTGGCAACCACGCCGAGCGTTGCGAAGTACGCCGCGTGGCGGTCGCGCGGGATCACCTGCGTGGAGACGGGCTCGGTGTGCAGTCCAAGCTTGGTCGCGACATGCGCTTCCACGCGCGGATCGATGTTCGCGAATGTGCCGATCGCGCCGGAAATGGCGCAGACGGAAATCTCCTCGCGCGCCGCGATCAACCGCGCTTTCGCACGATCGAATTCGGCATAGAACCCGGCGAGCTTGACGCCGAAGGTCGTCGGCTCGGCATGGATGCCGTGGCTGCGTCCGATGGTGACGGCATCCTTGAACTCGAAGGCGCGGCGCTTGAGCGCGGCCAGCAAATGATCGACATCGGCGATGAGAATGTCCGCGGCGCGCTTGAGCTGAACCGACAGGCAGGTGTCCAGCACATCCGACGACGTCATGCCCTGATGCACGAACCGCGCTTCGGGCCCGACAATCTCGGAGAGATGCGTGAGGAAGGCGATGACGTCGTGCTTGACCTCGCGCTCGATGGCATCGATGCGGTCGATGTCGAATTTCGCGGCGCGGCCTTTCTCCCAAACCTTCGCCGCAGCCGATTTCGGGATGACGCCGAGTTCCGCCAGCGCGTCCGCCGCGTGGGCTTCGATCTCGAACCAGATGCGGAATTTCTCTTCCGGCGACCAGATCGCCGTCATCTCGGGCCGGGCGTAACGAGGAATCATAAGCCTAGTCCCCCCATCGCGAGGTACTTGATTTCGAGGTAATCCTCGATGCCGTATTTCGAGCCTTCGCGTCCCAAACCCGATTCCTTCATGCCGCCGAACGGGGCCACTTCGGTCGAAATGATTCCCTCGTTGATTCCGACGATGCCGTATTCCAGCGCCTCGGCCACGCGCCACACGCGGGAAAGATCGCGCGCATAGAAATACGCGGCAAGGCCGTATTCCGTGTCGTTGGCGATGCGGATGGCGTCCTCATCCTTTTCGAAATGGAACAGCGTGGCGACCGGGCCGAAGATTTCTTCGCGCGCGATCTCCATTTGCGGCGTCACATCGCGCACCAAGGTCGGTTCGAAGAACGTGCCACCCAGCGGATGGCGCTTGCCGCCGGTTGCGATCCTCGCGCCCTTTGCGGCGGCGTCCTTCAACAACCGCTCGACCTTCTCGACCGCTTCCATGTTGATCAGCGGTCCTTGCGTCACGCCGTCCTCGAATCCATTGCCGACCTTCATCTTCGCAATGCGTGCGGCAAGCTTTTCGGCAAAGGCATCGTAGACATCGGCCTGCACCAGGATCCGATTGGCGCAGACGCAGGTCTGTCCCATGTTGCGGAATTTCGACAGCATGGCGCCATCGGCCGCCGCATCAAGATCGGCATCGTCGAACACGATGAACGGCGCGTTGCCGCCGAGTTCGAGCGAAACCTTCTTCACCGTCGAGGCGCATTGGCGCATCAGCAATTTGCCGATCTCGGTCGAACCAGTGAACGAGAATTTGCGGACCAGTGGGTTCTGGGTGAGCTCGCTGCCCACCTTCGATGCGTGCTTCGTCGTCACCACATTGAACACGCCGGCAGGCAGGCCGGCACGCGCGCCGAGCTCGGCCAATGCGAGACAACAGAGCGGCGTCTCCGCCGGCGGCTTGATGACGAAGGTGCATCCGGCGGCGAGCGCCGGCCCGGCTTTCCGCGTGATCATGGCGATGGGAAAATTCCACGGCGTGATCGCCGCGACCACGCCGACCGGCTGCTTCAGCACCACGATGCGCCGGCCATGCGCGTTGGTCGGGATCACGTCGCCATAGATACGCTTGCCCTCTTCGGCAAACCATTCGATGAAGCTTGCGCCATAGGCGACCTCGCCGCGGGATTCCGCGAGCGGCTTGCCCTGCTCAGCCGTCATCAGGCGTGCAAGATCCTCCTGGTTCGCCATGATGAGCTCGAACCATTTGCGCAAGATGGCGGCGCGTTCCTTCGCCGTCCTGACGCGCCAGGCGGCGAACGCCGCGTGCGCGGACTCGACGGCACGGCGCGCCTCTGCCTCGCCCATATCCGGCACCTGCGCGATGGCCTGCCCAGTGGCAGGATCATTGACGGCGAACGTCGCGCCCGAATCGGCCGCCACCCAGGCGCCGGCGATGAATCCATCGCGCTTCAGGAGGCGTTCGTCAGAAAGCTTGGGCATGCGGTGGTTCTAGCGCCGCACGCGCCCTCATGAAAGCCCGCCTTTGGCGGCCGTCACCAGCCTTTGCGTTGCGGCCTCCTTGGGGTTCTTGACGAGATCGGCCAGCAGTCCGCGCTCGACGATCTTTCCATCGTCGAACATCAGCGCTTCCTCGGCGAGCGCGCTTGCGACCGCAAAATCGTTGGTGACGACAAGGAAAGCCGGCCCTTCGGCCTTGCGAAAGTCCACCAGCAATTGGCGCATGGCATTGCGCGCCAGCGCATCGAGGCCGCGCCACGGCTCGTCGAGGATGACGAGCAGCGGAGCTCCGACGATGGCACGCGCAACCTGGAGCCGCCGCTTGTCGAACGGACCAAGCTGGGCAACCAGCCGGCTCCCGTCGAGCTCCGCCAACCCCACGCGTTTGAGCGCGGCATCGCGATAGTTGTTGAGCAATTCGCGCGTGAGGTGGAGGCGCGCGCGCAACGGCTCCTCGACCGTGTCGTGAACCGTCAGGCGCGGGTCCAGCGCGCCGTCTTCACCGGCGATCACCGCCATCCGGCGCCGCAACCGCGACAGCATCGTGGAGGACAGGATGCCGACATCGACAGAATCGAAAACGATGCGGCCTTCGGCCGGGCGTTCGAACCCAAGAAGCACCCGCATCAGGGCGCGCCGTCCCGAACCCTCGTCGCCCACCAATGCAAGCGACGCTCCGCGGCGCAACGCAAAGGTGAGCGCATCGCGCCGATCGGCCTTCTTCCCCTTGGTAAGCAGATTGAACACCTGCAGGACAGGCTCGCCGCGCCCCACGGGTCTGCCGGGTGCTGCATCGGGCGAGAGCTGAGTGTGGAACAGCGCGCGCGTGTAAGTATGCGCGTGCTCGCCTGCCAATTGCGCGATCGAACCTTCTTCGATCATTCGTCCGCTGCGCAGGATGATCGTGCGCGCATCGATTCGCCTGGTCACATCGACGCGCGGCGTAACGCAGACAAGGGCAAAGTGCTGGCGCTTCTGCGCTTCCAGGCAAGCCGCGACCAGGGCGCCCGCAACGGACGGCGCAACATTGCCGGCCGGGTGATCGGCGATCAGCAATTCCGGCGACTGGGCGACGGCGCAGGCAAGCAGGCCCCACGAAAGCACATCCGGCGAAACCAAGGCGGCGGGCCGTGCAAGATCCTGGATCGTGACGCGGCTGCGCAATCGCTCGAGTGAAGCGGCGAACTCTGCGCGCGCCTCGGCCTGCGAAAAGGAAAGCTTGCGCGCGACGACACGGACAAGCTGGGCGAGCGCACTCGCATTGGGCGCAAGCGCATGCTCCGGCGCGGGCCAGTAGGCGATGCGGGCGGCTTTGTAAGGTGCGATGTCGCCCGCCAGGGATGATCGGTTGCCGATGCGGATCGAGCCCGCGATGGCCTCGCTTGCAGACGGCACGCCCGAAAGTGCTCGCGCCAGGGCATCGGCGCCCGATCGTGTTTCGCCAAGCAGGACAACCGTTTCTCCCGCTGCCAGTGTGAGCGAAAAATTGTCGAGGATCGGACTGTTGCGTCCGGCGCGCCGGATCGAAACGTCGCTGAGCGTGACGAGAGGCTCGCTCATGGCCGCGTTCCGTCTTCGAGTCCGGCCGCAAGGCGTGCCATCAGGATCACCAACGCCAGCGCCAGCGCCGGAAAGAGCGCCGTCCACCACATCGAAAAGTTGCCGGAAGCGCGGGCCGTCGTGAACGCGCCTGCGATCATGAGTCCAAGATCGCGATGCGGCGGGAGCGCGCCGAAGCCGAAGAAACTGACCGTCGACAGGATGATCGTCCCGGACGCGAGGCCCCGCCCGACGATGGCGAGCAGTGAGCGCCGCATCTCGTAGACGAGATCGCGCCTGAGCAGAGTGAGTGCGCCGATGCCGGTCGCGCGCGCGAATTCGGCGTGGCGCGACGAAGCCAGCCCGCTCGCGCGATCGAACGTCCTTGCAAAGGCGAGCGGTGCTGCGGCAACGCCGGCGGCGAGCGGCGCGAGCCCCCTGTTGGTGACCGCGATGAACAGGATGGCGAGAAACAGCGGCGTGACCGCGCCGAATATTCCGGCCGTCCACCGCACACCATAGCCAAGGCGGAAGCGCAGCCGCGCCGCCAGAAATCCGCCCAACGCTCCGACGATGAGCGTCGTCAGCGCTGCAATGACGGCCTGCTCGCTCGTCACCGCAAGACCGTGCAGCGTTTCGCTCAGCACATCGCGGCCGGCGATATCCGTGCCGAACGGAAAGGCGGCAGACGGCGGAAGCGACACCTGCCGCACATTCACGCGATCGGCTGGGGCGCGTGCAATCATGTCGCTGAGCGCAACCGTAAGCGCAATGACGCCCAATCCGGCGAGCCCGGCGACGCGCACGCCGGTTTGCCAGCGCGGCCTTGTGGTGGTGAGCGCGACGGTTGCCGTCATGGATGATCCGCCATGACAAGGGCGCGCGATACGAGCGCGCCGATGAAGTCCGCGACCAAAGTCAGACCCGCAAAGACCGCGAGGATGATCGCAGCAACGGACCAATCGGACAGCGCGACCGATTTGATGACGAAGGCAGCCGCGCCGGGCCACTGGAAAATCCATTCCGCCACGATGACGGCACCCATCAGGGCAAGCATGACCTCGCCGAGATTGGCGAGAACGCCGGCGGCGATTTCCGGCAGCAGATAGTGAAGGCCGATTTCCCAGTTGGGCAGCCCGAGCCGACGCAAACCTTCGCGATAGGGCGCGTATGCGAGCGTATCGGCGATCTGGCGCAACCGCGTGACAATCGCGCCGGCACCGCCCAATCCAACGAGAATGGCCGGCAAAGCGATCGCGCGCGCAAACGGCAGCGACAGCACATCTCCAGGAATTGCTGTGCCGGCAGGCGCTGTATCAAGCGGCCAATAGAGAACGGTGGCGGCCCAGATCATCGCAATGCCGATGACGAAAAGCGGAAAAGCTTCGAGGACAAGCAGAAGCGGACCGGCGACCGGCGCGGCGCGGCTGAATCCCGCCAGCAGACCAGCGGGAATCCCAATGACAAGGGCAATGACCGCACCAAACCCCAGCAACAGGAGCGTGGCCGGCAGGTGCGCCAGCAGTTCGGCCGCAGCGGGCGAACCCGATACGCGGCTTGTGCCGAAATCGAGATGCGCCACGGACACGAGGTGCGATCCGAACGACTGCCAGAAACCGCCAGCCGAGTATGGCGGCAGCGATGCGATCGCGGTCGCAAGGAACACGGCGCCGATCAGGCCCAGAATCAGACGCAAGGCTGCCTCTAGCCCGAACCGCGCCATGCCGTGAAAATCCCCTGATGAAGCGCGAAGCATCGCAAGTTCGCGGTGACTTGAGAAGATGGCTTGCGGTCCTACATCAGCCCGAGTGCCTTGAAGCTCGCGGTTCCGTTCCTGCCCACGACAATATGATCGTGGACAGCGATGTGCAGGGCCCTTGCAGCATTGACGATCTCGCGTGTCATCTCGATGTCCGCACGGCTGGGCGCGGGGTCGCCGCTCGGATGATTGTGCACCAGGATGATGGCCGAGGCCGAAAGTTCCAGCGCCCGCTTGACGATCTCGCGCGGGTAGACCGGGGTGTGGTCGACGGTTCCCCGCCCCTGCACTTCGTCCGCGACCAGGGTGTTCTTCTTGTCGAGGAAAAGGATGCGGAATTCCTCGTGGCTGGTGCGCGCCATGGCGGCGGTGCAGTAATCGACCAGTGCGGCCCAGGAGGACAGGGCCGGCCGGTTCAGCACCCGCGTCTTGGACAGGCGCAGGGCGGCGGCCTCCACGATCTTCAGCTGCGCGGCGACGTTGTCCCCGACTCCGTCCAGGTCAAGCAGCCGCTCGCGCGGCGCCGCGATCACATCCGCGAAGGTGCCGAATTTCGCCAGCAGCCTCTTGGCGAGCGGCTTGACGTCACGCCGCGGGATCGCCGCGAACAGCACCATTTCGAGGAGTTCATAATCCGGCAGCGCATCCGCTCCGCCGGACAGGAACCGCTCGCGCAGGCGCTCGCGATGGCCCGCGTAATGCGGCTCGTCCGCCCGGCCCGCATCGAAGGACTGGGCCACATCCGAAACAAGTGACGGTTTCCGGCGAAGCTGCTTGGGCACGATTTCCGATCCCCACCGCGGTCCCACTTTGCCCAAAACCCGGCGCGCTTGCCACTGCCATCCGGTGGACAGTTGACCGGTGCAAGACGGGACGGAACAGTGACGGACACATATGTCTGGGGAGACTGGAGCGATGTCGGCGGTTCACACAAATGGTCACATTCTTCATGACGGCGAGCTGCGGCTGCTTGCCGAGCTTCGTCTGCTGCGCCGGAAATTGCGCGGCAAGCCGGCAACCGATGCGACGGGCGAACAGCTCACCATGGGCCAGCGGATCGCCGACATCGTCGCCGCCTCGATGGGCTCGTGGCGGTTCATCATCATCCAGTCGGCCGTGCTGCTGGTCTGGATCGTTCTCAACATCACGGCGTACGTGAATCGCTGGGACCCGTATCCATTCATCCTCCTCAATCTCGCGCTGTCGTTCCAGGCTGCCTACGCCGCGCCCTTCATCATGATGAGCCAGAACCGGCAGCAGGACATCGACCGCAAGAAGGCGGAGAACGATTACAACATCAATGTGAAGGCCGAACTGGAGATCGAAGCGCTGCACGCCAAGATCGACGAACTGCGCGAGAAGGAAGTTCTCTCCCTCACCAACGCGATCGCGGGACTCACGCGCCTGCTCGAGGAACAACGCGCCGAAAGGACCGCATCATGATCAAGAAGAGCGGCGCCAAGAAGGAACTGGCGGGCGAATCGCCGGCCAAACTGATCGATGCCAAGATCGCCAAATTGGGCGACTGGCGGGCGGATCTGTTCAAGCAGATTCGCGCGCTCATCCACGAGGCTGATCCGGCCGTGGTCGAGACGGTGAAATGGCGCAAGCCATCCAATCCGCTGGGCGTGCCCATCTGGGAGCACGACGGCATCCTCTGCACCGGCGAGACCTACAAGGACAAGGTGAAGCTGACCTTCGCTTACGGCGCTTCGCTTCCCGATCCGTCCGGTCTGTTCAATTCCAGCCTCGACGGCAATGTGCGCCGCGCCATCGACTTCCACGAAGGCGACAAGGTCAATGCGAAGGCGCTGAAGGCCCTCATCCGCGCGGCGGCAGCCCTGAACAG
>Ga0335083_10004162_pt1 | contig 18513 bp, 13 predicted proteins | sample Lox_Sample_42_FD_206716 | JGI IMG/M metagenome (GOLD analysis project Ga0335083, IMG submission 206716) | Soil microbial communities from Loxahatchee National Wildlife Refuge, Florida, United States - Lox_Sample_4.2 | ecosystem: Environmental > Terrestrial > Soil > Wetlands | place: USA...
CAAGCCTTCGGGGAAGCCGCGCCGCCGGTGTTTTCCGTTTCAGCGCGCGATGCGCTCGCCGCCCGGCTCGGAGCGGACGCCACGCGTCTCGCAGCGAGCGGCATCCAGGCGTTTGAAGCGGAGCTCACCCGGTTCCTGCTTGCGGACAAGAGCGGTCAATTCCTCCTGCGCCTCATCGACCGAATTACCGACGCGCTGCGCGCCCTGCCCGCTGCGGGCGAGACGCAGCGTCTGGAGAAACGCCTGCGCAGGCTTTCGACGCGCATCGGCGCCGGCGGCCCACCCGTGGGGGTGCGCTCGCCGGCGCCAGCCGCAGCGGCAAGCGCTGTCGAACGCCCCTGCGCGATCTGTGGCCATGTCCTGCACGCGTCGTTCGAATTTCTCCGGCGATATCAATACGACCTGAGCTTCAGGCTCCAAACGCAGCGAAGTCACGCGCGGCACGGAGGGTTCTGTGCCTCGCACGCGTGGCGATACGCCGTGATCGCTTCGCCGCACGGCATCTGTACCGGTTATCCACCGCTGCTCGAGCGCGTGTCCCGGAAGCTGCGCGACGTGGCGTCAAGACCGCTGACCGGCGCGGGCAGCGTGCCCGAGCGCCTCGCCGCGCTCCTGGCGACGGAAGCCACCTGTCCCCTCTGCGCCATATGCGCGCAGGCAGAGCAGGACGCCGTAGCCTCGATCGTCGAAGCCCTGGTCGAGCCCACGACAGCGACGGCTGCGATCGAGTCGGGCGTTTGTCTGCAGCACCTTCCCCTACTCTGTGCAGCGATCACCGAACCCGATACGGTTCGCGCGATCGTCGAACATCAGGCGCTCATCCTGGAGCGACTGGCGGAAGACATGCGCCGGTACGCAACGAAACACGACGCGATACGGCGCGTCCTGGCCTCGGACGAGGAGCTTACGGCCAGCAACAGAGGGCTTCGCGCGCTTGCGGGTCTGCCCAACGTCAACCCGATCGGGCAAAGGAAAGACCGGTTTACTGCCGATGCACCACCCGCATGCATCGAACGCTTACCTCATTCATGAGGGACAAGACACATGAATACGCACATCGCCGGCATCCAGGGCATGGAAGTCCTCGATTCGCGCGGGAACCCGACGCTGCGCGTGAGCGTCACCCTTGGGGGAGGCGCGCGCGCGACATCGTCGGTCCCCTCTGGCGCATCAACGGGAGAAAACGAAGCGGTCGAACTGCGCGATGGCAACGCAAGACGCTACAACGGCAAGGGGGTAAGCAAGGCCGTCGCGCACGTTAATCTAGCGATCGCGCATGCGCTTGCTGGCATGGATGCCGCGCGGCAGCAGGAGATCGATGCCGCACTTCTGCAGCTCGATGGCACGGCCAACAAAGCCAGGCTCGGTGCAAACGCGATTCTCGGCGTGTCCCAGTCGTGCGCGCGTGCGGCCGCACAGGCTCACGGGGTGCCGTTGTATGCTTATCTGGGCGGTGCCTCCGCGGCTTGTCTGCCCATGCCGATGTTCAATGTTCTCAACGGAGGTCGGCACGCCGACAACGGCCTCGACTTTCAGGAGTTCATGATTGTCCCGGTCGGCGCCCCTGCGTTCGCGGAGGCGCTCCGTTATGCGGTGGAGACTTTCCATGCGCTGAGGGACCTCCTGCGTCGGCGTGGCTACGCGACGAGCGTCGGTGACGAAGGCGGCTTCGCTCCGAGGCTCGCAAGCAATCAGGAAGCGTGCGAGCTGATCGTGGAGGCAATCGAGGCGGCGGGCTACGCACCGGGCACCGACATCGCGATCGCGCTCGACCCGGCCGCAACCTCGTTCCACGAGGATGGCAAATACCGGCTGTCCCGTGGCGAAGGCGACAAGACCAGCGCGGAGATGACCGCTCTTTATCAGGAGTGGATCCAGAAGTACCCGATCGTGTCCATCGAGGACGGGTTGGCGGAGAGCGACTGGGAAGGGTTCAGCGAGCACACGGCCGCACTGGGAAAGCAGATCCAGATCGTCGGCGACGACATCCTCGTGACGAATACCCGGTTCATATCTCGCGCGATCCGGGAGAAGACCTGCAATGCGGCGCTGATCAAGCTTAACCAGATCGGAACGGTGACCGAGACGATCGATGCCGTCCAGCTCTGCCGCGAGGCCGGCTGGAGATACGTCATCTCACACCGCTCGGGCGAGACCGAGGATACGTTCCTCGCCGACTTTGCGGTAGCGATGGGCGGGGGACAGATCAAGAGCGGTTCGGTGTGCCGCGGCGAGCGTGTCGCCAAGTACAACCGACTGCTCGAGATCGAGCAGGAGCTCGGAGCTGCGGCGCGGTTCGGCGCGCCTGGTCCTGCTCGTTGCGCGACGACATGATCGAACTCGGAGATCGCCACCGTGCGCGTCTGGCCACCGTCTTCGTGGAGGTCGACATGTTGCTCTGGACTGGCGTGCACGCGCTCGATCCCGCGACCCTGGGCTCGGTCTTCTCGACCCGTGTCCGCGATGCGACGCCCGCCCAGGCACGGCTACTCGCGGACTACGCCGAGCATATGCGCGCGGGAATGCGTGCGGTCCTCGAGCGCCACCGGATCGCGCTACGTGGGCCGGATGCGAGCGCTGCGGGGGCCGCACGAGCCGCGCTGGAGCGGGCCGTGGTCGCCATAGAGGAGCTCGCACCGCGATACATGTGCGCCTATGGCCCGTTGAACGACGAGACGCAAGTGGAGTTGAATAGGATCGTCGCGCAATTGCTGGGCCTGCTCGATCAGATGGAGAGCTGGCTCGTCGCAGCCAGCGACGGCAACCTCCGGGCCCCGTTCCGTGCGCGGCCAGGCTTTGCGGAGCGCGACGCAGATCTATTGGCCGAATTGGCCCGAATTGTCGACGCACACGATCTGGTGCAATTTCGTCCGTCGCTTGCGGCACTCGGTGAGCGCTTTGCGACGCGTGACATCGAGATAGCCGTTTTCGGCCGCGTCAACTCGGGCAAGTCGTCCCTGCTCAATCAGCGCCTCGGGGCGGCGATCCTGCCGGTGGGCATGACGCCCGTTACGGCGGTTCCCATCTACCTGTCCTACGGTGCTCAGCCCTGGGGTTACGCAAGCTTCGCCGATGCGGTACCCGAGAAATTCGCGCTCGGCCGTCTTCCCGAATTCGCTGCTGAGCACTTCAATCCATCGAACCTGAGGCACGTCACGCGACTGAGGGTGGAGCTCCCGCACGCACAACTCAAGGATGGGATCACGCTGGTCGACATGCCCGGGCGCAGCTTTGGAAGTCCGGGGGACGCAGCCGGCGTCGCTGGGTCAGCCGTGCGCTGCGATGTCGGCGTCGTGCTAATCGATGCTGCTGCGGGCCTGACCCTCGAGGAAGCCGTGATCGTAGATGCCCTGCATCACGCTGGATCGAGATCCCTGGTTGTGCTGACGAAGGCTGACTTGCTTCGCCCAGACGAGCGCTGGAAGGTGCAAGGCCACGTCGCGCGCGGCATTTCCGATCTGACGGGGGACAATGTGACCGTGTACTTCGCCAGCACGGTCGCAACTGACCACAGGCTGCGCGACGACTGGGTCGACCGCGCGCTCCGACCCCTATTGCAGGAGCGCGTAAGCGTGAGAGAAACGTCGCTGCGTCGCAAGCTCGACATGCTGCAGGACGCAGTGATCGCTGCGCTGCGAAGGCGGTATTCGCTTTGCACGGACAGCGTGGCCTCGCCGCAGGCCTGGGAGACGGCGGCCGCCGCCCTCGACGAAGCGCAGGCCGCGCTCGAGGATGCCCAACGCTGGCACCCCGATGCCGAAATAGGGGCCGAGTCGCAAGCGGGCGCGCTCATCGACGAGGTAGCGCACAACGCGGCGGTGCTCTGGCCACAGAGCAACGAGAGCAACATCGATGTCACGAGCCTTCTCACCGACTCTCTCCGGGCGCGAGCTGCCGCCCGTGCAAAGACGGCAGCCAGAGAGCTACGCAAGCTTCGCGCAAAGTGTCAGACCGCTCTGGAGTCGGCCGCTACGGCGGCGGCCATCGTGCGCGCGGAGGCGGCATGCCTCGCCGGGCCCGGGGCGCCTCCCTCGTTCGAGCCTGCACAAGGGCTTGCGCCGACCGTGTTGGCGCAGCCGGCGCTCGCTTTTCTCGGGGCTTGGCGCCGGGCGGCCGGTGCGCGTGCGCAGCTCGTGCGCTCGCCGTCACACCGAAACGTCGCAAATGCCTTGGCAAGGCACTTCGAGCGAGTCGCCGAGTGGCGTCGCAGCGCGCTCACGGAGCTAGCCGGGAGCTTCGCGCTGAGAAGGGCCACTCTCGAGGCCCGTTATCACGAGCGGGTGCGAGCAGCCCCGAGCGAACCCAGCGTTGAGGCACAGGCGATTATGGCCGATATCGAGACGCTGGAACGCTTTGCGAAGCAGCGCAGCGGGACCTCGGCCAGCGAGGCCCAGGCATGCCGCGGACCGACGCGGGCGAGCGAGCCATTCCTGTGACCTCGAGGCGATCGGCGTTTCGCTTCGTGTTGCTGATCGGCATCCTGAGCTTCTTCGCCGATTTTACGTACGAGGGTTCGCGCAGCATCCTAGGTCCGTTTCTCGGCTCGCTCGCTGCGAGCGGAACCATAGTCGGGATCGTGACGGGATTCGGCGAACTGTCGGGCTACGGGCTGCGGCTCGTATCGGGGCGCCTGGCAGACGCGACCGGAAAGTTCTGGGCGATCACGATCTGCGGCTACGTCGTGCAGATGGCCTCGGTCCCCGCGCTTGCGCTGGTCGATAGCTGGCCGGCGGCTGCGGCGCTGATTGTCCTCGAGCGCGTTGGCAAGGCCATCCGCAATCCGCCGCGCGATGTCATGCTCTCGCATGCTGCGAAGGAGGTAGGCGGTTACGGCTGGGTGTTCGGGTTGCACGAGGCGCTCGATCAGTTCGGCGCCATGATCGGTCCCTTGGCGGTGGCTGCCGTGCTGGCGCATCGCGGCGACTACCGAGTCGCCTTCGCCGTGCTGCTGCTGCCCGCGCTCGTCAATCTCGCCCTCGTGGGGTTCGCGCGGCTGGCGTACCCGCGGCCCCAGGACCTCGAAGCGTGGCCACCGCCGAATGTTCGCGGCAAAGACATGCCAGGCGCGTTCTGGGTCTATCTGGCCGGCTCCGCTTTGGTCGCTGCGGGCTTCGCCGACTACCCGATCATGGCCTTTCACTTGAACCGCTCAAACGTCGCGTCAAGTGAATGGATCGCGATCTTTTATGCCATCGCGATGGGGGTGAGCGGCACCGGCTCACTGGTTTTCGGCCGCTTGGTCGATCGTTTCGGTTTTTCCGTGCTGATTGCCTTGACGCTCGCTTCCGCTCTGTTCGCGCCGCTCGTCTTTCTGGGAGGTTTCTGGGCAGCGCTTGCCGGGGCGGCGATCTGGGGCCTCGGCATGGGAGTGCATGAATCGATCATTCCGGCTGCTGTCGCGCCGATGGTGCCGCTCCAGCGACGTGCCTCGGCCTTCGGTCTCTTCACTGCCGGCTACGGTCTTGCGTGGTTCCTCGGCAGCGCAGCGATCGGGATTCTTTACGATGCGTCGCTGCCAGCGATGATCGCTTTCTGCGTCGCCAGCCAGATCACAGCCATCCCGGTGTTCGCCTGGGTCGGTCGAAGGCGACGTCACGAGCTTCGCAGTCGACCCGACAGGGCGTAGCGCGAAAAATGAAATATTGCAGCGAATGCGGCAATCCGGTCACGTCTGAGGAGCGCGCACTCGTAGGGGCATCTCGCTTCGTGTGCACCGTCTGCGGCTCCATCTTTCATCAGAGCCCGCGACTCGCCGCCGCCTGTATCGCCGAATGGAAGGGACAGATCCTGCTCTGCCGCAGGGCGGTGCAGCCGGCAGCGGGCCTGTGGGGGCTGCCAGCGGGATTCCTCGCCGCCCGGGAGTCGGCCAGCGCTGCCGCAGCACGCGAAACGCTCGAGGAGGCGGGCGTCGACGTCGAGGATCTCCGACCATACGGGGTCATGCACATCCCCGACAACGATCAGTTGCGCGTCGTCTACCTCGGGCGCCTCGTCGACAACCATTTCAAGGCAGGCCCCGAAGCCTTGGAGGCCGGGCTCTTCGGCGAGGCACAGATACCCTGGGAGGACCTCGCCTTTGCGACGACCCGTCACGCCCTGAAGCGATATTTCGCCGATCGGCAGACGGGGATATTCGGGTTTTTCTTCGCGGACATCGTGCCCGTCAATGCTCAGCCTCACGCGCGATCACGCCCGCGTGCACGCTAGTCGGCCGCCCGCGCAGACCTTCTTCGCGTCCTATCGCGCACCCTCAGCTCGCGGCATGGTCGTTTGCCACGCATCCACGGCCTGTCGAAGGGCATCGGTCGCCCTCGCCGGTTCGTCCCAATGCACCGCCTGTGCCAATTGCGCGCTCAGCTCGCGCAGCCGCTCTGCCTGCAGCGCAACGAGTCTTGAGCGCGCCGCGCCGCCCACCGTGTGCAGGTAGACCGCCGCGAAGTGTCTGATGCACAAGTCCTTCACTTCATCGTCCGCGCGACCCTGGGGTGCCGAATGCAAGGCCCGCAAGGCGCGTGCGATGCCGTGCTCCTGCGCCACCAGTGCGCGTTCGCACGCCGGACAGGACGGCAGATGTGTGACCATCTTGCGCTGCTGGCCGAGAACGTACGCCGCTCCCTGGCGCCGGTAGAAGACGCTTCGTGCCGCGGCCTCGCGCTTGCGGTTGTCCAGCGCGAGTGCTTCGATTCCCCGCTCTAGCGCCTGCGATACGACTTCGGCAGCATAGCGCGCCGTCGAAACGGCGATGCCGGGGTCCGGCAGCCGCGCGCATTGCTTGAGGTGGATCGGGCAGGTCGGAAATACCGTCCACACATCGTCGCCTAGCTTCGCCGCCCGCTGCACCATGTCCAGCCAATGCCGCTCTGCGTGGACAAGCTCGGCGCATACACCACATCGAGGCGTCGACTGCGGCCCTCGCTCGCTAGGCGCGCGCCCCGTCGTACCGGCGACGGCTCCGCCTTCGCCGGCGACCACATTGAGGATCGGTGCCAGCTCGCTGTGTATTGTTGCCTCATCGCCGGAACCGCTCCGCCATTGTTCATGAATCGATGCGATCCTGGCGGCGGCGCCTTGAACCGTCTGCAGCACCGACCGCGCCAGCGCAGCCAGCGGCACACCCTTTGATGAGTACACGACGTTGCGGTAGTGCGGGCAGCACAGTGGCGGGCAGGCCAGCGAGAGGTCCATCCCCTCGACGAACTCCCTGACACCGTGAGAAACACGCTGATCGTGCGCCTTGCATGCGGCGCAGCTTCGGTCCGCGCCGAAGAACAGATCGAAGAGACGCTCGAAATAACGGTCCCCGTCTGCCAGCATGCCGATCAGGCTGTCGGTCGCTTCGCGCAGCACGCCTGCAAGCCCTTCCGCCTCGTGCCTGCTGCGGGCCGGTACAAAGACATGCGACCCGCAGAAACCCATGGAGTCTATGATGGCTTCTGCAGCGCTCGAATTGCCCACGAGCCGATCGGCTGCGGCCAGTCGGAATTCGTGTTCGTCTTCGCGCAGGGCTTCGCACACCGCGCAAACCGCGACGGCACGGGCGGCGCCCGGCGCGCAAGCCCGGGGCATGTTATAGCTGTCGAGGCCCGGCCTGGACAGGGTGCCCACACCTTCCCTTCAAAGGAAAGCTGTAGGCATCATTAGCCGGAAGCGGCGGTTAGAGGAGGAATGCCATCTCCTAGTGCCAAGTATAGGTATGCGCCGTCTCCCGAGCAAGGATGTCGGCGCAAGCCCGTCACACGATCGACGCGATGATCAATGTCGTCAGGAGCGCGAGCAGCACATACGCGACGTAGGCGTTGATGCGCCCGTGGTGCATCGCTGCCAAGCTGCGCGCGAAGCCCATCGCTGCGTTCTTCGCCGGCTGTACCACCAGCCGATCCACGACATGCACCGCCGAGCGCTCGCGCCGGATCGCCATGCGGAAATGCTCCGCCACCGTCTCGCTCGTGTCCTCCACCGTCGTCGGACGGAAGATCGCGTCGAAGATCACCCGCACCGGGTTGGAGAAACCCGTCGCCGTGTAGGTCATCTCCGGCAACAACCGCCGCACCCCTCCGTCCCAGCGCTCGCCCCGCGCCAACCCCCGCCGGCGCGTCAGCCACAGGCGAATCACCGCGTACGTCACCACGAGCAGAACAATCAGCGCCACCGCCATGTACGACGTCGACATCGCGAACACCACCGGATTCGCCTCCCCGCCGCGATGCATCACCACTAAGCCCCGTCCCGGCACGACCTCCTGACCCACTTGCGCGCCAAGGTCGTGGAACTCCGCGGCGAACGCCGGCGGCAGCGACTCGTGTTCCGGGCTCGCAGCAAAGAACGGCGGCACCAGCGCATCGGTCGCGCTCGCGCCCGTCACCGGCGCGACCACGTCGTCGAGCAGCGGAATCACATACGTCGGCAGCACGCCGAGCAGCAGGCACACGACTGCCAGCAGCGCCATCGGCACGAGCGACGATCTGCGCGCCTCGACGGCCTGCGCCGCTTCGTCGGAGCGCGACATGCCGAGGAAACCCATGGCGAAGGCCTTGACGAAGCACGTCACCGCGAGCGCCGCGGTGAGCGCGAGGCCGGCGCCGCACAGCGCGAAGATGATCTTCACGAGAGTCGCGGGCAGCTCCGAGGAGCGCAGCATGGTCTGCAGCGTGAGCCATTCGCTGACGAAGCCGTTGAAGGGCGGCAGCCCGGAGATCGCGAGAGCGCCGACCAGAAACGCGCCCCCGGTCCACGGCATCGTGCGAATCAGCCCGCCCAGGCGGTTCAGATCGCGCGTGCCCACGCGGGCGTCCACGGTTCCTGCGCCGAGAAACAGCAGCGCCTTGTACACTGAATGATTGGCCATGTGATAGAAGGCCGTGACGAAGGCGATGCTGGCCAGCGCCGGTCTTTCGTAGACGGCGAAGATGAACCCCGCGCCCAGGCCGGCAGTTACGATTCCGATGTTCTCGATCGAGCTGTGCGCGAGCATGGTCTTCAGATCGTTTTCCGTGGTCGCGTAAAGGATGCCCACCAGCGCCGAAGCCGTGCCAACGACCAGCACGATGACGCCCGCCTCGATCGTCTCGATGCGCAGCAGGTCGAGATTGACCCGCAGGATGCCGTAGAGTCCCAGGTTCAGGATCACGCCCGAAAGAATCGACGACACGTTCGCCGGCGCGGCCGGATGCGCGCGCGGCAGCCAGGTATTGACTGGGACGAGTCCTGCCTTGACACCAAAGCCGAAGAAGGTCAGCAGGAACACGAGCCAGCGCGCCAGCGGCCCGAGCCCCGCCCCTGCATTCTTGAACGCAGCAAACTGGAGCGATCCCGCCTGCGCGGCCAGATACACGAACACCACCGCCACCGCCACGAACCCCGCTTCGCCCATCGCCAGCATCAGATAGCCCGCCCGGCTACTCTCCTCGCGCTGGTGCTCGAAGTTCACCAGCAGGTAGCTCGTGATCGACATCGCTTCCCAGGCGAGCAAAAACAACAGCGCATCGGCGGCGATCAGGATCAGCACGATCGAGGCGAACAGCAGCAGATACCACGCGGTGAACGTCCTGAGGCTGTAGTGCCCCAGATAACGCTCGAGATAGCTCGCAGAGAAGATCGAGCTTGCCAGCACCACCAGCGCCGTCACCAGCAAGAACAGCGCTGAGAGCCGATCGAGCGCGATGCTCAGCGTCCCCAGCCCGGGGATCGTCCACAGTTCGCCGTGCAGCGGCGCGCCCGAGGCGAGCACGTCCACGCTCACCCACCCGAGCGCCAGCGCGGCGAGCGACCCAACCCAGGCCAGCAGCAACGGATTGCGTCGCTCGGAAATCACGAATCCCGCCGCCGCACCCGCGCCGCAGAGCGCAAACACCGAGGCGAGAAGCAACCCGTCAGCGCTCATAAGATGTCTCTCGTCCGCTGTCCCGAGCCGCGACGGCGCCCGGCCCGGCGCTACGTCCTTGGCAGCAGGACAAGCACGATCAGCAGAGCCAGGAACGCATAGCCGATGTAGGCGTTGATGCGTCCGTGGTGCATCAGCGCCAGACCGCGCGCGAACCACAGCGTTGCCGATCTGACCGGGTCAAACAATAGCTTGTCCACGAGGTGCACCCGCTCCTTCTCGCGCCGGATCGCCATGCGGAAATGCTCCGCCACCGTCTCGCTCGTGTCCTCCACCGTCGTCGGACGGAAGATCGCGTCGAAGATCACCCGCACCGGGTTGGAGAAACCCGTCGCCGTGTAGGTCATCTCCGGCAACAACCGCCGCACCCCTCCGTCCCAGCGCTCGCCCCGCGCCAACCCCCGCCGGCGCGTCAGCCACAGGCGAATCACCGCGTACGTCACCACGAGCAGAACAATCAGCGCCACCGCCATGTACGACGTCGACATCGCGAACACCACCGGATTCGCCTCCCCGCCGCGATGCATCACCACTAAGCCCCGTCCCGGCACGACCTCCTGACCCACTTGCGCGCCAAGGTCGTGGAACTCCGCGGCGAACGCCGGCGGCAGCGACTCGTGTTCCGGGCTCGCAGCAAAGAACGGCGGCACCAGCGCATCGGTCGCGCTCGCGCCCGTCACCGGCGCGACCACGTCGTCGAGCAGCGGAATCACATACGTCGGCAGCACGCCGAGCAGCAGGCACACGACTGCCAGCAGCGCCATCGGCACGAGCGCGCCCGACGTGGGCTCGGCGGGGCGCCGGTCTTCGTCCAGACGGCGCATTCCCAGGAAGCTCATCGCAAACACCTTAACGAAGCACGTCACCGCGAGCGCCGCGGTGAGCGCGAGCGCAGCGCCGCACAGGGCAAAGACGATCTTCGCCTCGGTGGAAGCCAACTCGGCCGAGCGCAGCATGGTCTGCAGCGTGAGCCACTCGCTCACGAAGCCGTTGAACGGCGGCAGCCCGGCGATGGCGAGCGTTCCGGCAAGGAAACCCAGCGCGGTCAACGGCATCCATTTGATGAGGCCGCCCAGTCCGTCCATGTCGCGCGTGCCGGTCTCGCTTTCGACCACGCCGACGCCGACGAACAGCAGCGTCTTGTACAGCGAATGGTTGATCAGATGATAAAGCGCCGCGACGAACGCGATGGCCGCGAGCGCCGGATGCTGGGTGGCCGTGAAAACCATTCCCGCGCCGAAACCGGCGACCACGATGCCAACGTTTTCGATCGAGCTGTGCGCCAGCATCATCTTGAGGTCGTTGTCCGTGGTGGCGTACAGAATTCCGAGCAGCGCCGAAGCGGTTCCGACCACGAGCGCGACCAGACCCGGCTCGACCTGCGTCGCCGGCATGAGATCGGCATTGACGCGCAGGATGCCGTAAAGACCGAGGTTCAGCGTCGCCCCGGCGAGCACCGGCACAAACCCGTTCGACGCGGCGGTGTAAGCGCGCGGCAGCCAGGAATTCACCGGCACCAATCCGGCTTTTACGCCGAAACCGAATAGCGTCAGCAGAAACGCCGCCCAGCGCGCCTCCGCGCTCAGGCCGGGGGCGGCGGCTCTCAACGCCGGGAACGTGAGCGAGTCGGCACCCAGCGCGACGACGAGAAACCCGAGCGCCACCGCGAGCGTTCCGGCCTCCCCCAATCCAAGCAGAAGATACCCCGCGCCGACGCGCCCACTCTCGCCGCTCCGGCCGCTCGCGATCAGCAGGTAACACAGGATCGACATGACCTCCCACGCCAGCAGAAAGAGCAGCGCGTCGCCGGCAATGACGATGAGAACGATCGACGCATACAATCCCAGCAGCATCACCGTGAAAGCGCGTTCGTGGCCGCGAAGCGACGTTTCGTTCAATTCGCGAGCGGCGAAAATCGAAGCCGGCGCGACCACGAGTCCCGTCACCGCGACGAATATCGCCGAAAGGCGGTCGCAGGTCAGCGTCAGCACCGTCAATCCCGGCACCGACCACAATGGTTGCGTGAAAATGTCGTCGGCCAGCAGCGCCATGCCGCCCGTTGATACCAACGCCAGCGCGGCCAGACAACCCGCCCACGCGAGGACAATTCTCTGCCGAGCGGGGCGCACGACGAGCGAGAGCAGAGTGCCGAGGCCGCACAAGCCAAAGAAGACGAGGATGAGCGACTGGGCTCGCACTATCTCTGCACCGACATCGCTGTAACGGAGGACGGCATCGAACCGACGGACGCCGGGGATTTGCGCCCGACGGCCACGAGCAAGGCGTGCAGGATCGCGAGCGGCGGCGGCGGGTTTCCCGGCACTTCGACGTCCACGGGCAGCACTTCGGCCACGCCGTTCGCGCACGCGAAACTGTCCGCGAATACGCCGCCGGAGAGAGCGCACGCGCCGACCGCGACCACGCGCTTCGGCGTCGGCATGGCATCGTGGATTTTCTTGAGCGCGAAGCGCATTTGATCGGTCACCGGCCCGACGACCAGCAGCACGTCGGCGTGGCGCGGTGTCGGCGTGATGAAGAAACCCAGCCGGTGCATGTTGTAATAGGGATTGTTGAGCTGTTTGACCTCGTTCAAGCATGCGCCGCAGTCGCCCGCGTCCACGACGAGGATGTGAATCGAGCGCTGGAACGGCTGCCCGAATCGATGTTGCACGCGGGCCGCCGTTGCTTCGAAGGCCCATTCGTAAGTCGGCTCCCAATCGAGCGGGCGCTCGACGCCACGAACGCACCGGTAGCAGTGAACGCAACGACGGCCGTCCACCGTGATCTTCCCGTCGCTATGGCCGAGCGCATGAGTGAGGCAGCGCTCGACCAGCACGGCGCCCCCGGGGCCGAATTCACCGCCGACGGGCAATCCCGGCGTGACGCCGGCCGCGCGTTCCGGCCCGTGCGGATAGGCGGTGCTCTTGATTCCTGTGCGAAGGCCTTTAGTAACCCACCGGCTCATGCTTTTTTTTCCAAGTCGTTGCTGGCCTCATCATCGATCGCTTTCACCGACGGACAGATCGAATGTGGAGAGGATGATCGGGAAATCCTGGAACGCGAATTTCTCTGCGGCGAGCTGGAAGGAATGCCAGTTGATGAACGATGGCGTGATCATGCGATACCGCGCGATCGCTCCGCCCTCATCCAGTCTCACCCAATGAAACGTCGCGCCGCGAGGTGCCTCGACCCAACCCAGCGCGGCGCCGGCGCGCAAGCTTATCGAGGTGCGGAAGCTGTCACCGTCGCTCATAACGAGGACCGCCTGCTCCATGATGCGCACCGACTGCCGCGCTTCCTTGAACAGCACGCGCAGCCGGGCGTAGCCGTCGCCTTCCTCTTCGCTGGGGACGTCGAAAGCGAAAGCTTCGTAACCCGAATAAGGTCGCGCGCGGCGCAGGTCGCGCACCAGCGCCGAGGCACGCGCGACCGGACCGACCAGGCTGTAGTCCTTCGCTGTCTCCGGCGAGATCACGCCGACCTGCTCGAGCCGGTCGAGAAAGCTGCTCGAGATCCGGAGCTCGTGCTCGAGCGCGTTCAGCCGCCTGGCGATGTCCTGCGACTGGCCGAGCGCCTTGCGGCAAGCTGGGGTCGACACGTCGCACAGCAGCCCGCCCGGTGCGAGCAGGCCGAAGAGATAGCGATGGCCGGTCAATTCGCCCGACAGGCGCAGCAGGTCCTCCTCCAGGATCCCGGCCTGGCTGTTGGCGACGACGAGCGCGGTGGATTCGCAAATCTCCTGGATGGCGCCGGCGTGCTGTCGCAACCGCTCGAGCTCGGCCAGAAACACCCGCAATGCGCGCGCGCGCGGCGGCACGTCGGCGCCGCTGATCGTCTCGACGGCCTGGCAGAAAGCCAATCCGTGCGCAAACGCCGTGGTCGCGGCGAACCGTTCCGCCAGCAGCAAGACCTCGTCGACCGTCTTGCCTTCGGCAATCTTCTCGATGGCGCGCCATTTGTAGAACCGGCGCGTCTGCGTGCGGATGACGTCTTCGCCGACCGTTTCGAGCAGAAAATGCACCGACTCGGTCACACCCGAAAATTTCGGGCCGATCGGCATGATGAATGCGCCTAGCTCTTGAACGGCGCGGTGGGGCCGCCAGTCGCTGTCCGGGCGCCGATGACGCATCGCCGCTTGCGCGTCGAACCCGCGGCGCATCGGTTCGACATTTTCCTGCCAGACGTCGTCGTGAAGCACGAAATCCCCGAGACGCGGATGACCTTCGAAGAGCACGCCGAACAAGTCTTCGGCCTCGCGCTCGTGCCAGTCCGCGCCGTGTATCCACTCGACGATGCTGGGGAAAACGCCTTGCGCGAGCGGTGCGCTCACCAGCACGTGAACCCAGCCGCTTTCGCCTGCCCCGTAGAACGCGTAGCGCAGTTGCCACTCGCTCGCGCCTTCCTCGACGATCAGGCCGGCGAAGCCGAAACCCCACTCCTGGAAAATGCCACGGCACACATCGGCCAGCACAGGGCGCTCGCATGTCACTTCGGTCGTCGACGTCGCGGCGTCGAAGCTTGCTTTCGCCTGGCCCGGCCAGCGGCGTGCGATCTGTTCCTGCAATTGGGCGGGATTCATCGCGTTAACGCAGCGGAGGCCATGCTCAGCAGCCGGTGCAGCGGCTCTGGGACATAGACGCCAAGCGCGAGCACGGGCACGGCAGCGAGAATGAGCGCGAGACTGCAGCTCAAAGGCAGACGGAAGGTTCCGTCGGTCTCCGGCCCGGAATCCTCCTGCGATTCGGCATCCGCGGGCGCGCCGAACACCATGCGGTTCAAGTGCATCATGACGCCGAAGAACGCGATGGCGATGAACGCGGCCAGGAGCCCCGTCGCGACGTAATGCCCTTGCGCGAGGCCCGCCTTCAGAATGGCGAATTCGCTCAAGAAGACCGCCAGCGGCGGAGCGCCGGTGATCGCGAGCCCGCCGAAGATGAGCGCCGTGCCGGCCACCGGAGAACGGCGGATCAACCCACGCACGGCGGCGATGTCGCGCGTTTGCACGCTGAGCAGCGTCGCTCCGGCGGCGAAAAAGCAGAAGGACTTCGTCACGGAATGATTGACGATCTGCTGCATCGCGCCGTAGTCGGCCGCCGATGCGCCGAGCCCGACCGCCGCCAGGATGATCCCCATGTGCTCGACGGTCGAGAAGGCGAACAGCCGCTTGTAGTCATGCACCTGGAGCAGCAGGAAGGCGGCGAACCCGACCGAGATCAGGCCGAGCACGAGCGCCCATGTCTCGACGTGCGCGCCGGGTACGACCTGCATCACCGGGAAGAGCCGCAGAATCACGTAGAGTATCGCGGTCGTCTCGACGCCGGACAGGAGCGCGCACACCGGAGAGGGCGCCTGGCTGTGCGCGTCGGGCAGCCAGGTATGCATCGGCACCAGCCCGACCTTCGTCCCGAGGCCGATCAGGATCAGCAGGAACGCGGTCTGCAGGAGTATCGGCGGCATCCGGGGCGCGGCCGTGATGAGCCCGGCCCAGGTGTACGTCCCACCGCCCCCTGCTTGCATGGCGGCGAAAAGCACGAGAAAGCCCAGGAGCGCCACGCCCGCGCCCATGAGCGACAGCACGACGTATTTCCACGCTGCTTCCAGAGCCTCGCGCGTATTCTCGAAGGAAACCAGCAGTGCCGAGCAGAGGGTAGTCAACTCCACCACGATCCAGACCAGCGTCGGTTCCGCCGACGCCGGAATGGCCAGCATGGAGAAGATGAACAGGTTGTAGTTGGCGTAATAGAGTCGCAGCTTCTTCGGTTGCAGCTTTTCGTACGCCATGTAACCGACCGAGTAGATGGCGGCGGTGGTTCCGACCAGCGCGATGAGCAGCAGGATCAGCGCACTCAGCCCGTCCACGGCGATCCATTTCGACCACGCCGCGTCGGCGAGCTCCGCGGGAGGGTTGCCCGCCACGACTTGCCACGCGAGCCGCGCGACCAGCACCAGGTTCGCGAGGCATTGCGCCACCGTCACGCCCGGTACCCAGCGCTTGCCGAAGGGGAGCAGCACCAGCAGCGCGGTGACGAGGGGCAGCAGGAGGATGACGATGACGCTCACTGGACCCCCACGCTTGCGGCCTCATTGAGCAATTCGGCCGCTGCGCTGCCCCCGAAAACGGGGGTGCAATTCGCGCCTTGAGGCGGCCCTGCGGCGCTCATGGCAGCACCTCGGGCGCCGTCGGTTCAGCGGCTCGTTCTCTCAGGCTCGCCAATTCACCGACGGCAGTGGTGCCCACGTGCTGCTGCACGGCGCGGACGAGCACGCCCATGATAAACACGATGATCAAACCGTCCGTGGCGATCGCGAGCTCGATCAGCATCGCGAGATCGCGGGCGATCGAGATGCCGGCGAGGAACGCGCCGTTTTCCATCGCCAGGATGCCGATCAGGAGCGGCAGCGCCTCGCGCCGCACGGTGAGCGTGAAGGCGCCGAGGAGCAACCCGGCGATCCCGATCGGCACGTTCGGGCCGCGGAATTCCGGCCCGACGGCGTTCGCCAGCGGAATGCCGAGAAAGTAGGCGAACACAGCCAGCGCGAGCGCGATGGCGAGCGTGACCGGAATGTTCAGCGCCTGGTCGATCTCGCGGCGCGTGTAGACCTCGGCCGGCGAGGTCTTGCGCAAGAGCCAAGGGACGATGATCGGCTTGCTGATGAGGTTCACCAGCGCGACGCCGTAGAGATGCCCGGAGCCGTAGCGCAAGCCCAGCAGCGCGGCGGACGCGGCGAGCAACAGCGATTGCGCGATGAACAACATCAAGCAACCCCTCGCCTGCCGCATCGCCACGATCCCGAATGCGGTGAGCAGGAACAGTCCGCACGCGAGAGCGTTCAGGTTCTCCAGCAGCTGGATGGTGGCTTCGCTCATTGGTGCCTCAAGGAGAAAACACCTGCGCGATCATCGCCGCCACCGAGGTGATGAACGCCGCGCCTAGGAATTCGACGATGCGAAACAGGCGCAATTTCGCGAGCGAGGACTCGACCACTACCAGCACGAGCAGGAAGCAGAAGATCTTGAACAGAACCAGCGGTATCGCGAGGAGCACCGCGAGAAGCGTCTGTTCGCGCGCGAGCCCCCACGGCATCACCAGCACGTTCAAGAAAATGCAGAGCAGCACGAAGAATTTCATCTGCCCGCCCCACTTAATCAGGGCGAAGCCGCGGCCGGAGTATTCGAGCGACTTGGATTCGTCGATCATCGCCAACTCGAAATGGCCGGTCGGATTGTCCACCGGGATGCGTCCGCCTTCGGCCAGGATCAGCATGACAAAGGCCAGCATGAGCAGCACGTGCGACGGGGCGAAGAAGTTCGCGAGGGGCGTCACCCACTTCTGCTGGACGATATAGGGGATCGTCGAACCGGCCACGAACGACACGGTGAAGAACACGATCATGAACACCGGCTCGGCGAGGAAGCCGACCATGCGCGTGCGGCTGGCACCGATGGGACCGTAGGGATTGGCCGTGTCCACCGCGGCGAGCGTGGCGAAGAATCCGCCCAGCGCCAACACGAAACCGCCGCCGAGCATATCGCCCATGAACGCGAAGAACAGCGGATAGCTCGTGAGCACCGGGATCAGCAGCGCGACGAAGATCGGCGTGACGAAGACGATGTAGGGCGTAAAGCGGAAGATCCACGAACTGTCCTCGGAAACGACCTCGTCCTTGTGGAAGAACTTCCAGAGGTCCCGATACGGCTGGAAGACGCTCGGGCCGCGTTTGGACTGGACGATTTCCTTCAACCGGGCGAGCACGCCGGCAGCGAGCGGCGCGAACCCCATCACGACCAGGACTTGAAGCAGGTTGAAGACGATGCGACCGGCCATGGCTTGCGTCAGCGTCGACCCCTCGTCGATGCAGCCGAAGCTCGCCCGGGTGCTGGCAAGGCCCGCTCGGGCCTGCCCCGGCGCCAGGGCGACGCACACACAAGACGGTTGACCGACCGCATCGCCAACGCCTCCAGAATCGAACAGGGAATTCCCCCGATCGGCACGGCATGCGCAAGCGGAGCGACTTACCGGACCGTCAGACGCTCGCCAACGCTTGCCACCATTGCATGACAAACGTAGGCGTCATCAGCCATTGCGGCGGTTAAGGAGGACGGCCATCTCCTGGACTGCACGCGTAGTTTAGGCAATACACCCCGGTAAAGCAAGCCTTCGTGGGCAATGTGTTTGTGTGTGCGCGATGCAAACGCCGGAGCCCGCGCGTCGAGTTCCCGCTCGCAGCGTGAACTCAAGGCTTGTGCTTGTGCTCGTTCACCGTTTAGCGCACGAACCGATCGACGTAATCGTGCCCCAGCCCGACCGCCGCGTAGTGCGCCCGGCACAATTCGATCTTAGAGAACACGTCCTCGTACCCCGTCTGCCGCCCCGCATCGTCGAGATAGATCATCGCCCCGCCGATGTTGAAGAACGTGATCATCTCGGCGCAATCGTCCGGCACGACCAGCGTATGGATCTCGCCCGGCGGCTCGTAGACGAAGCTCCCCTCCTCCGCGATCCAGTCATGCTCGAGATAGCGCCAGCGCCCGCGGATGACATAGCCCACGACGGCCATCGGATGCCGGTGCCGGTGCAGCACGCCGGCACGGCGCACGCGCAGCAGATTGCACCAGCCGCCGGTGACGGTGT
>Ga0335083_10004165_pt1 | contig 18505 bp, 16 predicted proteins | sample Lox_Sample_42_FD_206716 | JGI IMG/M metagenome (GOLD analysis project Ga0335083, IMG submission 206716) | Soil microbial communities from Loxahatchee National Wildlife Refuge, Florida, United States - Lox_Sample_4.2 | ecosystem: Environmental > Terrestrial > Soil > Wetlands | place: USA...
GCCTCAATGGCGGCCTGCGAAACCTCGCCCGCGCGGCGCGCATCGGCGCAGAATGCCTCGTAACTCTGCCCGGAGCGTTCTGCGAATTTAGAAACCGCAACCGGGTTGGGCAGCTTCTTCAAAATGCTGGGCGTATGGTCGTTGAAGGAGAGCATATGCACATGCCCGGCCCCGATATCCTCCAGCAGCATCTCCAGCGCGTCGAGATTCGCCGCCTCGAAGCGCACATGCAGCCGCAGATCCGGCAGCCTGCCAGCCGGGCGTTTCGCCAGCGCATCGCGGAGAATCTTGTATGTTTCCGCCGAGCGCAGCCCGGCCTCCCAGGAAAGCGTGACCGCCAGGAAGGCGGTGGTCACACCCGCCGCCAGAAGCTGCGCCTCCACCTCGGCAATCGCAATGCCGATCGGCAGCGTGACACCCGGGCGCGGGGCCAAGGCACGCTCGAATGCATCGCCATGCACGTCGATAAATCCAGGGAGAACATCAAGCCCGGTATCGTCTATGGTCAGCCTTGCGGCGTCCCTCTGGGCAATGAAAACCCCTCCGGCAACACTCAAGCCGGAGCGCAGGGCAAGATCAGCCATCATGGTTCAAACACCAATTGCATGCGGGTGGAGGGGTAACAGGCGCAACCGTATTCGACGATTACGCCATCAGTGGATTCATTGGCGGATTCGGTGGTCAGCAGCGCGTCCGTCCGCGCCACACGCAAAAGCCGCGCCTCGCGCGCATCCGGCAGGCGCGCGCCTACGCGTGTCCAGCGGCGCGTGTAGTCATCAACGCCGATTGCGGCCAGCGCGGCGGTGATGGAACCATTGTCTTGCAGCGCCGCCATCAACCCTGGCAACCGCGCAGCGGGAAACACATGGCGCGAAAGCGAGAGCGGTTTGCCATCCGCGGTGCCAAGACGCTCCAGCAAGATCACCTGATCCTCCGGGCTCAGCCCCAGCACCGTGCCCGCCGCAGCCGCCTCCGGCAGATCGCCCAGCCTGGCCTCAACCAACTCCAGAATATCGCCCAACGGCGTGCGGTTATAGCGGCGCACAAGCTCGGAGAAGCGCGGGCGCGTGCCGATGTGATAATCCATCACCTCGTCATTCACGAAGGAGCCTCGCCCGTGCTCGGTGCGGATGATGCGTGCGTTCGCCAGCTCCTCCAGTGCCCGGCGGATGGTATGGCGGTTCACGCCATAAGCCGCGGCAAGCTGGGTTTCCGTCGGCAGCTTGTCATCGCGCTTATAGGCGCCTTGCTCTATATCCCGCGCCAGCCTTGCCGCGATCTGGCTCCACAACGCTTCACCGCGCTTGCGCTCAAACTCCATCGCCATCCATTTCCATGCTCACCTCGAAACGCTACGAAACCGGATTTACCGGCCTTTGGCCTAGTGGAGCATATTAGGCAAGCAGATCAATTTGTCTAGACATCCAAATGAGTCATAAAAGCTTCATTAAATGGCAAACAGACTGTCTTAAATCGGCGCTAGGTAGCGGGGGCCGCACACACGGCAGAGCGGGCGCCGCCCCTCTTGAAAGCATCACAGGGAAATTCTCACCGATGAAGCACTCCATCCTGGCCGCTCTTGGCCTCGCCCTTGTCTCCGCCGCCCCGGCCTTGGCCGCCAATGACTGCCCCGCCGGCGGCGTCATCCGCTTCGGCGTCGAGCCCTACGAGGCCACCGCCCTGCTCATGCCGATCTACAAGAAGATCGGCGATGATCTGAGCGCCAAGGTCGGCTGCCCGGTGCAGATCGACATCACCACCTCCTACAATGCCGAGATCGAGGCGATGCGCGCCGGCAAGCTGGAAATCGGTGAGTTCGGCCCCCTGGGTTACGTGCTGGCCCATCAGGTCGGCCACGCCCAGGCCGTTGCCGCCTTTGCTGATGCCAACGGCAAGCCCGCCACCTACACCGCCTCCGTCGTCACCTGGCCGGGTTCGGGCATCAACACGCTGGCCGAAGTGAAAGGCCATAGCTTCGGCTATTCCGACCCTGCCTCCACCTCCGGCCACCTCTTCCCGGCCTATGCGCTGAAGATGGCCGGCATCGACCCGAACAAGGGCGTCACCGCGCTTTATGCCGGCTCGCACACCGCCTCCTATGAGACGATCCTGAACCACAAGGTCGAGGCCGGTGAGCTGAACAGCGATACCATCACGGCCGCCAAGCTGAAGAACCAGTACGACGCCAAGAACTTCGTCACCCTCTGGCAGTCCCAGCCGATCCCGCTGGACCCGCTCGCCGTCTACGGCAACATGAAGCCGTCGCTGAAGGCCAAGCTGACCGCCGCGCTGCAGAATCTGGAACTGACCGACCTGACGCCGGCTGAGCAGTCTGTTGTCGGCACCTCTTCCGGCAAGCTCGTGCCCACCACCGATTCCGCCTATGACCAGATCCGCTCTCTGGTGCATGTCCTCAACATCGATCTCACGAAGATGAACGGCTGACTTGTCTAATACACCGCTAATCGAGGCCTCCGGCCTCAATATGCAATACCCGACGGGACGGCTGGCGCTACATAGCGCCAGCCTGACCGTTCATCCGGGTGAGTTCGCCGTGATTCTCGGCGCTAATGGCTGTGGCAAGTCCACCATGCTGCGGATCATCGCCGGCATGCAAAAGCCCACCGCCGGCGAAGTCCGCATTGCCGGGCAGGACATCACGCGCCTCAATGGCCGCGCTTTGTCCGACGCGCGCATGACGCTCGGCATGGTATTCCAGCATGCGCATCTGGTGAAACGCCGGTCCGTTCTCACCAATGTCACCACCGGCACGCTGGGCCGTCACCGGACGCTCTTCACCGCGCTCGGCGGTCTTCCCCCGCAGGAGTTCCCGCATGCAATGAACTGCCTGGAGCAGGTGGGGCTGACCCAGTTCGCCAAGCAGCGCGCCTCCACCCTTTCCGGCGGCCAGGCGCAGCGCGCCGCCATCGCCCGCGCCTTGGCGCAGCGCCCGCGCGCTTTGCTGGCTGATGAACCTGTCGCCAGCCTCGACCCCGAAGCGGCGGAAGATGTGATGCGCCTCCTGCGCAAGCTCGCCACGGAGCAGCGCATGGCGGTTCTGTGCGTGCTGCACCAGCCCGACCTCGCCCGGCGCTACGCGGACCGTCTGCTCGGCCTGCGCAAAGGGGTCATCGCCTTCGACGACGCCCCCGCCAACGTCACGCCCGACGCCATCAATGATCTCTATGAAGGTTTCCGCCCGTCATGAGCTCCGAAACCCTCCCTGCCGCCGTCTCGCCCGCCAAGCTGGCGGCCGCCGCGCGCTTCTCCCTCTTGAAAACCGCCGTGATCGCCATCGTGCTGATCGCGCTGTTCGTGCAGGCGCTGATCGTCGTGCAGGCCCAGCCGGCGGAGCTCATTACCGGCATCCATGGCATGGCGGATATTCTCTCCCGCTCCCTGCCGCCGGATGTCTCCAGCTTTCCCGCGCAGCTCTGGCCGGTGCTGGAGACCATCGACATCGCCTTGTTCGGCACCTTCTTCGGTGTGATCCTGGCGCTGCCGCTGGCCTGGCTGGCGGCGCGCAACACCTCGCCCGCCCCGGCGGTCTATCATGGCGCCCGCGCCGTCATCAGCATCTGCCGCTCGGTGCCGGACCTGGTCTGGGCGCTGCTCTTCGTCACAGCCGTTGGGCTTGGGCCCTTCGCGGGCGCGCTGGCGCTGACCATCCATTCCGTCGGCATGCTGGGCCGCCTGCTGGCCGAGACGATCGAAGACATGGATATGGGCCCGATGGACGCGCTCTCCTCCACCGGCGCCGCACGGCTGCAGATCTTCACCCACGCCGTGGTGCCCACCGTTCTGCCCTCGCTGCTGGGCATCACGCTCTACCGGCTGGACGATAATATCCGCTCCTCGCTGGTGCTGGGTTTCGTCGGCGCGGGGGGCATCGGCTTCCAGCTGCTTACCGCGATGAACCTGTTCGACTACCGCACCGTCTCGCTGCTGCTCATCATCACCTTCGTTCTGGTGCTCGGGGCGGAGCGTCTCTCCGCGGCCGTGCGCAAAAGGGTTCTGTAATGGAAAAGAAACTTCCCAAAATCGCCGAAACCGTGATCGACCCCAGCGTACGGCTGCGCGAGACGGTGATCGGACGGCGCTGCGCCATACAGCGCAACTCCCAGCTCGAATATGCGAGCATTGGCGACTACACCTATCTTGGCGAGCATTGCGAGGTCGCGGATGCCGAGATCGGCAAGTTCTGCGCCATTGCCAACATGGTCCGCATCGGCGCGCCCAACCATCCGATGGAGCGCCCCAGCCAGCACCGCTTCACCTACGTGCCGGAATATTACGAAGAGACCGCCACGCGTGACGCGGCCTTCTTCGCTGGCCGCCGCGCGGCGAAGGTGAGCATCGGCCATGATGTCTGGATCGGCCATGCCGCCATCGTGCTGCCGGGCGTCACCGTGGGCGATGGCGCGGTGATCGCCGCCGGCGCGGTGGTGAGCAAGGATGTCGCCCCCTACACCATCGTCGGTGGTGTTCCAGCGCGGCAGATCCGCGAGCGCTTTTCGCGCGAAATCGCCGCCAAGCTCGCCGCCATCAGTTGGTGGAACTGGCCGGAGGAAAAACTCTTCGCTGAGGTCAGCGCATTTCAGACTGGCGATATCGAAGCCTTTTGCGAGCGCTTCCTGAGTCTCAGCCCACAGGTTTCCAGTATCGGCTGAAAAATCCCCGCGCATCCAGGGCGGCCGAGGGCGGAACGATCACCGCCTTGCCGCCCTGGCAACGCCAGTTATAGGCACTGTCATGGCCTGAAATATAGGTCGGGATGAAGTCCGCGTTCGGAGTCTTCCCGCACCACTCCTTCGCCGCCGGCAACGTTGCCACAATGTTGGCCTTGCCGCAGGGCAGGTTGGCGCCCGCGAAACAGACAAAGGGCTTGCCACCCATGCAGCGCATCACCGTCATCTTTTGCGTCTGTGCGGCGCTGATATCGTACAGCCCGAACTCCTTCTGTACGTCCGGCGCCACCCTGCGTGCGGTCGCGGGTTGAGTTAAAAAAACGGCGTGATCCGTAAGGACCACGCCGTTTTCTAGCGGCTTAAGCCGCCTTCGCCTCGCGGCGGCGGCGGGTGAGGATGAACTCGGTATAGCCGTTGGGCTGGGCGCGGCCCGCGAACACCAAGTCCAAGGCTGCCTTGAAGGCCGGGCCGTCATAGGAGGGCGCCATCGGCGTATAGGCAGCATCGCCGGCATTCTGCTTGTCCACCACCAAAGCCATGCGCTTGAGCGTCTCCAGCACCTGCTCCTTCGTCACGATGCCATGGTGCAGCCAGTTGGCGATATGCTGGGAGGAGATGCGCAATGTCGCGCGGTCCTCCATCAGCCCGACATCATGAATATCCGGCACTTTCGAACAGCCCACGCCCTGGTCCACCCAGCGCACCACATAGCCCAGCAGACCTTGCGCGTTATTGTCCAGCTCCTGCTGGATTTCTGCTCCGCTCCAGTTCACGCCCACGGCCAGCGGGATGGTCAGCAGGTCGGCGAGCTTGGCCGGGGCGCGGCTCTTCAGCGCATCCTGGCAGGCAAACACGTCCACCTCATGATAATGCAGCGCGTGCAGCGTGGCGGCGGTGGGGCTGGGCACCCAGGCGGTGTTGGCGCCCGCCTTGGGGTGGGCGATCTTCTGCGCCAGCATCGCCGCCATCTGGTCGGGTGCCGCCCACATGCCCTTGCCGATCTGCGCCTTGCCCTGCAGCCCGCATTCCAGCCCGAAATCGACGTTGCGATCCTCATAGGCCTTGATCCAGGGCTGGGTCTTGATGTCGTTCTTGCGCAGGAAGGCGCCCGCCTCCATGGAGGTGTGGATCTCATCGCCCGTGCGGTCGAGAAAGCCGGTATTGATGAACACGACGCGCGACTTGGCGGCCGCAATGCAGGCCTTGAGGTTGACGCTGGTGCGGCGCTCCTCATCCATGATGCCCATTTTCAGCGTGTTGGCGGGCAGCTGCAAAAGCGCCTCCACCGCGCCGAACAGGGCGTTGGCGTTCGCCACCTCGTCGGGCCCATGCAGCTTGGGCTTGACGATATAGACCGAGCCCTTGCGGGAATTGCGCCGGGCGGCGAGGTCGTGCTTGGCGATCAGCGAGGTGATCACCGCGTCGATCACCGTCTCCGGCATGTCGGCGCCGTCCTGGGTGATGATGTCGGTCAGCATATGGTGGCCGACATTGCGCACCAGCAGCAAAGAGCGCCCATGCAGGCTGAGCTTGCCGCCATCCGGCGCGGTGTAGTCACGGTCGGGGTTCAGGCTGCGCTCGAAAACCTTGCCGCCCTTCTCCACCGGCGCGGACAACGTGCCCTGCATCAGCCCCAGCCAGTTGCGATAGACCACAACCTTGTCCTGCGCATCCACCGCGGCCACGGAATCCTCGGCATCCATGATGGTGCTGATGGCGGATTCCAGGATGATGTCGGCGATATGGGCGGTGTCGTTCTTGCCGATCGGATGGGCGGGGTCGATGACGATCTCGGCATGCAGATTATGGTTCTTCAGCAGCACGGCGCTGGGGCTGGCGGCATCGCCGGTATAGCCGGCGAACTGCCCGGGGGCCTTGAGCGTGGAATCGCCGGAGGGCAGCAGCACAACCAGGCGGCCCTCCTCCACAGTATAGCCCAGCGCATCGGCGTGGCTGGCCTCTTCCAGCGGAAAGGCCGCATCCAGAAAGGCGCGGGCGCGGGCAATCACCAGGTCCGCGCGCACCGGGTTGAAGCCCTTGCCGCGCGTGGCACCTTCGCTCTCCGGCAGCGCGTCGGTGCCATAGAGCGCGTCATACAGGCTGCCCCAGCGGGCATTGGCGGCATTCAGCGCGTAGCGGGCGTTGGAGACCGGCACCACCAGCTGCGGGCCGGGGATATGGGCGATCTCGTCATCCACATTCGCGGTATCGACGCTGAAGGGGGCGGGATCGGGCAGCAGATAGCCGATTTCCCGCAGAAACGCCTCATAGGCCGCCTGGTCTTGCGGCTGGCCCTTATGCGCCTTGTACCAATCGTCCAGCCTGGCCTGAATCTCATCGCGCCTGGCCAGCAGGGCCGCGTTGGTGGCGGCGAAGCGCTTGAGCAGCGCCGAAAATCCATCCCAGAACGCGGCTTGCTCCAGCCCGGTGCCGGGCAGCGCCTCGCTGTTCACGAAATCATACAGAACGGTGGCGACAGAGAGGCCGGAAACAGGCGTCCTAGGCTCAGGCATAACGGAACTCCTTATACTTATTGTGCGGCACCTTCCCCGGGCAGAGTTGTGCCGCAAAGCCGGGGCAGGATGCAAGCCGCAAGGGCTGGGCCACTCCGGCCTACTGCGCCATGGCCGGAAAGCCTGGAACCTGCGCCCCCATCCTCACGCTGGCGGGGCGGCCATGCCTGGCCACCAGCTCGTCCCAGCTGATGGTGGCCACGGGGTATGGCCTGCCGCCATCTCCCGGGTGCAGCATCGCAATCTCCCCGCCGCGCGGCGCCGGGGCAAAATTCTCCAGCACCAGCCGCCCCTGCGCGATCGGCGCCGCGAAACGCTCGGCCAGGGCGTAGTAGAGCCGGACGTCAGGCTGCACGGCGATGACCTTCCCGTCCCCGGCCAGCGCCGCCTCGATCAGGGCGGGGTCGGCCGCCGCAATAAGGTATATCGAAGCAGGGTCCGTATCTGCCCCCTCCCCCTGTTCCCAACTTTTCCTGGCTTGTTCATAAGTCGCCAGAGAAGGAAAAATATTCATTTGTCGCGGTAAGAGGCGGTCACGATAATTTCGTGTTTCTTCCTGTTCCGCCAGGAATTCCGACATCTCCACATCGTCGCGCCAAGCATGGCGATAAATCTGCTCATGCATGATTGCCGCCATCACCAACCCGTTCGCCTGTATCGCATCCTCAGTACCGGCCCCCGTCACGGGAAGCGCGTCCAAACCACCTTTGATTACATAGAACAGGGTCCTGTCACCTTCGGATTCTTTGAGCACGACTCCTCCGTAACCAACCCGAATCGCCCTCAGCGTGAACTCCGTGTGCTCATGGCCATACCCTCCAAAACGCGGGTCCATGAACCCGAGCATCGCTAGAACCCGCCTGTCAAACGCCAGCACGCAGCCGTTGAGTGCGGGGGTCAGGCTAGGCGTCTCTGCCGTCATGTTTCCCGAGACATGCTGGGAGTGTGATCCCGAATGGGCGAAATTAACATGACCAAAGCGTCGAGCTGCCTCGATCCACTCCCCCTCCCAGCCTTTAGCCAGCGGCATCACATCATCATCCAGCAGCAGCACGGTTTCCACCGGACGTGTTACCATGAGATGATAAAGTCCACGGTTCTTGTTCCGGGCGATGCCACGGTTGGGGCCGGTGATAACCATTTCTCCACGTTCTCGCAGCGCCTGGACAGTGCCATCTTCTGAACCATCGTCACAGATCACCAGCTCAAACGGCATAGTTGTCAGCCGCCGCAAGGCGGCAACCAACTCCAGCACCATCTCACGGCGGTTGAACGTAGTGATGGCAATGCCCAGCCGGGGCGCCTCCTCACGCTCCATCGTTGACAACAAAGCTCGGATCGCCGGCACATACCGGGTAGCTCTGCCATCCTCGACCTCATTGCGGTCGTATACCGTGAATTCCTCGGTCTTGCGGGTGAGATCGTGATAACCCCGCGCCAGCTTCTCACGCCAATGCGCGGAAGAACGGACGAAATAATGATTGAGCGCGCCCCCGGCATAATCCGGCACTTCGGCGAGGCAGCCTTCGGTTTGGCCCCAGCGCACCGGTCGCCCCAGCAAATCTACATAGCCACCACGCACCTTAAAGGCGTGCGGATTGAGCGCCACCTCCATCAGCGCGGGGCGAATAATGGATTTCACATGGAGGTTCGGGCCGAATTCCGGTGTACTACGCCGGGTGAAGCTTTCAACCACCAGACCGTCAGGAAAATCCTGATGGCCGTTGGAGCCAAAAATCGCCCAGGGGATGGCAATCGCCGCCTCCGGCCGCTGGGCCAGCAGGGCTTTGAGGGTTAGCCCCTCATCCAGGCGCAGATATTCATCCGCATCGAAGAAGGCCAGCCATTCATATTCCCGAGCCACTTGGCGGGCGAGCCTCTCATAACCCCGCACCTGATAATCCGGGGTCTGATTGGGGTAATCAATAACCCTGACATCATGGACAGGCGCAAACCTCCTGGCGATGGCGGCCGTGGCGTCCGTCGAGCAATTATTGAGCAGGAAAACCGTATCAAACCCGAGCAGAAACTGCCAGGCGAGCCACTCCGCGATATGGCGCTCCTCGTTCTTGACGATTGCGACACAACCGATCCTGCCCACTTCGCCCCCGCCAGCTAACCGGCGGGACTCTGGCGGCAAAACCCATATGCGACAACCCCCTTGCAGGAGCGGGGTTTTTGGGTCATCTACGATATCAGGATGCGCGCAGCGCGGAGCCCGGCCATGATCCGCCGGCCGCGCACACCGCATTCAAAACAAAAGAATACTATATGGCCGGCGCCCCAACGCCGGCGAGTTCATGGAACCGATGACCGCTCTGCCTACCGAAATTACCCTTTCTTTCAAGGCTCAGGCCCGGTTCGGCTCCGCTTCCTCTTTGCTTCATCCTTATCACGCGCCCATGGCGCAGGGCCGCCTGTCAAGGGCCGCCCCGCTTGGCGCGCGCCGGAGTTGTGCCGTTAATGTCAAAAAAAATGCTGATCGATGCCAGCCACGCGGAAGAAACCCGCGTGGTGGTTCTGGATGGTAACCGTCTCGAGGATTTCGACGTCGAGACCGTCAACCGCAAGCAGATCAAGGGCAATATCTACCTAGCCAAGGTTATCCGGGTCGAGCCCAGCCTGCAGGCGGCCTTCGTGGAATATGGCGGCAACCGCCATGGCTTCCTGGCCTTTGGTGAAATCCACCCGGATTATTACCAGATCCCGGTCGCTGACCGGCAGAAGCTGCTGCAATTGCAGGCCGAAGCCGCCGCCGAGGCCGAAGCCGAGGATGAGGCCGCGCCTGAAGCCGAGGCCGCTGGCGCCCAGCCGCTCGCGATCAAGCCGATCGAGATCCTCGCCGCCGCGCCGCCGCAAGAGGCAGGCGCCGCGACGCTGGATGAGCCCGCGATGATCGCCGAAGCACTCTCCGAGCCCGCCGCCGAGGAGGCGATGCACGCGGAGATGTCCGCCGAAGCCGGCGAGGCCGAAACCATCGAGACGCTCGAGGCCGAGCCGGCCCCCGCCCCGGAGCAGATCGGCGGCGATGGCGACGATGCGGCGGAAGCCCGCGAGCGGCGCATGCGCCAGCGTTTCCTGCGCAATTACAAGATCCAGGATGTCATCCACCGCCGCCAGATCATGCTGGTGCAGGTGGTCAAGGAGGAGCGCGGCAACAAGGGCGCGGCGCTGACCACCTATCTCTCGCTGGCCGGGCGCTTCTCGGTGCTGATGCCCAACTCGCCCACCGGCGGCGGCGTCTCCCGCAAGATCACCTCCCAGACGGACCGGCGCCGTTTGAAGGAGACGATGGCCGAGCTGGACATTCCCCAGGGCATGGGGCTGATCGTGCGCACCGCCGGCGCCAACCGGCCGAAACCCGAGATCAAGCGCGACTGCGAATATCTGCTGCGGCTATGGGACGATATCCGCGACAAGACGATGGAATCCACCGCCCCGGCGCTGATCTATGAGGAAGCCAGCCTCATCAAGCGCGCCATCCGCGACGTCTACACCAAGGATGTCGAGGATATCCTGGTGGATGGCGAGGAGGGCTACAAGGCGGCGCGCGACTTCATGCGCATGCTGATGCCGGCCAATGCCCGCAAGGTGCAGTTCTGGAGCGAGGGCCAGCCGCTCTTTTCCAAATACCAGGTTGAAACCCAGCTCGATGCGATGCTGAACCCGGTGGTGCAGCTGCGCTCTGGCGGCTACATCGTCATCAACCAGACCGAAGCCCTGGTCGCCATCGACGTGAACTCCGGCCGCTCCACACGCGAGCGCAGCATCGAGGACACGGCCCTGCGCACCAACCTTGAAGCCGCCGAGGAGGCGGCCAAGCAGCTGCGCATGCGCGATCTGGCCGGGCTGATCGTCATCGACTTCATCGACATGGAGAGCCGCAAGAACAATGCGGCCGTCGAGCGCAGGCTGAAGGACGCGCTGAAGCACGACCGCGCGCGCATCCAGGTGGGTTCCATCAGCCATTTCGGGCTCATGGAAATGTCGCGCCAGCGCCTGCGCCCCTCGCTGGCCGAGGCCTCGCTGATCACCTGCCCGCATTGCGGCGGCATGGGCCATGTCCGCAGCCCGGAAAGCGCCGCGCTGCATATTCTGCGCGCCATCGAGGATGAGGGCGCGAAATTCCGCGCAGCCGAGATCGCCGTCAGCCTGCCGCCGGAGATCGCCTTCTATCTCTTCAACCATAAGCGCGAGCGCCTGTCCCAGATCGAGGCGCGCTACGCCATGCGGGTGATTTTTGCCCCGGATGCGACGCTCACCGGCAGCAATTTCCGGCTGGAACGGCTGAAGGCGCAGACCGCCCAGCCCCCTGCCCCGGCGCCCGTGCGGCCCGAGCGGCAGCTGGAAGCCGCCCAGCCCGAGGTGGAAGCGACCGAGACCGAGGCCGAAGCCGAGGAGCCCGAGACCGGGACCGGGACCGGGACCGCCGAGTCCCCTGCCGAACGTGGTGAGCGCAAGCGCCGCCGCCGCCGCCGGGGCCGCCGCCGCACCGAGAACGGCCAGCCGGAGAGCGCCGACACGGCGCTGGAGACGGAGACCACCGCCGAGGCCGCCGAGGACCAGCCCTCCGATCTGGATCTGGTGCTGGAGGCCGCTCTTGGCGACACGCAAGCCGCTGAAGAGCCCCAGCCCGCGTTTGTCGAGGCCGTGCCGGAACCCGCCGCGCCCGCAGCTGAAGACGCCGTGGAAACCGCGCCCGCCGAAGCGGCCCCGGCGCCCAAGCGCCGCCGCACGACGCGCAAGCCGAAGGCAGATGCCGAAGCCGAAGCCGAGGCCCCCGCCGCGGCAGAGGCACCGGCAAAGGCCGCCCCGGCCAAGCGCGCGCCGCGCAAGCGCAAGGCTGCCGCTCCGGCGGCCGAGGAGATAGCGGCGAGCCCCGAACCGGCGGCCCAGCCAGCCCCCAGCCCAGCGCCGGAACCCGAGCCCGTGGCGGCCGGGATTGCGGCCCCCGAGGCTGCATTGCCCGAACCAGCCGCGCCTGCTGCGGCGGAGCCCGCGTTGAAGCCGGTCCTGGTCGGCGCCGGCGATGCCCCGGTGGCCAAAAAGACCGGCTGGTGGCGCCGCTGATTATTAAGCTTTCGTAATTTACACTTCGTAGTGAAATGGCGGCGTTTTTCGCCGCCATTTCACTTGAAAAGCCAGAGAAACCTGCAAATCTGTGATAACGTGCCCGCAATAAGGCACAACACTAGGAGCAACAAACCTCATGGCCTTCAACCCGAATCAATCCTACCGCACTGTGCAGGCCGGCTATGCCGCCTATGGCAGCGCCGCGCTGGATGCGGGACTGCGCGCCTATATGCTGCGCGTTTACAACTGGATGGCGTCCGGCCTGGTCCTCACCGGCCTTGTCGCGTTCACCATCGCCCATACGTCCTTGATGAACCTGTTCTACCAGCCGGTGCAGACCGATGCCGGCGTGATCTTCCACCCCACCATCCTGGCCTATGCCGCGATCTTCGCGCCTTTGGTGTTCGTGATGGTGCTCAGCTTCGGCGTCAACAAACTCTCCACCACCGCCGCGCAAACCCTGTTCTGGGTGTTCTGCGCCACGATGGGCGCGTCCCTGACCAATATCTTCATGGTCTATACCCAGACCTCGATCGCGGAAGTCTTCTTCATCACCGCCGCCATGTTCGCGGGCACCAGCCTTTACGGCTATGTCACCGGGCGTGACCTGACGAGCTGGGGCAGCTTCTTCTTCATGGGGCTGATCGGCATCATTGTTGCCATGCTGGTGAATGTCTTCCTGCACTCCCCGGCGGTGGCCTTCGCCGTTTCCATCCTGGGCGTGTTCATCTTCCTGGGTCTCACCGCCTATGACACGCAGCGGATCAAGACCGACTATATCCAGGCCGGCTCCTCCTACGGTGTGGAAATGGCCGGCAAGCGCTCGGTCTACGACGCGCTGCAGCTCTATCTGAACTTCATCAACCTGTTCATGTTCCTGCTGCAACTCTTCGGGCAGCGCAACCAGCGCTGATCCGGTAATGGCCTCGCTGGTTGTCAGCCTGGCCGGTCCCGACCGGCCAGGTCTTGTCAACAGCCTCTCCGTGCGGATCGCCGCCGGGGGCGGCAGCTGGCTTGAAAGCCGGCTGGCGCATCTGGCGGGTACCTTCGCGGGGATCATTCTGGTCCGGGTGCCCGATGAAGGGGCGCAGGCGCTGGCCAGCGCCCTTTCCGCTTTATCGGAGGAGGGGCTGGCGGTGAGCATCATCACCGGCATCTCTACCACGCCGCCGGCCGAGCAGGTCACGCTGGAGCTGCTGGGCAATGACCGCCCGGGCATTGTGCGGGAGGTCACGCAGACCCTGCGCGGCCTTGGCGTGAATATCGAGGAATTCTCCTCCTCCATCGAAAGCGCGCCGTTCACCGGCGAGGATATGTTCCGCGCTGTGGCGCGGCTTGGCCTGCCGGCGGGGCTTTCCGCCAAGGATGTCAGCGCCGCCCTGGAAAATCTGACGGCGGAATTCATGGTGGACATCAAGCGGCCCGACGCCGCCTGAACCGCGCCGCTTCCCCAAAGCTTCACGCGAATTTTCTTGACACGGCGCGCCCGCGCATAGCGGAATGCTGACATGCTCAGGAGGATTCTCAAGCTTTGCGCTTGACCTGCCAGTCCCGCCCGCGTTTCTCCGTCCGCACGAACCGGATGGAATTGAACGCATGAACGCAACCGATCGCAAGACCCGCAAGCTGCACGTCGTCACCCACGGCTGCCAGATGAATGTGTATGACAGCGCCCGGATGACCGATCTGCTGCGCCCGCTCGGCTATGCCACGGTGGACGCGCCGGAAAATGCGGACATGGTCATCATCAATACCTGCCATATCCGTGAGCGGGCGGAGGAGAAGGTGTTCTCCCAGCTCGGCCGGCTGCGGCAAATGAAGGAGGCGCAGGGCGGCAACATGATGATCGCCGTCACCGGCTGCGTGGCGCAGGCGGAAGGCGAGGTGCTGGCCAAGCGCGCGCCGTTCGTGGACCTCGTGGTCGGCCCGCAGGCCTATCACCGCCTGCCGGAACTCATTGCCCAGGCGCATCGCAAGCAGGGCGTGGTGATCGACACGGAATTCCCCGCCGAGCAAAAATTCGACCATCTGCCGGACGATGCCGCGCCGCAGGGCGTGGTCTCCTACCTCTCCATCCAGGAAGGCTGCGACAAATTCTGCTCCTTCTGCGTGGTGCCCTATACGCGCGGCGCCGAGGCCTCCCGCCCGGCGGAGAGCGTGCTGGCGGAGGCCAGGCGCATGGTGGCGCTGGGGGCGCGCGAGATCGCGCTGCTGGGCCAGAATGTGAACGCCTATCATGGCGAGGGGCCGGATGGTTCCGCGTGGAACCTCACCCGGCTGCTGGACAGGCTGGCGGGGATCGAGGGGCTGGAGCGCATCCGCTACACCACCTCCCACCCCAATGACATGTCGGATGAGCTGATCGACGCGCACCGGGATAACCCCAAGCTGCTGCCCTTCCTGCATCTGCCGGTGCAGTCCGGGTCCGACAAGATTTTGCGCGCCATGAACCGCAAGCATAAGGCTGATGATTTCCGCCGGATCGTGGACAGGCTGCGCGCCGTCCGGCCGGACATCGCGCTGTCCTCGGACTTCATCGCCGGCCATCCGGGCGAGACGGATGCGGATTTTGCCGACACCATGAAGCTGGTGCGCGAAACCGGCTTCGCCCTGGCCTATTCCTTCAAATATTCCCCCCGCCCGGGCACCCCGGCGGCGGGGCTGCCGCAGCTTGAGGAAGCGGTGAAGGATGCCCGGCTGCAGGAGCTGCAAGCCCTGCTGCGCGAACAGCAGAACGCCTTCAACGCCGGGACGGTGGGGCTGGAAACGCCCGTGCTGTTCACCGGCGCGGGGCGCCACCCGGGGCAGATCGCCGGGCGCTCCCTCTGGCTGCAGCCGGTGGTGGTGGAGCATGAAACCGACCTCACCGGGCAGATCCGCATGGTGAAAATCACCGGCGCCAACCCCAATTCTTTGCTTGGCACTCTTTTGGATAAGGAGAAAATCGCCGCTTGAGCCAGATCATCACCTCCGCCCCCCGCCCCCCTGTCGCGCTTGCGCGCTCCCTCACCATGACCTTCGGCAATAATACGCTTTTGTCGATGCTGCTCGGAGATCATGACCGGCATTTGGCCCGGATCGAAAAACGGCTTGGCGTGCGCCTGGCCTGCCGCGGCAACAGGATCTCCATCTCAGGTACGGCGGAACAGGTGGCGGCGGCGGAAGCGGCGCTGGCGGCCCTTTATAACCAGCTGGAGCAAGGCGAGATGATCGACGGCCCGAAAGTGGATGCCGCCCTGCGCCTGACCGACCCGGCAAACGAGCCGCGCCTGCCGCTCTCCGACCTTCCGGCCATCCGCACCCGCAAGGGTCCGGTTGGCCCGCGCAGCCAGGGCCAGGCGGCTTATATCGAGACGCTGGCCCGCCATGAGATGGTGTTCGGCCTCGGCCCCGCCGGCACCGGCAAGACCTATCTGGCCGTCGCCCAGGCGGTGGCCATGCTCACCTCCGGAAGGGTGGACCGGATCGTACTGTCCCGCCCGGCGGTGGAGGCCGGTGAGCGGCTGGGCTTCCTGCCCGGGGATATGAAAGAGAAGGTCGACCCCTATCTGCGCCCGCTCTACGATGCGCTGAACGACCTGCTGCCCGGCGACCAGCTCACCAAGCGCATGGCCACCGGCGAGATCGAGATCGCCCCGCTCGCCTTCATGCGCGGCCGCACCCTGGCGCATGCCTTCGTGATCCTGGACGAGGCGCAGAACACCACCGCCGTGCAGATGAAGATGTTCCTGACGCGCATGGGCGAGGGCACGCGCATGGTCATCACCGGCGATCTTTCGCAGATCGACCTGCCGCCCAACACGCGCTCGGGCCTTGCGGACGCGCTGGAGACGCTGGAGGGCGTGCAGGGCATCGGCGTCACCCGCTTCACCAATGCCGATGTGGTCCGCCACCCGCTGGTGGCGCGCATCGTGGAAGCCTATGACCAGCGTTACGCCGCGGTGAAGGAGCATGCCCGCGAGCGGCAAGGTTAGCGTGCAATCGCGCCGGATTGAACCGGCCATGGCTCACGCCGGCGCGTGACCCGCCCGTTCAAACAACCCCGCAACGGTTGACTTACCCCCCGCGGGTTTGCAACAGACACAAAGACCAATGGACGACCCTGGAAGTACCAGCCCCCTCGGGGGGTTTGAAATCGTAGTCACGGACCGGCGCTGGCGCGCCCATGTGCCTGATGTTGTGCGCCGAATTGGCCGCGCTCTTGCGGCCTCGGGCTGTGCGGCCAGCGTGGCGCTGACCGATGACCGCACCGTGAAACAGCTGAACTTCCGCGACCGCGGCAAGAACAAGCCAACCAACGTGCTCACCTATGAGCAGCCCGCTGAAATATTGCTGGCCTTCGGCGTGGTGGCGCGGGAGGCCAAGCGCGAGCGCAAGAGCATCGCCAACCATCTCACCCATCTGATCGTGCATGGCGCCCTGCATCTGCAGGGCTATGACCATCACCACCCCGGCGAGGCGCGGGAGATGGAGGCGGAGGAAACCCGCATCCTCGCGCGCCTGCATGTGCCCAACCCCTGGAAAAACCGATGAGCAACACGCTGAGCCGCCTGCTGGGTAAGCTGCGCAGCCAGGAGCAGTCGGTGCGCGCCTCCATCGCGGAGCTGGTCCAGCAGGAAAACAACGCCGAAGCCGCGCAGGGCGATGGCGAGTCGCTCGACCTCAACCCGCAGGAGCGCGCCCTCATCGGCAATGTGCTGCGCCTGCGCGACATCACCGCCGATGACGTGATGATCCCCCGCCCGGACATCGTGGCGATGAAGGCGGATGTGACGCTGGACGAGGCCCTGGCCTTCATCCGCGAGGAAGGCCATTCGCGCATGCCGGTCTATCGCGATCATCTCGATGACGTGGCGGGCATGGTGCATATCAAGGATGTGTTCGGCTTCACCGGCGCGGCGTCGGAATTCTCGGTCGAGAAAATCCTGCGCAAGCCGCTGATGGTGGCCCCCCAGGTGCCGGTGCTCGACCTGCTTTTGCAGATGCGCCAGACCCATACCCATCTCGCCCTGGTGGTGGACGAATATGGCGGCATCGACGGGCTGGTGACCATCGAGGATCTGGTGGAGACCATCGTCGGCGACATTTCGGACGAGCATGACGAAATCGAAGGCCCGATGCTGACCGAACGGCCTGACGGCTCCTACGACATCAATGCCCGCCTGCCGGTTGAGGCGTTCGAGGACAAGATCGGCCCCGTGCTGTCGGACGATGAGCGCGATGCCGATATCGAAACCGTCGGCGGGCTGGTGTTCAACCTGGCGGAGCGTGTGCCCGCACGCGGCGAGATCATCTCTCACCCCTCAGGGGTGGAGTTTTTGGTGCTGGATGCGGATGCCAGGCGCATCCGCAAGCTGCGCGCCCGGCGCGTGAAGCCGGAAGAGACGCCCGCCGAGGAGAGTTGAGGCGTTGCGGCAAGCGGACTGAGCACGCAACTGTTTTTTTGGCCTTGGCCGCAACGTGACCAGCAAGGCGACTGGTTTCGCGCCGGGGCGGGCAAGGCGGCCGGACGTCTCACATCCTTCAACGGCCGAGGGGAGAGGGCGGAATTTTCTTGAGGCTTTGAAGGCCGATCTCCGTCTCCCAGATCCATTGCACACGGGCCTGGTGGCGCACCCCGTTCGCGGTTTCGAGGATGAGATCCTTTCCAGGCTGGAGCTTCTGCGGGAGGTTGAATTCAATCCGGTAGACAGCCTCGGAGCCCGCAAGGAATTTGCAGACATGGGCCTCTTTGCCCGCGGCATCCAGAATGATGCGGGCATATGTCCAGTCGATCTGCATGCCGATCTCATCGCCCGCGGTCCAGCGCACGAGCGTACGCATCCTGGAGCCATCCGCGCGTTCAAGAATGAGTCCCCGTCCGATATCGATGGCCCGGCGGGGCGTCAGGGAAATGCGGTATCCATTGTCGGAGGCATCAAGGATGCTGCAAAACTGGACGTCTTTCCCGTCGTCATCGAATATGACCCGGCTTTTGCGCATCATATGGGTGAGGCTGTCAACCGGGCGGCGTGGTTCCTGCCGGCGATTCGCCCCGGATTTTCGTTCAGGCCCGGCGTCTTCAACATTTTGCAGACGCCGCTTCTGGTCGCTGCGGGATTCTGCGTTTTCCGGCTGCATTGTCGCTGTTCCGCTTAATCTGTGTTGTGGGAATTAGACGTCATCAGCCATTCCCAGATGAACGGCCCATCCGCCCACGTTCTGGTTGTAGACTAACCCCGTTCATCGCCT
>Ga0335083_10004166_pt1 | contig 18503 bp, 17 predicted proteins | sample Lox_Sample_42_FD_206716 | JGI IMG/M metagenome (GOLD analysis project Ga0335083, IMG submission 206716) | Soil microbial communities from Loxahatchee National Wildlife Refuge, Florida, United States - Lox_Sample_4.2 | ecosystem: Environmental > Terrestrial > Soil > Wetlands | place: USA...
CCAAGCTGCGCGCCCGCCAGACGGCCGAGCCGTCGCTCCGCGCGTGCAGGCTCGAGCCGATCGTCGAGGAGGGGCTCAAGGAGATCGGCTACGGCGCCTGGGAGGGGCGCAAGGAGAGCGACATCCGCAGGGAGGATCCCGAGCGCTTCACGGCGTGGACGCAGGACCCCGCCCTCGTGTCGCCGCCGGGCGGCGAGAGCGCCTTCGCGATAGCGGCGCGCGCGCTCCCGGTGCTCTTGCGCGCGCGGAGCGAGCATCCCGATGGCAACGTGCTCTTCGTGAGCCACAAGGCGACCATCCGAATCATCGTGTGCGCGCTTCTCGGCATGCCACTCGGCCGATTCCGCGATCGGGTCGCGTGCCCCACCGCCTCGCTCACGACCTTCGAGTTCGGCGAACGCGGGGGCATGCTCGTCCGCCTGGGGGACGTGTCGCACCTCGCGTAGACTCACGACGTGCATCGCGCGCACCACTCGGTGTGGCTCCTCGTGCCGCTCTCGCTATGGGCGGCGGGGGCCTGCAGCAATTCCGGGAACTCGCTGGCGCCCGCGGACGCCGGCGCCGGCGCCGACGGCCCGGTCGAAGGCGGCGTCCCGTGCTCAGGCACGGGCATCAGCAAGGGGCCGTGGTCGTTGCACGTCGATGGCACGAGCGCGGTCATCCGGTGGGAGGCGTGCCGCACCGGGACGAACCCCGCCCTCACATACGCCAAGGAGCAGGGTGGCCCGCTCCTCAGCGCGAAGTCCACGGAGACGCCCTTCGTGGTCGACAAGACGATCGAAGCGCTCAACGCGGACGCCGCTCCCGACTACGCGGGCACCTGGTACATGCACGAGGCCCAGCTCACCGGGCTGTCGCCGGGCACCTGCTATGACTATCGCCTCACCGCCGACATGACCACCGAGGCGCGCTTCTGCACGGCGCACGACTCGGGGGACACGTTCAAGTTCCTCGCGATAGGCGACACCAACCCGGCTCTCGGGTTCTCGACGACCGACGTGCTCGAGCACGTTCTGCCGGTCGGCTTCGAGTTCACCGTGCACGGCGGCGACATCGAGTACTACGACTCGATCGTCGAGACGTACGCCATCTGGTTCCGCCTCATGGCGCCTCTGCTCCGCAACGGAGCGATCATGCCGGCGATCGGCAATCACGACGGCGACATGCAGACGGGCGAGCCGAGCGACAAGTTCCAGCAGTACACGCAGCGCTTCTGGGGCGGCGCCGGCTTCTGGGGGACCGACACGTACTACGGGTTCGAAAACGGCGGCGTCTACTTCTTCACTCTCGACACCGAGAACCCCATCGACCCGTCGAGCGTGCAGTTCCAGTGGCTCGCCAACCAGCTGCAGCAGGCGTCCAAGCAGCCGGGGTACCGCTTCTCGATCCTCTACCTGCACCGGCCGTTTCTCACGTGCGGCGATACGGGTGACGACACGGCGGACCTCATGCAGATGCAGCAGCAGCTCTTCACCCCCTACGAGGTGCCGCTCGTCATCCAGGCTCACATGCACGGCTACGAGCGCTTCGAGATCCCCGGCCTGACGCTCGTCACGGCGGCGGGTGGGGGCGGCGCGATCGGCAACGTGAACGCCAACACGTCGCGCAGCTACTGCAACGAGCGCGTCGCGAGTGGCGCCTTCTTCCACGGCGACGTGTTCACCGTGTCGCCGGGGATGATCTCGATGCAGGCGATCGACGACAAGGGCGTGGTGCGCGACTCGTTCTCGCACGCCGTTCCGTGACGGCGGTCATCCGAGCGCGGCGTCCAGCGTGCGCATGAGGTCCAGCAGGTCCACCAGGTCCTCGACGTAGTCGAGCTTGCCCGTGTCGATCCGCACGATCGGAGACAGATCGTAGCGCTGGAACCACTGGGCATACAGACGGTGCAACCGCTTCAGGTAGTCGTCGGGGATGGCGCGCTCGTTTGCCCGTCCGCGGCGTGCGATTCGCTTCTTTGCCGTGGCGAGCGGGCACGTCAGGGCGACGAGCACGTCGGGGGGGCGGAGGCTGCGGCAGATTCCCGCGTAGAGTTCGCTGTAGACCGCCCAGTCGCGCTTCGAGAGGTACCCCTGGGCATGCAGGTTCTTCGCGAAGATCTCGGCGTCCTCGTAGATGGTGCGATCGATGACGGCGGGCCGCGTCGACGCCGCAAGCTGCTGGTGAAGCTTGAGCTTGTGGGCGAGAAAAAAGCACTGCGAGTGAAACGCCCACGAGCGCATGTCGGCGTAGAAGTCCGACAAGTAGGGGTTGTCCTCGTTCGGCTCGTAGAAAGGCACGAGCCCGTATCGCTTCACGAGCCAGGCGACGAGGGACGTCTTGCCCGCCCCGATGCTCCCGGCGACCGCGACGTAGCGCTTCATGCCTGAGCGCGTCACCCTACTCCAAGCGACCGGGAATGAACCGGCCAAGCCGGTGATTTTCCAATCGCGAGGGGACTCTGGCAGATTAGGAAGCCTCGTGGCGAACCGGACGGCGAACACCCCCAATCACCGCGCGATCGTCCTCGTGACGGGGCTTGCCCTCGCTGCAACGGTTCCCATCGCCGTGACCGACGCGCGCAACGCGCAGGCGGGGGCGCTCGTGGTGGCGCACGAGCGAACGTCGATCCTCGACGCGCTGCGTACCCCTGGGTTGGCGCTCGTGACCGCCGACGATCCGTCGGCCGACGAGGCCCGCCTGGCCGTCGACGGGCGAGAGGACACCGAGTGGGTGGGCCGCCCCGGGGAGCTCGAGTGGAAGTGGGTCGCCGCCTTCGCGCGCCCGGAGCACATCGGGCTCCTTCGCGCGAGCCTCGGATCGTCGCCGACGAGCGGGGTGCCTACGGTATTCCACTGGGAGGCGCGGGTGCCCGCCCGAGGGGGCACGACATGCGACGCCGCGCCTGCCGAGAGCGAAGACGGATGGGTCACCATCGACGGGACCGACCAGGGCCTCCCGCCGCAGGGCGACCTGCTGGCCCAACCGACGCGGCGGTCGTGGTTCGTCGACACGGATGCGTGCGCGCTGCGGCTCGTGGTCGAGCGGACCAACGCCGGCCCGCCCGTGGTGCGCGAGGTGCAGGCCATCGAGAGCGCGCGCGACGTCCTGCTCGACGGCGAGGCGAGCGACGATGGGACGTACCCGGGGTTCCGCGCTGCCGATGCGATCGACGGCACCTACGGTCGGCGCTGGGCCGGCGCGCCCGGCAAGTCGCGCTGGACGCTGCGCGTGGACCTGCCCGCACCCCAGCCCGTCGATCGCGTTCGCCTCGTGCTCGGCTTCGACGCGACCAGTGTCCCTCGCCCCGCGTGGGGACGGAACTACGCCGTCTCCTGGGCGCCCGTGCGCTACGTGCTGGAGGCGACCGAGGACGGACGCCACTGGAGCGCCATCGCGAGCGAGCCGCTCCGCCCCGATGGGTCGATCCTGCCGTTGCGACGCAGACTCGTGACGCTCCCGGAAGCGCGCACCGTGAGCGCCCTGCGGCTCGTCATGACGGGCGCCACCGGGGCGAGCGGGTTGCCCGAGGCGTACGCGGTGCCGGTGGTGCGCGAGATCGCCGCATACCGCGCCGACGACGCACGCCCGGTCCTGGCGGCACCCTGGGTGCTCGCGGTCAACGCGAACCCGTCGACGGAGACGCACGTCCTCGTCGGCGGCGAGATGATGAACGACGCCTACTGGGCGAAGTTCCTGCAGCGGCGCTTCTCCCTGGTCGTTCCGTCCATGCGTCGCGACGACCGCTTCGACCGGCCGCTCGGACCACGCGGCGAACCGATCGGCGCGCCTGCGCGTGACGAGGCCGGGCAGGTGCTCGAGGCCATCGAGGGCGACGACCCGTTGCTCGATGGGCAGCTCCTGTCGCAGAGCAGCCCCCCGCCGATCACCGTGCTGAGCGGCTCCAACGACTGGGACTATGCCGGCGAGACCGGGCCCGATCGCGCCAAGCCACGCCGGTGGCACTGGGATCCGCTGCGCGACGCCCGTGCAGGCGGGATGGGGCAGCTCGGGCCGGCGGTCCGCCAGCGGCTCGCGCCGTTCATGGGCTTCTGCGGTGGCGCGCAGATCCTAGGCCTCCTCGAAGCCCGCCGCGCCGATGCGTGGTCGCCCGACGACGACCAACGCACCATCGACATCGTGCTTCGGCGCACGAGCGGCCGGCCCATCCGCGGCTTTGCGCCCCCCATCGACTCCGAGCGCGCGTGGCCGGGCGATCCGCACCCGCCGCGCGCCAAGATCCGCTTCATGCCGGACGACAAGCTGTTCGAGGATCTCGCTGGCCCCGTGCACCGGTCCACCACGATGGAGATGCCCGAGTGGCACTCGGATGCGCTGCGCAGCGATGCCTTCCTGCCGGGCGGGCCTCTGCAGCGGTTCGAGGTCCTCGCGACGAGCTCCTTCTGCGGACCCGACGTCGTGGCCGCCAGTCCGCGAGATGGCGTCTTCCCGAACCCGAGCGGACCCGGCTGGTGCGACACGCTGCCCGAGGCGTTCCGGTCACGCGATCGCGCCTGGCCGATCCTCGGCACGCAGTTTCACGCGGAGCAGAAGGACTTCGCGACCGCGGGGCCCGGCGACCCACCCGAGTCGGTCGCGGACGCGCGCCTGTTCTTCGCCGCGGCCTACGAGCAGATGGTCGACGCCTATCTCAAGCTGGCTCCTTGAGGCGCGGGTGATGGGGCGACGGGAAGCCGTGTAGGCTCCGCCCATGGACGCCAAGCAGCTCAAGGCCGCATTCGAGAAACACGGCATCCGCCGCGTGAAGGTCGGCGGCTTCGACGTCGACGGGATCCTGCGCGGCAAGTACGTCGCGCTCGACAAGTTCTGGAGCGCGCTCGAGGACCCGATTGGTTTCTGTGACGTCGTCTTCGGTTGGGACGCCTCCGACGTCCTCTACGACAACTCGCGCATCACCGGCTGGCACACGGGGTATCCCGATGCGCGCGCCAGAATCGACACGTCGACCTTCCGCGTGCTGCCGTGGGAGCCCGACACCGCGGCGTTCCTCATGGACTTCCTGGCGCAAGACGGCTCCCCGCACCCGGCGTGCCCGCGCGGCCTGCTGCGGCGTGTCCTCGCGCACGTGAAATCGCTCGGGTACGAGGCGTCGGTCGGCGCCGAGTTCGAGTTCTTCGTCTTCAAGGAGTCACCCGAGTCGCTGCGCGCGAAGCACTGGCGCGACCTGGAGCCTCTCTCGCCGGGAATGTTCGGCTACTCGTGGGTGCGCTCGTCGCAGCACGCGGACCTCTGTCACGCCATCCTCGACGACATGGGCCGTTTCGACGTGCCCATCGAGGGTCTGCACACCGAGACGGGGCCCGGGGTCTACGAGGTCGCCATCCACTACGACGAGGCGCTCCGCGCCGCCGACCGGGCCGCCCTCTTCAAGACGGGTATGAAGCAGATCGCTTCGCGGCTCGGCTACGCCGTGACGTTCATGGCCAAGTGGAACCACGAGCTTCCCGGCTCGAGCGGACACCTGCACCAGTCGCTGTGGAAGGACGGCAAGAATGCGTTCTACGACGGAGGCGATCCCGCGCGCCTGAGCGCTCTCGCGAGGCACTTCCTGGCTGGACAGCTCGCGTTGATGCCGGAGCTGACGGCCCTCATCTCTCCGACGGTCAACAGCTACAAGCGCTACGTGCCCGGCGTGTGGGCCCCGCTGAACGCGAGCTGGGGCGTCGAGAACCGCACCTGCGCCATCCGCGCCATCCCGGGGAGCAGCAAGTCGACGCGCCTCGAATACCGGCAGACGGCGGCGGACATGAACCCATACGTCACGATTGCGACGACGCTGGCGGCGGGCATCTGGGGCATCGAGCAGAGGCGGGAGCCGCCCCCGCCGGTCGACGGAGACGCTTCCGGCCGAGGGGACCTGGCGCCTCTGCCGCGCACGCTGCGCGAGGCCACCGACCGCCTCGCGCGAAGCGAGCATGCCCGCGCCCTGCTGGGTGACGGATTCGTGGACCACTACGTCCGCACGCGCGACTGGGAGTGCCGGCAGTACGAGCGGGTCGTGAGCGAGTGGGAGCTCGCCCGTTACTTCGAAGCGGTATGAGTGCCGCACGCTCGCAGAGTGAGGTGCGCGCCGGAGGCGTGCCACTCAGCACCAGACCCGTGCTAACCCACGCGGCATGAGCGAAGGGCTTCCCGCGACCGTCACCTGGGCGTTCCCGACAACCATCGTCTTCGGCAACGGCGCCGTGCGCACCGTCGCCGAGCACGTCAAGCGCATCGGGGCGAAGCGCGCCCTCGTGGTGTGCGACGCCGGCGTCGTGAAGGTGGGGATCGCCGAGCGCGTCCGGAAGCTCCTCGAGGACGGCGGCGTCGCTGCGGCTGTCTTCGACCGAGTGGACCCCAACCCCGTGGAGAAGAACGTCCTCGACGGCGTGGCGGCCTACAAGGCGCACGACGCGGGGGCGATTGTCTCGCTGGGCGGCGGCTCGCCGCTGGACGCCGGCAAGCTCATCGCACTGAAGGTCACGCACGACCGGCCGCTCGTCGACTACGACGACGCGACCGGCGGAGACCGATTCATCGGCCCCAACGTGCCGCCCATCGTGACGATCCCGACGACAGCGGGCACCGGCAGCGAGGTGGGGCGCTCGGGCGTGGTGACGCTCCCGGCGACCGCCCGCAAGACGGTCATCTTCAGCCCGCACCTCCTCGCGAAGGTGGCGATCCTCGACCCGGAGCTCACGAAGTCGATGCCGGCGCGCGTTACGGCCGCAACCGGCTTCGACGCGCTCACGCACTGCCTGGAGGCGTTCTGCTCGCTGGGCGATCACCCGATGGCCGATGCGATTGCCATCGGAGGACTGGAGCTCTGCGCCGCGCACCTGGCGCGCGCCGTGGCGCATGGCGACGACCTGGAGGCGCGGGGTGCCATGATGAAGGCGGCCATGATGGGCGCCGTCGCCTTCCAGAAGGGCCTCGGCGCGTGCCACTCGCTCGCTCACCCGCTCTCGAGCGAGAAGAACCTGCACCACGGTCTCGCCAACGCGTTGTGCCTACCTGCGGTCGTGGACTTCAACGAGAGCACCATCCACGACAAGCTCGACCGCATCCGCGCAATCCTGGATCGCTCGGCAAAGAGCTGTTCCGAAGCGCTACGCGCCCTCCGCAAGCGCGTGGGGCTGCCCGAGGGCCTGCACGCCGAGGGAGTCAGCGAAGGCGACGTGCCCAAGCTCGCCGACAAGGCGATCGAGGACGCTTGTCATCGGTGCAACCCGCGACCGGTCACGCGCGACGACCTGGCCGCGCTGTACCGAGCGAGCCTGTAGCGCGTTCAGGCGCGCTCGAATCCAGCGGGCGCGCCGCGCGTCAGAGCGCGTCAGGCTCGTCCATGTGCGACGTGGTACCCGCCGCGTCGTAGAAGTACTTGAGCGACAGCACCCCGAGGGTTGCCGCATGGTTGCTCGTGATGTCGCGCCGCCCGCTCAGCTCCACGCTCCAGCGTGGGTCGATGTAACCGACCCCGAGCGATGGGGAGTTCAGGGTCGTCCCGGTGTCGTAGCGCCAGCCGAGGCGCAGGGCGTAGTGGCCGCCCAGGAACAACTCGCCGCCACCCATTATCCGCTCGGTGGTGGATCCGAAGGTCGTGAAGTCGAGCAGGCCGTCGGCCTCCAGGGCGAAGATTCCCGACGCGTACCCGAGGCCGAGCGCGGCCGTGGTCGGCGCGAGCGACGTGCTCGGGTTCGTCAGGTTGTGGCCGACGGCACCGATCCGGAAGTCGCCGAGGGCGACCGTGGCGCCCACGTCGAACGTGAGCTGGTTGAAGACGGAGCCGCTGGAGGTTCCGTCCGAGGCCGTGCTCGGGCCAAGCGGCCCCACGCCGGTGTGCTGGTCCACGTGCAGGTAGCGTCCGGCGACTCCCAGGGCGACGTAGTCACCGAGTGGAAACGCAATTGCCGCGCGAATGTCGGTCCAGACGCGGTGCAGCCCGTCTGGGTCGATTTCGTTCCAGGTCCCCCCGATGCCGCCTGCGATGTGTTGCGCGTTGATCATCGAGTCGACGATCGACAAGCCGAAGGTGTCGCGCTGCGCCTCGGGCGAATACGCCCCGAAGGCCTCCAGGTGGTACAGGCGCGCCATCGCCATGTTCGCCGGATTCATGTAGAGCGCAGGGGTCCCGACGCCGATGGCATTCAGCGCATCGCCCATGCCCACGGCACGCGCCTGCGGCACCTGGCCCATGTCGTAGGCCTGCTCGGGCGACGTCGACATGGGGTCGGCAAGCGCGCTGCTCGGCAACGCGACGAGAACGACACTGACCAGACACGTCGCGACGCGCACCGCGCCGGACCCTAACAAGAGCCGCCCTTTCGCACGAGTTTTCGGCCTCTACGGCGACTCTTGACAGAGGGAAGCAGCTAAAAAATCGGTGTGGCGAATTGCACCACCGTGCTCACGCGGCCGATTCAGAAGGCATCCCGCCGACTTCGGTTGCGCGTGGCGTTATGACGAGCACGCGAACTCCATTTCGCGGGTGGACTACAAGAAAAAAAATGGTGGGTCTTCGCACACTTAAACACAAACGAAACGAAGAGCATGGACGCGCGACGAGTGCCGGTGATAGCTCCTGTTCCCGTTCGCTTCGGACTGATGTAGATGCCGATCCAAGCCTCTTCGGGGGGCGTCGGTCGTCATCGACGTCGGCCCGAGCGGACGAACAGACGAAGCAGTCGCCGAAGGGCCGAAGGGCCCGGAGGCAGGAGCGGATCCCCCGATGGCCATCAAACGGTGGGAGACCGATGGTCTCCTATTGCGCCAGATTGTTTCGCGTCTTCTTCGACGCTCTTCAAGTCCAGTCGGGACAGGCGAGTGTCCGCTCTTCTCCACAGCCTGTGGATAACTTGTGGTCGCCGTCACACGGCTGTGGCGGGTGAGGTAGTCGGTTTCAGTAGAACGTTGCAGCGTCGTTGTTTCGGGGCGGACTCCAGTAGAGGGGAACGACAAATCGCGGTCCGCGTCTCCGCGCGCGAAAGATCGCCGAGGCACGTTTCACTCGATTCGTGATGTGGGCCCAAGCGGGCCCGAGGGACAAAACGTCGATTCGTTTTCGTGAGGGATGTGGTGCAAGCGCGGATGGAAATTGAGGACAAGGGCGTCGTTCCCGCAGCGCCTCCTGAGGACATCGCCGTGAGCGAGACCGAACGAGCCTGGCAGGAAGCATTGGCTTTCACGCGAGAGCGGTCGCCCGCGAGCTTCGACCAGTGGTTCTCGGGCGTGCAGTTCGACGGGTTGACCGACGGCGTGCTCAGCCTGCGCGCGCGCGACGAGTTCGTGCGCCAGTGGGTGGAGGAGTACTTCCTGCCGACCGTGGCCGAGCAGCTGCGCGAGCGCACCGGTCTGAGCATTCAAGTTCGATGGATCATCGATACGTCGCTCGAGCGGCCCGTGGCCGATCGCCCCGCGCCGTTCGCAGCCGTGAAGCCGCGAGGCATCTCGGTGCGCCCGCCGCCGCCGTCGACGGACGACGTCGTCTCGGGCGTCCACCAGATCGCGCCAGACTCGGCGCGGCTGACGCCGGTGGCGCCGCCGGTCGAGGGGCTCAACCCGAAGTACACCTTCGCCAACTTCGTCGTGGGTCCGAGCAACCAGCTCGCGCACGCGGCGACGATGGCAGCGGCGGGCGTCGGCGGGCGCCGGCACAACCCGCTCTTCATCTGCGGGGGCACGGGACTCGGCAAGACGCACCTCGTGCACGCCATCGCGCACCGGGTGCGCGAGGAGCAGCCGGGCGCACGAATCGTCTACCTGAGCGCCGAGCGCTTCGTGAACGAGTTCGTCCAGGCGCTGCAGGACCAGCGGATGCACGACTTCCGCAACCGCTACCGCGAGCGATGCGACCTCCTGCTCGTGGACGACATTCACTTCCTCGCCGGCAAGACGCAGACGCAGGAGGAGTTCTTCCACGCGTTCAACGTGCTGCACCAGGCGAGCAAGCAGATCGTCGTCACGAGCGACAAGTACCCGCAGCAACTCGACAAGATGGAGGAACGCCTCGTCTCACGCTTCCAGTGGGGCCTGGTGGCCGACATCCAGGCGCCAGAGCTCGAGACGCGCGTGGCCATCGTCCGCAAGAAGGCGCAGCTCGAGCACATCGAGCTGGCCGACGAGGTGTGCCTCTTCATCGCGCAAATGGTCCGGAGCAACGTGCGCGAGCTCGAGGGAACGCTGATCCGGCTCGCGGCGAAGGCGTCGCTCCTCGGCAAACCGATCGACATCGCTTTCGCGCGCACCGAGATCGCGGCGACGACGACCGCGCGCCCCAACGAGGCGAGCGTCGAGGACATCCAGCGCACCGTGTGCCACCACTTCAAGCTGCGGTCGACCGACCTGCTCTCGAAGGACCGGCACAAGAGCATCGCCTTCGCGCGTCACGTCGCGATGTACCTCTGCAAGCAACGCCTCAAGTGCAGCTTCCCGGAGCTGGGGCGCGCCTTCGGCAACCGCGATCACACGACGGTCATCAGTGGTGTGCGCAAGATCGAGCAGCTCCGGTCGAGTGACCCGGAAGTGCGCGCGCACATCGAGGCCATCGAGCGTAAGCTCGGAAGCGTCGAGTGAGAGCGTAAGTTCGGAAGCGTGGAGTGAGTGGCCGCGCGGCGCTAACTTCGCGCCGTGACCTCGTCTCCGCCTCCGACCAAGGGCATCCGTCACGTAGCGCTCTTCGTGCGCGACATGGGCGTGATGGAGCGCTTCTATCGCGACGTGCTCGGGTACGCGGAGGAGTGGCGACCGAGCGACCGCGAGCTCTACATGACGCGCGGTTCGGACAACCTCGCGCTCCACGCGGTGGACCTGCCCGAAGTCCGAGAGAGCCGACTCGATCACATCGGCTTGGTCATGAGCAAACCAGAGGATGTCGATGCATGGGCCGAGTGGCTGGAGAGGCACGGCGTCCACCTCGACACGCGGCCCCGCCAGCACCGCGATGGCGCCCGGAGCTTCTACGCGCGCGACCCCGAGGGCAATCGAATCCAGTTCATCTGGCACCCGCCGATCGCCGACAGGTGAACGCGGCTACTCGTCGTAGTCCTCGGGCGTGAAGCGAACGTCGGCCATGCCTCGAGCGCGCATGCCTTCGCGCAGTGCGTCGACGACCATCGACAGAACATCGAACCGCGTCGTCGGCGCGTAGTACTCGTCGTCGGGCACCTCCGGCAAGGCGGCGAGGCGCGCCTCGATGCCGTCACGCTCGCCCGGATCGAGCTCGAGGTGCGCGTGCCATCCCTCCGCTGGCTCGAGCCAGAGGGCCTCACGAGCCATGCCGAGAGGGTTGAAGGCGCAATACACCTCGCTGAGACAGATGCGCCAGCTCGAAGGGTCCTGTTCATCCGGAATTCGCCAGGTGCCGCCGAAGAACGTGCGCACCACCTCGCCGAAATACGCACCGGCCGCTCCCACGACCAGCGCCTCGCTCTCGGGCCGCTCTTTGACCTCTGCGCGCGCGTCACGCAGCCACTGATCGAGGAGACTGAGGGTGTCCGGGGTGAAATCCGGCATCACGCCATACCGTGTCGACAGGAACCGCACGCACGCGGCCGCGAGCTCTGCCACTTTCCTCTCTTCGTCCGGCACGAAGCCGGCGTATGCTGGAAGGCCGCGGCGCGCAAGCTACGCTAGCGCGGGGCCGGAGTATCGATGCGTCTAGGGATCTTCAGCGACATTCACGCCAACCTGGAAGCCCTGAGCGCGGTGCTCGAGGCGTACAAGAGCGAGAAGATCGACGTCTACTACTGCCTCGGCGACACCGTGGGGTACGGCGGCTCCCCCAACGAGTGCGCCGACCTGGTTCGCGAGACGGCCAAGAAGACGATCCTCGGCAACCATGACGCCGCAGTGAGCGGGCGCATGGACTATTCGTACTACTACGAGGCCGCGCGCCACGCGCTCGACGCGCACGCCGCGCTCCTCAGCGAGGCGAACATGGCCTGGCTCAAGGCGCTGCCCTACCAGGAGATGCTCGAGGAGCTCGACGTGCTGCTGTGCCACGGCTCGCCGGTGCGGCTCGAGGAGTTCGAGTACATCTTCGCGCCCGAGCAGGCGCGCGAGTGCCTCTCGATGTGGGACAAGATCGGGCACATCACGCTCATCGGGCACTCGCACCTCTGCAAGGTGTTCGCGCTGACCCAGAACAGCGTCGAGGAGCTGCCGGCGATCGATTTCGACCTGGAAGCGGACAAGAAGTACATCGTCAGCGTCGGCTCCGTGGGGCAGCCGCGCGACTTCGACAACCGCGCCAGCTACACGGTGTACGACAGCGAGAAGAAGCGGTTCGAGTTCAAACGAATCGAGTACGACATCGAGCTCGCCGCCGACAAGGTGCTGCGGGCACGCCTCGAACGGAACTTCGCGCACCGCCTCTTCATCGGCGTCTAGCTCAATTGAGCCCGCGGCCGAAGATGCGCTCCCAGCTCTCGCGGTAGGCGCGCGTCGCGACCTGAGCGGGGCCGGGTGTCGACTTTTGCGGCACCGGCTCGGGCCGGGGAGGAGCGTCGACGACGTGCTCCACCTTCACGTCGTAGAGCGCCGGCGCGTCCTGGCGGCGGGAGAGGCTCACGACCTCGCCCTTGACCATCGGCTTGCCCTCGCGCAGCGGACGTACCTCGCCTGCCTCGAGGCGACCCGGGCGGGCTCGCAACACGCGCGCGCCCTGGCCGTCGTCCGTCTTGCCGTGGAGCATCACGACGTCGAAGCCGGACTGGGGTTGCTTCGGCTCCTCGTCGTCCATCGCGCCACCGAAATAGTAGCGCATCGGACCGTCAGCGCATGGCGCCGGCGTCGCCGAATGCGCGCAGAGGTGAGGCGTAGATGGTCTTGGCGTCGACGATGTCGCGCACGAACGTCGTCGCCTGCAGGTGCACGCGCCACGTGCCGGACGAGTCACCGATCGTCCCGTCCACGGTGAGGGATGCCGTGCCGCCGCGGGTCGGCTCCAGCTTGCTGACCTTCGCGAGGAGAGTGGAGTGGGCGAGCGGGGTGGCCACGGGAGAACGGCCGGGCACGAGCAGCTCGGCGCGGTTCACCTCGACGCGCTTGCCGTCGGACGAAGCGAAGAGCTCGAGCGCCAGCGTGGCCTGCACGTGCGGCGAGGGCGCGACGAAACCGAGGCCGGAATCACTGACCGGGCCCACCGAGAGGCGTTCGCCTCCGCGCTCGGCCACGACGACCAGGCCGCGCCCGAGGTCTGGGGCGAGATTCGTGTCGATGGGGGCGCCGGCGTCGTCCGCGCTTTCGACGTGAAGCGTCGCTTCGAACGGAGGCGGGGCGCCGCCGCCGTCGGGCAGGGCCGTCAGGTTGCGCCAGCGATCTGCGTCGCGCTTGCAGCGAGCTTGGTCCGCCTTGAGCGGCAGCTTCGCGCAGGTCGTCGCGTCGTGCCGAACGATGGCCTCGCAGGTCGCCCGCGCCATGGTCGTCTCCTCGGCCGCGCAGAGGCGCGGATCGCGTGAAGCGATCGCCAGGCAAGACGCGTCGCGCCCGAGCGCTGGCCGGCTCGGGACCATCCACGGGCACACGTCGGCGTCGCCCAGGGTTGCGGCGACCGTGGACGCGCACTGCCGGCGGAGCGCCGACGCGTCGATGGCGCCGCACCGCTTCGGGTCGCGTGCCTTGGCGGCATCGAGCACACGGCAGGCGTCGCGGACGAACGTGTCGTATCCGATGGCCTCCAGCGCATCCCCGAGCAGCGGGTCGAGGTGCGCGTGCGAGTCGATGCATGCATCGACCGTCGTGAAGGAGGCTATCTCTCCGGCCAGATCCCCGGCGGCGGCCGGTGGGTCGACGCGGAGCTCGAGCTCCCCGGCCTCCACGCCGAGGGCTCTCTCGACGCTCGCAACGGGCGCCTGTTCTGCGGGAGTGCGCCGGGACTCCTCGCGATCGCAGTCGCAAAGCCCGAACAGCAACAACAAGCTTGCTACCTGAACAGATCGCCAGTATAGGGAGAAGAGCGCCATGGACGACCCCAAGAACAAGAGCAAGGCCATCGAGCTCGCCGTCGCCACGATCGAGAAAGAGTACGGCAAGGGCTCCATCATGCGCCTCAAAGAAGGCGCCAGTCTGGCCGACGGCATTCAGGTCGTGTCCTCCGGCAGCCTGGGGCTCGACATCGCCCTCGGCATCGGCGGCTACCCGCGCGGACGCATCATCGAGATCTACGGACCGGAGTCGAGCGGCAAGACGACCCTCACGCTGCACGCCATCGCCCAGGTGCAGAAGATCGGGGGCGTCGCCGCGTTCATCGACGCCGAGCACGCGCTCGATCCGACCTACGCGCGCAAGCTCGGCGTGAAGACCGACGAGCTCCTCGTCAGCCAGCCGGACTACGGCGAGCAAGCTCTCGAGATCGCCGACATGCTCGTACGTAGCGGCGCAGTCGACCTCATCGTCATCGACTCGGTCGCGGCCCTCGTGCCGAAGGCCGAGATCGAAGGCGACATGGGCGACAGCCACGTCGGTGTCCAGGCGAGGCTCATGAGCCAGGCGCTGCGCAAGCTCACGTCCACGGTGGCGCGAAGTAACTGCCTGCTCGTCTTCATCAACCAGATCCGCATGAAGATCGGCGTCATGTTCGGCAGTCCCGAGACGACGACCGGCGGCAACGCGCTCAAGTTCTACTCGAGCATCCGGCTCGACATTCGGCGCATCGGCGCCATCAAGGAAGCCGCAGCGACGAGCGGCAAGGATCCGGCCGTCGTCGGAAACCGCACGCGCGTGAAGGTCGTCAAGAACAAGCTGGCGCCTCCGTTCCGCGAGATCGAGTTCGACATCCTCTACGGTCAGGGCATCTCGCGCTCCGGCGACATCGTCGATCTCGCGTCGGAGCTCGGGATCATCGAGAAGAGCGGGGCCTGGTTCTCCTTCGGGGGAGAGCGCATCGGCCAGGGACGAGAGAACGCCAAGACGTACCTCGAGCAGCACCCCGAGGCGCTCGACAAGATCGAGGCGATGGTGCTCGCCAAGCACGGCATCAAGCGCGGCGGGGCGCAGGCGACCCCGGCGCAGCCGAACGGCGCGCCTCCGGCGGTGGCGGACGACAAGAAGAAGCCGACTGTGTCCAAGCCCGCCAACTGAGGAGTAGAGTGGTCCCGGGTTCAGGGACATGAAGCTCTACGTCATGCGTCACGGTTCGGCCGAAGATCAGGCCGAGAGCGGCGCGGATGGGGACCGGGCGCTCACACCCTCCGGGCGCAAGCGCGTGTGGGACGTGGCGCGCGCCCTCGTGGAGCTCGGGGAGGAACCGATGCTCCTCGTCACGAGTCCCCTCGTGCGCGCCGTGCAGACCGCCGAGATCGTCGCGCTCGGCACGAAGATCGGCGATCGTGGTGGGAGCGTCGAGGTAAGGCGCGACATGTCGCCCGGTGGGCACCCAACGCACCTCGCGCACCGGCTGGCTGCCGAGGAACGCAAGCGGGTCATGGTCGTCGGGCACGAGCCGGACCTGTCGGCGCTCGTCGCCGCTCTCGTCGGGGGATTCGACCTTTCGTTCGACAAGTCGATGGTCGTCGGCGTCCACCTGACGGCCGACTCGCCGCAGGGACGCCTTCGCTTCGTGCTCGATCCGAAGAGCCTCAAGCTGCTCGTCGATCAGCGCTGACGGCTGTGGCATCCGGCCGCGGTCAAGGCGTTTCTGCCACGCTGTACGGCTGAGGCTCTGGGCTATTCCAAGAGGCCCTTTGGGGGCCGCCGCCCTCGCATTCAAGATAATGAAATAATGAAGGAAAGGTGCTTTCCTTGACACCCCACCCCCCGTCCTCTAACCCGCATGAAGGAGACCCTACGGATGGGCGTTCGGAGTAACGCGCAGCTCGTCAGCTTGGGCCGGGCAGTCGCCCCGAGGGTGGCCCGCGGACAAGTTGCAGCCGCCATCCGGATACCGCAGCGGCTGGTGCCGCAGCTTCGTCTGGTGGCGCCCTCCTCGGCGCCGCGGCTCTTCGTCCACGAGGGAGCCCGGCAGTCCCTCGAGCGCAAGCTCAGGGCTGCGTTCGGCGGGTCGGTCATCCTGTCGATCACCGACAACAGGCACTCGATCATCACCCACCGCGTGAAGAAGGGGACGCTTCACGTGCGGGTGCACCACATGTTCCTCGACGCGCCGGCGCAGGTGGTCGACGCCCTCGTGCGCTACGTGACGCGCGGCGACCGCGATGCGAGCTCGTCGCTCGGCGACTACATCGACGACAACGGGTCGCGCCTCGCGCCCCGCCGACGCGACGCCGCGCTGGTGACTCGCGGCAAGCACCACGACCTGCGCGAGATTTTCGAGAAGCTCGGAGACCGCTACTTCGACGGCGCCATCAACTGTTTCATCACGTGGGGCAAGCGCCCGACGACCCACGCCAAGAAGCGCCGCACCATCCGGCTCGGCAGCTACAGCGCGGTCGACCGGCTCATCCGCGTGCACCCGCTGCTCGACCAGAAGTGGGTGCCCCGGTACTTCGTCGCGTACATCGTCTATCACGAGATGCTGCACCACGTGATTCCGGGGAGCCGCGGCCTGGGGCGCGTGAACCTGCACCCGCCCGAGTTCAAGGACCGGGAGAAGGACTTCCGGCACTTCGAGCGTGCTCTCGCGTGGGAGAAGCGGCACGTACCGAGGCTCCTTCGCTCCTGACGGCGGCGGCGCGAGTCGCGAGGTATCCTCGCGCTCTGCCATGATCGTCGGGACGATTCGCGGGGGCTCGATTGCTGTGGCCTCGATGGCCTTGGGTTGCATCCTGTCCTGCGCCGGTGCGCAGTCGAGCGCCACGGCCGCCGCTCCGGTGGGTGGCGGCGGGGGCGCACCTGGTGACGCCGGGGTCGCCGCGGCCGACGCCAAGGTCGAGCGGGCCTTCGCGAAGACTCCGGTCGAGGCGCAGACGCTCATCCAGGAACAGATCGACGCGCACATCAAGCCGCTCTGGAAGTGCGTGGAGCAGCTCCGGGCCGCCAAGGCCGACCCGCACAAGGCCGTCGCCGTCGACATCGGCATCGATCAGGAGGGAAACCTCCTCGGCATCACGGCAGCAAACGCCAAACAGGGTGACCTCGACCCGACGACGCGCGACTGCATGTTCGCCGCGCTGCACGGGCTGGCGTTCCCCCGCAGCCACGCTGGCGTCATCACGGTGCGCCAGACGTTCACCGACGAGCTGATCCAGCAATGATGGCGCGCGTTGCGCTGGCGGGGCTCTTCGCGGCATGTGGCAACTCGGGCGGCGTGGAGTGCCAGTGCGCCGATCCGAGCGTGTTCATCGACGTGCCGGCCGACCGCGCGCCCGCCGTGTCGCAAGTGCTGCTCTCCGGGGTCGCATGCGCGGGGGCGGTCGCGAGCTGTGTCGCCGGTGGCGTCGGGGCGTGCACGCGGTACGTGTTCCAGGCGAAGCAGGCGGGGACGTGCCAGGTAGACGTGCAGTTCTCCTCGGGCCCGGCGGACTTCGAGGCGCAGGTGCAGTTCGATCACGTCCCGTGCTGTGCGGGCCTCTACGCGCCGGCGCTCGCCGGATCGACCATCGACGTGCCCGGTGGCACGCAGGACGCGGGGTCGGCCGGATGAGGCGTGCCCTGCTCGTGGCCTTCGCAGCCTCGGTTGCGTGCGGTGCCTGCGGCGGGAGCAAGCGCGCGGCGCCTGCGGCTCCGTCGATCGTCGTGGCTCCACTGCAGCATCCGACCGTGAGCCACGACGCCGACGCGGCGCACGCGCCGGCACGGTCGCACCTCGTCGGCACGATCGAGCGAAACGCGATGGGGCCGTTCATGGCGCGCGCGAGCTTCGGCGGGATGGTCGTGTGGATACGCCCGGCGCCACGCGGGGGAGGACAGGAGCTCGTCGTCGTTCCCATCGGGCAGGACGGTGCGCCCTTCTCAGTCCCCCACGTCGTTGCACCCGTGCCGCAGGAGGCGACGTCGCTCGTCGTTCGTCCGACGGGTGTCGCTCACGGCGGCTGGCTCGTCGCCTGGACGGCGCTGCTCGACCGTGGAGAGTCGCTCTCGGTGCTCGGCGTGACGCCCGATGGGTCGACGCACGGCAGCCCGTACGACGTACAGCGCACCGTCGACCACGTGAAGTGGGCGGACGTCGTCCCGTCACCGACGGGAGGCATGAGCGTCTGGGCCGAGGAAACGCCCTCGGGTGACGCCAACATGCTCGCGGCGCCGGTGGACGAGGATGGCAAACCTCGGGGGCTTCCGGTCCGTATCGCCCGCGGAGTGCGCGGCTGGGCGGCTGCGCGCGATGGAGACGGAGTGGCGCTGGCGCTCGTAGGGCCCCCGGCCGACGCGGCGACCGCCGGTGCTGCGGGCGCGAGCTCGGTCTCGCTCGTCCGACTCGACGCGGACGGTCGTCCGCGCGCCGCGCCGATCACCGTGACAGGACGCACCAACGTGAGCGGAGACGTGGACCTCCTCGCGGCAAACGGCGGATGGCTCCTCGGTTGGACCGACCACGGCGGTGAGGACGCGCAGGTGATGCTCGCGACGGTCGACTCGGCAGGGCGCGTCGGCGGCCCGAAGCGCGCGCTCGAGGCGGTCGGTGGTGC
>Ga0335083_10004168_pt1 | contig 18493 bp, 14 predicted proteins | sample Lox_Sample_42_FD_206716 | JGI IMG/M metagenome (GOLD analysis project Ga0335083, IMG submission 206716) | Soil microbial communities from Loxahatchee National Wildlife Refuge, Florida, United States - Lox_Sample_4.2 | ecosystem: Environmental > Terrestrial > Soil > Wetlands | place: USA...
CGTCGCTGAAGGCCCGGTTTCGATCGCGGGCCCAGGGTGGCGATGGGCATGCTATGCGGTGGCGCCCTATGAGCGCCCCGGCCGAGCTCCTGGTCCTCCGCGGGGCACGCGCCGTCGATCCGGCGCGTGACCTCGACGCGACGGTCGACGTCGTCATCGAACGCGGGAAGATCACGCGCCTCGGGCCCGACGCCGGCGCGGACGCGGCGCGCTCGGAGCGGGCGCAGGTGATCGACGGGCGCGGCCGCTGGGTCTTGCCCGCCTTCGTCGATCTGCACGCGCACCTGCGCGAGCCGGGGCAAGAGTACAAAGAGGACATCGCCTCGGGCCTGTCGGCGGCCGGCGCGGGCGGCTACGCCCACGTGTGCGCGATGCCGAACACGCAGCCCGTGAACGACACGCGCGCCGTGACCGAGATGATGCTCCACCGCGCCGCCGAGCACGGCGGGCCGACGCTGCACCCGATCGGAGCGATCACCAAGCGTCAAGAGGGCAAGGAGCTCACCGAGATGGCCGAGCTCCGCGCGGCGGGCGCCGTGGCGGTGAGCGACGACGGCGTGTGCGTGATGTCGAGCGCGGTGATGCGCCGCGCCCTCGAGTACGCGAAGAACTTCGACATGCCGGTGATTCAGCATGCCGAGGACCATCAATTGACGGCCGGCGCCGACATCCACGAAGGCGCGATTTCCGCGCGGCTCGGCCTGCGCGGCTGGCCCCGCATCGCCGAGGACGTGATCGTCGCGCGCGACCTCCTGCTCGCCGAGTACGTCGGGGCGCGTTACCACGTCGCCCACGTCTCGACGCGCGGTTCGGCGCGGCTCGTGCGCGAGGCCAAGGCACGCCACATCGACGTGACGTGCGAGGTGACGCCGCACCACCTCCTCCTCACGGACGCGGCGCTCCTCGGTTACGACACGGCCTGCAAGGTGAACCCGCCGCTCCGCGAGGCGGAAGACGTGGCGGCGCTCGTCGAGGCGCTCGCCGACGGCACCATCGACGCCATCGCGACCGATCACGCCCCCCACACCCCACTCGAGAAGGACTGCGAGCTCAGCCAGGCCAAACCCGGCCTGATGGGCCTCGAGCTCTGTTTCGGCCTCCTGCTCGGCCTCGTCGGCACTTCGGGGCTCACCCTCGCGCGTCTCGTCGATGCGCTTTCGACGCGCCCGGCTCGCATCGCGGGCATCGACGCGCCACGCTTGCGGGAAGGCGCGGTCGCGGAGCTCACGCTGGTCGACCCGGCCGCGCGCTGGAAACCGGAGAGCGTGCGCTTGCGTTCCAAGAGTAGGAACACACCTTTCATGTCGAGAGAGCTCATGGGCAAGGTACTTCTCACGCTCGCACGCGGCGTCGTCGTCCACGACGCAGACGGAGGCACATGAACGGTCGTCCCGCACATCTGGCCCTCGCCGACGGCACGCTCTTCCCCGGTCGCGCCTTCGGCGCCGACGCGAGCGTCGTCGGAGAAGTCGTGTTCACGACCGGCATGACCGGCTACCAGGAAGTCCTCACCGATCCCTCGTACTGCGGGCAGATCGTCACGATGACCTCGCCGCAGATCGGCAACACGGGCATCAACGAGGAGGACGCCGAGAGCGTGAGCGGCAATCCGCACGTCGCCGGTTTCGTCATCCGCGACCGCAGCATCACGGTCTCGAACTGGCGCTCCGACGAGTCGCTCGACCACTACTTGAGCCGTCACGGCATCGCCGCCATCGCCGACATCGACACGCGCCGGCTCACGCGCCACCTGCGCGATCACGGCGCGCAAAACGGCGCCATCGGCAGCGAGCCGCCGCACGTCCTCGTCGAGCGCGCGCGCGCGGCACCGAACATGGAGGGGCTCGATCTCGTCGAGCGCGTGACGCCGAGCGCCCCCTACGAGTTCGGGGAAAAACGCGGTGAATGGAGCGCCCCGTTCGGGGACGCCCCGCAAGCCGTGACGCGGCCGCTCTCCGTCGTCGCGATCGACTTCGGTGCGAAGCGCAACATCCTGCGCTGCTTGGTCGACGCGGGTTGCAACGTGACGGCCGTCCCCGCGCGCACTTCGGCGAGCGACATCCTCGCGCGGAACCCCGACGGCATCTTCCTCTCGAACGGGCCCGGCGACCCCGCCGCGGTGACGTACGCCATCACCACCATCCGCGAGCTTCTCGGCAAAAAGCCGATGTTCGGCATCTGCCTCGGCCATCAGCTGCTCGCCCTCGCGCTCGGGGCGAAGACGTTCAAGCTCAAATTCGGCCACCGCGGCCTGAACCAACCGGTGCAGGATCTCGCCACCGGCCGCGTCGAGATCACGACCCAAAATCACGGCTTCGCGGTCGACGTGCCGTCGATTGCCGGCATCGCGACCTCGACGCATCTGCACCTGAACGACGGCACGAGCGAGGGACTCGCCGCGCCCGACGCGCGCGCCTTCAGCGTGCAGTATCACCCCGAAGCCGCGGCCGGACCGCACGACGCGCTCTACCTCTTCGATCGCTTCGTGCGCTCGATGCAGGCCTGATCTCCCCTTGCGCCGCACGATCCATTTCGTCAGCCTCGGTTGCCCGAAGAACCGCGTGGACAGCGAGGTGATGCTCGGCGTCGCCGAGCGCGCGGGGTTCCGGCACGTGACGGAGCCCGGCGACGCGAGCGTCATCGTCGTCAACACGTGCGGCTTCATCGACGCCGCCAAAGAAGAGTCGATCAACACGATCCTCGATCTTTCGCGGCAAAAGTCCGAGGGGCGCTGCGAAAAGCTGGTCGTCACCGGCTGCTTGAGCCAGCGGCACCCGGACGAGCTCGCGCGCGAGATCCCCGAAATCGACCACCTGCTCGGCTCGAGCGACATGCTGAAGCTCGAGCGCGTGCTCGAGGGCGGCGCGGAGCGCATTCTGGTCGGCGACCCGGCGAGCTGGCTCGTGCAAGCGACCGATCCGCGGCGTGTCTCGACGCGCGGCCGGAGCGCCTTTTTGAAGCTCGCCGAAGGCTGCAATCGAAGCTGCTCGTTTTGCGTGATCCCGTCCCTCCGCGGCAAGCAGCGCTCGCGCCCCGCGGACGACATCGTGCGTGAAGCCGAAACGCTCGCAGCCGCCGGCGTCGTCGAGCTGAACCTCGTGTCGCAGGACACGGTCGCGTGGGGTCGGGACACGCCGGGCGCGCCGTCCCTCGCCGCGCTCGTCGAGCGCATCGCCGAGGTCCCCGGGTTGCGCTGGGTCAGGCTTTTTTACCTGTATCCGGAGAAGCTCGGGGACGATCTCGTCACGCTCATCGCCGAGCATCCGCGCGTCGTGCCTTACGTCGATATGCCGCTCCAGCACGCGGCGGACGGCATGCTCCGGCGCATGCGGCGCGGCCACGGCGGCAAGCGCCTCTACGAGCTCGTCGAGCGACTGCGCAAGCGCATCCCGGGCCTCACGTTCCGCACGGCGTTCATCGTCGGGCACCCGGGCGAGACGGACGCCGAGTTCGAGGAGCTCCTTGCGTTCGTGCGCTTCGCCGAGTTCGAGCGCGTCGGCGTGTTCCGTTACTCGGACGAGGAGTCCGCACGCTCGTTCGCGCTCGAAGGCAAGGTGCCGAAGGGCGTGGCCGGCGCGCGCGCGCGGCGCTTGATGAGCCTGCAGCGCGGCATCAGCCGCCGCAAGAATCGCGCGCTCGTCGGCACCGAGCTCGAGGTGCTCGTCGAGGGGCCGAGCGAAGAGAGCGAGCTCGTCATGGCCGGACGCCACGCGGGCCAAGCTCCGGAAATCGACGGCTCCGTGTATCTCTCGGGCGGTCCGGTGCAACCGGGCGACCTTTGCCGCGCGCGCGTCACGAGCGCTTCGGACTACGACCTCGTCGCCGAGGTGCTCGAAAACGAGCGGCTCCCGCTCGGGCGACGCACGCGTGCGACGCCCGCGTTGCTCCACCGCGCGAGCGACGGCCGCCGCGTCCTCCGCACGGTGGGCTGAGCACCCGGCTCAGCCGCCCGAGCCGGACATTCCGCCCGAGCCGCTCGTACCCGCGCCGCCCGAGCCGCCGGTCGCTGCCGTGCCCGCGGCGCCGCCGCTCGAGCCGCTCGGGTTCACGGTGGGCAGGTCGAACACCATCGGCGGACTCAGATCGGTGCCCGACTCGTACCAAAGCGTGATGGTGTCGCCGGCTTGCGCGGCGTGCAGCACGATCGTGTAGAGACCGACGCCGTCCGACACCTGGCCGTCGATGAGCTGCGTTCGCGCGTCGAGCGCGAAGACCGGGGAGTTTGGCAGCACCCCGCCGGTGAGCTCGTAGTCACCGGTACTCGTGAGGCTCACGTCGGGTTTGACGGGCGGCGGCAGCGGCAATGTCGGCGAATAGCAGCCGACGCCGAGGAGCGCCCCGGCGAAGAGCGTGCGCCGCGCGAACCGAAAACCCATGGGACCCCCGAAAGCGTAGCACGCCGCATGCCGCGCCTCCTGATGCTAAAACCCCATGGATATTCAATTGATAGACCGATGGTCGCCGGCTCGGAGCCAATGAGGTTGTCAGAGTCGGGTCAACCAAGTTGTCACCTCTCCTCAAAATGGGCCAAGCACCGACACCAGTGTTAGGCGAAGGGTCGGGAGAGTCCATGTCGAGCTCCGAAGTCCGCTCGAAGCCGGTGCGCACGCCGCTCGAGCGTCTCGGACGGCAGCTTTGGACACTCGCGCGGCCGTTGCCGCTGTTCGCCCTGCTCGCGGTGTGGCTCCACGAGTACGACACCGCGCCGGAAGCCGCTCGGCGCGAAACCGACGTCGCGCGCTCGTTGAGCCTCGGACTCGCCAAGCTCGGGCTCAGCGCCGATCCGACGCAGGTCATGCTCCTGCCCGACCACACGCCGCGCGGCGCGGTGACGCGTCACGAACGCGCGCTCGTGCTCGCGCGCCGGCCCGGCGAGCTCGCCGACGTGTACCTCGTCCGCGCTCGGCGTTCGCCCGAAGGGAACCTGCTCGAGATCTCGAGCACCTTCAATCTGACGGACACGTCGGCCGCGGACGAACAAGGGCTCGTCGTGAACGGCGAGCACGCCGCGTGGGCGGTCACGCAGGACGGCAAAGTGCACGCCGTGCAGCTCGCCGATCTCACGGGCGAGCCGCGCCTCTCCGGTCGCGAATGGACGCTGCCGCGCCGAGCTCAAAACGCGATCACGAACCTGCAGGAGACAGGGCAATTCTCCGGCGTCGGACGGCGCGCTTTCAAGCTCGAGCCGCCCGCCTCACGCGTCGCGCTCGGTCTCACGACCGACGAGCTCTTGATGGACGTCGACGCGCATCGCGTGCGGGTTCCGATCGCGGGCGGCCCCGTCACCGACGATCCGCGCGCGGCCGAGCAAACGCCGCGCAAGGCGCGCCCGGGCAACTTCGTCACGTGGGCCGTCGATCGCGTGCGGGCGCTGCCGTGGTTCGGCGACCGCAACATGCAGCTCCTGAAAGCCGTCGCGTTCGAGGCGAGCGACCAGCTCGACCAGATCGTGAGCGAGGTTTCGAACGAAGACGCGAGTCACGCCGTCGCCGAAGAGCTCGGAGATCTCTATGCGGCGCCGACGAGCGACGCGACCGACCCGGTGACGGGCTGGCCGCCGGCGCCGATGCAGCCGATGCTCTCGCCGCCGCTCAAAGGCGAAGGCAAGTGGGTGCGCCTCGACAAGGATCCGTTCGTCGCGCGTAACCCCGGCGCGCCGGCGCCGTTCGTCTTCTCGTTCATTCGCACCGATCGGAAGCGCATCTACTCGCAGATCTTCGTCACGCTGTGGGATCCGCGACAACTCGAGCTGCACCCGGTGAGCGGAACCGTCGAACCGAAGAGCGCGACCGGTGAAACCGGCACCGGGGAAATCCCGCGCCGGCCGGAGACGATGAGCCGCTTCGCCGCCGCACTGAACGGCGGCTTTCAAGCGATGCACGGCGACTTCGGCATGATGGCCGATCACGTCATGTACCTGCCACCGAAGCCGTACGCCGCGACCGTCGCGCTGATGGACGACGGCTCGACCGGTTTCGGAACCTGGCCGGAGGTCTCCCCGGTGCCGGAGGACATGGTCTCCTTTCGGCAGAACCTGACGCCCCTCGTCGTCGACGAGACGCCGAATCCGTACAAGCGCTACTGGTGGGGTGGCGTGCCTCCCGGCTGGACGCAGGAGTCGCGCACGGTGCGGAGCGCGATCTGCATGACGCGTGACGGCTTCATCGGATATTTCTATGGTGCCAGCGTCGACCCCGACGTGCTCGCGCTCGCGATGGTCCGAGCTCGTTGCGTGTACGGCATCCATCTCGACATGAACGCCGGCCACACCGGCCTCGAGCTCTACCGCGCCGCGCCGAAAGGTCAGATCCCACCGATCGGTCATCCGCTCGACGACATGTGGGAAGCGCGCGGTCCGGTGCCCGGGATGGATGGTTGGGAGTTCGTCGGACGGCGCATGTTTCGTCTCATGGCCCTCATGAACTTCCCTCGCTATATCGGCACGGAGCAGCGCGATTTCTTCTACCTCACGCTGCGCCCGATCCTGCCCGGCAATCCGGTTCCGAGCGCCGTCTCGCCGGCTCAGCCCGGCGAAGGAAGCTGGCGCGTGCAGGGGCTCGAACAGCACGGCTGGCCGCCCGCCGTCGCCACGACGCGAGTGCGGCCTGACGCAGCGCGTCCCGACGTCGCAGTCGGTCTCATCAAGCTCGATCCGCATCTGGTTCGCGAGCCGGAGCCGGGCGACAGGAACCCGCCGCGCATCATCGAGTTTCGAACTCCCGCGACGGCGAAGGACATGTCGTTCTCGCTCTGGCACGGCGCGCGCACCGGCTTTCAGATCACGCGCGAGCCGCCCGAGCCGAACGCCACGCGCATCACGTTCGGCTACGCCGCTCACGAGAAACAGGCCGTGGCGGCGACGGCCGCGCTCGGCATCGACGGCCAGGGGATGCTGATTTACGCGCGCGTGACGGAAGGCGACCGCCCGGGCAGCGACGGCGAGATGCTCCGGCACCTGCTCACGTCGCTCGGGTGCGAAACGCAGCTCTTCGTACCGGCCGCGCTCGGCGCCGAGCTGGCGCCGCCCGGCACCGAGACACCCGCGCGCGCGCCCGGTTCGGGGGTCGTCCTGGTTCGCGCCGAAGGGCCGAGCGTGCGGCGGATCTTCACGGACACGCCCATCGTCGGACCGAAGCGCTGGGCTCCACTCCAAACGCGCCGAAACGCGCTCGGCGAACCGTGACTCTCGAACTTTCGCGCCGAAGAGTGCGCACCGGCGCGCGGCCGATCACGAATGATCCGGCGCAAATCTTGGGGGCATAACCTCTCGCCAAGCTTACGAAGCCGGGGTATGACATATGAGCAACGCGAGCACCTTCATGAGTGACAAGGGATCAGACCTCGACGTGTTCGACGGCCTAGCTGCCAAGAAGTCGTCACGCGGGGCATCGGCACCGCCTCCTCCCCCTCCTTCGTCTTCCGCCGTTCAGAAGAAGACGCTGCTTGGCTTGGCCGCTCCGCCCAGCATGCCGGGGCGATCATCGACACCGCCGCCGCCTCCTCCGCCGAACCGCATGTCGGGCCCGCCCCCGGTGCCGGGCTCCGGACCACCGCCGCCGCCGTTGCCGCCGCCGCGCTCGTCGATGGGTGCTCCGCCGCCTCCTCCTCCCCCGAGCGCGCTGCCCTCGCCGCCGCCTCCTCCGCCCGTGCGCGCCGACGCGGATTCGACTCCGCCCCCGCGCCTCGTATCGAAGGCGCCGCCGCCCCCGCCGAGCCCGGAAAAGCCGAAAACCGGCGCGGTCGACATCGACTGGGACGACGACGACGAAGCGACGACCGTCTTCGACAAAGCGCAGGACGATCCGGCGCACGCGCTGCTGCACAGCGCGCCTCCGCCCGGCGGGCTCACGTCGCCGCGTCCCGCTGCGGGCGCGCCGATCGGATCGCGCGTGCCTCCGCCGCCTCCGGTTCCGTCGAAGCCGCCGCCACCGCCGCCCGCCCCCGCTCCGACGCGTTCGCTCGCGCCGCCCGGCGCGTCGCGCGGCCCGCTGCCGCCGCCGCCCATGACGCAGCCGGTGACGAGCTCGCTGCCGCCGCCGTCGTTGCCGGACGCGTACCCCATGCAGGGGCCGAGCGGCAGCCGCAACATGCTCGTCGCGCTCGCGGTGCTCGTCATCGTCGGCGTCGGGCTCGGCGCGTATTTCCTGAGCCAGGGCAAGCGTGGCTCGCTCGTCGTCACGGTTGCCGGTCCCGGCAACAAGCCCGTCGACGGCGTCGAAATCTACGTCGACGGCGCCAAGCAGAATCAGTGCAACGGCTCGCCGTGCCGCGTCTCGGAGCTCAAGCCCGGCACGCACCTTCTCAAGGTGAGCGCCGCGGGCTACCCGCCCACGGCCGACGTCGGCGTGCGTGTTCCGGCCGGCGAAGAGGCCGTGCAGAACGTCGAGCTCGCGCGACCGAGCGACGGTACGGGCTTGAAGGTCACGGCCGAAGGCCGCGGTCTCAAGCTGTTCATCGACGACAAGGAAATCGGGCCGCTGCCGCAAGAGCTCCGGGACATGACGCCCGGCGATCACAAGGTGCGGATCGACGGCGGTGACCGCTACGAGGCGTTCGAGAAGACGATCACCGTCCAGCCCGACAGCGTCACCGACCTCGAGCCGAAGCTCAAAGTGAAGAAGGGGCTTGCGACGATCAAGCTCGGCGACAACGCGGACGGCGCGAAGGTGATGCTCGTGAACGGCGACGAGCGCCGGCCGATCCCGCGCTTCCCGCTGGCGGTCGATCTCGAAGCGGACAAGAGCTACTCGATCGTCGCCGAAAAGCGCGGCTTCGCCCGCTACGAGAAGCGCATCGATTTCGACGACGGACAGGCCGAAAAGACGTTCGTCATCGACATGACGCCCGCGTCGGGCGGAGGCGAAGCGCCGGCTCCCGCCGAGCGTCCCGTCGCCCGCGCCGCTGCGGCACCCGCCGCCGCGCCCGCCCGCGCCGCCGCGGCTCCCGTGGCCGCACCCGCGCCTGCCGCGGGCGCGAACGCCTCACTCACGTTCACTTCGACGCCGCCCTCGAACGTCATCTTCGACGGCAGGCCGCTCGGCAAGACGCCGAAGAGCGCGACGGTGCCGCCCGGCACGCACACGGTCGTCTTCGTCCACCCCGAGTTGGGGCGCAAGGCGAAGAGCATCAACGTGAACCCGGGTCAGAAGGCGACGCTCACCGTCAAGTTCCCGTAGCGCGAGGACGGTTCACGGATCGGGCTGTTCGGCGCGCTCACGGGCGCGCCAAGCGGCCCAGGTCGTGCTGCACGCGTCGCTCGGAGGGTCGAGCCCGGCGCACGCCGCGGGGTCGGTCGGCGGCCCGACGATGAGCTCCGTCGTCAGATCGACGAACGGCAGATCCGCCCGCCAGGCGTCGCGGAGGCGATTCGCGCTTTCGAGAAGCCGCTCTTCGGAACGTTCGCCGAGGGCGCGCTCGAGATACGCGATGGCGCGCTCGCGAATGGCTTCGTCGTCCGAGACGGCGAGGACGCGCTCGAGAAATTCGATGTTCGCTTCGCGTTCCCCCGCGCGGGTGAAGAGCCCGGCCGCGGTGATGCAGTCGTAAGGGATGTTCTCGTTCGAGCTCACGAGCTCGCACGCCCGAGCGAGCACGCGCGCCCCGGCGAGCTTCCACTCGGCTTTCTCTTTGGGATCGTCGAGCCACGGGGCCGCCACGTAAGCGATGAACTGCCCGGTGTTGAGCCAGAGCTCGGTGTCGGTCGGGCGTACGGCGAGGCCCTTCTCGAGCAGGCGACGGGCGCGAACGTAGTCCTCGTGACGCGGCTTCACCGGCTGCATCGCGATGAGCATGTCGCCGTAGTAATAGGTGTCGCGAAAGAGCGGATCGAGCGCGGCGATCGTGTCGAGATAGTCCGCGGCGAACTCGAGGCGACGCTTTTCCTCGAAGTGAATGCCGTGCCAGACGAGCACGTCGGCGAACAAGAGATCCGCGAGCGCCGAGCGATAGCCGAGGCTCAACACCACGACCTGTTCGGGGCTCGGCAGCTCGTAGACGTCGGTCGTGTCGCGCAGCGCCTCCGTGCGCGCGAGGAGCAGCGAGCGGAGCGTCCCGATGCCCGTCGCCGCGGCGAGGAGGAGCGCCAGAACGAGCACGCGCGGCCCGAGGCCGGCGCGCGCCTGGCTCGTCATTCGACCTCGCGGTGCATCGCCACGGCGCCGATGGACGGCGCGTCGTTCCGCGTGCTCTCGCCCGTGACGACGAACGTGCTCAGGTTGCCGTCGCCGTCGAGGTCGCCGTGCGCGAGCGCGCGAAAACTCGAACGGTCGGCGGCATTGTTGCTCTCGAAGGCGTAGCTGTACGCGTGGGGTTCCTCGAAGTGGAACCCGAGCAAGCGCCAGGTCGGGTGGTCCCACGTACCGGGCGGATCGGTCACGAGTTCCCCGCGGGGCACGACGCTCGGTGTGAGCGGCGCCGAGTCGGGATAAGCCGATTCGACGGGCCGGCCCGCGGCGAGCGCCGTGGCGCGTTCCGCCATGTAGCGGAGGCGCTCCATCGGCTCGACCATGCGCGACGCTCGGAGGTTCTTCAAAAAGGCGGGCGCCGCGCTGAAGACCACGCAGAGGAGCGCGGCACCGACGGCCACGTACTCGACCAGGGGGCGTCCGCCGATGCGCATGCGACCGCGATGGTATCACGGGGGCCGGGCGTGTTCGGCCCTTCCGTCCAGCGGGCGCGGGCAGTACCGTCGGCGCGTGCGCCCCGAAGTCGCAGTGATCGGAGCCGGGCCCGCGGGGCTCACCGCAGCCCATCTTTTGTGCAAGGGGGACGCGAGCGTCACCGTGCTCGAAGCCGACCCGACGAGCGTCGGGGGGATTTCGCGCACGGTCGTGCACCGCGGCTTCCGCTTCGACATCGGCGGGCATCGCTTCTTTTCGAAAGCGCGGGAGGTCGAAGACTTCTGGTCGGAAATCCTGCCGCACGACATGCTCGATCGCCCGCGCTCGAGCCGCATTTATTACGACGGCAAGTTCTTCTCCTACCCGCTCAAGCCGTTCGAAGCGCTCGCGAAGCTCGGCCCGGTCGAAGCGGGACGCTGCGTCACTTCGTACGCGCGCGCGCGGTTGAACCCGGTGCCGGAACCCAAAAACTTCGAGGATTGGGTCACCAATCAGTTCGGCGAGCGCCTCTACCGCATCTTCTTCAAGACCTACACCGAGAAGGTGTGGGGCATGAACTGCAACGAGATCTCGGCGGATTGGGCCGCGCAGCGCATCAAGGGGCTCTCGCTCAGCACCGCGGTGCTCTCCGCGCTCAAGCCCGTGCGCCCGACCAAGGATCGCTCGGGCGTGATCAAGACGCTGATCGACACGTTCCGTTACCCGCGGCTCGGCCCGGGCATGATGTGGGAAGCGTGCGCCGATCGCGTGCGCGCGAACGGCGGCCACGTGCTCATGGGCCGGCGCGTCGAGCGCATCAGTTACGACGCGGACACCGAGCGCTACGCGGTCGAGTACGTCGGACCCGACGGGGAACGCCAGCGGCTCGAGGTGGATCACGTCGTGAGCTCGGCGCCGCTCTCGGAGCTCGCGCGCTCGCTGTCACCGGCGCTCGGCGACGAGGCGCTCGCCGCGGCATCGTCGCTCCGTTACCGCGACTTTCTGATCGTGGTGTTGATGGCGAAGGACGAAGGCGCCTTCAGCGACAACTGGCTCTACATCCAGGATCCGAGCGTCTTGGTGGGGCGCATCCAAAACTTCAAATCGTGGTCGCCCGAAATGGTGCCCGACCAGGCGCTCGCGGCCTACGGCTGCGAATACTTCTGTCACGCGGGCGACGGCCTGTGGTCGAAGAGCGACGCCGAGCTCGCCGCGCTCGCTCGGCGCGAAATGGCCTCGATCGGGCTCATTCGCGAAGAGGCGGTGATCGACTGCGCCATCGTGCGGCAGCCGAAGGCCTATCCCGTCTACGACTCGAAGTACCAGCGGCACGTCGACGTGATTCGCCGCGAGCTCAAGGCGCGATTCCCGGGGCTCTACGCCGTCGGCCGCAACGGCATGCACAAGTACAACAACCAAGATCACTCGATGATGACCGCGATGCTCGCCGCGCGGAACATCCTCGCCGGACGCGAGCTCTTCGACCCCTGGCGCGTCAACCAGGACGCCGAGTACCACGAAGACGGCGATCGCGGCGCGGACGAGGCCGGACGCTTGATCCCGCGCCTGCTCCGGCGCTCCACCATCCCGCCGAAACCCTGAGCGAAGGCAGGTCGAGCGAGCCGTGAGCGACGCGACCCGCGTCTTGGTTTCACGCCGCGGCGCGCGCGCGGCGCTCGTCGCCGGGGTCCTCCTCACGCTCGGCTACTTCGCGTACGTCGCGAGCGTGCCTCGCGGTCCGTGGGAGTTCGGCTACGCGCCGTTTTCGCCGGAACCGCTGCCCTACTCGCCGATGCGCGGGTTCACCTACGAGCAGCTCTGGAACCACGTCGCGCGGCTCGGTTTGCTGGCGCCGGGCCTCGCCGGGTTGACGCTCGGTATCTACGGCCTGCGGCCGCCGCGCTTCCGTCCGAGCGCGACGCAGGTGATGTGGCTCGCCGTCGCGGCGGCGCTCGGACTCACGGCGTTCTTGATGTTCGGCGTGCTCAAGGGGCGCGTGATCTTCGACGACGAGCTCGTCTACCGCATGCAGGCCCGCTTCTACTCCGAGGGTCACCTCGCGAGTCGCGCTCTGCCCTTCGCGCCGAGCGACATGTTCACGATCCGCACGCGCATCGGCTACACGGGCAAGTACCTGCCGGGTGAAGGGCTCGTGCAGCTCGTCGGCGTGCTCACCGGCGTGCCGGCGTTGCTCCACTTGCCGCTCTTGGGCGTCACGCTCGCCGCCTGGCATCGCGCGGTCGCGCTGCGTGCGGGCGCCCGCTTCGCGGCGTTCGCGACCACGGCGCTCGCCCTCGCGCCCACCGTCGCGTTCACCTCCGCGACGGGCCTCAGTGAGCCGACGAGCCTGTGCGCGGTCGCGCTCGCGGGGCTCGGGCTCGAATGGGCGCGGAGCGAACGTCCCTTCGCGGGCAGCGTCGTGGCCGCGCTCGCGATTGGGTTCGGTCTGGCGACGCGTCCCCAGAGCCTATTTCCGGCCGCGGCCGTCCTCGCCCCGTGCCTCGCCTTCGAGCTCTGGCGGCGCCGGGCCTGGCTCCCCCTCGGCGTCTTCGTGCTGCTCCTCGGCGCGGCCCTCGCGGCGATCGGCGCCTACGACGCCGCGCTGTCCGGAACGCCCTTCAAGCTGCCTTGGAGTCTGCAATGCGCCATCGAGCACTACGGCTTCGGGCGCGTGTGGAAGTACGAAGCGTACGAGCACACGCCGCTGACGGCCCTCGAAAACCTGGGGGTCGTGCTCGTGCGCTTCAACGCGTGGTGGCTCGGGTTGCCGTGCTCGCTCGCCGTGCTCGTGGCCTGGGTCTGGTTTCGGTTGGCCGATCGGCGCTTCGTCGTCTGGTACGCGGTCGGCGTGGCGGTCGTCGCGTTCGAGTTTCTCTACTATTCGCCCGGCACGTCCGACACGGGCCCCATTTATCACTACGAGCTCCTGCTGCCGGGTTCGCTCATCGCGGCGAGCGTCGCGGACGCGTGGCTCGCGCGCGCGCCCGCGCTCGCGACGACGGCGTTCGCGCTTCACGCGGTGCTCGGCACGCTCGTCTTCGACACCGAACAGGCCGCACGCGTCGCGCGACTCGTGGACACGATTCATCGCGACAGCGACGCCGCGCTCGCCCAGATCCACCGGCCCGCGCTGCTCTTCCACGAGGTGCGCGGGAGCGAGCGTCGCCCGATCGGCTGGGTCTTCGACACGTTCCCCGAACGCAATCGCGGCCAGGCGGATCGGGTCGTCACCTTCCCGCTCGTGCCGGCGCCCTTCCGGGCGCTGATTCGCGCCGCTTATCCCGGGCGCGACTGCTACTACTACCGGCGCAACCCCGACAGCGAAAAGCCCGAGCTTCACCGCTGCGAGGACGCGACCGCACTCATGGATCGCCCCTTCGCGGAGGACGATCGCCGCGGACTCTGGATCGAGCCGACCGCGTACCGCGTCACCCCGTTCAATCCGTTCGAAGCGAACCGCCACCGGCGACTCTTCAACGAGACCGGCAAGGGCGTCATCACCTGCTGCGCGCTCCGCGAGCTCACGCAATACGGCGTGAAGATCCGGCCGGAAGCGGCCGCGCACTGCGTCCAAGACGGCCCGTAGCGGACTCAGCCGGAAAGGCCGAGGCGACCGCGCACGGCCCGCACCCGGTCGATCTCGTCGAGGCGCACCGAAACGACGCCCGCGAGCGTCGGATCGAGCGCGCCGAAGCGGGTGAGGTAACGCCGAGCGACCGCCGCGATGGCGTCGCGGTTGCCCGTGCGAACGAGATACGACAACGCCTCGCGCAGCGTGCCCTCGGAGGCGTTGGGCTCGGTCGCCGCTGCGAGCCAGGCCGGCACGGCGACGGTTTCGTCCCCGAGGAGGCCGGCGAGTCGGGCGCGACCGGCGACGTCGTTCGCCGGCAAGCGCGCGAGCTCCGTGAAGGCGCGCACGAGGTCCGGCACGCGTCGGAGGATCTCGCGCGCCTGCTGTTGACCCGCCCGCGCGAGCGGCTCGAGGCGCGCCCGGCCGGCGTCGAAGCGGCCGGACTCGAGCTCGACGATCGCGAGTTGCACGGCGACGTCCGCGTCGAGCGAGCTCCGGCCGATCGCGCGGAATTGCGCGAGCGCTTCCTCTTTGCGGCCGAGGCGCGCCAGGGCGAGCGCGCCGTTGAACCGCGCTTCGCGTTTACCGACCTCGTCCGAGGAGCGGAGCTCGCGTTGCGAGAGCTCGAGAGCGTCCGCGTTTTGCCCGGCGCGGAAGAAGACGCCGGCCAGATTCGTGGCGGCCGAACAGTTCGTCGGGGGTGTCTCGAGATACGTCTCTACCCAGAACTCGAGCTCGTCGGACCAGACGCCCACGCGCCGCGACGACGCGACCGCGAGCGCAACCACGACGCCGACGGCCGCGAGCCAAGCCGGGCGTCTCAGCCCGAGCAGCGAGTCGAGTCGCGGACCGAGCGCGAGAGCGAGCCCGGCCGTCGGCAGATACAGGAACCGGTCGGCCGCGATCACACGAAGGGGAACCGGCAAGACGTGGAGGACGGGAAAGAGCGCGGCGAACGCGAGCGCGAGCCCGACCGCGCTCGCCGGCCGAAAGCGGTTCCGCGAGCGGAACGCGAGGAGCGCGCAGGCGGCAGCAATCACGACGCCGGCGGCGACGGCCCACGGCTCCACCAAACCCAGTCGCCCGATGAGAGCGCGCGGCCGGAACGCGTCGACGAGCATCAGTGAATACGTCGTGACGGTGTCGAACACCGTGGCAATGCGCAGGCTCGCGCCGAGCGCGTCCTTGCTCGCGTGAAGCCCCACCGCGGAAGCGCGGAGCGCGACGTACGCCGCGAGCGCGACCGCTCCGGGCGACAGGCGAAGTGCCACCGCTTGCACGCGCGCGCGGATGGACTCGCCGCGAGTCTCGGTCCACTCGAGCACGGCGACCGCGCCGAGCACCGCCACCGCCGACTCCTTGGAGAGGAGACCCAGCAGCACGAGCACGCTCGCCGCCACGCGCCGGAGCCAGGAATCACCCCAGACGAAGAGCGCGCCGAGCACGCATGCGCTCGCGATCAGATCGGTTCGCCCCGAGACCCAGGCGGCCGCCTCGGCGAGTCGCGGCAGGAGCGCCCACGCCGCGGCCAGCAACGCGGCGACGAACGCCCGCACGCCGAAACGCCGGAGGAGCGCGAAGAGCAGGAGCGCGTTGAGCTCGTGGAAGAGCAGGTTCGTGAGGTGATACCCCGCGGGGTTATCACCGTGCAGGCGATGATCGAGCGCGAAGCTCAGCGTGACGAGCGGCCGGTAGTAGCTGTCCGATTGCGCGCCCGAAACTCCCACCCAAAACGGATGCCGCAGGTATTCACCGACCGAGCCCGTGCGCTCGACGAGCGGCACGCCCATGATGAGCAAGCGGTCGTCCCATAGAAATCCGCCGCCCAGGGCCTGCACGTAGACCACCGCGACCGCCACGATCACAATCAGCGCCGCCAATCGCCCGACTCTCGCCGGACTCGGGGCTAAGCGCTAGTCCCTCGCCGTCTCGCCTCCGACCGAGCCCCGACGTTCTCGAACGTCGGGGCCGGCCGAGGGTCATGGGCTCACTCGCCCGGGTTCGTCGACTCGTGGATGGTGGTCGCCAAGCGCATCTCACCGTTCAGGAGGCCGCCCTGGTACGTCCAGGGATCGCCCGGGGTGCCGTTGCCGTTGAGATCGCCCGTGGCGCTCGCCGTGAACGTCTGCGCGGTCGCGTCGGCCGTGTAGGCGTATTGATAGTAGAGGGGGCTATTGATCGAGAACTTGAGACAAGCCCAACCCGTGAGCGTGTCGCCGACCGCCCAGGCAGCCGGATCCGGCTGGATCTTGGTGCCCTGCGGCACGGTCGCGGGCACCGGCGCCGTCGCCGCGCCACAGACACGGTGCACGGCCGCCGTGGCCTGGCCCGCACCGGCGAGCGTCGCGTTCATCGTCTCGCGCTCGTAGGCGGACACCGCGTCCTTGCCGAGGCGACCGAGGTTCAATCGCGCCTCGCTCGTCTTCGCGTTCTCGAGGTACTTCCTCACGCCGTAGATGGCGAGCGCCGCCAGAATACCGATGATGGCGACGACGATCATGAGCTCCACCAGCGTGAAGCCGCGCGCTTTTCTGAGTTTCCGAATCATGATTGGTTTCCTTTGCTGTGGGTGGCCTGCTCGACGCGCGCAGGGCCACCCGACCCGTCGCTCGGTGCCGGCAACAGCTGCCGACCTGACGTTCGATTCATTCGGTGTCGTTCTCCCCGTAGATTTGATCGGTGAAGTTCGAACCGACGAAAGTTGCGAGAACGCCGTTGCCGTCGCGATCACTCGCGGCGCGCACGACGTACCAATCGGTCGCCGACACGGTCGTGTTGAGCGTGGTGTGGATGCCGAGCTGCGCGGCCGTCGGAATGCCGGTGCTCCCCTTGCCCGCGGAGCACGCGTAGCCGAACTGGACCACGGTGCTCGGATGCACGCCGAGCTGGTTGTAGAGCGCGAGCTCCGTCGCGCTCCCGCCGTCCCACGACATCTTCTTGTTCGTCGGCACCGTCGTGCCGAAGGGGAAATACGACGACATCGTCGACACTTGGAGATAGCCGAACGTCTCGTCCTTGTAGCTCTCCTCCGCGGCGCGAATGGAGTTGATGATCTCCATCGGCTCGGAGGTGGCCGCCGCGACGACGTAGCGGCGCACGCCGTAAACCGCGAGCGCCGACAGCACCGCGATGATGGCGACGACCACCATCAACTCGATGAGCGTGAAGCCGCGCTCTCGAGACTCGCGCTTGCGTAAGACCACACCGTCCCTAAGCAGGGTGTGTGCCAGCCCCGACATCGCTCTCCGCCTCTCTGGACCACGAACCATGGCCAGGCACGAACTCTTTCACGACTCGGCCTAACGACCCGAGGAAAAACCGTTCGAAACGAGGGCGAAGACCCTATTTCGCTCGTACCTTGTCGTACAGGTCCGCACCTCATCCACTGACGAGAAACGTCACCGCGCAGCGTCGCGCGAGCAAAAATGAGCCCGCCCGGCCGCGCGGAACGTCACTCGCCGTCGTTGACGGAGAAGACCTCGGGCGTCCAGCTCGCCGCCGCGACCATGCACGCGATGCCGTTCCCGTCGGCGTCGACGCGCGCCTGAATCAGGTACCAGGGCTCGACGATCGCCGGTAGCGGGATCGTCGCGAGCGCGTCCTCGTACTTCGGAGTGTCGGTCGGGAGTCCGGCATTCGCTTTGAACGCGAACGAGACGTTCTGCCGAATGTCGGGTGCGAGCGTGTGCCACTTCGCCGTGTCCGCGCTCGTGGTGGACCAGAAGCTCAGCTTCGCGTTTTTGGGGATGTCCTTTTGCGGGTACCAGCCCGCGTCGCCGGGACTCGAAACGTCGTAGTACAGCTGATTTTCCGCCCGATAATGCTCTTCGGCCGCGACGATGGCCTTCACGACGACCTTCGCGCTCGTCGCGTCCGAAGCCAAGGTGCGGTTACGCAGCGCCGCGATGCCGATCGTCGCGAGGATCCCCGTGATCGCGACGACCGCCATGAGCTCCGTCAGCGTGAACCCGCGCTCGTTGCCGCGGGCGCGCGGGCTCGCATGCGCGGCGCTCGGCTTCATGATCGAACAGCCTAGCATCACTCCTCGTCATCGTCTTCGCCCCCGGAGTCCGCTCCGGCGCTCTCGACGCCGAGCCCGTGTTTCTGGAGGCGATAGCGGAGTGACCGAAACGTGACGCCGAGCACCTTGGCGGCGGCCTTGCGAACGCCGCCCGTGCGTTCGAGCGCGGCGATGAGCAGGCGCCGTTCGGCTTCGTTCAGGACGGCGTCGAGATCGCAGCCGTCCGGACCGAGCGTGAGCAGGTGCTCCTCGGGCGCCCCGAGCCGGCCGCTCACTTCCTCCGGCAAATCACCCGTGCCGATG
>Ga0335083_10004169_pt1 | contig 18491 bp, 14 predicted proteins | sample Lox_Sample_42_FD_206716 | JGI IMG/M metagenome (GOLD analysis project Ga0335083, IMG submission 206716) | Soil microbial communities from Loxahatchee National Wildlife Refuge, Florida, United States - Lox_Sample_4.2 | ecosystem: Environmental > Terrestrial > Soil > Wetlands | place: USA...
CCTCGGATAAGCTTCCATGCTCCGCATGGTCTCCCATCCTCACCGCCCGCAAAGCGGACATATCACTTGCTATCTCAACCGGACATATCATGTGCTACCGACAGGGATTTGCGTACTTCGTTGACACTGTTTCTCGCCTGTCTTAAACTTTCACGCAACACTGTGGGCGCTTGACGCTCGTGCACGGTTTGTCCTTCCCCCTGATCGGTTCCAGCTGTTTTAGTTTTTCCTTTGCTCATTCCCGGTGCCTCCAGCGCGGAATTGCTCGATTCGATAGGAGACACAAATGAATCTCGGAAGGCTCACTCTGTTCCAACGGACGGCCCGGAAAAGCGTCTGTACTCTCTTCCTGTTGTGCGTCGCGCTGTTGTGCGCCGCGGCCATCTCTTCCTCCGCGCAAACCTTCACCACTCTCGTAAGCTTCGACGGCGCCAACGGATCCCTCCCTTTCGGGATGGTCCAGGGTTTCGACGGGAACTTGTATGGAGTAACGCAAAACGGCGGCGCAGTCGGCTACGGCACGGTCTTCAAGATCACCCCAGACGGCGTCCTGACCACGCTTTATAGCTTTTGCAATCAAGACGCCTGCGGCCACGGCAGCTACCCTCAATCGATTGCGTTGGGCAGCGACGGGAACTTCTACGGCATGGCTTTCGGCGGCGGGGGCAGCGGCTGCGACTGTGGAACCATCTTCAAAATCTCCCCCAGCGGTACTCTGACCCTGCTCCACAGTTTTCAGAACACGGATGGGGCCTTTCCGTTTTCTGGCCTGATTGAAGCCGGCAACGGAATTTTTTATGGAACCGCCTTTTCAGGCGGCGCGCACGGTGCCGGCACGGTATTCAAGATGACTCCTGCCGGTAAGGTGACGACGCTCTACAGCTTTTGCGCTCACACCGGCTGTTCGGATGGCGCGGACCCGTTCGGCCTTCTGGTCGAAGGCACCGACGGAAATCTCTATGGGACCACGGAACAAGGCGGGGCGAGCGGCTTGGGCACGATCTTCCAGATGACTCCCGCCGGCGCATTCAAGACGATCCATAGCTTCGGTGGTGCCGACGGTCTTTTCCCCACGGCAGGTCTCGTGCAAGCCGAAGGTACCGTTTACGGATACGGCATAACCTCGAGAGGCGGGAAGCATGGCGAGGATGACTACGACTCGGGCGCAATCTTCAAAACTGATCGTGCCGGCAAGCTAACGTTGCTTCACAGTTTTTGCCTGTCAAACTGCGCCGATGGAAGCGACCCTTACGCAGCCCTGATTCAGGCTACCGACGGAAACTTTTACGGGACCACACAAATGGGCGGCTTCCCCGTCTGCAGCTATTCCACCTTGGGTTGTGGCACGATATTCAAAATCTCTCCGGCCGGTGCCTTTACTATCCTCCATACCTTTTGCGTAGACGCGAATTGTCTCGACGGTGATTCCTCCTACGCCGCTCTGGTGCAACGCACCGACGGAACGTTGTACGGAACAACTGCCGGGGGCGGACCGGCAAATGAAGGCACCGTGTTTAGCCTGGCTGTGGGCCTCGCCCCATTTGTGGAGACAGTCCCAGGCTCCGGCAAGGTAGGCGCGAATATCACGATCCTCGGAACCGACCTGGCTGGCGCCACGGCTGTGAGCTTCAATGGCGCTGCGGCGTTATTTACGGTTGTATCCGGCACCCAGATTACGGCGACGGTTCCCGCGGGAGCTACGAGCGGTACGGTCGCCGTGACGACTCCCAGCGGCACGCTGACCAGTAACGTGTCTTTCCGGATTACAAAGTGACTGCCGGACCGCATTGACGGCCCCGTGTAACGGCCCCAAGTCAAAGCCCCAAGTCACAGCAATGTCCGATGATTGGTTTCCGATCCGGCGGCGTGTGGCGAAGGCTCGCCTCCGCCCTCTACTCTCCGCCAATCCGAAACCGCATTCCCGCCCGGAAATTGATCGGCAGCGCCGGATACCCCACCACCTCGTTGTATCTCCGGTCGAGCGCGTTCTCTACGTTCGCATACAGTGTGATTCTCGGCCGCACCGCGTACCATTCTCCGAAATCCACGCGCACGTAACCCGCTGCGTGATCAATCCCGAAGCCCAGAAAATCCGAGTCCGGCCGCGGGCCCACGAAACTTCCCGCCAGACTTCCTCCCCACCGCGTCCCCAGATACGACAACAACGCCGTCGCCGAATGTTTCGGCCGCCGCAACAGAGGCTGTCCCGGGTCGTACAGGGAGTTGATCGGCGCCGGGTTCTCCAGTATCTGCGTCGACGTATACGTGTACGCCGCGTTCAGCAGCAATCGAGGCATCAGTTTGGCCTGCACTCCCACCTCGGCCCCGTGCGCCAGCGCCTTGTTTACGTTGGAGTACTCACCCACAAAATTGACGAAGTCCACGGTCACATAATTAATCTGGTCGCGGAACAGATTGTTAAAGTAGGTCGCAGTGAAGACGTATTTTCCCTGTTCGAAGTCCTGCTGAATCCCTGCCTCGAACGCCCGTGTATGCTCGGGCCTGAGTCCCGGATTCGGAATGTTGTATGGATCCGGCGGAATTCCGTTGAACGTTTCTTCCAACCGCGGTTCTTTGAATGCGGTCGCGTACGAAAACCGCAACCGGGTTCCTGAGAAAATATCGTTCCCCCGTAGCGCCTGCCATGTTAGCGCCACCCGTGGCACTCCGATGTTCCCGTAGGCGCTATTGTGCACGAAGCGTCCGCCCACGATTGCGGAGAGTGTTTTCCAAGTTACCTGCTGTTGCGCGTAGAGATCGTTGCTCAGCCGCTGGCCATGGGTCTGGGCCCCGTAATCGAGATTGCCTACGAACCCGTTCTCGTTCTCAACCCGGTATCCAAAGGTCGTGTGCGCCCAGCTTCGCTCCGAGTAGTCGCCCTGATACTCAAACCCCGCGCGATTGATGTGATCCACTTCGTGGGAAGGGAAGTCGAAAATCCTGTCGGGATCGCCGTTCAAGTTCAGTTCGTTGTAGCGGTAGAGATAGTCGAATCCGGTGAAGTGATGTTGCCATCGCGACGGCCCCGCTACCGCCAGCTCCACGCTTCCCAGCAAATTGTTCAATTGCGACCAGTCGTCCGGATCGGGCGGCTGCAGCGCAGCGCCATTGAACTCCCACTCGCCTGCAAGTCCGGTAAAGCTGTTCGAGTGCCGAACGCGTGCGCGCAGGGAAATCTCATCACTCAGCTGGACGCCGACGTTCGCCCCCTCGAGCGAATCCGAATATGAATTGTTGATGCCATTGCCGTTCGTGTTGAGCTGGCTGCCAAACACGTTGTAGTCGAAGCGCCCGCGCGCGCCCGCCAGTGCTCCATAACCTCGCGCCGTGCTGAAGTTCCCTCCGTCCGCACCGAACGTCAATTCCGGCACCTGCGTGCTGCCGGGGCGCGTCCAAACCTGTACCACGCTGGTCATCGCGTCCGAGCCATACAGCGTGCTCTGCGCGCCCCGCACAAACTCCATGCGGTCGGCCTGATCCAGACGCAGCGTGCCGAAATCAAAGGTTCCTCCCGGCTCGTTGATCGTGACTCCGTCCACGATCACTTTGTTGTAACGCGACTCGCCGCCGCGCACGAATAACGACGTCAACCCTCCGCGCTGTCCCGCGTCGTTGACGATCGCTCCCGGAAGAAACCGGATGGCGTCGCTGGCCGCGATCGGCTGGATCGTCGCCAGCTGCGCCGCGCTCAGAGAATCCACGTCCGCTCCCGCTGCGTCAGCCGTCACCGGAGTTCGCATTCCGCTGACGACCACGGTTTCCGAAGCAGTCGCCAGCCGCAGGCTCACGTTGATTTCCGCCTGGGATGAGACTTCGATCGTTTCTGCCGCAAAGCCGGGCGCAAGCACCTGAACCTGATACGGCCCACCGCTCGGCACGTGAAAGATCGCAGTGCCCTCTGCGGAAGTGCTCTGCGTGCCCAGAATTCTTCCTTCGCTTCCGCCGATCAGCGACACCTGGGCTCCATCTACTGCGGCCCCCTGCGGGTCCACCACTTTTACTTTGAGATCGGCCGCTACTGCAGCCCGGGAAAGGGAAAAAGAGAGAACAACTCCAAGAAGAACGCCAGCGAATACGCGCATACCTTCCTCCTTTGCACGCGAAAGAGGTTGAAGTAAACGGATCGCGCCGGTCTCCTGGCTTCGCGAGTAAGGATCATCCGATCCGGTCACGCCCCCGGCCTTCCCGGAATCTCTCCCAGTGGCCGTGAGCAGTTTCCTCGCTTACAGTTGCGCGGCAGCGCGGGATTTTCACCCGCTTCCCTGTCTTCACCGAGTGGCAAAGACGCGCGTTCCGAACGAAATTCCAAAGATCGAAGTAGAGCAACGATCAGAAACAACCGTCGCCAAGCAATCTAACGGCTGGGCATACGCAAGTCAAATGAGGTCGATGAGCCGATACACTACCGTCTCCACCGCCCCAAAACATGCAGTAGGATCGAGAGCACCACGCTCACCACCACTGACGTGGCCAGCGGAAAGTAAAACGTCGTGTTCTTCCCCCGATAAACAATGTCGCCCGGCAGCCGTCCCAAGGGCAGGTTCGTCCGCCCCAGCAGCGTCAGCAGAACCCCCGCTACTACCAGCACCAATCCCAATCCAATCAGCAACTTGCCAAGATCCGTCATTGCCCGCTCCACCGGCATCGAATGTCAGACAGCCTTCGACTCTGGCGCCCTACCCTAACCAAAGACCCCTTCCCGCTTGCTTCGTCCTTCCTGTATTCTGAGTCAACCATGGTCATCCCCTGACCTATCCTTTCCCTGGAGATCGCGATGTCCCTGCACCGGCCCCCTGCTCGCTCCCACGTCCGGAGTCTATCCACTCTCGTTCTGCTCGCCATGGCGTGCACACTTCCAGCCCATTCCCAGGACGTCCTCACCTATCACAACTCCAACTCCCGCGCTGGTTTCTATAGCCAGGAGAAGATCCTCACACTGTCCAATGTAAACTCCGCCAGCTTCGGCAAGCTCTTTACTGTTCCAGCCGACGGCCTCGTCGACGCCGAACCGCTCTACGTCTCCGCCGTGTCCATCTCCGGCGTCACCCACAATCTTCTGATCGTTGCCACCGAGCACGACTCTGTCTACGCTTACGACGCCGACACAGGGACTCTCCTCTGGCACGTGCGGACGCTCAAGTCCGGCGAAACCACCTCCGACAATCGCGGCTGCTCCCAGGTCACGCCTGAGATCGGCATCACCTCGACTCCCGTCATCGTTCGCCGCAAAACAGGAAGCCCGGTGATCTACGTCGTCGCCATGTCGAAAGATACCTCGGGCGGCTACCATCAGCGCCTGCATGCCCTCGACGCCGGCAGTGGCGCCGAACTCGCCAACGGCCCCGTCGACATTTCCGCCCAGTATCCTGGCACCGGCGACAACAATTCCGGGGGCTATGTCATCTTCGATCCCGCCCAGTATAAAGAGCGCTCCGGATTGCTCCTGACCGGCGGAACGATCTACCTCGCATGGGCCTCTCATTGCGACTTCCGTCCCTACACTGGCTGGATCATGGGCTACAACGCCACTACGCTGGCGCAGACCACTGTGCTCAACGTAACTCCCAACGGCAACGAGGGCGCCATTTGGGGCTCCGGCGCAGGCATGGCCGCCGACAGCAGCGGTAACATCTTCCTGCTCGATGCCAATGGACTCTTCGATACCAATCTGAACTCCTCCGGCTTCCCATCGTCCGGAGACTATGGCAACGCTTTCCTTCACCTCACCACCAAGGGTGGCCTCGCTGTCGCCGACTATTTCGAAATGGACAACGAGTCCAGCGAGAACGCCGGTGACGTCGACCTCGGTTCCGGCGGAACGCTCCTGGTCAATCAGAAGGATTCCAAAGGCAAGACCTGGCAGCTTGCCGTGGGAGCAGGCAAGGACAGCAACCTTTACGTTGTCAATCGCACGAACATGGGAAAGTTCTCTTCCACCAGCAACAACATGTATCAGGAACTGTCGGGCGCTCTGCCCGGTGGAATCTGGTCTATGCCCGCTGCTGCCGGCAGCCGAGTCTTCTACGGTCCGGTAAACTCTCCCCTGCTCGCGTTTCAATTCAGCAACGCGAGACTGCTCGCCACCCCAGTGGCGAAGTCCTCCAACTCCTTCGGTTATCCGGGTACGACTCCCAGCATTTCCGCGAACGGAAGCCAGAACGCCATTGTCTGGGCCGCGGAAAACTCTAACCCCGCCGTCCTCCACGCCTACAACGCCCAGACCCTTGTCGAAATCTACAACACCAACCAGGCTGCCAATGGCCGCGATCATTTCGGCGCGGGAAACAAATACATCACTCCCATGATTGCCAATGGCAAGGTCTATGTCGGCACGACCACGGGTGTCGGCGTCTTTGGCCTGCTGTCCCAGTAGCTCAGGGCTCGCTGTTTATCGCCAAATACAGCGCCAGATCGGCGACTTCGATTCTTGATCCGCAGACGCACAACGGTGCCATGGAAGCGCGCACCCGCGCATGAGAAGGAGATTCTCAGAACGCCTGCACATGGAGAAGCGCCTGCCTTCTCGATCGCCACTCAGACAAGATCCTAGCCCGGCAGGATCTCTTTCAGCGCTCCCTCAATGTTTTCGACTTCTTCCCGAATGACTCGGATCGATTGCTGATTTTTCGCCGGGTGCGCCAACGGGGTGATTCCTTCCAGCGCGCCGCGTATCTGATGATTCCGTTTCCAGATGAAATTGAGCCGGGCGGCCCTCTTTTTTCGATTCCTGTATACGTCGCCCACAAACCGCGTCGCGACCCAGGCAAACACCAAACCAAACAGCGCCTCTACCGGAATGCGGTCGGTCACGCCATCAAACTCTGAAAACAACAGCCGGTAGACCGCCTCACCCATCCCAAACGAAGCAAACAACACCGTTGCTCCAAAGAGATACACCTGCAACCGCTCCATGGGTTGAAAACGGATGGAGTCATCGTTCCGGTCGCGTGTCCGCGCAAAACTGATCTGCATACTTCCCCCTATGATTTGTCGTTGCTCCCGAGTTCGCAATCGGCGGCTGGCCCCTCTTGTCCTAACCGGACCTGAGAACGCCTTTGCTCCACGCTAGACCCCTGGAATGGCGGCACCTGCGCCACCCGGTTTCTCGCGTTCCATTCTCGCAGCCATCGAGCGAACTCTCTGTTTTCCTTGACCTCGAATGTCATCTTCCCGTCACCGCTTTCCTGGGTTGATGTTCGCTGGTCAAAGACACTTTGGGAACTGTAACTTGTAACAGCTTCCCCTGCAAACTGGCCAGACATTTGTGGCCAGAATCCGACGGACTGTCGGATTCGGCGGGGCCCGGCGGCACCTGTCAAAACTAACAGCTCTCAAGAGCCTTCCGTCGTGCTGAACTGGTGCTATTCAGTCGCCTCGGCAGGTGTGGCCTTCATAAGTGCTGGGTGATTCCACTACCGATTGAATCGCCCCCGCCCGCGATAAGGAGTTCCGTATGAAGCCTCTGACCAACGTATACCGCTGCTCACTATCCGCTCTTCTGATTTTGGCCGGTGCCATCCCAACCCTTGCCCAAGACGGCAAACTCTCTCTACATGTTACGCCCCGGCAGGCGTTTGTTTTCGCTGATGGTCGCGCGATCAGCGAAGCCAGCAAGCACCCCACCATCAAGCTCAGCGCCGGCGACCACAAGATTGAACTGGTCAACTACGGCTATGCTCCGTCGACCCAGACCGTCACCATCACGGCGGGTCAGACCACCAAGCTCGACGTCAGCCTCACTCCCGTCACGGGAACCGTTCCCGGTCCCTTCGGTGCCATGACCATCGAGGGCGCGAACCACGATGCCGTTCTGCTTAACGGCAAGACGCCCGACTTCTTCGTTGGAAATGGCGACGAATTCAATAACGAGCGCGGTTGGAAACAGGAACTGGTCGTCCCGCCCGGCACCTATCAGGTTTCCGTTCTGTCCGAGGACAAAGAAGTTTGGACCGGCTCGGTCGACGTTCCTGTGAATCAGCGCGTCGTCATCGATATCCCCAAGGGCGTTCGCAAGACCGTAAAGTGGGCCCGCGGCGAGAAACTGTCCTCCATCCCTCGCTTCAAGGTAGGCACAGCCAGTGCGACTGTTGCAGTCATCAAACCGACTGCCCAGTTATCCGCGACCGTGGCTCAGGTCAACTGCGGTGGCGCCTCGCAGCTCAACTGGACTTCCTCCGACGCCGGGCACGTCGAGATCACCCCGGTGGGCGGCGTCGCAAGTTCCGGCCAGCAAGCGGTTTCACCCACTCAGACGACAACCTATAACCTGACGGCGGTCGGCCCCGGTGGCACCGCGACTTCGAGCGCCACGGTCAACGTCAACACTGCGATTCAGGCGAACCTCGGGCTTTCGCAACCCGTGGTCAACTACAAACGCGTCGGAGACAAAGTCCTGGTCAACGATCCAGCCTCTTTGAACTGGTCCGCGGACAACGCCTCCAGCGTTTCCATTACGCCATTGGGCTCCGTCAGCCCCAGTGGAAGCCGCGATCTGCAGATCACGCCCACGAAGACCGACCCCGGCAAGATCGATGAAACCGTCACTTACACTCTGAACGCGACCAACGGCTGCGGTGGAACCGAAACCAAAACTGCCGAACTCCACATCGTCGGCTCGATCGAACGGCCCGAAGTCAAACTCTCGATGCGCAGCGTATATTTCCAAACGGACCGCCCGCGATCCGTCAAGAGGGAAGCCGCTCTCCTTGACAGCGAACAGGAGACCCTGAAGTCCATCGCCGACACCTTCCAACAGTACCTCGCTGCGCAGCCGGATGCTCACCTAGTCCTCTCCGGACACGCCGACAAGCGTGGGCCGCAAGCCTACAATCAGCCGCTCTCCGAACGGCGCGCCGAACTGGCCAAGCGCTTTCTGGTCGAGCACGGAGTTCCCGAGGGCAACATCGAAACTCGTGCATTCGGCAAGGAACAGAATCTGACGGTCGATCAGGTCAAGCAGCACGTCGAGCAGGATCCTGACCTGAGTGCGGAAGAGCGCGACAAAACCCTACAGAATTTGAAGACCATCGTCTACGCCTATAACCGGCGCGTGGACATTACGGTAAACCCCGCCGGACAGGAGTCTGCTCAAGACTACCCGTTCAAGTCGCAGGATTTCGCCAGGCTGGTAGACCGCAACGGCCCGGCGAACCCCAGTGGCGTTGAAATGGCCGCGGAAAAGGAAAAGATCAAGAACTAGTACCGAAGTAAAAAATTAGCAGAAGCAAAAGGATGCCCCGCCCTTCTCGCGCGCTTTGCGAAGCCGCCCTGAGCGCAGTCGAAGGGTGGGGTCTTTGACTTTCGATTCGGATTTGACTGTTGCGTCTCGAGCAAGCCCGTGCTCAAGACACTACTCGTGCCGCAAGGCCTCGATCGGATTCAGCCGCGACGCTCGAAACGCCGGAATCATTCCGCTGACCAGTCCCACCATTCCCAGAATCGCCGTCGACGCAATCAGCGTTGCGGGAGCGATGATCAGTCGTATATCGCCCGCCTCACCATTCTTCGCAAACGCGCTGTACAACGTCAGCCTTCCCACCGACAGCGCCACCGCGTACGCCAGGATCACTCCCAGCACACCCCCGATCGCCGTAATCGTCATCGCCTCGGCCAGAAACTGCATCAAGATATATCTTCGCGGCGCGCCCAGCGCCTTCTGCACGCCGATCTCCCGCGTACGCTGGGTCACCGACACCAGCATGATATTCATCAGCCCCACACCGCCAATGCCAAGCGTCAGCGTCCCAATGAACCCCATCAGGATCTTCAACCCAAGTGTGATGATCTCGAACTGGTGTACCTGCGTCATCAGGTTAAACACGAACACAGCCTGCCGGTCCGACTGGTTGAATTTGTGCTGCGTCGACATGATCGCGCGCACCGTCTGCTCCAGGCTCTCGTACTCCGGCGTCTGGTAGGTGAACCAGATCGTGTCCAGGTAATGCGTGTTCTTCAAATCGCTCATCGTGGTGAAGGGAACATAAATCACGCGATTGATGTCGTCGTTCCCCTCTTGCATCTTGGCTTGCAGCACCCCGATCACTTCGAAGCTCAGGCCATCCAGCCGTATGTGTTCGCCGAGAGCGTTGCGTCCGGAAAAAAGTTTGTCCTTCGCCTCCGACCCAATCACCGCCACGCGCGCCCGCTGGATCTCATCCTCCGGGTTGTAAAACCGCCCCTGCCCCATCTTGAGCGACCGCACATCGACCACATTCGGATAATTTCCCGTCACCCCCCACGTGAAGATCCGCGTGTCGTATTGCACGCTCGCCTGCTTGCTGACTTCCGGAGTGATGTGCGTGATTTGCGGAAGGTTCGTGGTCAATGCGTCGACATCATCCAGCGTGAAGCGGATGAGGACTCCCGCCTTCTGTCCGCCCGCCTGCATCGAAGTGCGGTTCGGCACCACGATCACCAGCTTGTTGCCGAAGTTCGCAAAGATGTTCGCGCAGGCCTTGCCGAATCCGTCGCCGTACGCGAGCAGCATGACCACCGTCGCGATGCCCCAGGCCATGCCCAGCATGGTGAGCGCGGTCCGGCGGCGGTTATGCCGCATCGCGCCATACGCTTCCTGGAACAGATCGCGAAACATGGTCCCCTAGAACCCCTCTTGCCGCAGCGCTTCCACTGGCTGCAGCATCGCCGCTTTGCGCGCAGGATAAAGTCCCGCGACCACGCCCGCCAGCGTCAGGCTCCCAATCGCCAGTACCGCCGACATCGGCACCAGCTTTGGGGGATCAAATCCTCCCGGTCCCTGGATCCCTCCCAGCAGCCCCATCAAGCCCGCCGCCAGCCCCATGCCGAGCACGCCACTGCCCAGCGTCAGCAGCAATCCTTCCAGGAAAAAATGAAACAGAATGCTGCGATTGGTAGCGCCCAGCGCCTTCCGCAATCCGATCTCGTGCGTCCGCTCGCTCACCGCGACCAGCATGATGTTGATCACGCCGATCGCTCCCAGCGCCAGCGTCACCATGCCCACCGCGCCTAGAAACATGTTCATCACGTCGAAGATCGTTCCCACCATCTTCGACTCCTGGATCGAATCCCAGCCGTCAAACGCATTCTCGTCGTTGACATCGAATCCATGATTGCGCGCGATGATCTTGTGCACATCGTCCTGCGCCAGTTTGTGCTCCGCCGTGGTTTGCGGTTGGTATTCCACGAACGAAATGGAATTCTGGTGGCTCTCGCCCTTCAGCGGGAAGTTGGTCGCCATCACCGTGAACGGAATGTAGCCGCGCATGTTCAGCCATGTGTTGTCGCCGCGGCCCAGATGCGGCATCGCCCCGATCACTTCGAACCGGATCCCGTTCAGCAGAATGAATGCGCCCACTGCCGGCCGCCCTGGGAAGAGCGTCTTCTTCAGTTCGTTCCCCAGGACGATCACATTGCGCCTCTGCGACTCGTCCATGTCATTCAGCCAGCGCCCTTCGCTGAGCGGAAGAAAACTGATCTCGTTCAGTTGCGGCTCCGTGCCCAGGATCTCGACCCCGGCACTCGCAAATTCACTGACCTGGTGCAGATCGCTGCGCGAAAGCAACGGTGCCGCCATCCGCACATGCGGCGCTTGTGTGCGGATGTCCACGTAATCCTGATACGTCAGCAAATACGGACGCGCGGAATTCATGCTCCCTTCCACTGCCGGCGCGCGCCCCGGAAAAATGAACATGATGTTCCTGCCAAACTCCGCCAGTTCGCGCTTGTTGCCCGAGCGGAATCCCTCGCCCACGCCCACCAGCAACAGCAGCGATCCCACGCCCCACGCGATCCCGAACATGGTCAGGAATGACCGCAACTTGTGCGCCCACAGGTTGCGGAAGATTTGCGCGAAAATATCCCAGATTGTGCGCATAAGTAGAAGACGTTAGAAACCGCCGATTGTTACTGGATCGCCAAACTAAATCCGACAACAGCTCGAAAACCGGGCCCGCGGGGTGAGCACTGTCCGGCATCTCTTGCAATTGGATGCCTCAGCCTAACTGGAAGGTGGTATGTCCTGCCCCCGAAAGAGGATACGGAATCCTCTCAAGATAAGTTGCAGAAAAACCACAAGCATGCTCGTCGCGGCAGGAGGCCTTCAACGCCCACGCTTTTGGGTGGCGCAGCGCTTTCAGCGCTGCGGTAAGGCTTATTTTCTAGATGCGATTATCGCCTGAGGTGCCGGGATGCGGTTTCCAGCTCATTCAGACCGTTTGACTGCTGCGCAAAGCACCGTGGAAGAGCGGCGCTTCAGCGCCGCGTAAAAGGCGTGAGTGGAAGAGCGGCCCTTCAGGGCCGCGTAAGAGCGTGAAATGATAAAGGGCTTTAGCCCCCGTGGTCGCAACTCTATCCTTCGAGTCTCCCCTGCAACTCCCCAATCGCCGCGATCCACTCATTCAACCCGTCGGCCTGCATCCATAAATCCTTCAACTCCGAATTCCTCCGCACCCGATCCACTGCCCGACCCGCCAAAGCCGCGAGCTCCGGAGTCAACGCCTGCGGATGTCTCCTCGCCCACTCCACGATCGCCACCGGCGCCCCTGTTCCCGGCGCGCCTTTCAACGCCGCCACAACCTCTCCTGCTGCAACCGTAACGTACGCCGCCGGCCCTTCCAGATACTCCGGATCATCCGCCGACCTCACCAGAATTTTCGTCAGCTCCACTGGCGTGATCGCCCCCAATCCCGCAACCCAATCCGCCGCATCGTCATTCTCAAAACTTCCCGTACCCCAAGCGCCCACGCACCCTCCTCACGGAATCCGCTGGAGCAATTATATCGAGGGGATGCCGCCGCCCCGCTCGCGTACTCTGTGAGACGGGGGAGCTTTGAGCTACGTTGACTTGCTCTCCCATCCCGCCTACCATACCGCGATCGTATGATTGGCCAGACCATCTCTCACTACCGCATTGTCGACAAGCTCGGCGGTGGCGGCATGGGAGTCGTGTACAAGGCCGAAGACACCCGCCTTCATCGTTTCGTCGCGCTGAAGTTTCTTCCCGACGAAGTCGCCCGCGACCCTCAAGTCTTAGCCCGCTTTCAACGCGAAGCCCAGGCCGCCTCCGCGCTGAATCATCCCAACATCTGCACCATCTACGATATCGGCGATCAGGACGGCAAGGCCTTCATCGCCATGGAATTCCTCGAAGGCATAACCCTGAAGCATCGCATCGGGGCGAGGCCCGTCGAACTCGAAACCCTGCTGGATCTCGGCATCGAAATCGCCGACGCCCTCGACGCCGCGCACGCCAAGGGCATCGTCCATCGCGACATCAAGCCCGCCAACCTCTTCGTCACCGAGCGCGGACACGCCAAGATTCTCGATTTCGGACTGGCTAAAACCCGCGTGCCCTCCACGCCGGACGGGGCCACCATCGCCAGCTCCGAAGATCCCCACCTCACTAGTCCCGGCAGCACTCTCGGCACCGTCGCCTACATGTCTCCCGAGCAGGCCCTCGGCAAGGAACTAGATGCCCGCACCGACGTATTTTCTTTCGGTGCGGTGCTCTACGAGATGTCCACCGGGACTCTGCCCTTTCGCGGCGATACCACCGCCGCTACCTTCGACGCCATCCTCCACATAGATCCCGCGCCGCCTCTCCAACGGAACCCCGATCTCCCACCGGAACTGGGACGCATCATCCGCAAAGCCCTCGAGCGCGATCGCGAGATCCGCTACCAGAGCGCGGCGGAAATCCGTGCCGATCTCAAAGGGCTCAGGCGCGACACCACCTCGGGCAAAGTCAATGTCGCAGTCACCGCCTCCCCAACAACTCGGACAGGCAAACGCCTCTGGCCGTGGGCTGTCTCGCTGCCGCTGTTATTGGCCGCCGCAGTTCTTGTCTGGTTCTTCCTTCCCGCTCCTGTGCCTCGAGTCAAGGGCACAACCCAGATCACCCACGACGGCTTTGCGATGGGAAGTATGATTACCGATGGGGAGCGTATATACGTCACCCAGTTTCGTCCGGCGGGCTTGATGCTTGCCCAGGTTTCGACCACGGGCGGCGAAAGTTCCCCAATCCCCACGCCCGTCAGGGGCTTGATACTCCACGACGTCTCCGCCGACCATTCCCAGCTCCTGGTGGGCACCATGGTGCCTACCGGCAGCCGCGACACGCCTTTGTGGACCGTGCCCCTGCCTGCTGGCTCTCTTCGACGCGTGGGTAACATTCAGTCGAGCAGCGCAAGCTGGTCGCGTGACGGGCGACAGATGGTGTTCGTCAGAGGTTCGGAGCTGTACCTGGCGAATGCCGATGGAACTGCTGAACACCATCTCGTTTCTCCTCCCCCCTCGGCGTTTCTCCCCGTCTTTTCTCCCGACGGCAGCCGCATCCGCTTTTCCGTTAGCGACCCGTCCAATTCGGTTTCGTTGTGGGAAGTCCGGACCGATGGCTCCGGCTTGCATCAGCTGCTCAAAGGATGGCACAGTCCTCCCGCGGAATGCTGTGGCCGATGGACTCAGGATGGACGCTACTATGTTTTCGAAAGCGGCAATGGGCTGACCAACGATATCTTCGCTCTCGCGGACTCCACTTCAATTTTCCGCAAAGCGTCCTCGACTCCAACCAGACTCACCACCGGTCCGCTCCTCTACTCCTCCGCGAGACCGGATCCCGGCGGCCGCAGGATATTCGTCGAGGGCGTACAGCCCCGCGGGGAACTCGTGCGTTACGACCCCGCAAGCAAACAATTTCTCCCGTTCCTTGGCGGGATTTCCGCTAGCGACGTCTCTTTCTCGCGGGATGGCAAGTGGGTCACTTACACTACGATTCCGGATCTGGCTCTCTGGCGTAGCCGCGTCGATGGCAGCGATCGCCTGCAGCTTACCTATCCGCCCGAGGCCGCAACCCTTCCGAGTTGGTCCCCCGACGGAACCCGGATCGCTTACGTCTCCTTTCAAGTTGGAAAACCCACGAAGATCTTCATCATCTCCGCGCAAGGCGGCCAACCCGAAGAGCTTTTGCCCGAAAATCTGGGCGAGGTCGACGCCACGTGGTCCCCGGATGGCTCGAAGCTTGCCTTTGGCCGCCTCTCCACCATGAACTCCGGACCCATTGATATCCAGATGGTCGACATGAAGACGCACCAGGCCTCCACCTTCCCCGGCTCCCAGGGCCTGTTTTCCCCACGTTGGTCGCCCGATGGCCGCTATCTAGCCGCTGTCAGCGTCCAGGGTTCACACGATCTCATGCTTTATGATTTCCAAACCGAGAAATGGTCGCAGTGGATGACCAATGCCGACAACATAAATTACGCAGGCTGGTCCGCGGACAGCCGCTACGTCTACTACGACAGCTTCGCCACGGCCAACTCCAAGTGTCACCGCATAAAGGTCGGAGATCACCATCCCGAAGACCTGTTCGACCTTAACACCTTGCGCCGCTATCTCGGCGCGTGGGGATCGTGGAGTGGACAGGCCCCCGACGACTCGCGCCTGTTCATCCGCGACGTGAGCTCCCAGGATATCTACGCCCTCGACGTCGACCTCCCGTAAAAGCTGTTCCCTAAAAAAGATCCAAGTGGGTGCCCCATCCTAGCCGCGTGTTTTGCGGCTAGGATGGGGATTTTGACTTCAGCTTTTGATATTTCCAGAGAAGCGGAGTTTCCGTAAAATCGATTTAGTCTTTGCATTACAAAGTACTTGACACCCGCCATCCGGCGCGCTACCCTTTCCCTATGTTCGACCCGCGGCCCCATCGTATCCGGCGTTTCCGTCGCTCCTCGGAGCTGGGCGTCCCGGACCCAAGTTCGGCTCAAGGTTCGTCCGATCGCTCGCCGCGCACCGCGCCCGAAGTCATCCCCGGCGCTATCGAAGATCTCCGCTTCATCCGCGACACCATGGAGCGCTCCGCCGCCTTTACCGCCGTCTCCGGCTGGGGACAAGTCCTTCTCGGCTTCACCGCCCTCGCCGCCGCGTGGCTCGCCGCCCAACAAGCATCTCCATTCGCATGGCTCCGCGTCTGGCTCTCGGAAGGCCTTCTCGCTGTCGCCATCGGATTGCTCGCCTGCACCTGGAAAGCGAACCGCCGCGGCCTGCCTCTGTTTTCCGGCCCGGCGCGCAAAGTCGCTCTCAGTCTTGCTCCGCCGCTCGTCGCCGGAGCCTTCCTGACGTTCCTCTTGTTTCGTGCGGGCCTGCAGTCGGCCCTGCCCGCCACCTGGCTCTTGCTCTACGGCGCCGGCATCATGACCGGAGGCGCCTTCTCCGTCCAGATCGTTCCTGTCATGGGACTCTGCTTCATGCTGCTCGGCGGCCTCACCGTCCTCGGCCCCGCCTCATTGGGCAACTGGTTTCTTGCCGGCGGCTTCGGCGGCCTCCACATCCTCTTCGGATTCCTCATCGCCCGGAGGCACGGTGGCTAGATCTCTTCCATCGCACGGCAAGCACCCGAAGCCCGAGCCTGAGCTTCACAGCAGGGTTCGCGAGAAGGTTCGCAAACACACTTCGGAAGAGTCGCCGCGCGCCCCGGAACTCCCCGAACTCGATCGCCTGATTCATGAGCGCATCCGCCTCGGCATCGTCAGCGCGCTCGCCACCAACGATTCACTCAGCTTCAACGACCTCAAGCGCGTGCTCAAGACCACTGACGGCAACCTGAGCGTCCACGCCCGCAAGCTCGAAGAGGCCCAATACATTTCCTGCGTAAAGTTTTTCGAAGGACGCGTCCCCCGCACCGAATACCGCCTCACGCCTACCGGCCGCCGCGCCCTCTCAGAGTATCTCGATCAAATGGAAGAATGGATCCGCGTCACCCGCGAAGATAAATAATAGAAGCGCAAAATTTTTTGCCCCAGTGCTTTGCACTACAAAGAACATTGCATAGAGTAAGAAGTTAAGAAAAAGAAACTAGAGATGTGGGGACCAGATGATCATGTGGGGACGGCCGCCTTCGGCCGTCCCGTCGAGCGAAGCTCGACGAAGGGCACAAAAATCCGAAAACCGAGAGTTGCAAACGAAGGCCGGAGACCGAAAGCCTGAGGCCGAAAGCCGAAAGCCGAGCCACTAATCCCCCCCGAATCTCTTTGCCGGAGCCGCTACCATGCCGACCACCATCGCCAGCAACATGAACTTTCCCGCGCCGCTCGCCGTCCTTGGATTCCTCGCCGCGATCGGCGGCCTCTTCCTCGCGGTCGCTTCAGTCTTCATCTTCTGGTTCGCCCGCAAGCCGAAGTTCGCCCGCATCACCGCGATCGGAACCGCAGTGTGTGCCGCGGTCTACTTCACGCTGCTCTTCGGATTCTCCGCCGCCAGCCGCGAGACGGCTCTCGCGCACGGACAGGAAAAATATTTCTGCGAGATCGACTGCCACCTCGCCTACTCCGTCCTCGACGCCCACACACAGCCCGACGGACACCTCGTCGTCACCGTCCGCACCCGCTTCGACGAAACCACGACATCGCCGAATCGCCCCAAAGATGCGCCGCTCACTCCGTCCGCGCGCGAAGCCCGCCTCATCGACAGCGCCGGACGCGAATACGCCCCCGTCTCCACCGCCGGCACTCCACTGCTCACGCCACTCAAGCCCGCCGACGCCTACACCACGCAACTCGAATTCAACGTCCCGAAAGACGCGACCGGCCTGCGCCTCCTGATCAACACCATCCCGCAATGGCCCGACAAAATCGTCATCGGCGACGAAAACAGCTGGCTGCACAAGAAAACCTACTTCGCCTTGTAGAAGCACACTCAGCAGTCAGCACTCAGCACTCAGAAAAACCAACCTGGCGTTGGCTGAATGCTGAGTGCTGAGTGCCGAATGCTCACAGCTGAGATACAATCCCCGCGATGACCCGTCTCCTGCTCGTCCTGCTCCTGACCACATTCCTGGCCGCGCAATCCGCTCCCGAAGTCGACATCGCCGCCGAGCCTCATCATCACCTTGTGCTCGCCAACGACCAGGTCCGCGTCTTCAATGTCGACGTTCCGCCACACTCCGAAACTCTCGTGCACCGTCACGGACACGACTACATCTACGTCATGCTCGGTCCCTCGGCGATCGTCAACGCCATTGCGGGCAAAGATCCCGTCACTGTAAAACTGCAAGCCGACCAGGTCGGATTCTTCTCCGGCCCCATCGTCCACGTGGTTCGCAGCTCCGCGCAGCCCTTTCGCAACCTCACCATCGAACTTCTACAGGATGACAAGCTCCGCAACTCGAAGACGAAATGGGACGAAGACCGCGGCCTCGAGATCCTCCACGGCGGTACGCAGGAAATCCTCTTCGTAAAAGACGGCGTCCGCGCCTCTGAGTTCGAACTCCAGCCCGGAGGCATGATCCCCGCGCACCACCACGCCGGACCGCACCTCGTCGTTGCTCTCACCGACTACGAATTGCGCAGCGCCGAAACCGGGAAGCCACCGGTCACATTCCCCATGAAGCGAGGCGAGACCAGATGGGTCGCTGGAGGAATCACTCACATGGTCACTAATACCAGCGCAGCCCCCGCCAAATTCGTGACCCTGGAATTCCCGTAAACCCCAGACCTAACACCTAACACCCAAGACCCCAGACCCCA
>Ga0335083_10004170_pt1 | contig 18489 bp, 15 predicted proteins | sample Lox_Sample_42_FD_206716 | JGI IMG/M metagenome (GOLD analysis project Ga0335083, IMG submission 206716) | Soil microbial communities from Loxahatchee National Wildlife Refuge, Florida, United States - Lox_Sample_4.2 | ecosystem: Environmental > Terrestrial > Soil > Wetlands | place: USA...
ACCCGCTGCACTACAACCTGAGGGCACTGCTTGCGCTGATCGTTTTTTCGACGGCCACCGGCTACTACTTTAACTTTGCGCACCTCTTGGGAGCCCGCGTTCAGCTGCTGCGCGATTACTCGCAGGCACCGGCCGATTTGCCTTAGCGGTCTTGAGGATTCATCGCCTTCTGCAGCGCCATCGGCGGGACGTACATGCTGAGCCGGGTGCGATGCCACCACGCGTGATCGCTGCGTAACTCGGCCCAGGTGGTGAAGCGGTAATCGTAGAGTGCTGCGCGCACGTACCGGGGCGGCGCATCCGGGAAGGGGTTGTGCCGCAACAGCCGCAGTGCCGCCCGGTCGTTGCGCAGCAGCCGCTCCATGAACGGCCTCAGCCAAGGCTGCGCATAGCGCGGCGAGATGCCGGCGAACCACATCAGCCAGTCCAGCCGTAGGTGATACGGGGCCCATTGCCGCGGCAGCCGGCGCACCGCACCGGGTTTGCCCTTGAATCCGTACTCCTTCCAGACGGTCTGGTCGCTGATCTTGGGTTCATCGGTGCCCTCGATCACCACTTCCCGGCGGAAGCGGCCGACGCTGCCGAAGGCGCCGTACGTGTTGACGAGGTGAAAGGAGTTGAACGACATGTTCATTCGCTGATGCGACGACAGCATGTTGCGCGTCGGCCAGTAGCTCAGCGTGAGCACCGTGGCCGTGAAGACGATGACCAGGACGACGAACCACGGCGGCGGTTCCGCCAGCGCGGGCGGCGCGGGTACCGGCAGCAACGACTGGTCGATCGCGCTGCAGGCCAGCACGATCGTCAGCCAATTGAGCCACGCGAAGTTGCCGGACAACACCAGCCACAGTTGGGTGACGACGACGATCGCCGCCGCCACGCTGGCCACCGGCTGCGGCGCGAACAACCCGAACGGCACGACGAGCTGGGCGAAATGGTTGCCCGCCACCTCGATTCGGTGCAATGGCTTAGGCAGGTGGTGGAAGAACCAGCTCAACGGCCCCGGCATGGGCTGGGTCTCGTGGTGGTAGTACAGGCAAGTCAGATTGCGCCAGCACGGGTCACCGCGCATCTTGATCAAACCGGCGCCGAACTCGACGCGAAAAAGCAGCCAGCGGACCAACCACATCGTCAGTACCGGGGGCGCTGTCCGGGCGTTGCCGACGAAGATCACCAAGAACCCCGTCTCGAGTAGCAACGATTCCCAGCCGAACGAATACCACGTCTGCCCGACGTTGACGATCGACAAGTAGAGCACCCACAGCGTGAGCCAGATGACCATCGCGGCCCACAGCGGGACCAGGTCGGCCGCACCGGCGACGACAGCCGCCGACAGCCCCGCGCCGAACCAGGCGACGCAAGCGAACAACCGATCCGAATAACGCCAATGAAAGACGCTCGGCGTTCGCCAAAACGACAGCTCGGCCAAATACCTTGGCACCGGCAGTATTCCGTGCTCTCCGATCAGCGCCCGGAACTGCAGCGCCGCCGCGACGAACGCGATCAGATAGATCGCCGCCACGCCGCGCTCGAGCACCAGTCTGCTGAGCCAGTAGTCGGGTGCCGAAAACCATCCCATGGCCGTAACTCCTCGGACGGTGGTGTATCCAAGTCAAGCAGCAGGCAAACCGGTAGCCAACCCCGCGGAAGTCAGACCGGTGGACGCCGGAAGCACGGTAGAAACTACCATTGTGATGGTACCGTCAACCATATGGCTTTGAACATCAAAGACCCCGAAGTCGATCGGTTGGCGACCGAACTCGCGTCACGGCTGCACACCAACAAAACCGACGCAATCCGGCAGGCGCTCCACGCTCAACTCGCGCTGCTGGAATCCGGTGCCGCCGAACGCCAAGAACGCCTTCTCGACGTCCTGCGCACGGAGATCTGGCCCCTCCTCGCTGACCGCTCCCCGATCACCAAACGCGAGCGCGAAGAAATCCTTGGCTACGACCCGGAAACGGGGGTCTGAGCACTGCGGTGATGATCGACACCAGCGCCGTCGTCGCGCTAATTCAGGACGAGCGGCCCCACGCCGCGCAGGTCGCCGCGGCCCTGGCCAGCGCTCGCAATCCGGTGATGTCGGCACCGACGGTGGCCGACTGCCTCATTGTGCTGACCGCTCGCCACGGCGCCGTCGCGCGCACCGTCTTCGAACGCCTGCGCGCCGAAGCCAATCTGCGCGTAGCACCTTTCACCGGCGAACACGCCCTCGCCGCACAGCGCGCCTACTTGAAGTACGGCAAGGGACGCCATCGCGCCGCGCTGAACTTCGGCGATTGCATGACATACGCCGCCGCCCAGCTCGGCAACGAACCACTCCTGGCCATCGGCAACGTCTTCCCCCAGACCGACCTCGAGTTCAGCGGCGTCGTCGGCTACTGGCCTACACCAAGCACTGCCACCTGAGGGTGCGCCGAACGCGGGGGAGTGGCATGCATCGAGGGACACTTTTTCGTCCATATAGCCAGGCAGCCAGGCGCCCGATTACCGAGGCAGGTCCGCCCGGTCCGGCATCCGCACCGCCCAGACCGCCAGCGCCGCGAGTGAAATCAGCGCCAGCAGTTGCACATTCACCGAATGCCCGGCGTAGCCGTCCACCGACCGCCAGGGGTGCCGGGACAGCGCCGCCCCGGCCAGAATCAACCCGCCGGCGCTCAGCCAGACGGTCACCCCGTCGCGCCGGCCCTTGAGCAGGTACCGCAGGCCGAATGCAGCGCCGACCACCGCCACTCCGGCCACCCCGGCGATCAGCGCTCCAGCGCCCAGCACCGCGACGACGGTCCACCCCCTGGGCGCCCAAGGTCGTGCGGGTGGGTCCGCGTCGCGCCCCCGGCGAGTGCGCCACAACGCCAAGAACGCCAGCAGCGGGAGCAGGGCCAGCCCCACTGCCAGGCCCGCCCGGTACAGCGTGTTGGAGGTGAAGGTCAGCGTGATGGTGCCGGGGTCCCCGGCGGGCAGCACCCAGCCCTGCTGCCATCCGTTGACGGCGACCGGCGTCAACCGGACACCCGCGCTGGTACGCGCCACCCAGCCGGGGTTGATGCTTTCCGGGATGACCAGCACCCGCGGGGTGGCCGACGCGGGCGCACGCACCTCGCGGCGGGCCGGTCCCCACGCCCCCGTGGCGGCGGGAAGTTCTGTGGCGCGGGGCAATTCGGCAGCCCCCGCTATCGACAGCCGGGCGCCGTCGACGACGAACTGCGCGCCCGGACTGATCAGCAACTCCTGCTCACCCGCCGGCAGCGCGATCGGGTCACGCTCACAGGCAACGGCCGCAACCGGTTCGCCGTCCAGCAGCGCGCCCACCGTGGTCCGGATCGAGGTGTGCACAAACCGGCCCGCGACCGCGATGACCGGGCCGTGGTCGCAGTCGACGGTGATCTCACGTGACCGGTTGCGCCCCGGGTCGGCGGGTGCGATCGGGTTGCCATCGGCGCCCAGTACCGCGATCTCCGCGAGCCCGGGCGGTTTGAGCTGGTCGAAGCCCAGCGCGTTGCGGTCGATGAGATCTTCCCAGTCGAGCAGGCTGACGGTGACGGTGTCGGTGACGCGCGGCTTGAGCGACAGGGTCTGCGGGTCGCCGTTCGGCTTCAGTTCCCGGACCTGAGGCCCGTCGCCCAGGTTGACGGCCGCCATCGTCGGGCGGGCGGGCAATGCCGACCGGCTGGGCACCAGGCGCAGCCCGGTGACCTCGGTGGGCCGCGGCAGAGTGAGGGTGAGGGTCGGCGGGGTCTTGAGTTGCACCACCCGCTGCGGCGCGGTCCACGAGGTGGCGGGGTCACCGTCGGTGGCCGCGTACGACGACCCGAGGATGTCAACCAGGTCCGAATCACCATGGGCCCGAGTTGTGTTCGGCTCGGCGATCAGATCGGCCAGCTTGGGACCCTGGCGGGGCCGCACCCACAACGCCGGGGTCACCGACACCGGACTCGGCACGGTCAGCGTCCGGCTGAAGTTGACCGGCTCCTCCGGGGTGAGCGCCATGGACGCCGCGCAGCGCACGCTGTCGGGCGCCTGGGCGCAGCCCGGTCTGCCCAGCAGCTCCGAACCCAGGTCCCACCCCGCGATCGCCGAACCCGGTGGCGGCCCGGGAACCTGCACGGTGTGGCGCAGGTCGACCGGGTGGGCGAATCCGGATGCGTCGTACTGGGTCACGGTCAGGTCGGTGAGCCCGAACTGCACCCCGGCCGACCCGTCGCTGGTGGCGGCCGCGGTGATCCGCACCCAGGATGTCTCCCCGTAAGGCAGCGCGGCGGTGAGCGGCTTGCCGGGCTCGCCGAATCGCAAGGTGGTTGTGCCGGTGGCGGTCTCGATCTGGATGCGGCGGATCTGGGCGCCGACGGCGGTGGCGCTGGGGGTCAGGGTGATCACTGCGTTGGCCACCGGGTGGTCGAAGTCCACTTGCAGCCACTGCCCGACGGCGGTCTGCAGCGCATTGGACACCCATGCGGTCGCCGGGTCGCCGTCGATCGCGGCCGGGGGTGCGGCCGCCGGCGCGACATCGGGCAGCGCGGTGGAGTCCGACGACGAGCTCGACACCGTGATGCGGCCGCCGTTCCAGGCGCCGAACACCGTCTCGGCCCCCGGGACCGGATAGTCGGGTACCCGGTTGTAGGTGTGCCGCGCGTCGCCGGGCGCCCGGATCGCCGACGAGTGCTGGTCGACGCGGCCATAGTCGGTTTCGCGTGCCACCGGGGTGTCGGTGACGGTGACTTGGGGGGTCGCGACGCCGGCACCGCGGGCGTCGGCGCCCATCAGCACCGGGCCCATCCCGGGCTGGCCGAGTAGCCGCCGCCGTTCGTCGAGACGCAGCAGTACTTCCGGCCCGCCCTCGACACGGGCCATCTGATCCAGGTCGGCAAAGTACGGCGCGCCCGGGTTGGCGGCTCCGCTGTCTGAAGGGGCGACCCGGTAGATCTCCACCGCCGGATAGCGCGGTCGCAGCCCGCTGTCGTTGACGAACCCGGTCAGCGAACCAGGACCCACGGGTGCGCCGAACTGCGCCACCTTCGCCAGTCCCGGCGAGCCCGCGACGGTGCGGTGCACCAGGATCGGGCGGGCCGAGCGCGATGTCTCCGGATCCAGGTCGTTGCGCACCACGACGTAGGAAATGCCCTGGCGGGCGAGGGTGTCGGCCAGGCCGGCCGAGGGGCGTCCGGCGGCGAAGAGGCGTTGCACCGAATCCAGCGCCCGGATCGTTTGCGGCGGCGTCAACGGGATCGAATCGCGCACTCCCCACGGGCTGCTGCCGAGCACCTGCAGCGCCTCGTCATGACTGGTACCCCACACCTGTGTCGCGAACGGCGCGCCCGGAACCACCAGCACCCGACCGCGTACCGGCGAACCTGTGTTGTGCTCGCTGAGCCAGTCGGCGGCGTCGTGCCAGTACCGGGGTATCGCGTCGAACGTGCCCGGCGGGGTGAGCCGGCCGGTCCATGCCAGTGAGGTGCTGACCATCAGCGCGGTCAGGACGACGACGCCGACCGCCACCCGCTTGTCGCGCTCGGGGTGGGCGAAGGCGCGCAGCCACTCGGACGCCGGCGCGCTGCCGGGCAACGGCACTCGGCCCAGCAGCTGGGCAATGCCCAGCACCACCGGGATGCGGATCACCGAGCCCAGCTTGTGCACGTTGCGCAGGGGTGCGCCGGCCGCGTCCAGGAAGGCCTGCACCTGGTGGGCCACCGGCGAGCCCAGTCCGCCGCTGTAGCACACTGCCATCAGGACCACCCCGACCAGCAGCATGGTCACCAGCCGGCCACGGGCTGGCATCCCGGGGCTGGCCAGTCCGGCAAGGCCTGCCGCCGCGACCAGGCAGGTGCCCAGGATGGCCGCCGATCCGGTGACCAGCGGCGCACCCGCGGTCGCATTCGGCGCCACGAACGGGGTCCAGCTGTCGGTGCCGCGCAGCATCTCCACCAGCGACGACCATTGCGTCGTCACACCGGAGGATTCGATGAAGTCCAGGAACGGTGGGCTGACGGTGCGCAGCAGCGTCAGCGCCACCAGCCACCACGACATCGCCAGGGCCAGCGCCACCAGCCACCACGCGGTGTAGCGCCACCACAACCGGTTAGGCCGGTGACACGCCCACCAGATCACCGCGGGCAGGCAAGCGGTCAGCGTCGCGATGGCGTTGACCGCGCCCATCAACGCGACCGCCAGGCCGGCCTGTGCGGCCAGGGCCCGCACCGACCGCTGCGAAGTGCCGCGCAACCCCAGAATCGTGGGCAGCAGCACCCACGGCGCCAGCATCATCGGCAGGGTTTCCGACGAGATCGAACCGAGCGTGGTCAGTACCCGCGGCGACAGCGCGAACGCCGCCGCGCCGATCACCCGCGACGTCGGGCTGCCGATGCCCAGCGCTTCGGCGACCCGCAACAGGCCCCAGAAGCCGACCGTGAGCAGCAGCGCCCACCACAGCCGCTGGGTCATCCACCCGGGCACTCCCAGCAGGTGGCCGGCCAGGAAGAACGTGCCGTGCGGAAACAGGTAGCCGTAGGCCTGGTTCTGCGCCTGGCCGAACGGCAGCTCGCTGTTCCACAGATTGGTCGCGCGGGCCAGGAAACGCAGCGGGTTGGCGGTCAGGTCCAGTTTGGTGTCGGGCGAGATTTGCCCCGGCGACTGGGCGAACGTCAACGCCAGGGCGATCGCCCCGACCAACAGCAGCCACCGGCGGGACAGCGGCGCGGCTGGTGCCGTTTCCGCCCAAGACGCCGGCGCCGGCGTCGTCGCCGGGCTAGCTACGGTTGCCGTACTCGACCCGGTTGAGCACCGATGACGACGGGTCGCCCCCGGGCAGTGGCGGTTTCGTGTCCTGCTGCACCATCAGCGTGATCCCGAAAATCGCGGCCGCGCCCAGCAACAGACCGACCACCACGCTCGCGGCGGCGGGCGCAATGATCCGGTTCATCAATCGGCTCCTCGGGGGTTTGCGGTCGCGGCTTGGGCATAGGCCGTTACAGGTCGAGATCGAGAGCAACCTAGCGCCAACCTAGCAGAACGGTGATCACGTACCCGCAGAGCCGACTAGGGCCTGATCCCCGGCGGCAGCTTGTTCAGGCATTCCTTCGGGTTGGTGCATGGCACGCAATATCCGCGGTAGCAGCGGTCGCCGTACTGCAACGGGTGCGGTGCGGCCGGGGCGGGCACGCTCCGGGCCGGCATCTGGTCCTCCGCAGCAAGCGTCACGCCGACCGTCGCCGCGGCTCCGATGGACAGGCCTACCGCGAGGCTGGCCAGCGCAGCCAGCGAAAACCCGCTCACCGCTGGCTCCTCCCTGCCAGTCATTGGGGTGCGTAGCAAACGTAACAGGGTTTGCCCTCAGGAGCCGGAGAAACCGATTCTTCGGCGCGCCCCCTGATCCGGCCGCCCGGGTCCCGTCGTGACACGATGACCCGCATGGCTTTCCCGCGTGCGCTGGCCGTGCTCGCCTCTGTGTCGGCGCTACTGGCGGCCTGCGGCAACCACAACGGCCAGCCGCCCGCCTCCTCGGGCAACGCGGCTCCTGCGCCTTCGATATGCGTTGACGCCCCCGGGGTGCCGGCGGCGATGAAGTCCACTCGCGACAAGCTGGCCCAGCTCCTGATGGTGGGGGTGAAAGACGGCAAAGACGCCAAGGCCGTCGTCATCAACCACCACGTCGGCGGCATCTTCGTCGGCAGCTGGACGGACTTGTCGATGCTGACCAATGGCGACCTGAAGGGACTGGTGGACACCGCCGGGCCGCTGCGGCTGGCGGTCAGCGTCGACGAAGAAGGCGGCCGGGTGTCGCGGCTGAAGAAGCTGATCGGGGCCGCGCCGTCGGCCAAGGAGCTGGCGCAGACGATGACCGTCGATCAGGTCTACAACTTCGAGCTTGACCGCGGCCGCAAGATCGCGGGCGCCGGCTTCAGCATCGACTTCGCTCCGGTGGTCGATGTCACCGACGCCCCCGACGACTCAGCGATCGGCGATCGGTCCTTCGGATCGGACCCGGACAAGGTCTCCGCCTACGCCGAGGCCTCCCTGCGTGGCTTGCGCGACGCCGGGCTGACACCCGTGCTGAAGCACTTCCCCGGTCACGGGCACGGCTCCGGCGATACTCACACGGGCGGTGTCATCACGCCGCCGCTGGACCAATTGAAGACCAATGACCTGGTGCCCTACCGCAAGCTGGTTACCCAGCCGAAAGTCGCCGTGATGGTCGGCCACCTGCAGGTTCCCGGCTTGACCGGCGACGACCCGGCCAGCCTGAGCCCGGCCGCGGTGCAGCTGCTGCGCACCGGCACCGGCTACGACGCACCACCCTTCGACGGCCCGGTCTTCAGCGACGACCTCTCCAGCATGGGCGCGATCTCCAGCAAGTACGGCGTTCCCGACGCGGTGCTGCGCGCCTTGCAAGCCGGCATCGACGTCGCCCTGTGGGTCACCACCGACGAGGTGCCCGCGGTCTTGGACCGACTGGAGCACGCGGTGCAGACGGGCGAATTGCCGATGCAGCGGGTCGACGAATCACTGATCCGGGTGGCGCGGATGAAGGGCCAGGGCCCGGGGTGCCCGCACTAGCGGTGTCCTGATGCGTCGAGACGGCGCCAGTGGGTGTCTGAACGCGCGCCGCTTTGCTTACTCTGGAGTCAGATAGACGGTCTAGAGAGGCATTCGATGGCAGGTGGTACCAAGCGGCTACCCCGCGCTGTCCGTGAACAGCAGATGCTCGACGCGGCAGTGCAGATGTTCTCGGTCAACGGCTACCACGAGACCTCGATGGACGCCATCGCGGCCCAAGCGCAGATCTCCAAGCCGATGCTGTACCTGTATTACGGCTCCAAGGAGGATCTGTTCGGCGCCTGCCTGGACCGTGAGATGAACGGGTTCATCGACGTGGTGCGTGCTGACATCGACTTCGAGCAGAGCCCAAAAGACTTGCTGCGCAACACAATTGTCTCTTTCCTGCGCTACATCGACGCCAACCGGGCGTCGTGGATCGTGATGTACACCCAGGCCACCAGCTCGCAGGCATTCGCCCACCGGGTGCGCGAAGGACGCGAGCAGATCATCGACCTGGTGGGCGGCCTACTGCGGTCTGGAACCCGCAGTCCGCGGTCGGACGCCGAGATCGAGATGATGGCGGTGGCCCTGGTGGGCGCCGGCGAGGCGATCGCGAACCGGCTCAGCACCGGAGACACCGATGTCGACGAGGCCGCGGGGCTGATGATCGACTTGTTCTGGCGCGGCCTCAAGGGCGCACCGGCCGACCGGGACCTGGGCAACGCCGCCACCGGTTAGCTGCGCTCGCGCGGTGACCTCAGCTCTACCCGACTGGAAAGTCGAAGTAGGTGTCGGGACAGGGCTCCGGCTGATAGGTGAAGTGCCACCACTCGTACGGGTAGTTGACGAAACCCTGAGATTGCAGAATGACCTGAAGCAGAAGGCGATTCGCCAGTTGTTCACCCTGGATGCGCGGATCGAACGTATGGGCCAGGGTGTCGAAGCAGTCGAAGCCGGATCCCAGGTCGATCGAGTCGTCGGGGAACCGCGCCGACACCGGCGCAGTGCAATCAACCAGGTGTTCTCCCGGCACGTAAGCCCGGGTGGGCACGTCTGGGAGCGGTACCAGCGTCAGGTCGACGGTGCTGCCGCGGCTATGTCCGGAATGGTCGGCGATGTACCCGTCGCGGAACAGGATTGACTTGTCCAGGTGCGGGTAGAACTCGTCCTTCATCCGTTGATCACCCAGATTTACGGCCCACGCCACGAAATCGTCGACCGCGCGCTGAGGACGGTAGCAGTCATACACCTTGAGCGAGTAGCCACGCTCAATCGCCTGCTGCTGCGCGCGTTCGAGTGCTTCGGCCGCATCGCGGGTGAGGATGCACGTCGGCGCCCGCTAACCGTCGACGCGACCGCCGGTGAAATTGTGGGCGGTGAAGTAGCGGATATCCTGCAGGATCGTTGGGTCGATATCCCGCAGCGCCACAAAGTCCGTCGGCGCAACCGATTCCGGCTGGGCCAAAGCCGCCCCCGTCGGGGTGCAACACGTCGCGACCGCAACAGCCAGCAATGCGGCAATACCGCGGGCTGCACGCATGAGACATCTTGACCGCCGCGCGACGAGCTCAGCAAGAGTACCCACGCTAGATTCGTCTGGTGGTCCGCAGCCGCAACCTCGACTTCTATTGCGCGGTGGTCATCGTCGGGTTGCTGGCCGGGATCGCCGGGTTGGCGACGACGGATCTGTTGCGCTTCGTCGAACACCTCACCTACCACTACACGTTCGGCACGCTGCTCGAAGGCGTCACCGGCAGCAGCCCGGTGCGCCGGGCGGTGGGCCCGGCGGTGGGCGCCGCGCTGGCCGGGCTGGGGTGGTGGCTCCTGCGGCGCCGAACCGAGGTGCCGCCGCTCGAGCCGACCATCACCCGGCACGAGCAGGTGCCCCGGCTGTCGTGGAGCATCGACTCCGCCCTGCAGGTGCTGCTGGTCGGCTCCGGCGCGTCCCTGGGCCGCGAGGGAGCGCCACGCCAATTCGCGGCGGCCCTGAGCGATCTGGCCACCGGATGGCTGAAGCGGCTGTCACCGCCGGACCGCGAGATCTTACTGGCGTGCGCAGCCGGGGCCGGCCTGGGCGCGGTCTACGCCGTTCCGCTGGCCGGCGCGCTTTTCACCCTGCGGATCATCCTGAGCACCTGGCATCCACGAGCGGTCGGTGCGGCGCTGATCACCTCCGGCCTGGCCGTCGCGGTCGGTGCGGCCGTCACCCACGATCACGCCAGCCTGGACTGGCCCAGTACGGAATCCACGTTCGTGCTGACCGGGCAGGCGCTGGTCTTGGTGCCGCTGACGCTCGCCGTCGGACTGGCGTTCAGCAAGCTCATGGCCGCGGCGCGGCCGGCCAAGCTGATGCGGACCTGGGTGCTGATCCCGGCGCTCGCCGGCGCGGGGTTGGTGACGGGCATCTGCTCGCACTGGTGGCCGGAGCTGCCCGGCAACGGCAGAAGCATCCTGACCGTCAGCCTGGCTTCCGGGATGACGCTGTCCTCGGCGGCCGTGCTCCTGGTGTTGAAACCCCTGCTGACCGCCCTGTTCCTGCGCGCCGGCGGGGCCGGCGGAATGCTGACCCCCTCGTTGGCCACGGGTGCGGCGGCGGGTTCGGTGCTGGTGCTGACGGTCAACTCCGCGCTCGGCATACACCACCTGCATGCGCCCGTCGTTTCGCTGGCCGGTGCCGCCGGCGTGCTCGCGGTAACCCAGGGCTCACCGATCTGGGCCGCGATCTTCGTCTGGGAACTCGCCCGGCCGCCGCTGTGGCTATTCCTGATCTTGCTGGTGACCGCGGGCGGCGCTCATCTGCTGAAGAAGGCGCTATAGCGGCCGGATGGTGCCCGTCAGGTACGGGTAGCCCTTGGCGACATTGCGCAGCGCGAGATCCCAGCCGTCGTCGGCTTCTTCGGTGTACAGCCCCGCGGTGCCCGGCAGCACCATGGGCTTGCCGAACCGCACCGTGTAGCTCACCGCATCCGGCAACCGGCCTTCGATGTTGGCCAATACCGCTGCGGCGCTGAACATCCCGTGCGCGATGACGGTCGGGAACCCGAACAGCTTGGCGGCCACCGGGTTGGTGTGGATCGGATTGTGATCGCCACCGACGAACGCGTAGCGGCGGATCTGGCTGGCGCTGACCCGCAGGACGGTCGGGGGTGGCGGAAGCTTGGGCTGTTTCGGCGGCTCCGGTTTGGGCTCGTCGGACAGACTGGTGCGCTGCTGGTGCAGGAACGTGGTCACCTGGTGCCAGGCGGTGTCGTTGCCGACGCTGACATCGGTCACCAGGTCGACCAGCAGGCCCTTCCGGTGTTCGCGCAGGTTCTCGGCGTGCACCTGTACGCCGACGGTGTCGGTGACCGCGATCGGCCGATACTGGGTGATGTGGTTCTCCAGGTGCACCGATCCCATTGCGGCGAAAGGGAAGTCGAAACCGGTCACCAACGACATCATGGTCGGGAAGGTCAACGCGAACGGGTAGGTCAATGGCACGTTGTTGCCGTAGCGCAGACCGGTGACCGCCGCGTAGGCGGCCACGTTGGTGTGGTCGATCGGCAGTTCGTCCACCTTCGCGGTGCGGTCGGGCAGTTGGTCCCCGCGGGGCACGAACGGTAGTGCGCCGGCGGCGGCGCGCAGCATGTTCCTCAGGCCGCTTGGTTGGTTCATGATCGTCACGCTCCCAACATGGCCTGGCCGCAGACGCGAATGACATTGCCGGTCACCGCATTTGAAGCGGGGCTGGCGAAGTAGGCGATGGTTTCTGCCACGTCGACGGGCTGGCCGCCCTGCAGCAGCGAGTTCAGTCGCCGGCCCACTTCCCGGGTGGCCAGCGGAATGGCCGCGGTCATCTGGGTTTCGATGAATCCCGGTGCGACGGCGTTGATCGTGATGCCCTTCTTGGCCAGTTCCGGGGCCAGCGCCTGGGTGATGCCGATCATCCCGGCCTTGGTGGTGGCGTAGTTGGTCTGCCCGCGGTTGCCCGAGATGCCGGCCATCGACGACAGGCCGATCACCCGGCCGCCCTCGCCGATGCTGCCGTTGCCGACCAGTCCTTCGGTAAGCCGCAGCGGCGCAAGCAGATTGACGGCCAACACGGCGTCCCAGCGGGCGTCGTCCATATTGGCCAGCAGCTTGTCGCGGGTGATACCGGCGTTGTTGACCAGGATGTCGGCGTGCCCGCCATGGTGATCGCGCAGGTGCTGGGTGATCTGGTCGACGGCGTCGTCGGCGGTGACATCGAGCCACAGCGGCGTGCCACCGACCCGGCTGGCGGTTTCGGCCAGCGTCTCCGCCGCCGACTCGACGTCGATCGCGACGACTCGGGCGCCGTCACGCGCGAACACCTCGGCGATGGTCGCGCCGATGCCACGCGCGGCGCCGGTCACGATGGCGATCTTGCCGTCCAGCGGTCGCTCCCAGTCGGCCGGTGGCGTGGAGTCGTCCGCCCCCACGTAGAAGACCTGGCCGTCGACGTACGCGGACTTCGCCGACAGGATGAACCGCATCGTGGATTCCAGGCCCGTCGCGGCCGGCTTGGCTTCCGGAGCCAGGTACACCAGCGCCACCGTGGCCCCACGGCGCACCTCCTTGCCCAGCGAACGGGTGAAACCCTCCAGCGCGCGCTGCGCGATCCGCTCGTCGGTGCTGGCGACCGCCTCGGGCGTGGTGCCGACGACCACCACCCGCGCACAGCGGCCCAGATTGCGCAGCAGCGGGGTGAAGAACTCGTGCAATCCCTTCAGTCCGGCCGGGGCGGTGATGCCTGTGGCGTCGAAAACCAGCCCGCCAAACGAGTCCGCCCAGCGTCCACCCAGGTTGTTGCCCACCACGTCGTAGTCGTTGTCCAGCGCCGCGCGCAGCGGCTCGACCACGCGGCCGTCACCCCCGATGAGAAGGGATCCGGCCAGCGGCGGGTCACCCGGGCGGTACCGGCGCAGTATCTCGGGTTGCGGGACGCCGAGTTGCTTGGCCACGAACGATCCGGGACCGGAGTTGACAACCTGGGACAACAGGTCGGGCGAGCGTTTGGGGGCCACTGAGGTGCCTTCCGTTTCTTTACTGGGTCGGGCATGCCGCTATCTGGCAACGGTATCTGGGGACGAACTTACTTCAGAGTAAGAACTGTGAGTAGTATGGCCCCCGTCGGCCGAACCCAAACTGACAGACCCGGAGATACAAGTGGCCCCTGCAGCTCAGAACAGTCCCCAGACCAAGCGGCGAGTCGCCGTGCTCGGCGGCAATCGCATCCCGTTCGGACGATCAGACCGCGCCTACGCCGAAGCGTCCAACCAGGACATGTTCACCGCGGCGCTGGGTGGGCTGGTGGACCGGTTCGGGCTGGCGGGCCAGCAACTGGGCATGGTAGTCGGTGGTGCGGTGCTCAAGCACAGCCGTGACTTCAATCTGATGCGCGAATGCGTGCTGGGCTCGGAGCTATCGCCCTACACGCCGGCGTTCGACGTGCAGCAGGCCTGTGGCACTGGTCTGCAGGCCGCGATCGCGGCGGCCGACGGCATCGCCGCCGGCCGTTACGAGGTGGCCGCGGCGGGCGGGGTGGACACCACCTCTGACCCACCGATCGGCTTGGGTGACGACCTGCGCCGCACGCTGCTCAAGGTGCGCCGATCCAAGTCCAACGTCCAGCGGCTGCGGCTGGTGGGTTCACTGCCCGCCAACCTGGGGATCGAGATTCCGGCCAACAGCGAACCGCGCACCGGGCTGTCGATGGGCGAGCACGCCGCCATCACGGCCAAGCAGCTGGGCATCAAGCGCGTCGACCAGGACGAGCTGGCCGTGGCCAGCCATCGCAACATGGCCGACGCCTACGATCGGGGCTTCTTCGACGACCTGGTCACCCCGTTCCTGGGCCTGTACCGCGACGACAACCTGCGCCCCGACGCCAGCGTCGAGAAGCTCGCGGCGCTGCGGCCGGTATTCGGTGTGAAGGCCGGAGACGCGACGATGACGGCGGGAAATTCGACCCCGTTGACCGACGGCGCCTCGGTCGCCCTGCTCGCCAGCGAGCAGTGGGCACAGGAGCACTCCCGGCCTGTCCTGGCCTACTTCGTGGATGCCGAGACGGCCGCTGTCGACTATGTCAGCGGAAACGACGGCTTGCTGATGGCTCCGACCTACGCGGTGCCTCGACTGCTGGCGAGAAACGGTCTGGGACTGCAAGATTTTGATTTCTACGAAATCCACGAGGCGTTCGCCTCGGTGGTGCTGGCGCATCTGCAGGCGTGGGAGTCCGAAGAGTACTGCAAGGGGCGGCTGGGCCTGGACGCCGCGCTGGGGTCGATCGACCGGTCCAAGCTCAACGTCAACGGCTCGTCACTGGCTGCCGGGCATCCGTTCGCCGCGACCGGCGGGCGGATACTCGCGCAGACGGCCAAGCAGATCGCCGAAAAGAAGCAAAAAGACGGGACGGACCAGCCCATTAGGGCGCTGATCTCGATCTGTGCCGCCGGCGGCCAGGGTGTCGCCGCCATTCTGGAGGCCTGAGCCGGCCCGTTTCGGCATACCGACGGCCCGGACCAAATTTTTTGTCCGAGTTTCTTCCAGGTGGGTTAGTAACCCGAATCAGCGGGTATCAGACGGTTCGGATAGCCCCGTGTTGTGGTCTGACCCCCCGACCCCGACGGCAATACGGGGCTTCCCTGCAAGCGACCGCCGGTCAGCGGAGACGGGCGTACGAAAAGGGCCGCCGCTGGAGTGAGGGGATCCAGCGGCGGTCTTTTCGGCCACCGGCCGGTCCAGACGCAAGATCCCCCGCTTCAACGTGGAAGCGGGGGATCTTGGCTTTCGGAGCCTCGCGGACCGGCTTAGAAGGCAGCCTCGTCGAGTTCCATGACGTCGTTGTCCAGCGTCTCGATCACCTCGCGAGTGCTGGTCAACAGCGGCAGGAAGTTCTTGGCGAAGAACGACGCCACCGCGATCTTGCCCTCGTAGAAGGACCGGTCGGCGCCGCTGGCGCCCGCATCGAGCGCGGCCACCGCGACCGCCGCCTGACGCTGCAGCAACCAGCCGATGACCAGGTCGCCGACGCTCATCAGGAAGCGAACCGAACCCAGACCCACCTTGTACAGGCTGGTGACGTCCTCCTGCGCGGCCATCAGGTAGCCGGTCAGCGTGGCAGCCATCGACTGAACGTCGATCAGGGCCTTGGACAGCAGTTCGCGCTCTGTCTTCAGCCGGCCGTTACCGGACTCGCTGTCCACGAACTGCTGGATCTCGCCGGCCACGTGCGCCAGCGCCACACCCTTGTCACGGACGATCTTGCGGAAGAAGAAGTCCTGCGCCTGGATGGCCGTGGTGCCCTCGTAGAGCGAGTCGATCTTGGCGTCACGGATGTACTGCTCGATCGGGTAGTCCTGCAGGAAGCCCGACCCACCAAGGGTTTGCAAGCTCTCGGTGAGCTTTGCGTAGGCCTGCTCGGAGCCCACCCCCTTGACCACCGGCAGCATCAGGTCGTTGATCTTGGCGGCCAGGTCGGCGTCCACGCCGTGCACGGCCTCGGCGACCGCCGCGTCCTGGAAGCTCGCGGTGTAGATGTACAGCGCGCGCAGACCCTCGGCGTAGGCCTTCTGGGTCATCAGGGACCGGCGCACGTCGGGGTGATGCGTGATGGTCACCCGCGGCGCGGTCTTGTCGGTCATCTGGGTCAGATCGGCACCCTGCACGCGGGACTTGGCGTACTCCAGCGCGTTCAGGTAACCGGTCGACAGGGTGGCGATCGCCTTGGTGCCGACCATCATGCGGGCCTGCTCGATGACCTCGAACATCTGCGCGATGCCGTTGTGCACCTCGCCGACCAGCCAGCCCTTGGCGGGCACGCCGTGCTGGCCGAGCGACAGCTCACACGTCGTCGAGACCTTCAGGCCCATCTTGTGCTCGACGTTGGTGACGAACACGCCGTTACGCTCGCCCAGCTCGCCGGTCTCGAAGTCGAACAGGAACTTGGGCACGAAGAACAGCGACAGGCCCTTGGTGCCGGGGCCGGCGCCCTCGGGGCGGGCCAGCACCAGGTGGAAGATGTTCTCGAACAGGTCGCCGGAGTCGGCCGAGGTGATGAAGCGCTTGACCCCGTCGATGTGCCAGGAGCCGTCTTCTTGCTGGACGGCCTTGGTCCGGCCGGCGCCCACGTCGGAGCCGGCGTCCGGCTCGGTGAGCACCATGGTCGATCCCCAGCCGCGCTCGGCGGCGATGATCGCCCACTTCTTCTGCTCCTCGGTGCCGAGGTGGTAGAGGATCTGGGCGAAGCCGGCGCCTCCGCCGTACATCCATACCGCCGGGTTGGCGCCCAGGATGTGCTCATGCAGCGCCCACAGCAGCGCCTTGGGCGCCGGGGTCCCGCCGAGTTCCTCGTCGAGGCCGACCTTGTCCCAACCGGCGTCCAGGAACGCGTTAACCGACTTCTTGAACGACTCCGGCAGCGCCACCGAGTGGGTCTTCGGGTCGAAGACCGGCGGGTTGCGGTCGCCCTCGACGAACGACTCGGCCACCGGCCCCTCGGCCAGTCGGCTGATCTCATTCAGCATTTCTTGGGCGACATCGGCATCCAGGTCGGCGTAATCGCCTTTTCCTAATGCCTGGTCGATGCCGAACACCTCGAACAGGTTGAACACCTGGTCGCGAACATTGCTCTTGTAGTGGCTCACTACGTTCCTCCTCGTTGAGAATGCCACTTGTGGTTGGGTACTAGGTCTAAGTTACCCACCAGTAACACCGATAAAATAAACCCGCTGAGTGGTCCAACGCAAGTCAGTGTGAGCTAAATTTCATTATCTAACTAACCAACCGGTTGGGAACGACGAGGTTACAGCCTGTAAACCTCTTTGACCTGCGACGATGATGGATCACATGACGAGTGTGGGCAGTATCACGGCCCTACCAGTGGTTGACCTGCGCGACAATCCGGACCTGCTGCGCAACGGCCTGCGCGAGGCGGCGCACGAGGTGGGTTTTTTCTATCTGACCGGCCACGAGGTGCCGGTGCCCCTCGTCGGGAAGGTACTCGAGGCGGCCCGGCGGCTGTTCGAGCTGCCGCAGGCGGACAAGGACGCCATCGCGATGGTGCACAGTCCCCATTTCCGCGGCTACACCCGGATGGGTGGCGAGTTGACCCGCGGCGAAGTGGACTGGCGCGAGCAGATCGACATCGGGCCACAGCGCCGGCCGATCGGCGTGCCCGGTAAGCCCGACTACCTGTGGCTGCAAGGCCCCAACCAGTGGCCGGCGGCGCTGCCGGAGCTGCCCGGAGTCATTGCGGAGTGGGACGCCGTGCTGTCCGGGGTGGCCCGCACGCTGCTCCGGCACTGGGCGGTCTCGCTGGGCAGTCCTGCGGACGTGTTCGACGGGGCCTTTGCCGAAGCGCCGGCCACGCTGATCAAGGTGATCCGGTATCCCGACCGCGCGGTCACCTCGCAAGGCGTCGGTGCGCACAAGGATTCCGGGGTGCTCACCCTACTGTTGGCCGAGCCGGGCAGCCGGGGCCTGCAGGTGCGGCCGCCGGACTCGCCGGATTGGCTCGACGTGCCGCCGCTACCGGGGGCGTTCGTCGTGAACATCGGCGAGCTGCTCGAAGTGGCGACCGGCGGCTACCTGCGGGCCACCGAGCATCGGGTGAGCCTCCGGGAGTCGGCGGCCGAGCGGATCTCGGTGGCGTACTTCTTCAATCCCCGCCTGGACGCGCAGATACCACTGTTGTCGCTGCCCGGCGAACTGGCTGCGCACGGCGCCGCGCGAGTGGAAGACCCGTCGGATCCGATCTTTTCGGTCTACGGGCGTAACGCCTGGAAAAGCAGGTTGCGTGCGCACCCGGATGTGGCCGCTGCGCACGGATACGCGCCCGGTAGGCTCGAAAGCGAGAATCCCGTTCTCGGCTCGAGGGGCGAATAAAGTCCGGTGAATCCGAATAGCAAACTGACGCCGTCGACACTGCGTGAGGCTTTCGGCCACTTCCCGTCCGGAGTG
>Ga0335083_10004171_pt1 | contig 18489 bp, 15 predicted proteins | sample Lox_Sample_42_FD_206716 | JGI IMG/M metagenome (GOLD analysis project Ga0335083, IMG submission 206716) | Soil microbial communities from Loxahatchee National Wildlife Refuge, Florida, United States - Lox_Sample_4.2 | ecosystem: Environmental > Terrestrial > Soil > Wetlands | place: USA...
GCGTTACAACTACCAGATTCCAGTGTTGGGTGTCGGTGACCAGAGCAACGTGAACGCTCGCATCAGCCAGACCATCAACCCCAGAAACCAGTTGAGCGGCAACTTCTCCTGGCAATACAACCACACCACTAATCCGAATCTGTTCAACTTTATCGATACGTCCACGACCACCGGATTCAACACCGGGCTGCAATGGACCTATCATTTCACCAACCGGCTCATCAGCAATCTGCGCTATAACTTCAGCCGGTCGGCAACGCAAGCGACGCCGTTTTTCGCCGACACGCAAAACGTTTCGCAAATGGCAGGGATTCAGGGCAACGATCAGGCCCCCTCATTTTGGGGTCCGCCCAGCTTGGTGTTCTCGAACGGGATCTCAAGCCTGTCGGACGGAAATTTCGCGCTGAATCACAACAACACCAACCAGGTGGGGGAAAACCTCATCTGGGTGCACGGGAAGCACAATTTTACGTTCGGCGGCGATTTCCGCAGGCTCGATTTCAATCAGTTATCGCAGCAGAATCCCCGCGGCAGTTTCGTGTTCACAGGGGCTTTCACCGGCAACGATTTCGCCGACTTCCTGGAGGGCTTGCCCGCCACTAGTTCGATCGCCTACGGCAACGCCGACAAGTATTTCCGCACGTCCTGGCTGGACACTTTCGCGAACGACGACTGGCGCATCAAGAGCAATTTGACTATCAATTTCGGACTGCGCTGGGATTTTCAAGAGCCCGTGAACGAGTTGTACAACCGGCTGGTGAATCTGAGCATCGGCCCCGCTTTCACCACGGCGGCGCCAGTCTGCGCTACGGCCGCTACCGGCTGCACGCCGGCGAGCCAGGCCGGTTATCCCGACTCGCTGGTTCGTCCCGATTACCACGAGTTTCAGCCGCGCATCGGAATTGCCTGGCGGCCATTGACCGGGCACTCCACTGTAGTGCGGGCCGGCTACGGCCTGTACTTCAACACCTCGGTGTATCAATCCCTGGCGAGTTGGATGGCGCAGCAGGCGCCGTTGTCCTATAGCGTGACGCAGCCGAATTCGCTGACCGATCCGTTTACGCTGGCCAACGCTTTCCTGACGCCGGCCATCAGCGCGACTCCGCAGACTTATGCGATCGATCCGAATTTCCACATCGGTTACCTGCACTACTGGCAGGCTTCGATCCAGCAGAACTTGTCGCCGTCGATCATTCTCACGTTGAATTATCAAGGCAACAAGGGCACGCACCAGGTTCAGGAGTTTCTGCCGAACACGTTTCCGGCCGGGGCGCCCGCGAGTCCTTACCCTTCCGGCTACGTCTACGTCACATCGAACGGCAATTCCAGTTACAACGCCGCCAGCGTTCAATTGCAGCGGCGGTTCCGCAGCGGCTTCTCCTGGAATGGGACGTACATCTTTTCGAAAGCCATCGACGACGCGCAAGGGGTCGGCGGACGCGCGGCGTTGGGCTCCACTTACGCTCAGAATTGGTTGGATCTTGCGGCCGAACGCTCGCTTTCCAGCTTCAACCGCACCCACACATTGAACGGGACGATGCAATACAGCACTGGCCAGGGCGTGAACGGCGGCACGCTGCTGAGCGGCTGGAAGGGAGCGCTTGCAAAAGATTGGACATTCGCCACTACCTTGACTGTCGGAAGCGGCTTACCGGAGACGCCGATAATCCTTAGCCGTCTGGCAACCGGAACCGGCGTCACTGGTACGCTGCGTGCGGATTACATCGGCGGATCGCTCGCCCCCACGCTTCCAGGACATGGTTTCAACATCGCCGCTTTTGCGGCTCCGCTGCCCGGCCAGTGGGGAGATGCCGGGCGCAACATCATCACCGGCCCGATCCAGCTGAACTTGAACGCCTCGGCGGGGCGCGTCTTCCGGCTTGGCGAACGGCGTAGCTTCGATATACGCTTCGATTCCACCAACGTGATGAACCACGTGACGTTCAGTTCCTGGAACACGACTTTGGGAAACGCTCAGTTCGGTTTGCCGGCCGCGGCCAATGCCATGCGATCGATGCAGCTTACGCTGCGATTCCGGTTCTAAGTCATGCGACGTCTGACCATCACTTTGGTTTTATGTATGCTCCTGCCGGCGTCCGGCCAGCAGCCCGTCCAGACCGCCGCGAGCCGTCCTGACACTGGCTTGCGAATTTCGACCACCACTCAACTAGTAGTCGAGGACGTCTTGATCAAGGGCAAGGACGGAAAGCCCATTCCGGATCTTAAGGCACCCGACTTCACGATTACCGAAGACGGCAAGCCGCAGGAGATCAAAGTTTTCGAGTTCCAGGCGCTGGAAGGCGATACGTCGCCGCGCGCGAAGCCCACGGTGGTGCCGTCCAGCGCGATTGCGGCAACGTCGGGAGCGAAACCTGTCACCACTGTCGAAATCGCCCCGGAGCGGCCGGGCGATCTCAAGTACCGCAATCGCCGCCTGATGGTGATGTTCTTCGACATGACGTCCATGCCGATTCAAGACCAGATGCGGGCGCAAACCGCCGCTTTGAAGTTTCTCGAAACTCAAATGAAGCCCGCCGATCTGATGGCCATCATGACTTTTTCGAGCGACGTCAAGGTCCTGGAAGATTTCACCGACGATCGCGATTTATTGGCGAAGGATATTCGAAGCCTCACCATCGGGGAAGGCCAGGGATTCGAGATCGACAATCAGGACGACAGCGCCTCGGACACCGGTGCGGCGTTCCAACAGGACGATACGGAGTTCAACATCTTCAACACCGACCGCCAGTTGTCCGCGCTCGAAACAGCGGTCAAGATGTTGGGGTCGCTGAACGAGAAAAAATCGCTGGTTTATTTCGCCAGCGGCATACAACGCAACGGTCTGGACAATCAGGCGCAGCTGAGGTCCACGATTAATGCCGCGATTCGCGCCAATGTATCTTTTTATCCGATCGACGCTCGCGGCCTGGTGGCGCAAGCTCCCTTGGGTGACGCGACCAAGGGATCGCCCGGAGGCCAAGCCATGTATTCCGGCAGCTCGGCTCGCGCTCTCACCAGCAATTTCCAGAATCAGCAAGAGACGCTGTACACGCTGGCTGCGGACACCGGCGGCAAAGCGCTGCTCGACAACAACGATCTCTCCATGGGTATTGTCCAGGCTCAGCAGGACATGACCAGTTACTACATCATCGGTTATTATTCGAGCAACGCGGCGCTGGACGGGCGTTTCCGCCGGATCAAAATCACGTTGAACAGCTCGGCCGTGGCGCGTATCGCGAAACTCGATTACCGGCAGGGATACTATGCCGGCAAGCAGTTCAACAAGTCCAGCGAGAGCGACAAGGAGCGCCAGCTCGCGCAGGCTCTGGCGCTGGGAGATCCCGTCACGGACATGGATCTGGCGATGGAGCTGGATTACTTTCGCCTGGGGCGCGATCGCTATTTTGTTCCGATGGCGGTTAAGATTCCAGGATCCGAGATCGAGCTCGCCCGGCATGGCGGGGCCGACACCACGCGGCTGGATTTCATCGGCGAAATAAAGGATTCCAAAGGCGCGGTGGTGGCAAACGTGCGCGATAACATTCAGGTGAAGTTGCGCGGTGAGAGCAGCCAGCAACTCTCTAAGGCCACGCTCGAATACGACACCGGTTTCACGCTTCCGCCCGGCGCCTACACGGCCAAGTTTCTAGCGCGCGAAAACGAGACGGGGAAAATGGGCACATACGAGATAAAGTTTGTTGTGCCCGACCTGACTAGCGAGCAAAAATATCTGCCGATCAGTTCGGTGGTGCTCAGCAATCAGCGCGAAAGGTTGGATGCGGCGGTGGCCACGGCGGAAAAAGACAAGAAGATTCTCGCGGCGCACCCGTTGATCCAGGACGGAGTAAAGCTGGTTCCCAACGTGACTCGCGTTTTTCGCACCAATCAGAACCTTTACGTTTATCTCGAGGCATACGAGCCTGCGGCCGAGACCACCGAACCGGTGGTGGCCAATGTCAGCTTCTACCGCGGCAAGGTGAAAGCTTTTGAGACCGAGCCGCTGCGCGTGTCCGAAGGCCTGAATCCCAAAACCAAAGCGGTTCCGTTGCGTTTCAGCGTGCCATTGGCCAAGCTCCGGCCGGGCAAGTATACCTGCCAAGTGAGCGTACTCGATCCTAGCGCGGGAAAATTTGCTTTCTGGCGCGCCCCGGTTGTTGTGCTGCCTGGCAACTAACGCAGCGCTTCACTGCACGTTGTATTTGAAGGCGAATTGGAGCCGGATCGACAAGCCCTTGTAGTCCGGGGGCAGCGGCGGAAACGGCACCGACGCGCTGACGCTGGCGACGGCGGCCTTGTCGAGCGCCTGAGAGCCAGAGGGCGTCGCGATCACCAGCTTGGGAACCTGGCCGCTGCGGTCGATCATGAATTGAAGCTGCACCACCCCGCGATTGCCCATTCGCGCGCTTTCCGGGATCACCGCGAACCAGTTCTGGCGGACCCGCGCGAGAACTTGCGCCAAGTACGGTTTGAAGTCGACGCCCATGGGATTGCTGAGCAGCTCCGGCAGGATTCCCTGGCTGCCGGGCGAGGGTGGAATCTGTGGACTTTCGGGCAGTTCGGGCTGCTCGACGTTGCCGCCAAGATTGCCTCCGCCAGCGCTCGGCTGAGGCCGACGTATGGCCTCCTCTAAGGGCGGCTTCAACGCCGGTTTGGACTGGCCCTTGCTCGCATCCGGACTCGTCCCGCGTTGTCCGGGAGTTTCCAACGCGAGCTTCGGTTGCTCGTCGGATTGAATCTTCGGCTGCGGAGCGTTCGGGCTGCCGGCGGGGACGGGCAAGGGCCGCGCCGGATTTAGGGACGCTTCCAGTTTCGGAGGTTCGGCAACGTCCGGTCCCGGATGCGGAGGCCCGGGAGTTCGCGGCGCTGGAGGCTGGAAAGTGCGCACGGCGCGAGTCGAGGGTAGGCGGCTCTCGGAGGGAGGCTGCGGCTGCAGGTCTTCCACGCTCACTTCCTTAGCGGGCTTGGCTCGATTCGGCTCTTTCTGCGTGATGTCGCTCGGCGTAAACAACGTCACGTGCTCAAAATTGCTGACGATCTGGGTACCCACCTTGGGCGCTGGCGTCTCCAGGCTCGCTACGATCACCAGGAGCGGCACAATTATGGCGTGAATCACGAGCGAAGCCACGCCGGCGCGAAACCAGCGTACCGAGTCGGTTTCCGCCTGCCAGTCCAGCAGCAGCTGGGGGCCGCGATCGGCTTCTAAATTCATGGTGGCGTTGCCAAAAAGACGTTCGGTTCAGGCCGAAGGTTGCTCTCGAAGCGACTGAATTCGTTGCGTGACTAGCTCAGTATGCGCTTCAATTTTAGCAAGAATGGCCAGCGCGACATCCAGTGCACGCAGCCCCTCGGCGCCCGAAACCAGCGGCCGCGTTCGATTACGCACTGCTTCGAGGAACGATTCCACTTCCAAACGCAGCGGCTCATCTTTAGTGACGGGCAACATCTGGAAGCCGATTTGTTTTTGCTCGGACACGGTAAACGCCGCCGCTTCCTGCTTTTGGTAGTCGAGCGAGATGTACTGGTGCGGCTGAAAGAGGCGCAGCTTGCGGACGCGTTCGGTGGATACGCGGCTGGCCGTCAAGTTGGCGATGCAACCGCCCGGGAACGCCAGACGGACGTTGGCAATGTCCGCTTTGTCCGACAGAACTGAGATGCCGGCGGCTTGGATTTCCTCCGGCATCGCCCCCACCAGGTCCAGCACAATGTCCAGATCGTGAATCATGAGATCCAGAACCACGTCCACATCCAGACTGCGTGGACCGGGCAGGCTCAGGCGATGAATTTCAAAGAACAGCGGAAGGTGAACCACTTTCTTGAGCGCCACTACGGCCGGGTTGTAGTGTTCCAAGTGGCCGACCTGCAGGATGCGCTCGCGTCGCGCGGCAGTTTCCACCAGGCGCTCGGCGGAGGCGCGATCCGCGGCGATGGGCTTTTCCACCAGCACGTCCAGGCCGTGTTCGAGCAGCGCGCATCCAACCTGAGAATGGGTGGATGTGGGGACCGCGACCATCGCCGCATCGGCCTGGCCCGCCAATTCATCGAGTGTGGCGAATGCCGGGCACTTGTATTCGGTTGCCGCGGCCGAAGCGCGCCCGGGATCGACGTCCAGCACGCCCGCCAGCTGCGCGTTTTGAGAAAGGCTCAGAATGCGCAGATGGTGACGTCCAAAAACGCCCGCGCCCACCACCGCTACTCGAATTTTATCGGCCAAGGACCTAACCTAGCACAGGCACCATTTACGGCTCGGGAGCGCAACCGATGACGGCGATGCCAGCTTGATTGGCCTGCTCCAGCATTTCGCCGCGATCCAGCAGCAGCGTGCGGCCTGCATCGACAGCCAGCGCCGTAGCGCCACAGGCCTGCATCACCTGGATGGTTCTGGGCCCGGCCACGGGAACATCAAACAGCAGGTGCCCGCGGCGGCGCGAGGCTTTGACCAAGCGTAGCGGCTTGCCGTTCACCAGCGAGGCCGCGCGCTCCAGCATCGCGTCGGTTCCTTCCATCGCTTCCACGGCCACGCAGGCACGGTCGCAAATTGCGACGCTCTGGCCCACATCCAGGCCCGCCAGCATATTCGCGATGCGCCGGCCATAGGCAACGTCGCGATCTTCATCAGACGAGGGTTTGCGTTTCGTGAGCACGCCGGCGCCAGCCAGCAGAGGCTTCAGCAGCAGAGTGGAATCGGCCAAATGGATGCCTTCATCCGACAGCACCTTGGCCACGCCTCCGATCAAAGCGTCGGTGTTCTTTTCGCGTAGCGACGCGAGCATCTTCACCAAGCGCCAGTCCGGACGGATCGAGGAAAAGATGCTGGCGTGTTTCACCTGCCCGGCCATGATGACTTCGGTGATGCCTTCCTCTTTGAGAATCTCGATCAGCCGGCTCAGTTCGCCGATCGAAATCCAATGGCAGCGTGCCGCGAGCGCTTCGATTTCCGGCGATGCTTCCTCCCGTAGCCCAATCGCGACCACCTCGTCGCCCAGGCCGCGCGCTGTTTCCAGCGCCAACAACGGGAAGCGGCCGTTGCCGGCGATCATCCCGTACTTGCTCATTTCACGAACCCGCGCGCCGACGATGCGATGAACGCCAGCAGCTCCTCGATTTCCGGCCCGATCTCCACTTCAGCGGAAATGCGATCCACCGCCTGCGTCGTGTTGAGCCCGGATTTTGTCAGCAGCCGGAAGGCCTTGTGTAGGCCCGCAATCGTCTCGGCCGAAAACCCGCGGCGCTCCAGGCCCGTTTTGTTGGCGCCAAACGTCTTCACCTCGCGCGGGCTGACGGTCATCGAGAAGGGCAGCACATCCTGCGTTACCACGCTATATCCGCCGATCATGGCGTGGCGGCCGACGCGGCAAAATTGATGGACTCCGCTGAAGGCTCCGATCACGGCCCAATCGCCCACCTCGACGTGCCCGGCGAAAGTCACGCCGTTTGCGATCACGGTATGATTACCGATCCGCACGTCATGCGCGATGTGCGCATAGGCCATGACGAGATTGTCATCGCCTATTTCGGTGACCAGGCCGCCGCCTTCCGTGCCTCGATGGATGGTGACGAACTCGCGGATAGTGTTGCGGTGTCCGATGCGCGTCTCGGAAGGCTCGCCCTTATATTTGAGGTCTTGCGATGCAACGCCGATGGTCGTGTACGGAAACACCACGTTGTCTTCGCCGAGGACGGCGGCGCCTTCCAGGTACACGTTCGCCATCAAACGGGTTCGCGCGCCGATCTCGACCTGCGAACCCACGATGCAGAAAGGACCAACCTCGGCGCTGTCCGCGATGCGGGCGCGTGCGTCAACTATCGCCGTGGTGTGAATCGCCATGCGATGGCTTACGGGACCGGCGTCGGTACGGGAGCTTCAACCGGCGCCGCTTCGGTTTGCGGCGCGCGATCGGCGAGCTTGCACATCAATTCAGCTTCGGCCACCACCAACCCATCTACGGTCGCCTGGCCATGCATCTTCGCGACACTGGCCTTGCGCTTGGTGACCTTCATCTCGATTCGAAGCTGGTGGCCGGGCAGCACCGGCCGGCGAAACTTCGCTTCCTCAACGGAAGCCAGCAGCACTAATTTGTTCTTCCGGTCGGGGATGTTTTTCAAAACCAGGACGCCCGCCACTTGCGCCATGGCCTCCACGATCAGCACGCCCGGCATGACCGGAAATTCGGGGAAATGGCCCTGAAAGAAGGGCTCGTTGATGGTCACGTTTTTGATTCCGACGATGCGTTCTTCCTCCAGTTCGACGATCGAATCCACCAGCAGCATCGGATAACGGTGCGGCAGAATCTCGCGAATCGCCTGGATATCCAGAATGGGCATGGGAAGTGGCTATTATAACAGGCGATGCATCCGTTTCTTCGGTTCACGCGCTCGAAACAATCCGACATCATCGCGTTGATTGGCGAACTGGTGGAATGCGAATCGCCCAGCGACCACCCGCCGTCGGTGAACCGTTTTGTCGATCTGCTGGCGAGCAAGTTGGAAAGCATGGGACGCGTGCGAACTTATCCCGGCGGGAAGTTCGGGCGTCATCTGCGCTGCGAATTTCAGCTTCCGGGGCCACGCCGGCGGCAGTCCGGAGATATTCTCGCGCTGGCGCACTCCGACACAGTGTGGCCGCTCGGCACTTTAGCGCAAATGCCATTTCGGCGAAAGAGCGGCCGGCTGGGGGGCCCGGGCGTGCTGGACATGAAGTCCGGCATCGCGTTTTTTCTCTATGCCATGCAGGCTCTGCGCGAACTGGATGTTCCCATAGCCCGCCGCGTGGTTCTGCAGGTCAATGCCGATGAGGAGGTGGGAAGTGAATCCTCGCGCCCGCTCACCGAAGAAGCGGCGCGATCGAGCGCGGCAGTGCTGGTGTTGGAGCCAGGTACGGGTCTGGAGGGCAAGCTCAAGACCGCGCGAAAGGGCGTGGGTGATTACACCGTCAGCGTGAAAGGGCGTGCGGCACATGCCGGCGTGGATTTTGAGAGCGGCGCTAGTGCCATTGTGGAACTGGCACGACAGGTGGAAAGGATCGCTGATTTCACCGACATTCCGCGAGGCCTGACCGTGAATCCGGGCGTCATCGCGGGAGGCACGCGCACCAACGTAGTGGCCGCCGAGGCGCGCGTCGAGGTGGACATCCGCGTCGCGCGTCTCAAAGATGCGCCTGCGCTCGACAAGAAATTCCAAGGCCTGCGCCCGTTCGACAAACGCTGTTCGATTCAGGTGGAAGGCGGGTTGAACCGCCCGCCCATGGAGCGCACGCCCGCGATCGGCCGGATGTTTTCGATGGCGCGCGGGCTGGCGAAACAACTCGGCGTGGATCTCGAAGAATCGGCCACGGGCGGCGGTTCGGACGGAAATTTCACGGCCGCGCTCGGGATCCCGACGCTGGACGGGCTGGGCGCGGTGGGCGAAGGCGCGCACGCGCTGAATGAGAGTATTTTGATCAACCGCATTGCCGATCGTACCGCCCTACTCGCGATGCTGGTCGCGTCGCTATGAGCAGGCCTGGCGCACCACGCGCCGCAAGTCGTCTTCTTCGCCGGCGAAAACTGTTCTGAGATCCAGCAGCAGCCGGCCTTCCTCGATGCGCGCCACCACCGGAGGCTCGGCCAGCCGGCAGCGGCGTTCGGCCTCCACGACGTCAGCACATTCGATCGCCACCAGCCAGCTTGCGAGCGGCTGCTCCGGCGTGGCTCCTCCGCCAATCAGCGACTGACCCTCGATGACCTGCGCCGCAATGCCATTGAGGGCGGCTGCGAAATGTTCGGCGCGCGCTCGCAATTCGTCGCTGCTGGTCGAAATCATGCGCAACGAGGGGATCTGGTCCCAGCGCTCCAGCAGCAGATTGCGCAGCGTGGTTTCGAGCACCTGATAAATCAGTTTGTCCAGCCGCAGCGCACGAAACATCGGATTGCGCCGCAGTCGCGCCACCAATTTCGCGTCGCCGGCGAGCAGCCCTGCCTGCGGACCACCCAACAATTTATCACCGCTGAAAGAAATCAGACTGGCTCCGGCCTGAAGACTATCTGAGACCAGCGGTTCCTCAATGCCGAACGCGCGCAAATCGACAACGCAACCGCTGCCAAGGTCCTCGTACAGCGGAATGCCTCGTTCTTTGCCCAACGCCGCCAGCTCTCGCAGCTGGGGCCGCGCCGTGAATCCTTCGATGCGGAAGTTGCTCGGATGGACGCGCAGCAAAAGCCGAGTGCGCTCGTTTATGGCGTCCCGATAATCTTCGATCCGCGTGCGATTGGTGGTTCCAACCTCGCGCAGGACCGCACCCGAGCTTTGCATGATGTCCGGAATGCGAAAGCCGTCGCCGATCTCGATCAGCTCGCCGCGCGAGACGATGACTTCGAATCCGGCGGCCAGCTCGTTCAGGGCCAGGTAAATCGCGGCCGCGTTGTTATTGACCGCGATGCCGGGCGCGCCCACCAGCCGTTCCAGCAATTCCGCGATGTGCACGTCGCGCTTGCCGCGCGCGCCTCGCGCGAGATCGTACTCCAGATTCGAATATCCGAAGTTTGGCTCGAAGCGCGGAAGCGGAGCACGGCCCAGGTTGGTGTGCAGCACCACGCCGCTTGCATTGATGACATGCCGCTGCGAGGGCTGTTCCAGCCGCGCGAGATTTCGTTCGACGCGCGTCTCGAGCCTGTCCAAAATCACTGGACGGCCCGCTCGGATCTCTTCCCGCAGAATGTCCAGGACACGGCGAACCTCCTCAACAATCAGCTTGCGTGGAAAACGCTGCTCCAGATGCGCCAGGCCGGCCAATACCTGATCGACCGGCGGAAGATCGCGCAATTGCTGCTGTGCCGCCACGTCACGATGTTATACCGGCAAGGCCCTGGCTTCCAACCGTGTTATCTTCCTTTTTTCATGGACCCCATCACTGTACTGGTGATTTCCAACCCCACCGCCGGCTATCTGCGGCTCCTAGACCGTCTGCCGGAGCCGGTGAACATTCATACCGGCAACGATCTGGAATTTCTGGCCGAGCACGCGCCGCAGGCCGATGTCATCCTGGTTGGCGCTCTCAAGCACGATCTGCTCCGCGCCATCTTTCCCCTGGCGACCCGCGTACGCTGGGTGCACGCCATGTGGGCCGGCGTGGAGAAGCTGCTGTTTCCGGAATTGGTCGAGAGTCCGGTTCCGCTGACCAATGGCCGGGGCGTTTTCAAGGACGGCTTAGCGGAATTCACCATCGCGTCGATGCTGTTCTTCGCCAAGGACCTGCGTCGCCTGATCCGCAATCAGGAAGCGGGTCGCTGGGAGCAATTCGAAGTGTTTGAGATCCGCAAGCAGGTGCTGGGAATCGTGGGTTACGGAGGAATCGGCCGCGAGTCGGCGCGGCTGGCGCGGGCGCTGGGCATGCGCGTCCACGCCATCCGCCGCAGGTCGCCGGACTCAAACACCGAGCCGGATGTCGACCGCTTGTTCCCACTCAGCGAACTGCGCCAGATGCTGGCCGGCTGCGATTACGTGCTGGTGGCTACTCCGTTGACCGAAGAAACGCGCGGCATGATCGGTGAAGCTGAGCTGGCCGCTATGAAATCAACGGCCGTCATCATCAACGTGGGCCGAGGGCCGGTGATCGCGGAGTCGGCCTTGATCGCGGCACTCGAGCAAGGACGCATACACGGAGCGGCATTGGACGTTTTCGACACTGAGCCCTTGCCCGCGGAGCACCCGTTCTATCGTTTGCCGAACGTGCTGTTGTCGCCTCATTCGGCCGACCACGTCATAGGCTGGTTCGATCTGGGAATGAACAAGTTCATCGAGAATTTCGAGCGTTTTCGCAACGGCCAGCCACTCGAGAACGTGGTTGATAAGAGAGCCGGTTATTAAGGAAATTTTCTGAACCCTTCTGCTCAAGACGCGCAGCGCTCCGCATCCAGTGTCGTCCGCGCGCCGCTGGTTACAACGCGCGATCTGCTGCTGTTGCTCTATCTGTATCCGCTTCGGTTTCTACTTAAGTTCATTTCTCGAGACGGACTTTATCAGCTCGGTCGAGTTGCCGAGCCCCTTTTGCAATTCCATTTCCGAAAGTTGCGGAAGCTGGCAGAGGCCAGAATGCTGGCCACTCCCGGCTCCGGTATTTCGCCCAACGAAGCGCCGCGCATTGCCCGCCAGCTGGTTTCAAGCGCGATGTTCCGGCTGCTGGACGACGTCGTAGTAGCCAGACCGGCGTTCCTCAAGGAGCTCCGTGTCGCGGAGGTCTCCGGACTCGAGTATCTCGACGCGGGGGTGGCACACGGGAAAGGCGTCGTGATTGTAATAGGGCATTTTTCCGCGGTCCGGATTTCGCGGCGTTACCTGGCGACGCTAGGGTACCGGATTCTTGCCGTGCGGGGCTACCAGCCCGCCGCTGGAGGCGCCGGACGGTTGAGCGGACGGTGGGTGCAACCGCGGCTTGCGAAATTCATGCGTGCCGTAATACGAGACGAGGTGGATTCGCGGTCACCGGACTGCACGCTCCAAATTTTGCGAAGACTCCGCTCCGGTGGTTTGGTCAGTATGACGCTGGACGCTCCAGGCGGGTCCAGGCGGGTGGAAGTGTCATTGCTCGGAACTCCATCCCGGTTCTCAACTGGCCTACTGGACATCATTCGACTATCGGGATGTTCGGTTGTCCCCATGTTGTGCCTGGGCAGGAGTTCGGACCTCCGAATCGTCTTCAGCCCACCGCTTGATATCGTTCCGTGTGCCAGCCGCGATGAGTTCATCGACCGAAATCTGCCTACGTTCGTGAAATGCCTCGAGAAGCAGATTGCTGATCATCCCGCGGAGTGGGTATTATGGTCACTTCTCTGATTTCACTCGATACAGTTTCGCGCATACAGCGCTCCGGCGCGCAATGATCTTCGAACGATTCCGCGAAGTCGCAGACCAACGTTGGAACGAGCCGGCCATCATCGACAACGAGGAGGTCTTCACCTATGGCCGTTTGCTCGAAGAGGTTGCCAGGCACCGCCATTGGCTGCAAACCACGCTCGATCCCCACCCCGGCGATGTCATCGCGGCAACGCTGCTGAATGGGTGGCAGTTCACCGCTTGTTTTCTGGCGCTTTCCTCGTTACGAGCCGTGTTGACGCCGTCCAATCCACAGTGGCGCGCCGTGGAACTGCGCCAATTGCACGGCCGGATCGGCTTTCGCGGTGTGGTTTGCGAACGCAAATTCCAAAGCGAATGGAAGAATACCGCTGCGATTCCTGACCAGCGCGTGATAGCCATTGAGGACGCTCTAAAATCGGCCCCCGCTTCTTCCGCCACTACAATGGCACCGGCGTCAGCGGAAGATCCGGTGCTGTACATGACAACTTCCGGCTCAACTGGAATACCGAGAATCGTACCGCTCAGCCATCGTAATCTGCTGGTCAGCACCGGGAATGCAACTCGCGCCATGGGCATCGAACCCGGCGATCGCTTTTTGAGCGTCGTTCCGTTTCATCATTTGCATGGATTCAACAATTGCATGTTGATGCCGTTACTAAGGGGCGCCTCCCTGGTCCTGATGCCGCATTTCGTTCCGGAACAATATGCGGAACTGGTGGCTCGCAAGCGCGTCAACGTTCTCATCGGCTCTCCATTCATATTCAGCCACCTGACCGATCGCGTCGCCCGTTCCGACCTGTTTGAAACGGTGCGGCTCTGCATCTCGAGCGGTGCGCGTCTGCCGCCGGCCGTTGCGCAAAGCTGGAAAGAGCGTTTCGGCGTCCCCCTGCTGGTATGGTATGGTACATCGGAAACGGGCGGGATCTCGATTGCGCACTCTCCTCGCCAGCCATCCAGCGATCTAGGAGGCGAGTTTGTAGGCGTCCATTTTCCGGCGGTGGAAGTCAAATGTCTGGATGCCGAGGGTAACGATGGCGGTGTGGGCCGCTTGGGCGAGATTGCCGTGCGCTCCGGCGCTGTGATGTCCGGATACCTGGGAGAGCCGGATCTCAACCGGCGCATTTTCCAGGATGGCTTTTTTCGCACTGGTGATCTGGGGTACGTCGAAGCCGATGGGGGATTGTTTCTGAAGGGCAGGATCGGACGCGTCATTAACATGGGCGGTGTGAAGGTCGATCCGGTGGAGGTGGAGCGCGCCGTGGAAGCCCTGCCCGGCGTAGCGGCGGTGCATGTAGACGCTGTTCCGGGTGGACGCGCCGGAGAAGTGATCCGGGCGCAAGTGGTGGTTCGGCCCGGGCTCCGCCTGACGCGCGGCGAAGTGATAGAACAGTGCCGGCGGATGCTGGGCGAGTACAAGCTGCCGCGAGTGATCGAGTTTGTGGAGTCGATTCCCGCCACTTTGACCGGCAAGACGCCTCGGAGTGGGCCTGCTTCCACCAATTAGGACTTGTGATGCCTGAGGGGATTCAACTTTCCGATATCCGGCAGGCCGCCGAGCGAATACGCTCCATCGCGCATCGCACGCCGGTCTTCACATCGCGGTTTTTTGACGAAATCGCCGGCGCGCGCGTCTTCTTCAAGTGTGAAAACTTTCAGCGCAGCGGCGCTTTCAAGATCCGCGGGGCGGCGAATTTCGTGTATTCGATTCCCAAGGACCGCCTGGGCTGCGGCGTGGTCAGCTATTCCTCCGGCAATCACGCGCAGGCCGTGGCGATCGCGGCGGCTTCGGTTGGGATAACGGCAACGATCGTGATGCCGACTGACTCGCCCAAATCGAAGGTGGCCGCGACACGAGGATATGGCGCGCGTGTCGTCAGCTACGATCGCATGACGGAGAGCCGCGAAGCCATCGGACAGCAGATTTCCGAAGAATCCGGTGCCACCCTGGTTCCGCCTTACGACCATCCTTGGACGATCGCGGGGCAGGGCACGGCCGGGCTCGAATTTCTGGAAGAGATTGCCGACCTCGATGCGCTGGTGGCGCCGATCGGCGGCGGCGGATTAATCTCGGGTTGCGCCGTCGCCGCCAAGTCTCTGCGCCCGTCCGTGCGCGTCTTCGGCGTCGAGCCGGAGGACGGCAACGACACCTATCTCTCTCTGCGCGCCGGCGTCCGAGTGGAGATTCCCACGCCGCAGACCATCGCCGACGGCCTGCGCGCCACCAAGCCCGGCGCCATCACTTTTCCGATCATTCAGAAACATGTGGAGAACGTCGTACTGGTGAGCGATCACGAGATTCGCGACGCCATGAAATTCCTGCTGACGCGCATGAAGATCGTGGTGGAACCGAGCGGAGCCGCCACCGCCGCCGCGCTCTATCACCGCAAGCTGCCAAAGGGTTTGAACCGTGTAGGCGCGATACTCTCCGGCGGGAACGTCGATCTGGAGCTCCTACAGACTCTCGGGGATTGATGCGGCGGTAGTGATGAAGGCGTGATATTCGGCTTGCACTTTCGTCTTAGCCGGAACCCAGCGATAGCCCTGCTCGCCAAACAGCGATCTGCGGTCAATCATCTGGCGCCGGCTCTCGGGAAATGGCGATGCACTGAACTCCATACCGCGGGTTAGAGTGCGGCGATTCCAGGGCGCATGCTCGCGGGCGTAATTTTCTTCCCAGATGCCGAGCCACGGGAAATCCGCGCGCTTCCACACATACCCGAACAGCAGCCGGGAAGCGGGTGAGAAGGCGAAGAAGAATGCGCGATCCTGCCGCGGATCCATGAGCACCGTGTCAAACCCGCCGGACGCCGCCGCGCTGGTAAACACACGCAGGTCTTCGACGCCGCCATCGGCCCCAGGTTTCAAGGGCCAATCGAAATCTCGGCCTGAGAGCGACCGCGCTTTGGCGCCGGGCGCCCGAAATTGCGTAACTCCTTTTTCGAGAAACGGCGGGCCCAGCGTCACGTGTTCGGTCCACGCAATCGGCCGGTCGAGCATCGAGACATTTTCCACGGCTTCGGCGAAGTACACGCGCTCGCCCTCCAGGCGCACGCGGCGCTCGAATCGCAATTGGGCCGCCGGCAAGGAACACTTGGCTGTCAGCTCCAGGCCGTTGACCGAAATCTCGTACGGGAGAATGGAGGCTTCTCCGTGCACGGTCATGCCGGCCGCGGCCTCCTCAGGCGACGGCGATCCCCACAGGTCCAGGCACAGATTGTGGCCCATCAAGCCAGCCAATAGCTTACTTTCCGCATCCGCGCCATACTCGGGATGCTTTTCGCGGCTGTACGCGGACGGCTCGATGGATGGCCAGGGTGGAATCCAAAGCGGATTCACGCCGCTTTGTTTGTGCAGGATCTCGGCGATATGCCCGCCCTGGGCTAGCATTGTGAGGCGCACCAAATCGTTCTCAATCTGAATGGCGCGCCGATCGCGGAAGGTGGTCCATGCCATTGAATCAGCCTCCGGGAGCGCTGGCTACGCGCGACCGGCGCGCGGCAAATTCCGCTCCCGCCAGCACCACCAGCGCCGTCAGAAATCCCCACAAGATGATGGTGATCGAATACACGAACGGACCGTACTCGAGGGCCAGCTTGGTCCTGAGATAAGGCCAAGTGAGCAGGTTGATATATTTCAGGACTTCGAGCAGGAATCCAACCAAGATAGCGGGCGGGATGATTTTCACCGCCGGCACCTTGCAGTTAGGCACCAGCCAGTAAATGAGGAACAGCAGCAGCATCGAGGTGGGGATTGCCGCCAGCTTGAAAAATACAAGTCCGAGCAGGTTGGCGGCGGATGCGATCGGTAGGTGCGGCGCTCCTTTCATGAATTCGCCATTGACAGCAGTCAAGGTTATCGACAGGAGCGTGAGCGCGCCGCACGCGAACATCAGCGACAGGCTGAGCAACTGGTTCTTCAAGTAACTTCGATTGCGCCCGCAATTCCAGGCCCGATTGAGCGCCACTTCCAGCGGCTCGAAAATGCCGCTGGCGGTGAAAAACAGCAGAACCAATGCGATAACTTGCACGGGCCCGCGCGACTCCACCGTGGCCTCCAGATTCCGGCGCAGGAATTGACCGAATACGTCCGGAAAGTAATCGCTCAGCGCAAAATAGATGGCGTTCACCGAAGCTTTCCACTTAAAAACATAGCGGCACAGCGACAGGATCAGCGTCATGAAAGGGAAAAACGACAAGAGCATCCCGGCCGAAATGGAGAAGGCGAAGACGTGGACTTCGGTCTGCATCAGGTAACGCAAGGTCGGCGGCGATGCGCGTCCGGTGCGAACAAGAAGGTCAATCGGGCGAAGCACGTCTAGTCCGTCACCACGCGCCGGCCTTCGACTCGCCAGCGCTCCGACAAAACCGTTTGGATCGCCTCGCTGTAGATGCGGTGTTCCTCGGCCAAAATGCGCTCGGAGAGCGTCTCCACCGTGTCGCTGTCCAGTACGGGGACGGCGGCCTGTCGAACGATGGGCCCTGCGTCCAGCAGCTCGTCCACGAAGTGCACCGTGCAGCCGCTGATTTTGACGCCATGTTCGAGCGCCTGCTTTTGCGCGTCCAGTCCCGGGAACGCCGGCAGCAGCGACGGATGAATGTTGAGAACGCGCAACGGAAACGCGCGGCAAAATTCAGCGCTCAACAATCGCATGAATCCCGCCAGACAAACCAGTTCCACGCTGCGGTTGCGAAGCTCGGCTACCACGCTGCGGTCGTATTCTTCGCGCGGCACGCCTTGGGACGGCATCACAATGGCGGGCAATCCACGCTCCCGCGCAACCTCCAGCCCGCGAGCCTGGGGCCGGTTGGAAACCACGGCGGCAATTTCAGCATTCAGGCGTCCGGAGGCGACGTTATTCGCGATGGCTTCGAAGTTGGAGCCCCGTCCCGACAACAGGATGCCCAGCCGCTTCAACCCCGCACCCCGGTCTCGCCGACATACATAACCCCAGAGCGCGCGGAACGCACCACATCGCCGATCTGGTACGAAGTTTCGCCCAGCTTGCGCAGCGCCGCCTGCGCCTTCTCGAGGTTTCGTTTACCCACCACCAGGATCATGCCAATGCCGAGATTGAAGGTGCGGCGGTAATCCGCCAGATCGAGATTCCCCATGGCGCGCAGCTTCTCGAAAAACGGGGGGATGGTCCAGCTTGAAACGTCCACGCGCGCGGCCAGCCCGGGAGGGAGAATGCGCGGAGTATTCTCGGTAATTCCTCCGCCGGTGATGTGCGCTGCTCCCTTCAACACGCCGGTCTTTACCAGTGCGCGAATTGGCTTCAGGTAGCTGCGATGCACGCGCAGCAGTTCATCGGCGAGAGCGTGATCCAGCGGCAGTCGCGCGACGTCGAACAACAGTTTGCGCGCCAGCGAATAACCGTTGGTGTGCATGCCGTTGGACGGAAGACCCAGCAGGATGTCGCCGGGGCGGATGCTCTTGCCGGTCAGCATCTGATTGCGCTCCACCGCGCCCACGATGAAGCCCGCCAGATCGTACTCACCGGCCTGATAGAAACCTGGCATTTCGGCGGTCTCGCCTCCGATCAACGCACAACCGTTGTTCCTACAGCCCCGCGCCACTCCTTCGACGACTTGCGAGGCTACCCCGGCGTCCAATTTCCCCACCGCGAAGTAGTCCAGAAAGAAAAGCGGAACAGCCCCTTGC
>Ga0335083_10004172_pt1 | contig 18488 bp, 20 predicted proteins | sample Lox_Sample_42_FD_206716 | JGI IMG/M metagenome (GOLD analysis project Ga0335083, IMG submission 206716) | Soil microbial communities from Loxahatchee National Wildlife Refuge, Florida, United States - Lox_Sample_4.2 | ecosystem: Environmental > Terrestrial > Soil > Wetlands | place: USA...
GAGGCCTCCGACAGCGAGATCGTCAGGGACAGCGGCAGCTGTCCGCGCCCGCTCTCCTGCTGCGCGCGCGCCGCGTTGTCGAGCAGGATGGTGAGGATCTGGCCGACGCGGGCCGGCTCGATGGCCTGCGCGCGCGCGCCCGGCGCGGCCTCGGCGCGCAGGCTGGCCTGCGGATGGCGCAGCTGCCAGCGCTCGACGAAGGATGCCAGCCAGGCGTCGATGCGCAGCGGCGCCATGGTCTCGTTGTCCTGCCGCAGGCGCGCGAGCGTCGAGCGGCACAGTGCGAGCTGCTGCTCCATGGTCTGCAGGTCGGGCAGGTAGTCCGACACGGGCGTCCTGCCCCTGGCGGCGTCGGCCGCATCGGCACGCAGTTCTCCTGCGATGACCGCGAGCGTCGACAGCGGCGTGCCGATCTCGTGGGCCACGCCGGCCGACTGCGCGTTAAGCGATTCCACGCGCGCCTCGCGCAGCAACTGCTCCTGCGCCGACGCAAGTTGCGCATCGCGCTCGCGCAGCACGCCCGACAGGCGCGCCACGAACACCGCGATCATCACCGAGCTGGCGACGAAGTTCAGCCACATGCCGAACAGGTGATAGTGAATGGCGTTGTGCGGATCATGCAGGTGCAGCGGCACGTAGGTGAACAGCAGCACCGAATAGCAGGCCAGCGCGTACAGCGCCAGCGCGCCCACCAGTCGCCACGGCAGGATGGCCGCGGCCAGCGCCAGCCCCGGCAGGTAGAACGAGACAAAGGGATTGGTCGCGCCGCCGGTATAGAAGAGCAGGGCCGAGAGCGCGGTCAGGTCCACCAGCATCTGGCCCATCAGCTCGGCATGGCCGGGCGCCGAGTTGCGCAGCCGGTGCTGGCGCAGGCGCCATGCGGTCACGAGGTTGAACAGCAGTTGCAGCCCGAATACCGTCAGTAGCGGCTCGTGCGGCAGCATGATGCCGGCGATGCCCTCGCAGCCGGCCAGCAGCGCGATCTCGCTGGCCACCAGCGCCCAGCGCATGCGCGTCAGCCGGCGCAGGCTGACGAGGCTGTGGCCGCTGTGCTGGACCGCAGGCGCGACGAGGCGCGCGGCGTCCGGGGCGGGCGAGGCATGGGGAGCGAGGGCGGAAGTGGCAGCGGTAGGCATGCCGCGAGTGTAGCAATGCGCCCGCTTGCGGCCGGGTCCTGCGTCACAGTGCCGCATACCGGCCGAGTTGCGTGCGTGCCACATGTGGTGGTCCGTGCTGCTGACCGGCACGGGCGCCGATCTGGCATATTGGCAGCCTCATTCTTCAATGGAGAACCCATCATGCGAATTCCGTCCCTCTTCCTTGCCACCGGTGTGGCTGGCCTGCTCATGTCCGGCGCCGCGTTGGCACAGGTCGACGTCAGCAACGCGTGGGTGCGCGGTACGGTGCCGGCGCAGACTGCCTCGGGGGCTTTCATGACCCTGCATGCGCACGAGGCCGCGAAGCTCGTGGGCGTGTCGTCGCCGGTGGGCATGGCGGAACTGCACGAGATGGCCATGGACGGCAACGTCATGCGCATGCGCCCCGTCCAGTCGATCGACCTGCCGAAGATGCAGAACGTCGAACTCAAGCCGAGCGGCTACCACGTGATGCTGATGGGGCTGAAGGGGCCGCTGAAGGCGGGTGATACCGTGCCCATCACGCTGAAGATCGAGCAGGGCGGCAAGGTGATCGAGAAGCAGGTCAACGCGCAGGTGCGCGACATCACTGCGTCGGCCGGTGGCGACATGAGCCACGGCGACCACAAGCATTGAGAGGCGGGCTGGCGCTTGCCGCCCGGCCCATGCGCCATCAGCCGCGCAGGCTGATGCGCGCGCCGCCGCCCTCGGCGTTCTCGTCCGCCTGCGCCGCCGCGACCACGCGCTCGCGCAGCCAGCGGTGGCCCGGGTCGGCGTCGGTGCGGTCGTGCCAGAGCATGCTGTAGGTGAAGTCCGGCAGCGGGTAGGGCGGCGCGAAGATGGCGAAGCGCGGATCGTCCTCCAGCGCCGCCAGGCTGCGCCGCGCGGTCGTCAGGACCAGGTTGGTGCCGGCGATCAGCGCCGGGGCCACGCTCCAGTGCGGCACCGTGCAGGCAATCTTGCGGCGCGCGTTCTGTTTGGCGAGCGTGGCGTCGATGGTGTCCGGGCGGTCGGTGTGCGAGGCGACCAGTACGTGCGAGCGCGCGATGTAGGCAACGCGGTCGAGCTTGCCGGTGTCGCGCACGGTCGCGGCATCCACAGCACACGCGTACTGCTCGTCGAACAGCGCCGTGGCGCGCACGCCTTCGGGCTGGTGGGCGAAGACGCCCAGGGCGAGGTCGATGCCGCCGTCCGCTACCTGCGCGGTCATGCTCTCCCGGCTCGACTGGGTTACCACGAGGTCGATGTTCGGCGCCGCCTTGCGCACCGCCCGCAGCAGGCGCGGCAGCACCACCAGGGCGCCGTAGTCCGACATCGCCAGCCGGAACGTGCGGCGCGCCGTGGCCGGCTGGAAACTTCCGGGTCCAAGGAGGATGCGCACCTGTGCGAGCGCCTCGGCCAGCGGGCCGGCGAGTTCGTGGGCGCGCGGGGTGAGCACGAGGCCCCCTTCGCCGCGCACGAGGATCTGGTCGTCGAGCAGCTGGCGCAGGCGCGCGAGCGAGTGGCTCACGGCCGGCTGGCTCAGTTGCAGGCGCAGCGCGGCGCGCGAGATATGGCGTTCGGCCAGCAGTGCTTCCAGCGCCACCAGCAGGTTGAGGTCGATTCCGCGTAGGCTATTCATGCGGCGAATGATAGCCGTGTGACGACGGAATTTGAAATTCTTTTGACGAGGTGCGCGTCAGGCGGCGGGCCTGGCGGCCGGATCGGCGACAGCGGCCTGCCGCGCGCGCAGGCAGTCCGGGCACAGGCAGGGCAGTCCGGGCACGAGCTCGCCGGCGGGAAGCTTCGGCAGGCTGGCGCACCAGCAGTCGCCCAGCCCGGCGGCATAACCGCAGACGAAGGGCGCGCCGCACTGGCTGCAGCGGTCGGCCGGGGCAGGCGTTGCGGTTGGCGCGATCATGGCGAACCGTCGTCGTCCTGGCCCAGGCGCCGCATGGCGGTGCGCATCAGCCGCATCTGGGCGAGGAAGTTGGTGCAGGCGTCGCAGATCAGCAGGTGGGCGCCCATGCGCAGCCGGTCGAAGCGGCCCAGCGGGCGGTCCATCGACTGCATCGTCATGTGATGGACCTCCTCGCAGTTCGGCAGCAGGCGGAACGGTCGGCGGAAGGGTGGGCGGGATTCAGGCATCGCTCAGTTTCGTTCAGTGGCACCGCCGCGCTGGCCGAACCAGTTGATTTCAAGGCACTCGCGCAGCCGCATGCGGGCCCGGTAAAGCATGACCCATACGTTCGTCGTGGAGATCTCCAGATCCTGACAGATTTCGTCGGTCTCGAGCTCCAGCCATTCGCGCATCATGAAGATGCGGCCGAGCCGCTCGGGCAGGCGGTCCACGCAGAGCTGCAGGATCTCGAAGAATTCGCGCCGCTCGAGTTGGCGGTCGGGGTTGCCCCAGTCGGAGGGCGGGTTCTGGTAGTGGCCGTTGCGGGTGAAGAGTGCGTCGAAGGCGTCGTCGTCGGACTGCTGTTCGCCGTCCTCGCCCCCGCCGGCCAGCGCCAGGCGCACTTCGCGGCGGCCGCTGCGCAGCAGGTCGATGATCTTGTGCTTGAGGATGCCGACCAGGTAGGTGCGCAGTGACGACTGGCCGGCGAAGCGTTCCGGGTGCTCGAGCGCGGCCAGCAGGGTGTCGGACACGGCGTCCTCGGCCAGCGCCTCGTCACGCAGCTGCAGGCGGGCGAAACGCAGGAGGTAGGGGCGCACGGCTGCCAGCTCCGCATCGGCGGGCGAGTTGGCGGGGGAGGGGGGCGCCACGGACTATGCTCTCTCTATGTCTGCCTGTTGCACGGATCGGACGGCATGGTGCACTGCACTACGCATGTCGGGGCATCGCCGGGGCCGTGCGGGCGCGTGTCCGGCGGATTCTTGTAAAATCGCGCCTGCCGCGGGCGTATGGCGCACTTTAGTCAAGCCCGCGGCGATTTGCCATCCCCATTTGATTTCACGGACGTCCCCAGCCATGAACGCCGACCATCCCGTGCCTGCCGCAGCAACTGCGGTGGCCGCCATTGCCCCTGCCCTGAAGGCCGAGATTCTCGCCGAGGCGCTGCCCTATATCCGCAAGTTCCACGGCAAGACCATCGTGGTCAAGTACGGCGGCAATGCCATGACGGAGGAGAAGCTCAAGCACGGTTTCGCGCGCGACGTAATCCTGCTGAAGCTGGTCGGCATGAACCCGGTCGTGGTGCACGGCGGCGGCCCGCAGATCGACGAGGCGCTGAAGAAGGTCGGCAAGGTCGGCACCTTCGTGCAGGGCATGCGCGTGACCGACGAAGAGACCATGGAAGTGGTCGAGTGGGTGCTCGGCGGCGAGGTGCAGCAGGACATCGTCATGCTGATCAACCAGTACGGCGGCCAGGCCGTGGGCCTGACCGGCAAGGACGGCGGCCTGATCCGCGCCAAGCGCCTGCAGATGCCTGACCGCGAGAACCCGGGCGCCTTCCTGGACATCGGCTTCGTGGGCGACATCGAGGCGATCAACCCGGCGGTGGTCAAGGCGCTGCAGGACGACGCCTTCATCCCGGTGATCTCGCCGATCGGCTTCTCCGACGACGGCCAGGCGTACAACATCAACGCCGACGTGGTCGCCGGCAAGATGGCCGAGATCCTCAAGGCCGAGAAGCTGGTGATGATGACCAACATCCCCGGCGTGCTCGACAAGAACGGCAACCTGCTGACCGACCTGTCGGCCCGCGAGATCGATGAGTTGTTCGCCGACGGCACCATCTCCGGCGGCATGCTGCCGAAGATCTCGTCCGCGCTCGACGCCGCCAAGAGCGGCGTGCATTCGGTCCACATCGTCGACGGCCGCATCGAGCATTCGCTGCTGCTGGAAATCCTGACCGAGCAGGCGTTCGGCACGATGATCCGCTCGCACTGAGCGGCGCAGTTTCCGGGGCGGCGCCCGCCGCCCCGCGACCCACACTCTCCCCTGGCGTGACCGCTTCCCTCCCTACCACACGCCGCGTCCGCCCGCAGCTTGTGCGCCGCCCCGCCGGCAATCTCTCCGGCCGCACCGTCTGGCTGTTCGATCTCGACAACACGCTGCACGACGCCTCGCACGCGATCTTCCCCGCCATCAACCGGCTGATGACCGCCTACGTGGCCCGCGTGCTCGGCTGCGACGAGGCCACCGCCAGCCGCGTGCGCGTGGACTACTGGCTGCGCTACGGCGCGACGCTGCTCGGCATGATCCGCCATCACGGCGTGGACCCGGCCGACTTCCTGCGCGCCGCGCACGACTTTCCCGAACTGCGCGACATGGTGCGCGTGCGGCGTGGCCTCGCGGCGCAGCTTCGCCGGCTGCCCGGCCGCAAGATCCTCGTGACCAACGCGCCGCAGGACTATGCGCGCGCGGTGCTGCGCGTGGCCGGCATCGAACGCTGCTTCGAGCGCGTGGTCGCCATCGAGCAGATGTGGGTGCATGGCCACCTGCGGCCCAAGCCCGATCGCCGCATGCTGCGCCGTCTGCTGGTGCAGGCGCGCGTGGCGCCGGCGCGCGCGGTGCTGGTGGAAGATACGGTATCGCACCTGAAGGGCTATGCGGGGCTCGGCATCGGCACGGCGTGGGTCACGGGCTACCTGCGCACGCTGGCGCCGTCGCGCCCGCTGGCCGTTGCCGAGACTGTCAGCGGCCAGGCGCGCGACGCGGCGGTGCGCTCCACGCTGGAAGAAGAGGACGAGCGCCACGTCGGCCACCTCGCGCAGGAACGTTCGGTGACGCTGGTCAATGCGGAGAGCCAGGACCCGCCCGCGAGCCTGTCGCGCGCGCCGCAGGCGCAACCGGATGCTGCGCCGCGTCAGCGCGCGCGCGTGACCAATCGCCCCGGTTATGTGGACGTAAAAGTACAATCCATGCATCAACTCCATCGACGAATGCGGAGAACCGGGTCATGACACAAACCATCGGGGCGGCTGCCGACGCTGCCTCGCCACCGCCCCCGCCGGCACGCAAGCGCCCCAGGCCGGGCGAGCGGCGCATCGAGATCCTGCAGACGCTGGCCACCATGCTGGAGAATCCGCGCGGGGAACGGATCACCACTGCTGCGCTGGCGGCCCGCATCGGCGTGTCGGAAGCGGCGCTGTACCGCCACTTCGCCAGCAAGGCGCAGATGTTCGAGGGCCTGATCGGCTTCATCGAGCAGTCGGTGTTCGGCCTCATCAACCAGATCACCACGCAGGAAGAGCACGGCCTGCGGCAGGTGCAGGCCATCGTGCGCATGCTGCTGACGTTCGCCGAGAAGAACCCCGGCATGACGCGCGTGCTGACCGGCGAGGCGCTGGTGGGCGAGCATGAGCGCCTGCAGGAGCGGATCAACCAGACGGTGGACCGGATCGAGGCGTCGATCCGCCAGTGCCTGAAGATCGCCGTGACGCAGGCCGCGTTCCCGCCCGATGCCGATATCCCGGCACGCGCCGCGCTGGTGATGGCGGCGGTGCAGGGTCACTGGCTGCGGTATTCGAAGAGCGGCTTCCGCAAGCTGCCGCACGGGCCCAACAACGGGCAACTGGAGGCGCAGCTGCGGGTATTGCTGGCCTGAGCGCACCAGTGCCGTGCCTGCCTTGGTGCCTGCGCCCGCATTTGCTCTATAATCTCCCGGTCGCGCCGATTTGATGACTGGCTTGCGGGCGCGCGGCACTCCTGGTATCCGGGGCTGCCACTACAAATGCGGCTAAAAGAGTTGGGCCGGCGTCCCTCCCAGTGAAGCATGCCGGCACGCGGGACACCGCGAAAAGCCCGACCTCGCTGCGACGCAAGACGCAAAGCCGGTCGGGTTTTTTTATGCCTGCGTTCGCACGCGGGCCTGGTCCCATGACAGATGTCGTCTCGCCTCCCGCCGCGCCCATCCCGCCGGCCGCGCTGACCGTGCCGCCCGGATCGGTCGGCCTCGTCGCGCCGCAGCGCATGCACTTCGCCGAACCGCTGAAGCTGCGCAACGGCACCTCGCTTGCCGACTACGACCTGATGGTCGAGACCTACGGCACCCTCAACGCCGAGCGCTCCAACGCCGTGCTGGTCTGCCATGCGCTGAACGCGTCGCACCATGTGGCGGGCGTGTCGGAGAGCGGCGAGGTGGGCTGGTGGGACAACATGGTCGGCCCCGGCAAGCCGCTCGATACCGACCGCTTCTTCGTGATCGGCGTCAACAACCTGGGCTCGTGCTTCGGCTCGACCGGCCCGATGAGCGCCAACCCGGCCACCGGCCTGCCCTACGGCGCCGCCTTCCCGGTGGTGACGGTGGAAGACTGGGTCAACGCGCAGGCGCGCGTGGCCGACGCCTTCGGCATCACGCAGTTCGCGGCGGTGATGGGCGGCAGCCTCGGCGGCATGCAGGCGCTGGCCTGGAGCCTGATGTATCCGGACCGGCTGCGGCACTGCATCGTGATCGCGTCCACGCCCAAGCTGTCGGCGCAGAACATCGCCTTCAACGAGGTGGCGCGCAGCGCGATCCTGTCCGACCCCGACTTCCACGGCGGCAACTACTACGCGCACAACGTCAAGCCCAAGCGCGGGCTGCGCGTGGCGCGCATGATCGGCCATATCACCTACCTGTCGGGCGAGGACATGGCCGAGAAATTCGGCCGCGAACTGAAGACCGACGACATCCGCTTCTCGTTCGATGTCGAGTTCCAGGTGGAGAGCTACCTGCGCTACCAGGGCGACAAGTTCGCCGAGTACTTTGACGCCAACACCTACCTGCTGATCACGCGCGCGCTCGACTACTTCGACCCCGCGCTGGCCTACGGAGGCGACCTGACCCGCGCCATGGCCGACACGAAGGCGAGCTTCCTCGTGGCGAGCTTCGGCACCGACTGGCGCTTCGACCCCAGCCGCAGCCGGGAACTGGTGAAGGCGCTGCTCGACAACAAGCGCCCCGTCACCTACGCCGAGATCGACGCCCCGCACGGCCACGATGCCTTCCTGCTCGACGACCCCCGCTACCACGACCTGATGCGCGCCTACTACGATCGCATCGCCGAGGAGATCGGCGCATGAACGCAGCTTCGCACCCCGATATCCTCGCCCAGCGTCCGGACTTCCGCGCCATCGCCCGCTGGGTCGAGCCCAATTCGACCGTGCTCGACCTCGGTTGCGGCGACGGCAGCCTGCTGCGCGTGCTGCAGGACGAACTGGACGTGCAGGCCTACGGCATCGAGATCCGCGACGAGGGCGTGCTGGCCTGCGCGCGCAAGGGCGTCCACGTCATCCAGCAGAACCTTGAAGGCGGGCTGGCGCTGTTCGAGGACAAGAGCTTCGACACGGTGATCCTGTCGCAGACACTGCAGACCATCCACAACACCGCCCAGGTGCTGCGCGACACGCTGCGCGTGGGCAAGGAATGCATCGTCTCGTTCCCGAACTTCGGCTACTGGCCGCACCGCCTGTCGGTGTTCAAGGGGCGCATGCCGGTGTCGGAAGCGCTGCCCTACCAGTGGTACGACACCCCGAACGTGCGCGTGCTGACGATCAGCGACTTCGAGGCCCTGGCGCCGAAGGTCGGCCTGCGCATCCTCGACCGCGTTGTGATGCACGAGGGCATCACGGTGAACTGGGGCGTGAACTGGCGCGGCAGCCTGGCGGTGTACCGGGTCTGCTCGGCCTGACGGGCCCTTCTAACCGGCAGGTTGACGGAGGGGGCGGGCAGGTCTAAGGTACGTCGGATCGAACGACCGTACTATTTTTATGACCTCCGCGCCCCCTCTCCATCCCTTCGACGACGCCATCGCGCTCGAAGCCGCCGGTCCGCACCGCTACCTGGGCCGCACCACGCCGGCCTACTGGAACATGATCGGGCCGTTCGGCGGCATTACCGCGGCCACGCTGCTGAAGGCGGCATTGAGCCATCCCGAGCGCCTCGGCGATCCGATCTCCCTGACGGTCAACTTTGCCGGTCCGATCGGTGAGGGCGAATTCGAGATCGAGGCGCGGCCGTCGCGCACCAACCGGTCGACCCAGCACTGGCAGCTCGAACTGCGCCAGAACGGCGAGGTGGCCACCACCGCCAGCGCGATCTTCGCCGTGCGTCGCGAGACGTGGGGCTGCAACGAGGCCGTCCGCCCCGCGGCGCCCGCCCCGGAAGACGTGCCGGGCCTGCCCGAAGGATTCGCCAAGGTACGCTGGCTGTCGGCCTACGACATGCGCCCGATCCGCGGCGGCAAGCCGACCGCGCCCGACGGCACCGAACACCCCGACAGCATCACCGAATTCTGGCTGCGCGACGCGCCGGCCCGCACGCCGGACTTCCCGGCGCTGGCGTCGTGGTGCGACAGCTTCTACCCGCGCATCTTCCTCAAGCGCGCCGGCTTCGTCCCGGCCGGGACGGTCTCGCTGACCACCTATTTCCACACCGACGCCGACGCCCTGCGGGCGCTGGGCGACAGCCACGTGCTGTGCAGCGCCCGCGCGCAGGTCTTCCGCAAGGGGTATTCGGACCAGACCGCGCAGATCTGGAGCGCCGGCGGCGACCTGCTCGCCACCTCGCACCAGATCGTCTACTACAAGGAATGATCCGCTAGCGGGTGCTCGCCTGCGCCGGCAGCGCCGGCTCGGGTTCCGGTTGGCGCGCCGCTTCCTCGTAGCGCTGGATCGTCCCGCGCATCGCCCACAGCAGCAGCACGCCGGGCAACGCCACGGCCACCGTGCCGAGGTAGAAGGGTGACCAGCCCCAGGCCTCGACCATGTAGCCCGAGGTCGGCCCCACGTAGACCCGGCCGACCGACGCCAGCGCCGACAGCAGCGCGTACTGCGTGGCCGAGAACGAGCGGTTGCACAGTGCCATCAGCAGCGCGACGAAGGCTGCCGTGCCCATGCCGCCGCACAGGTTCTCCACGGCGATGGCCGCGCCCATGCTCCACAGGTGCGGCGGCGTCACCGCCAGAATCCAGTAGCCGAGGTTCGACACCGCCTGCAGGATGCCGAACAGCATCAGCGAGCGGTACAGCCCGAGCCGCACCATCAGCGTGCCGCCGAACAGCGCGCCGACGATCGTCGCCGCCAGCCCCAGGGTCTTGTTGACGATGCCGACCTCGCCCGCCGAGAAACCCACGCCGCGGATCAGGAAGGTGGTCGACAGGCTGCCGGCGAAGGCGTCGCCGAGCTTGTAGAGGATGATCAGCAGCAGCAGCCACCACGCGCCGCTGCGCGAGAAGAAGTCGCGCAGCGGGCCGAGGATGGCGGCTTCGAGGGAGTGCGGGGCGCTGGCGGGGGCTTCCGGTTCGGGGGCCCACAGCAGCGTCACCATGCCGACGGCCATCAGGCCCGCCATCAGCAGGTACATGCCGGGCCAGCCGAGCACGCGGTCGGCCAGGTAGAGCGCCAGTCCACCCGAGACCAGCATCGCCAGCCGGTAGCCGAGCACCTTGACCGCCGCGCCGGCGCCGCGCTCGGCGGGGCGCAGCACGTCGGTGCTGTAGGCGTCGAAGACGATGTCCTGCGAGGCGGAAAGGAAAGCGACCAGGGTCGCCAGCGCGGCCAGCGTCCACAGGGCGTCCTTCGGCGGGCAGAACGCCATGCCGGCGATGCCCGCCGCCAGCGCGAGCTGCGTCACCAGCAGCCAGCCGCGCCGCCGGCCCAGCAGGGGCGGCGTGTAGCGGTCCATCAGCGGCGCCCACAGGAACTTGAAGATATAGGCCTGGCCGACCAGCGAGAAGAAGCCGATGGTCTTGATGTCGAGGCCTTCCACCGTCATCCAGGCCTGCAGCGTGCCGGACGTCAGCGCCAGCGGCAGGCCGGAAGCGAAGCCCAGCGCGAGCATGGCGCCGATGCGGCGGTTGCGGAAGATGTCGAGGTAGTCGTGCAGGGTCATGGAGGATCGCGAAAGCCCCATTTTGGCGAGGCATGGGCCCATGGGCTGTATGGGGCGCCGTGTATTATTGCATCTGCCCCCGCGTCCCCCGCAGTGCCAGGGACAACGATTCATCCCGACCTGCCATGCCAAGACCCTCGCGCTACCTGAGCGTTCCCCTGCTCACCGCCGCCGTATGGATGGCCCTGCCCGCCATGGCGCAGGAATGGGGCGAGCCCGAGGACGGGGTGAAGCTCGAGCGGGCGGCTTCGCCGGTGACCCAGATCGTGCCGGCCGAAGTGATCGAGCAGCAGGCGGCGCAGGAATACGAGCAGATCAAGCAGGAAGCCATCGCCAAGCGCGCCCTCGGCAACGACACCAATCCCCAGTTGCTCCGGCTGCGCGCCATCGGCAAGCGCCTGCTGCCCGAGACGACGCGCTGGAATCCGCGCGCCCGCGACTGGAACTGGGAAATCAACCTGATCGGCTCCAAGCAGATCAACGCCTTCTGCATGCCGGGCGGCAAGATCGCCTTCTATACCGGCCTGCTCGACCAGCTCAACCTGACCGACGACGAACTCGCCATGGCCATGGGGCACGAGATCGCCCATGCGCTGATGGAGCACGCGCGCCAGCGGGCGGCGAAGTCGGAGATCGCCAATCTCGGCGCCAACGTGGTGTCGCAGCTGTTCGGCTTCGGCAATCTGGGCAATATGGAACTGGGCACCGACGCCCATCTGCTGACGCTCAAGTTCACCCGCCAGGACGAGACCGAGGCCGATCTGGTCGGCATGGACCTGGCCGCCCGCGCCGGCTACGACCCGCGCGCGGCGGTCACGCTGTGGCAGAAGATGGCGCTGGCGACGGGTTCGCCGTCCGAGCCGAAGACGGCCAAGCCCGCCGGGACGAAGGCCAGCGCGCAGGCGGACGGGCAGGGCGGTTCGTCGGAGTTCCTGTCGACGCACCCGTCGGGACGGATGCGCATTGCCGTGCTGCAGCGGCATTTGCCGGAAGTGCTGCCGCTGTACGCGCGGACGCTGCATACCAGCGTGGCCGAACTGCCGGCGTATCGGTCGAACGTACCGCTGGCAATGCCGGAGGACAGCGGTGGCGCGGGCGCGGCGGAGCCGGACGACGATGCCGCGCAGTCGACGAAGAGCGGCCTCGTCGAGCAGAAGCGCAAGCGGTCGCGCCACTAGGGTTTGGCGCGAAGCCTGGTCGGGCCGACCAAAGCAAACACGGCGACGTCCGGATGCCCGGGCGTCGCCGTGTTGCTATCTCCGCCGCGAACGGGCGGAGCGGAAGTCAGGCTCAGGCCGCCAGTCCGGTCGCCTCGTCGGCGCCCACGTGGACGTTCATGCACTGCACCGCCGCGCCGGCCGCGCCCTTGCCCAAGTTGTCGAGGCGCGCGACCAGGTTCAGGCGCTCGCCGTTGCCGAACACGAACAGGTCGACGCGGTTGGTGTCGTTGTTGGCCTGCACATCGAGCGCGTTGGCGTCGAGGTTGTGCGCGCCGTTGTACGGCATCACGCGCACGAACTGCTCGCCCTCGTAGTGCTTGCGGTAGATCTCGACGATCTCCTCCGGACTGGCCTTGCGCGCCAGCAGGTCGGCATAGACCGGCACCGTGACCGCCAGGCCCTTGTAGAACGGACCGACCACCGGATTGAAGATCGGCGCGCGGGCGAGGCCACCCTGCACGCGCATTTCCGGCAGGTGCTTGTGTTCCAGTCCCAGCGCGTACGGGCGCGGGCTCATCAGGCGCGGATTCCCGCCGGCCTCGTACTCCGCGATCATCGACTTGCCGCCGCCGCTGTAGCCGGTCAGCGAGAAGGCCGTGACCGGGTAGTCGGACGCCAGCACGCCGGCATCGACCAGCGGACGCACCGCCAGCACGAAGGCGCTGGCGTGGCAGCCCGGCACTGCGATGCGCTTGCTCGCGCGGATCTTCTCGCGCTGGCCTCGCACCAGTTCCGGCAGGCCGTAGGCCCAGTCGGTCGACGTGCGGAACGCCGTGCTGGCGTCGATCACGCAGGTATTCGGGTTCTCGACCAGCGACACCGCCTCGCGCGAAGCCACGTCCGGCAGGCACAGGAACGCCACGTCCGCCGCATTCAGGAATCGCGCGCGCTCGGCCGGGTCCTTGCGCTTCTCGTCGGAAATACGCAGCAGTTCCACGTCGGAACGACCGGAAAGATAGTCAAGCAGCCGGAGGCCGGTGGTGCCTTCCTGACCATCGACGAACACTTTGAAAACCATGGCGGGGACTCACTAGGGGCGCGGGGGCGCCGGACGACGACAAATGAGAATCGTCCCGTATCGGCGGGACGGGAGAGCTTGCATTGTAGCGGGTATGGGGGTTTACCGCAGGGGTGGGCGGGACGGAAACACTTTCGGCGGCGATACCGTGGATGCCTTGCAGGCATTAACCAACTAGGTTAAATTTTGTGGAGAAGAGCACGCCGCATTGCAGACTGGGCCGGGTGAAGGAGCTGGTTGTGACTGGGAAGGTGCGGTTGACCCGCGCCGCCATGCGTGGGGCCTCGGCGATGAACATCGGCCCGCAAGGCGTGCACGAAGTCTTGCTGCGGCTGACGCCGGTCGATTTCTACAAGAGCATGACCAGCTACAGCAATCACACGGTATGGCATGACGTGTACCGGCCGGCCACCCCGTACGGTGCTGTCTACCTGAAGCTGGTGGTTATCGACGAAGTACTCGTCGTTTCATTCAAGGAGCTTTGACATGATTTGCCCCGAGTGTGGCGGCGCCGAACTGGTCTACGGTGCGCGAGACTTTACGTACACCTACAGGGGGCAGACGATGCGCGTCGAGAACGCCAAAGGCGAGTGGTGTCCGCTATGCGGCGAAGGGCTGCCCGTCGACAAGAAAGAGGGGCACCGATGGTCCAATGAAATGCTGGCGTTCAACATGCGGGTCAACGCCGAACTGGTCGATCCCGCTTTCATCGTCTCCGTCCGCCAGAAGCTGAAACTGGACCAGCGCCAGGCTGCCGACCTGTTCGGCGGCGGCGTCAACGCCTTTTCGCGCTACGAGAGCGGCAAGGTCAAGCCGCCGCTGGCGCTGGTGCAGTTGTTCAGGCTGCTGGACCGCCACCCTGACCTGATCGGCGAGTTGGCCCGGCCCGCGTCTCACAGCGGAAAGTCGTAATCGATCGACAGCGGCGCGTGGTCGCTGAACTTCTCGTCCTTGTAGATCGAGCAGGCCTTCGCCGTCGTCGCGATGCCGGGCGTGGCGAGGTGGTAATCGATGCGCCACCCCACATTCTTCGCGTACGCCTGACCCCGGTTGCTCCACCACGTGTACTGTTCCGGGCGCGGGTCGAGGTGGCGGAAGACGTCGACGTAGCCGTGGCTGTCGAACAGCGCACCGATCCAGGCGCGTTCCTCGGGCAGGAAGCCCGAGTTCTTCAGGTTGCCCTTCCAGTTCTTGATGTCGATTTCCTTGTGGGCGATGTTGACGTCGCCGCACAGCACGACTTCGCGCCCGCTGGCCTTGAGTTGCAGCAGGTGGGGCAGGAAAGCCTCCATGAAGCGGAACTTGGCCTGCTGGCGCTCTTCGCTGCTGGAGCCGGACGGCACGTAGACGGAGATCACGGCGAGGTGCGGGTACTGCACCTCGACATAGCGACCCTCGCTGTCGAACTCGGCGTTGCCGAAGCCGGTGATCACGCGTTCGGGGGCGTGGCGGGTGTAGAGGCCGACGCCGCTGTAGCCCTTCTTCTCGGCATAGTGGAAGAAGCCGTGGTAGCCATGTGGCGCAAGGAACGCTTCTGTCATGTCGGCGGCCTGCGCCTTCAGTTCCTGGACGCAGACGATGTCTGCTGACTGCTTGCCCATCCACTCGAAAAAGCCCTTCTTCGATGCGGAGCGGATGCCGTTGAGATTGGCGCTGATAATCCGTAACATGCCGGGAAATTTATTGATTTGAGAGAAATACGATGACGCAGCAGACGGCTTCCGCCGACCTCAGCCAGACCTTTATCCGCTTTGCGCTCGATGCCGGCGTGCTGTCGTTTGGCGAGTTCATTACCAAGGCCGGCCGCAAGTCGCCGTATTTCTTCAATGCGGGACTGTTCAACCAGGGCGGCATGCTCGGCCAGGTCGCGCAATTCTACGCGAAGACCCTCCTCGCCTCGGGCGTGGAGTTCGACGTGCTGTTCGGGCCGGCGTACAAGGGCATCACGCTGGCGTCGGCCACGGCGGTGGCGCTGGCGGGGATGGGACGTGACGTCGGCTTCGCCTACAACCGCAAGGAAGCCAAGGATCACGGCGAGGGCGGCACGCTGGTTGGCGCCAAGCTGCACGGCAAGGTGGCGATCGTCGACGACGTGATCTCGGCCGGCACCTCGGTGCGCGAGTCGGTGCAGATGATCCGCGCCGCCGGCGCCGAGCCGGCCGCCGTGCTGATCGCGCTGGACCGCATGGAGAAGAGCGGCACGGCCGAGAAGATCGGCGAGCATTCGGCGGTGCAGGACGTGCAGCGCGAGTTCGGCATCCCGGTCATCGCCATCGCCAGCCTGAAGGACTTGCTGGCCTATCTGGGCGCCTCCAACGACCCGGCGCTGGGCGCCTCGCGTGACGCGGTCGCCGCTTATCGCGAACGCTACGGCGTCTGAGGCCATGGTCGCCCGCGCCCGCAAGTCGAAGCCGGAACCGAAGCTCGCTGCTAAATCGGCGGCCGGCCAATCCGCTGCCAAGCCGGCCGTCAAGCCGGCAAAGCCAAAAAAGGCCAAGGCTACGAAAAAGCCAGGGGCCGATCCGGGCGCGAAACCCGTACCCGAGTCAGCGGCCGAGTCCGTCCCACGGTCGACACCCAAGCCGGCGCTCAAGGCGGCCGAGGCCCATGTCTCCATGGAGCCCGAGGTGGCCCGCGAGTATTCCGTGCGGGCGCTGGTCCTGCAGGGCGGCGGCGCGCTCGGCGCCTACCAGGGCGGGGTCCTGCAGGGGCTGGCCGAGGGCGGCATCGACATCAACTGGGTGGCGGGCATCTCGATCGGCGCGCTGAACGCGGCGGTCATTGCCGGCAATCCGCCCGAGACGCGCGTGACGCGGCTGCGCGAATTCTGGGAGACCATCTGCCAGCAGCCGTGGCTGCCGAGCCTGCCGCACGCGCTGCTGGCCGACTCGGCTGAAAGCTGGCCCGAGCCGGTGCGGATCTGGTTCGACGCCATGCACGCGGCACGCGCGATGTTCGAGGGCCAGCGCGGCTTCTTCATCCCGCGTCCATGGCCGGAGTTCTTTGGCCGCTACACCAATCCGGGCCAGGTGAGCTTCTACGACACGGGGCCGCTGAAGGCCACGCTCGAGGCCTTTGCCGACTTCGACCGCATCAACGACCACAAGGCCATGCGCGTGTCGGTCGGCGCCGTCAACGTGCGCACCGGCAACTTCGAATACTTCGACAACACGCGCGGTACCCTGCGGCCCGAGCACTTCATGGCCTCGGGCGCACTGCCGCCCGGCTTCCCGGCCATCGAGATCGACGGCGAATTCTACTGGGACGGCGGCCTCGTCTCGAACACCCCGCTGGCCGAGGTGCTGGCCGCGCAGCCGCGCCGCGACGCGCTGATCTTCCAGGTCGACCTGTGGAGCGCGCGCGGTCACCTGCCGCATGACCTGTCGGACGTGGCCGAGCGCCAGAAGGACATCCAGTACTCCAGCCGCACCCGCGCCATCACCGACGTGATGCGCGAGCAGCAGAACTACCGGCGCATCCTGAGCCAGCTCATGCAGCTGGTGCCGGAGTCGGAGCATGACAACCACTGGTACAAGCGCGCGGAGGAACACGCCTGCGACGCGCGCCGCAACGTCATCCAGCTGATCTACCGCGACAAGTCCTTCGAGAACAGCGCCAAGGACTACCAGTTCGGCGCGCTGACCATGGCGGAGCACTGGAGCAGCGGCCTCGACGATATCCGCCAGACGCTCAAGCACCCGCAGTGGCTGGCGATGCCCGGCGACGAGCATCCGTTCGTGACGCACGACGTGCACCGCGGTAACGGCGACCGCGAGCGGTAAGACAGCATTTCACCCCGTCGCCGGCGCTACTCCACCTTGATGCCGGCCAGGTCCGGCCGCGGCGGCGGGTACGACGGCTTCAGCTTGTCGAACGCGTCGGCGATGATCTCCGCCACCATGAGGCTGCGGTGCAGCTTGTTGTCGGCCGGCACGACGTACCAGGGGGAATGCGGCGTCGCCGTGGCGGCGATCGCGTCTTCGTAGGCGACCTGGTACTGCTGCCAGAACCTGCGCTCCGCCATGTCCTGCGGATCGAACTTCCATTGCTTCTTCGGATCGGCCAGCCGCGCCTCCAGCCGTGCCTTCTGCTCGGACTTCGAGATGTGCAGGAAGCACTTGACGATAGTGGTGCCGGTCTCGCTCAGCATGTCCTCGAAATTGCGGATCTGGCGGTAGCGGCGCTTGACCTCGACGTCGTCGATCCAGCCGTGCACGCGGGTCACCAGCACGTCCTCGTAGTGGCTGCGGTTGAAGATCACGACCTCGCCGTGCCGGGGCACCTGCGCGTGCACGCGCCAGAGGTAGTCGCGCGCCAGTTCCTCGGCCGTGGGCGCCTTGAAGCTGGCCACGCGCACGCCCAGTGGATCGAAGCTGCGGAAGACGCTGCGCACCGTGCCGTCCTTGCCGCTGGTGTCCATGCCTTGCAGGATGACCAGCAGCTTGCGGCACTGCTCGGCGTAGAAGATGTCCTGGCGCTGGTCGAGGACGTCGCTCAGTTCGGCGAGGCGCGCTGCATCTTCTTCCTTGCTGCCGCGCAGGAAGGGGCGGGCGGCGGGGTCGAAGCGGCCAAGCGCGAAGCCCTTGGAAGCGGTGATGCGGAAGTCGTCCAGCTGCGGCTTGGCCATGAGGGGCTCCGTCGTCTTGGAGCCCCAATAGTCACGCGGTCAGCACCGAGAGGTCAATGCTGCCTTCGAAGACGGTGGTGGCCGGGCCGGTCATGCGCACCGGCGAGGCGGCGCCATCCCAGGCGATGGTGAGGTCGCCGCCGTGGGTGTGCACCAGCACGGGCGAGTCGAGCAGTCCGCGCCGGATGCCGGCCACCACGGCCGCGCAGGCGCCCGTGCCGCAGGCCAGCGTCTCGCCGGCGCCGCGCTCGAACACGCGCAGGCGGATGGTGTGGCGGTCGGCCACCTGCATGAAGCCGGCGTTGACGCGGTTGGGGAACGTGGCGTGGTGCTCGATCACGGGGCCGTCCTGCAGGACCGGGAAGGCTTCCACGTCGTCCACCACCTGCACCGCGTGCGGGTTGCCCATCGACACGGCCGAGATCCAGGCGGTGCGGCCGTTGACGGCGAGGCCGTAGACGGTGTCGTCGCCCTCGGTGCGCGTCGGCAGCCCCTCGGCGACGAAGGGCACGCGCGCCGGTTCCAGTTCCGGGGCGCCCATGTCGACCGTCACCTGGCCGTCGTCCTGCAGCGTCAGCGTGATGACGCCGTTCATCACCTCCACGCGCACGGTGCGCTTGTCGGTCATGGCCTTGTCGCTGACGAAGCGCACGAAGCAGCGCGCGCCGTTGCCGCAGTGCTCCACCT
>Ga0335083_10004173_pt1 | contig 18486 bp, 18 predicted proteins | sample Lox_Sample_42_FD_206716 | JGI IMG/M metagenome (GOLD analysis project Ga0335083, IMG submission 206716) | Soil microbial communities from Loxahatchee National Wildlife Refuge, Florida, United States - Lox_Sample_4.2 | ecosystem: Environmental > Terrestrial > Soil > Wetlands | place: USA...
CAACCGGACCGATGTGTACCGCGCCATGTTCAAACCACTGAGGGCGAGCTTGTCTGGCCGCGACACGACGGTGCTGATCAAGCTCGTAGTCGATGGCCACACCGATCGTGTGGTCGGCTGTCATATCGTCGGCGAGGGTGCCGCCGAAATGATCCAGATCGCCGCAATCGCGGTGAAGATGCGGGCCACCAAGGCCGATTTCGACGCCACCATGGCGCTACATCCCACCACGGCCGAAGAGCTGGTGACCATGCGCCAAAGAAGCGCCAGCTACGCCCGGGAAGCCGCGGAATAACCGGGGCGTTTCGGGCTGTCGCGGCGACAGGCCGTTGTGTATAAGACGGCCGTCATTCCGGCCCGACCCGCGATAACGGCGGGAGCCGGAATCCGTAACCACCGGTCGTGACGATGGATTCGGGCTCGGGGGCCAAGCCCGCGCCACGGATGACGGCTTGGAGACTGTTATGTCCAAACAGACAAACTCGGCGAAATGGAGCCCGGATAGCTGGCGCTCCAAGCCGATCGTACAGGTGCCGGATTATCCCGACGTTGCGGCCCTTGCCGACGTCGAGGCGCAGCTTGCGAGCTTTCCGCCGCTGGTTTTTGCAGGTGAGGCACGCAACCTAAAGCGCGCTTTGGCGCAGGTTGCAGCCGGCCAGGCCTTCGTTCTTCAGGGCGGTGATTGCGCGGAAAGTTTCGCCGAGCACGGCGCCAACAACATCCGCGATTTTTTCCGCCTGTTCCTGCAAATGGCCGTGGTGCTGACCTATGCGGCGGCTTCGCCGGTGGTGAAAGTCGGACGCATCGCCGGCCAGTTCGCCAAGCCACGCTCATTGCCGACCGAGAAACGCGACGGCGTCGAGCTGCCGGTCTATCGTGGCGACATCATCAACGCCATCGAATTCACACGCGAAGCGCGCACGCCGGATCCGCGCCGTCAGCTCGAAGCCTATCGGCAATCGGCGGCGACGCTCAACCTGCTGCGCGCGTTTGCCACCGGCGGCTACGCCAACCTCTCGAATGCGCATCAATGGATGCTGTCCTTCGTCAAGGACAGCCCGCAGTCGAAGCGCTATCAGGAACTCGCCGGCCATCTCACCGAAGCGCTTAATTTCATCCGTGCATGCGGCATCGATCCTGAAGTGCATCCGGAGATGCGAACGACCGATTTCTTCACCAGTCACGAGGCTTTGCTGCTCGGATACGAACAGGCTTTTACCCGGGTCGATTCAACGACCGGCGACTGGTATTGCACTTCGGGTCATATGCTGTGGGTTGGCGACCGTACCCGTCAGCCGGATCATGCCCACATCGAGTTCTGCCGCGGGGTCAAGAATCCGCTCGGCCTGAAGACCGGTCCGACCCAGAAACCGGACGAACTTCTCAGGCTCATCGACATTCTCGACCCGGACAATGAGCCTGGCCGCCTCACCCTGATCTGCCGCATGGGTGCGGACAAGGCCGCGGAGCACCTGCCAAGGCTGTTGCGCGCAGTGAAGCGCGAGGGCCGGCACGTTGTTTGGTCGTGCGATCCCATGCACGGCAACACGATTACATCGGTAACCGGCTACAAGACCCGGCCGTTTGACCAGATCCTCAAAGAAGTGCGGACGTTTTTTCAAGTGCATGCGGCCGAAGGCACTTATGCAGGCGGTGTGCATCTGGAAATGACCGGCCAAAACGTTACCGAATGTACGGGCGGTGCTCGCGCGATCAGCGACGAAGATTTGAACGATCGCTACCACACCGTCTGCGATCCGCGGCTCAATGCCGAGCAATCGCTCGATCTGGCATTTCTCGTCGCTGATCTCCTCAAAGCGGAGCGCCAGGGCAAGATGAAGCCGGCCCCCGCAGTGGCGGCGCTTTAGCCCGCTGTAACGTCAGCGCAAGCGACGCAATCCCGCCCCTTGTAAGCGGCCTGGATTGCGTCGCCGCATGTCCCCGTGCTTTGCGCAAGCGGCCGCGTTTTTCCATCTCGTACACCATCTCGTTTTACGAACCGCTCAGGCTGATCCGCGTTTGGTCGCCGCCATAAAGAAACACGCAAACAATTTGATTCAAATCTTGCGCGTCAGAAAAAGCCTTAAACAGGCGTGAGGCGTGCAGTGCTGGTACGGTTTCATTTACCGCGATGGTTGGCGTTGGCGTGGCTGTTCGCGACGCCGGCTTATGCAGCCGACTGGCCGGCGTTGCCGCCGCTGTGGCCATCGTCGTCGCCGTCGCCGCTTGTCACCAAAGCTCCACCGATACCGGACGTTGACTATTTCGCACCGCGCCCGCTGCCCGCCTGGCAGGTCGAATTCGCGGCGCGCTATTGGTTCGGCAAAGCCAACACCAGTAAGAGTCTGTACAGCATACCGAGTGTGTCGAACGCGATGGTCTCGCAGCTCACCTACAGCGACATGATGACGAACGTGGGTGAGCTGTACAGCCGCGTCGCCTTTACCAACGGCTTCTTCATCAAAGGCTACATCGGCACCGGTGCCATGTCCGGCGGGCACCTCAAGGATGAAGACTTCCCTCCGGGCATCGTGCCCTATTCCAGCACAACGAGCGATCAGAAGAACGGCTACATGAGCTATGCCAGTGGCGACGTCGGCTATGACGTGATCCGCGGAGGCGATTTCCGCATCGGTGCGCTGGCCGGCTACCACTACTTCAATCAGGAGATGAACGCCTATGGCTGCGCGCAAACCGCCACCAATCCTTTTGTTTGCCAGCCGGCAATACCGACGTCCATCGAAGCGATCTCGCAGAACAATCGTTGGCAATCGGTGCGAATTGGACTGGATGGTTCGCTTCTCTTCGCCGAGCGTTTCAAGCTCAACGCCGAGGCAGCGTATCTCCCCTTCGTGTTTCTCACTGGCGCCGACACCCACTGGCTACGCATTGGCACGGCGGTCGGCGACTTCGCGGGCCCGATTCCCGAGAATGGCAGGGGCCAAGGCTACCAATTCGAAGTGTCGCTATCGTACCAGGTGACGGACTATGCCAGCGTCGGCATCGGCGGTCGCTATTGGCACATGCAGGCGAATGGCAATGCAAACTTCCAAGGCAGTGTCATCGGCGAAACCGCTTTCCCGCAACCGGTCGATTGGAAGACCGATATTTTCGGTGTCTTTGTCCAGGCCGGCCTCAAGTTCGGACCTTATCCTTTCGGTTTCTGAATTGATTTCCCCGCCGCTGTAACCTGTTGCCGCCACGCGTGACTGCGTTACGATTGCGCGGCTAGCGCCGCGGCGAGCCATTCATCGTGCCGTGGTGACGTACCTGCCGATTGCCGAAGCCTTTCCGGGAAAGTAGAGCCGCGTTTTCAGTCCCACCCCGTCGCAACGGAGAAGTTGCATGCCCCAGCGTGTCGTCGACCTTAGCCTCCTGATCGAGGACAATATGCCGGCTCACAAATTATTCCAGCGACCGGTCATCACCACGCACCTCAGTCACGAAACTTCCAAGGCGCTTAATCTCGGCGTACCCGGCGATGCGATGACCTTTCAAACGAATTTCATTGCCTCGCTCGATCATGTGGGTACGCACGTCGACGCGTTCCGGCACGTCAATCCCAGCGGCCAAGCGGTTGATGAAATGCCGCTCGATCTGTTCATGGGGAAGGCCGTTTGCCTCGATCTGCGCCACATCCCGGATCTGGGTGAGATCACGCTGGCGCATATGGAGGAGGCCGAGAAGAAGGCCGGCATCAAGGTGGATGGCCACATCGTGCTGCTGTGCACCGGCTTCCACAAGCGCACCTATCCGGGGCTCGATTCGGTGTGGAAGAATCCGCAGCTCACCGTCGAGGCAACGCAGTGGATGTATGACCGCGGGTCGCGGATGCACGGCGTCGAGGGCCCGTCCACCGATCGGCCGAGCGACAACATATTTTCGCAGCACCGGCTGTGCCGCAAGCTCGGCATCAGTCATTGGGAGTGGCTGGTGAACCTCGAGGAGCTTTTGGGCATGGGCGAGTTTCAGTTCTTCGGCGTGCCGTTGAAATTCAAGGGCGGCTCGGGCTCGCCGGTACGCGCTTTCGCGATCGTCAACAATTGACGCCGGGGCAAGCTGCCTATTCCGGAGCCCCATAATGTCCGCCGACTTCGATGCCATGAGCGCCGCAGAGTTGCGCCGACGCGTCGCCGCCAAGGATGTCTCGCCGGTTGAACTCACCCAGTGTGCGCTCGCCAAGGCCGAGGCCACACAGTCGACATTGAATGCCTTTTTCGTGCTGCTGCCGGAAAAGGCTCTCGCCGCAGCCAAAGCCGCCGAGGATGCCGTGATGCGGGGCGAGCCGCTTGGCTTGCTGCACGGCGTGCCGTTCTCGGCAAAGGACCTGATGGCGGTCGCGGGCGTGCGCTACGCGTCAGGTTCGCGCACGATGGCGAACAACGTCGCTGCCGCCGATGCCCCGGCGGTCGAACGCGCGAAGGCCGCAGGCGCTATTCTGATCGGCAAGACCACGACCAGCGAGTTCGGCTGCAAACCGGTCGGCGACAGCCCGTTGACCGGGATTACGCGCCATCCGTGGAATCTCGAGAAGACTCCCGGCGGCTCGAGCGCGGGCGCGGCGGCGTCGGTCGCCGCCGGCATCACGCCGTTTGCGCTCGGCACCGACGGCGGCGGCTCGGTGCGCATCCCGTGCTGCTTCACCGGCCTCGCCGGCATCAAGGCGCATTTCGGCCGCGTGCCGGTATGGCCCGCCGCGGCGACGCCGACACTCGCCCATGTCGGCGCCATCGCTCGCAACGTTGGCGATGCAGCGCTCCTGATCTCGGCAATCGGTGGCTATGACGCGCGCGATCCGTTCAGCGTGTCGGCGGCAATGCCGGATTTACTCGGCGCCTGCAGCGCCGGTGTTGCCAATCTGCGCATCGCCTACAGCCCGACACTTGGCTACGCCCGGCCCGATCCGGATGTCCAGGCGGTCATGGCGGACGCAGCGCGCGTGTTTGAGGATCTTGGCTGCAATGTCGAGCTGGTTGAAAAGGTTTTCGAAGAAGATCCGGCCGAGCTTTGGACGGCAGAGTTTTATGCCGGCGTCGGCACGCGGTTGCGTTCTTTCGTGGAGACGCAACGCGAGCTGCTCGACCCGGCGGTTGCCGAAGTGCTCGACCTGGCGCTGTCTCAGGACATGCGCGCCTATTATGAAAAAGTGTTCGAGCGATACGCGTTGCGCGACCGGGTCCGCGCCTTCTTCGAATCTTACGATCTGTTGCTGTCGCCGGTCTTGCCGGTTTCGTCGCTCGACGTCGGCAAAAACATTCCCGATCACCTGCGCGACCGCAACCTGGTGTCCTGGGTGTTTTATACCTATCCGTTCAACCTGACCGGCCAGCCCGCCGCTACCGTGTGTGCCGGCGTAGCCGCCGACGGCATGCCCATCGGGCTCCAACTCGTCGGGCGCGCACTCGGCGAATACGACGTGGTCCGGGCAGCCGCCGCCTACGAGCAAACCAAGCCCCAGAACTACAATGTGCGGCCGTTTACGGTCTAAGCCGTCGGCGGAACGGCGCCGGCGCGCTGCGTAATCAGCTGATAATGTTCGATCCGCCGATGCTGCGCGAAGTTGAACATCGCCTCTTTGTTAAATCGGCTGATGTCGAGATTGCATTTCGCTGTGAATACCTCATCGCCGTTCGTGGTCGCCATAGCGACGATCTCACCCGACGGCGCGACGATGCAGCTGCCGGCGAGGAGTTCGCTGCCTTCCTCGTTGCCCGCCTTGGCGATGCCGACAACCCAGGTGCTGTTCTGGTACGCGCCGGCCTGCATGCATAGGTGATTGTGGAAGTCTGAAAGGTGATCATAGACCGGCACCCACGGCAAATGGGTCGGCGTGTTGTAGCCGAGCAGGATCAGCTCGACGCTCTGCATACCCATGACTCGATAGGTCTCCGGCCAGCGCCGGTCATTGCAGATGCACATGCCGACATTGGCGCCGAAGGCGCGCCAGACCGGAAAGCCCAGGTCGCCCGGCTCGAAATATCGCTTCTCCAGATGCTGGAACAGATAGTGCGAGCGGTTGTCGGCGTGGCCGGGCAAATGCACTTTCCGGTACTTGCCGACAATCTCGGCATTCTTGTCGACGAGGATCGCGGTGTTGTAGCGACGCGCCGTGCCGTTGTGCCGGGCGAGTTCTGCGTAGCCGAGATAGAAACCGATCTCGAGCTTCTTTGCCGCTTCGAAGAGCGGCATGGTGGCCGGACTTGGCATTTCGCGTTCGAAGAAACTGTCGATTTCGGCGTCATCGTCAATCCACCAGCGGGGAAAGAAGGTGGTCAGAGCCAATTCCGGAAACACCACGATATCGCTGCCACGCGCTTTCGCATCGTGCATCAGCTCCAGCAGTCTCGACACCACCTGCTGCCGCGACTCGTTGCGCGCAATCGGTCCGGTCTGCGCTCCGGCGACGTTGATGAAGCGTTCCATTGCTGAACCTCTGATCCAGAGTGGGGGAGCGACGGTGCCCGGGCGGCCCGCGGCCTATCGACGGCAGGCTAGCAAGTTTCGGCCCAAGTTTCTCCTGTGCTGCTGCTGGACGGTGGCCGCGGCCCAACGGTCACAATGGTCCAAACGCTGGGTGTTTGTTTGAGCATCTATTCCGAAAAGCGGGTTCCACTTACGGGGATCATGCTCTAGACCATCGCCATGAACGAGCGTCCTGCTGATCGCCTCGCCATTGCGGTGGCGCAACTTAACCCCATCGTCGGCGACGTCACCGGCAATCTGGAGCGCGCCCGCGCGGCGCGCGTGCAAGCGGCGCGCGACCGGGCCGATATTGTTGTCTTTTCGGAACTGTTCATTGCCGGCTATCCGCCGGAAGATCTGGTGCTGAAGCCAGCCTTTCAGTCCGCGTGCCATGCCGCAATCGAGACCCTCGCGCGCGAAACCGGCGACGGCGGGCCCGCCGTCCTGATTGGCACGCCCTGGGTCGAGGATGAAAAGCTCTACAACGCCTATGCGCTCCTTTCTGCCGGTCGCGTCGAGGCGATCCGCTTCAAGGTCAACCTGCCGAACTACGGCGTGTTCGACGAGAAGCGTGTGTTTGCGGTCGGTCCGGTGCCCGGCCCGGTCAATTTCCGCGGCGTGCGGCTCGGCCTGCCCATTTGCGAGGACACCTGGACCGACTGGGGCGACTACGAGAACGTTGTCGAATGCCTGGCTGAGACCGGTGCAGAGCTTCTCATCGTGCCCAACGGCTCACCGTATTGGCGCGACAAGGCGGAGGTGCGCCTGAATGTGTCGGTTGCGCGCGTCACCGAATCCGGCCTACCGCTTCTCTACGTCAATCAGGTCGGCGGCCAGGACGAGCTGATCTTCGATGGCGCGTCGTTTGCCCTGAATGCCGACCGCTCGATCCCGTTCCAGCTTCCGGCGTTCCGCGAAATGGTTGTCACGACGCAATGGTCGAGAACCGCGGACGGTTGGCGATGCGCGCCGGGATCGATCGCGGCGGCCGAGGAACTTGACCAGGCAGATTATACGGCGTGCATGCTTGGTCTGCGCGACTATGTCGACAAAAACCGGTTCAACGGCGTCGTTCTCGGCCTTTCGGGCGGCGTCGATTCAGCGTTATGCGCGGCAATGGCGGTCGATGCGCTCGGCGTCAACCGGGTACGCTGTATCATGCTGCCGTTTCGTTTTACCTCGCAGGAATCGCGGGATGACGCAGCGGCATGCGCCCGCGCGCTCGGCGTTGAATATGAAACCGTTCCGATCGAGAGTGCCGTGCACGGACTTGAGACGGCGCTCAGCAACGTTTTTGCCGGGCTGCCCCGCGATGTAACCGAGGAGAATTTGCAGGCCCGCACGCGCGGTGTCATTCTGATGGCGATCTCCAACAAGTTTGGCCTGATGGTCGTGACGACCGGCAACAAGTCGGAAATGTCGGTCGGCTACGCCACCCTCTACGGCGACATGAACGGCGGCTTCAATCCAATCAAGGATCTCTACAAAACTGAAGTCTATCGGCTCTCGCGTTTGCGCAATCGCTGGAAGCCGGAGGGCGCGCTTGGTCCCGGCGGACCGGTCATTCCTGAGAACGTACTCACGCGGGCGCCAAGTGCGGAGCTGCGCGAGAACCAGACCGACCAGGACACGCTGCCGCCCTACGACACACTTGATCAGATCCTCGAACGCCTGGTTGAGCGCGAAGAATCCGTAGCGACCATCGCTGCAGCGGGCTTCGATCGTGAAACGGTGCTGAAGGTCGAGCGGATGCTCACCATCGCCGAATACAAACGCCGACAGGCCGCGCCGGGCGTAAAAGTAACGCTGAAGAATTTCGGCCGTGATCGGCGTTATCCGATCACCAATCGGTTCCGCGATTCTGGCGCTCCGCCGCCGGCACCCGACCGCGCGCCGATCAGAGGTCCAGCGGCTGCGAAGGCCGACGCCGGTAACTTCTGAAAGAAGGGAGACGCCGGCAATTTCTGAAATTTGTCAGTGCGCGGCGACGAACGGTGGGCCTACGGTGCGCACACCGGCGGAGTTCGGCGTGCTCGCATCCGCGGTTGCCGGCGATGTGCCTGCCGCTGCAGGCGCCCCGTTCGAGTCCCTTTGGCCGGGCGCGCCTTTGGGCAATTGTTTGCCTTTCGGCTGCGGCGCCTGCGACAACGCCTTGGCGTTCTGATCGGTCACGACGATGTCGCCGGTCTCAAGTGTGCTGGCATCGTCGGCATTCTTGAGCGCGTCGGCCCAGCTCTGACCCGGCCGCCGACAGGAACAGGTCGCGCCGCTATATTCCTTCCGATAGTGGAACGCGTTCGGGAGTTCGGTGTAAGGCTGGCCGTTGATCGACACGGCCTGACTGATGTCTTCGCCCGGGTTGCGGTAGCTGTACAACACGGTTTCGGCAGCGGGGCACTGGCGCTGACAGGCGCGCTGGTCGTCGGCGAACCGGTTCGGCACCGTCGAATACGAGATCGGGAAATAGTAACCGTCGCAGGTACGCACGCAGACGGTGTGATAAGTGCCCGCCGGCGCGCCATCGCCGCCCTGGCTGATGATGGTGCCGCCGAACAGCGAACTCAAGAAGCCGGCCGGGCCTGCCGCCACCGCCGCACGATACTGCGGCCCGCAATTGTTTTGTGCCAGTTGTCCGATCAGCGCTGCTCGCTGTCCTTGCTGATCGTCGTTGCCGCCGCTCTTGAGGCGTTCGAGGTCGCTCATCATACGGTCAAGATTGTCGCGCATTTGCTGGATACGCGCGTTTACCGGCTCGCATTCCGGCGCCCGTCCCGTGAACAACGCGAAAAATCCAGCACCTTCACAGCCGAGCTTCCGGGATTGTGCCAGGATGCGGTCGAGTTCCGCCTGCTGTTTGGCGACCGAGTCTTCATAACGCCGCATCTGATCTGCGCGCGCCGGATCGGTGGCGCCGCGATTGAGCGCGGCGAGCTGGGCTTCATAGCGCACACACACCGGATTTGACGCCGGCTGGTCGGTCGCGGCGGGCGGTCCAGGAGGCGAGGGCGGTGCGGTTTGGGCGGCCGCGGCGGCGGAAAGTGCAGCAATGCCCAGAATGACGATGCCAAGGCTACGCCAAAGCTTGATCGGCTTAATCATCTTGGCCCCGGCTGTCGCATTGTCCGTGGCGCGATCAAGCGATGCAATGGTGACCAAAGTGTGAATTGCGCCCGCGGCTTATTCCGCATCCGGCTGATTTTCCGGCCGGGCGCTGTTGAAGGCCGGATGGCTGAGGCAAGCGGCCTCGATACCCAAAAGCTTTGGGAACTTGTCAAGCGGAACCTTCAGCCGCCGCGCATTGTAAACCTGCGGAACGAGGCAGAGGTCTGCCATCGTCACTTCACTCCCGCTGGCATAGGGCGCGGGGTCTACAAGTGTTTCCAAAGCCTCAAAGCCCTCGACGACCCAGTGATGATACCAGGCATCGATTGCAGTTTGCTCCTGATGCATCTCGCGCTTGAGATAACGCAACGGCCCCACATTGTTGAGCGGATGGATATCGCAGGCAATGATGTCCGCTAGCGCGCGAACCCTAGCCCGCGCGACTGGGTCCTTCGGCAGCAGCGGTGGGTCGGGCTGCACTTCCTCCAGATATTCGATGATGGCGAGGGATTGAATAAGCACCTCGCCGCCCGGCGCGACCAGTGCCGGTATTCGCATCTGCGGATTGACCGCTCGGAATTCCGGCCGCCGGTTGTGGCCGCCATCTTTGACGAGGTGAACGGGCACTGTCTCGTAGGCGATGCCTTTGAAATTGAGTGCGATGCGCACCCGATAGGCGGCCGACGAGCGGAAATAGGAATAAAGTTTCATGCTGCTGCCTGAATTGTTGGGTGGTGGATCAGGCTAGCACGGAACAGACGATCGCGGCCAACGCGCCGTTTGAAAAGCAAACAAAGCGGGGCTTAGTCGTCATCTTGGGTCGGGCCGCCGACATCAGCGACGAGTTCCGCGGATTGCGCTGTCAGCAGCTGCAAAGCGCGGTCGAAAGCTTCGCGATCCGCGGGCGTTAGAATCTCGGTCAGACGTTTTGCGAAGTCGAGAGCGTGCGGTGCGACTTCTTCGTACATGGCCTGTCCCGCTGCTGTCAGCGAAAGGAACGCTTCGCGCTTGTCGGCGCGGTTGGCGCGGCGCGCCAGCAGGCGCCGCTTTTCCAGCAGCGCAACCGCTCGCGACACCTTGGTCTTGTGCATGTGCGTATGCGCGCCGATGGCCTTTGCTGTCATGGTCTCGAATTGGCCGAGCGTAACCAAAACCCGCCATTCCGGGACGCCGATCCCATAGCGTTGCGCATACACGCGCGACAGCGCCTGGGAGACGAGGCTCGACACCACGTTGAGCTGGTAGGGCAGAAACTGCTCGAGCTTGAGCGGCGCATGCCGGTCGCCTCTCTTTTCCTTTGTGGCCGAAGCGCTCCTGACGCCTGCCTCGGTCACTCGTTGACCAGTCATGAGCCCTTATCCGCACATTGCCCTTGGTACGGCGTCGCCAAACCTTGGCGCGCCTGTCGGCGCACCCGTCCCAGCCCTTGCGCTGCCGCGACCGAAGATGGACGAAGATGTTGGGCCGTGCAACGGCGTAACGACTTGCCCCGAGTGGGCAGATTCCCTAGTTGATACACTGGTGCCTGGGAGGAAATTGCAAATGAGCGCGGAGTTCGCCTCGACTGCGGATCTCGCCGACAAGCCGATTACCTTCGACGCCATCGGCTCCGATCTCTACGCCTTCACCGCCGAGGGCGACCCTAATTCCGGGGTCATCGTCGGCGATGATAGCGTCATGGTCATTGATGCGCAGGCAACGCCTGTGATGGCGCGCCAAGTGATCGATCGCGTCGCCAGGATCACCGACAAGCCGATCAAATACGTGTTGCTGACCCATTACCACGCAGTGCGCGTGCTCGGCGCGTCGGCCTATGGCGGTGCCGAAATCATCGCCTCCAACGCAACGCGCGAACTGATTGCCGAGCGTGGCAAACAGGATATGGATTCCGAGATTGGCCGTTTCCCGCGGCTGTTCCGTGCGGTCGAGAGCATTCCGGGCCTCACCTGGCCGTCGCTCACCTTTCCAGACCAGATGTCGGTGTGGCTCGGCAAGCGCGAGGTGCGCATCATGCACATCGGCCGCGGCCACACTGCGGGCGACGTCGTAGCCTTTGTGCCGGATGCCGACGTGGTGTTTTCCGGCGACCTCGTTGAGTACCATTCGGCCTGTTATTGCGGCGATGCGCATTTCACCGACTGGCCGGCGACGCTTGACCGGCTGGCGGAATTTTCCGCCAAGGCACTGGTGCCGGGCCGTGGCGCGGCGCTGAAAACGCCGAAACAAGTCGCTGATGGTATCGCGTTGACCGAGGATTTTCTCACCACGCTTTATGGCGCCGTCCTCGAAAGCGCCGCCAAAGGGCGCACGCTCAAGGAAGCCTACGATGCGGTGCGCGCTGTTATGGATCCGAAATTTTCGAGCTTTGCGATCTACGAGCACTGCATGCCGTTCAATGTCTCGCGTGCCTATGATGAAGCCAAGGGCATTGAGCATCCGGTGATCTGGACCGCGGAGCGTGACCGGGCGATGTGGTCCGCGTTGCGCGGTTGACTTGATGCCGGGGGCCTTCGTGAACACGACGCGCAAATCGGTTTACCACTATGACTATCGCCGCTCGCGCGACCAGGACTCGCGTGGGGTCGTCCGTCATCCCGTCGTCGTGGTCGGCGCTGGACCGGTCGGGCTTGCCGCCGCCATCGATCTTGCGCTCCACGGCGTGCCGGTGATTTTGCTCGACGATGCGGATCGCATCGGCGAAGGCTCGCGCGGCATCTGCTGGTCGAAGCGTACGCTGGAAATTCTGGATCGGCTGGGCGTCGGCGAACGACTGGTGGCGCAGGGCGTCACCTGGAAGCTCGGCAAGGTGTTTTGCGGCGACGAGCTTCTGTTCTCCTTCGATCTTTTGCCGGAGGCCGGGCACAAGATGCCGGCGTTCATCAATTTGCAGCAGTTCTATCTGGAAAAGGCATTGGTCGATCGCGCGCTCGAGATCGACAACCTAGAGCTTCGCTGGAAGAACCGTGTCACGGGCCTTGATCGGCTTAACGACGGAGCGCGGCTAACAATCGAAACGCCCGACGGCAGCTACCGGCTCGATGCCGACTGGCTGATCGCCGCCGACGGCGCGCGCTCGACTGTTCGCGGCCTCCTCGGCCTCGACTTCGCCGGCGTCACCTTCGAGGACAAATTCCTCATCGCCGACGTGCGCATGGCGGCGGATATTCCGACCGAGCGCCGTTTCTGGTTCGCGCCGACGTTCCATTCCGGCCAATCGGCGCTAATGCACCGCCAGCCCGACGACGTCTGGCGAGTCGACCTGCAGCTTGGCCCCGATGCGGACCCGGTCGCCGAGCAGGACCCGCAGCGGGTCCGTGCTCGCCTCGACAAAGTGCTAACCTCGCACCCCTACGAGCTGGAATGGGTCTCGATCTACACCTTCAATTGCCGGCGGCTCGACCGCTTCGTGCATGATCGGGTGATCTTCGTCGGCGACGCCGCGCATCAGGTGTCGCCGTTCGGCGCCCGCGGCGCCAATTCCGGCATTCAGGATGCCGAGAATCTGGCCTGGAAACTTGCCGCCTTCATCAAAGGCGAGAGCGGGGATGGGCTGATCGCGAGCTACGAAATCGAGCGCATCCAGGCCGCCGACGAGAACATCGGCCATTCAACCCGCTCGACCGATTTCATGTCGCCGCGTTCGTCGGCCGAGCGGCGGTTGCGCGACGCGGTGCTGGAACTCGCGCCCCAGGCCGAGTTTGCGCGCCGCATGGTCAATTCGGGCCGATTGTCGGTGGCAACAGTTTACGACTCGCCGTTGTCGACGCCCGATGAGACGGATTTTGCCGGCACGGCAAAACTCGGGGCGCCGCTGCCGGACGCGCCGCTGATGCAGGAGAACGGCACACCGACGCATCTGCTCGACAATCTGCACGGCCAATTCCAGGTCGTTTACGTCAAGGATGGTGCTCGGCCCCGCGCGCCTGAAGGGCTCGCGCTTTCTGTGATCGGCGAAGATTATCTGGATCACACCGGAATTTTCGCACAGCGCCTCGATGCCACGCCCGGCGCGACCTATCTTGTCCGGCCCGATCAGCATTTGTGCGCGCGGTGGCGCCAATTCGATCCGGCTGCGGTGGCGCGTGCGCACCGACGCGCATTGCAAAGGTGAACCGATGCCGAAGCTAGTCACCGCCTCGCAATTTCCCGATCCCGATGCCGCCTATCTCGCGCTGGTGGAAGCGCGCCGCAACTTATCCGACGCCGAGGCTTCGCAGCTCGATACGAGACTCGTGCTCATCCTCGCCAATCACATCGGCGATCTTGGCGTGCTGCGTGAGGCCATCGCATTGGCGAAGCAAGCCGCGTGACCGGCCGATATGGACCATAGGAGCGCCGCGCGGTTTCCGTCCGGACGGCTTGTCATCGTCCTTCTCGTTGCGACGGCGATTTTCTGGGCGGTGCTGTTCTTTGTCACGGTGGCGCAGCTGCAAATTTTGGCGAACGGCGCCGAGCCTTTCGACGCTAGATGGATGGGATACAGCTTCGATGATGCGCAAAAGTATCTCGCGACGCTCGGCCCGGAGGGACGCGCTTATTATCTCGTTCCGGAACTTTTGCTCGATACTTTTTTCCCGCCGCTTTATGCCGCATCAAGCGTGCTCGCGTTGTGGTGGCTTACTGAACCGGGGCGGATGACTGATGAGGGAATGGCGGTCGGCTGGCGCTGGATGCTGATTGCGCCGCCTGTTGCCGGACTGATCTTCGATTGGGCCGAGAACTCCGGGATCGCGTGGATGCTGTGGAGTTGGCCTGAGCTGTCGCCCGCGCTGGTGCGCGCTTCAAGCCTTGCTACGCAACTCAAGCTCGCTGCCGCGGTCGTCACTGAAATTTCGCTGATTGTGCTCGCCGCCGTGGCGTTACTGCGCCGGAGCAAAGCTGTGCGTGCGTGACAGGTCAAAAAAGAGAGCCCCGGCATGGGTCCGGGGCTCAGTTTCCCACATCGTCACACCCAGCAGGTGGACCGGGCGTGACGAATTCAATAATTGCGCCGCCAGCCGACCCTCAGCGCGCGCAGGTGATGGCGACAAAATCATCGCAGGTCGCGCCATGACACGAGCCCGGCCCGCTCGACGGAATGGCGCCGGTGATGTCGTCGCGGTCGACCTTGCGGTACGACAGCGCCTGCGAAAACTCGCGCGAGCGGCAATAGGAATTCGCGGCCGCTTCGCCACAGGCCGCACCGGACGCAAGGCAGCGGTCGATGCCGTAGCCATCGCCATTGTTGGCGATGATGAACACACGCCGTTCCGCCTGTGCGGCCCCCGCGGAGACGAGCGCGGCGGCAAGCGCCACGACCGCGATCAAGGAACGCATGAACCCCCCAACTGGCGCCCCGAGCGCCGTAAAAGCCGGGTAGCGAATAGCACCAACAATGCGACGCTGGGGTTAACGCTGCATTAACTCACCAAAGTCGCAGAACCCCCCAGCCAACCTTTCAGCGCGATTCGCGGCGGGTGATGATGCGGTGCCGGACGAAAACACCAAGCCAATGGATTGCCGAGGTATTTGAACCCGGCAGCGAGCAACGGCTTGACGCAATCGCGATCCTCGACCATTGTGCGCGCCATGAACGGCCTTAACCATATCTGCGGCATTTGCCGGGAGATTATTCGCTAGCGACAAACGCTGGCTGTGGCCGTCTTTATCTCCTCTTTGAGACCGATGGACGCCCGGCCGGTAGCGGCAAGCGTCACGAGTCTTGGATGGAACTGAAACTCTACGATACGCTCACGCGCGAGAAGCGGCTGTTTACGCCGCTCGATCCGTCGAATGTGCGCATGTATGTGTGCGGGCCGACGGTTTACGATTTCGCGCACATCGGTAATGCGCGGCCGGTGATCGTGTTCGACGTGCTGTTTCGCCTGTTGCGCCATCTCTACGGCGCCGAGCACGTCACTTATGTTCGCAACATCACTGACGTCGACGACAAGATCAACGTGCGCGCGGCGGAGGAGTATCCGGACCTGCCGCTGAACGAGGCGATCCGCAAGGTCACGGAAAAGACCGACAAGCAATTCCACGACGACGTCGCGGCACTCGGCTGCCTGCCGCCGACGTTCGAGCCGCGAGCGACCGAGCACATCGCCGAGATGCGGACGCTGATCGATCGGCTGATCGCATCCGGCAATGCTTATGTCGGCGAGGACAATGTGCTGTTCAGCGTGCCGTCGATGCCGGATTACGGCCAGCTCTCAAAACGGCCGCTGGACGAAATGATCGCCGGCGCCCGCGTCGAAGTCGCGGCCTACAAAAAAGACCCGCGGGACTTCGTGCTGTGGAAACCGTCGAAGCCGGGCGAGCCAGCCTGGCCTTCGCCGGCCGGCATCAAGACGCCGGGCCGCCCCGGCTGGCACATCGAATGCTCGGCGATGTCGTGGAAATACCTCGGCGAAATCTTCGACATCCACGGCGGCGGCATCGATCTCGTGTTTCCGCACCACGAAGACGAAATCGCCCAATCCCGCTGCGCCTTCCACACGCCGGTGATGGCGAATTACTGGATGCACAACGGCTTTCTTCAAGTCGAAGGCGAGAAGATGGCGAAGTCCGCCGGCAATTTCGTGACGATCCGTGACCTTCTTCATACTAACAAATTTGGTTCAAACCATTGGCACGGCTACGTACTGCGACTTGCGATGCTAATGACACACTACCGACAGCCGATTGATTGGACGGTCGATCGCCTCGTTGAGGCAAGGCAAATGTTAAAAGAATGGATCGATTGCGCGATCGGCTTTGAGCAATACCCAACGCCGGTTCCGGACGAGCTCGTTTCGGCCCTAAGTGATGACCTAAACTCTCCGGCGGCATTAGCCATTATTTCTCAGCTTTTTCGAGAAACTCGCCGCCGCACGAATCCCGATGCGTCGATCAAGCTAGCCTCCGTCTTACAGTGGCTCGGCATCTGGAATGGCGAGAAAACAAACGACATCTACGGCTACGGTATCGTTGTCGGCAGCGGTCCCTCGGACTGGGACATCGAGCATGTCCTGGAGGAGCGTAAAGCTGCTCGCGCGCGCAAAGACTGGAAGGAGTCGGACCGTATCCGCGATGAGCTCGCTAAGCATCGTGTCATGCTGAAGGATAGCAAAGATCCTACGACAGGCGCGCCAGTGACCACGTGGGAGAGGGTTCCGTGACCCCGCATCCTCGGCAAAAACTCGCCATGCGGCCGATGCTGCCCACGGACGTGCCGCTGCTCGCCGAAATCTTCCGCGCCAGCATCGAGGAATTGTCGGCCGACGATTATAGCGAAGCGCAGCAGCAAGCTTGGGCGTCGGCTGCGGATGATGAGGAAGAGTTTGGCGCGCGGCTGGCGTCCGAGCTGACATTGGTCGCGACATTTGACGGCGCGGCTATAGGCTTTGCATCGCTTGCCGACAATGCGCGGATCGACATGCTGTACGTGCATCCGGCGGCGTCAGGGCAAGGCGCTGCAAAAATGCTGATCGACGCCTTGGAAAAACTGGCCGCCGGCCGCGGCACCAAGGAACTCAGCGTAGATGCCAGCGACAGCGCGCGCGGTTTCTTCGAACGGCGCGGCTTCGTCGCGAAAACCCGCAACACAGTGGCGCTCGGTGGCGAGTGGCTCGCCAACACCACGATGGTGAAGCAGCTAGCGGCGCCCGCCGCCAGAGGAACTCTGCAATGAAACGCGATGACATGCCGTTCCAACGGCACTGGCTCTACTATCTGGTGCTCAAATACGCACTGATCGCAGCCGCGGTGGTCGTCACGCTGTTTACGGCCTATCGTCTTTACAGAGGTTAAGGCACATGGCGCGCGAAACATTCTTCGGCCTGCGGACCCATCACGTCGTCATTGCGCTGATCGCCATCGTGATCGCAGTCGCGCTGGCGTCGAATTATTATCTCTGGTGAGATCTATGTCCCGCGAGCGGCTTTATCTGTTCGACACCACGCTGCGCGACGGTGCGCAGACGAACGGCGTCGACTTCACGCTCGCCGACAAGCTGACGATTGCGCGCATGCTCGATGAACTCGGCGTCGACTATGTCGAAGCCGGCTATCCGGGCGCTAATCCGATCGACACGGCTTTTTTCGCCGAGAAGCACCAAGCGCGCACAAAAATCACCGCGTTCGGCATGACCCGGCGGCCCGGCCGCTCGGCGTCGAACGATCCAGGCCTTGCCGCGCTTCTTGCCGCCGAAGCGGACGCCATCTGCTTTGTCGCCAAATCCTGGGATTATCAGGTGCGCGTCGCGCTCGAGACCACCGAGGAAGAAAACCTCGCCTCGATCCGCGACAGTGTGCGCGCCGCCAAGGCCAAAGGCCGCGAGGTGCTGCTTGACTGCGAGCATTTCTTCGACGGCTATAAGGCCAATCCAGCCTACGCGCTGGCCTGTGCCAAAGCGGCCTACGATGAAGGCGCGCGCTGGGTCGTGCTCTGCGACACCAACGGCGGTACGTTGCCGCACGAGGTCGAGAAAATCGTCGGCGAAATCTGCAAGCAGATTCCGGGCGACCATGTCGGCATTCACGCCCACAACGACACCGAACAGGCGGTGGCGAATAGCTTGGCGGCGGTGCGCGCCGGCGCGCGCCAAATTCAGGGCACCCTCAATGGGCTCGGCGAACGCTGTGGCAACGCCAATCTTGTCTCCATTATTCCGACGCTGAAACTCAAGCCGGACTTCGTGGAGCATTTCGATATTGGCGTGTCAGACGAGGCGCTCGGGCATATCGCGCGCGTCTCGCATGCGCTCGACGACCTGCTCAATCGCGCCGCCGACCGTCATGCGCCCTATGTCGGCGAAAGCGCATTCGCGACCAAGGCCGGCATTCATGCTTCCGCGATCATGAAGGAGCCTAAGACGTACGAGCACGTTGCGCCCGAATTGGTCGGCAACAAGCGCAAGCTGCTGGTGTCGGATCAATCCGGGCGCTCGAACTTGCTGGC